>Ga0222714_10002426_pt1 | contig 19687 bp, 13 predicted proteins | sample C33_3DmetaG_FD_165048 | JGI IMG/M metagenome (GOLD analysis project Ga0222714, IMG submission 165048) | Estuarine water microbial communities from San Francisco Bay, California, United States - C33_3D | ecosystem: Environmental > Aquatic > Marine > Unclassified | place: USA: California...
AATCTTCTTCAAAAACACTTCGTGTCCAGTCAAAATTCGGCCTTCCTTTTGCAAGAGGTACATCGCCACCGGTAAGAGACGGCGGGCGATGTGAGACAAACGGAAACCAAGCTGGTGTACGAAAGGCTCGAAGGTGTCACGCGCACGGGCGATGGCGATGACGCACGCTGTGCGCGTGTAGTTGACACCATTGTGGATTTCATCGACACCACAGGCGTTGATGATGTCCTCGCGGCTCACTTGCGGGCACTCGACCGTGTTCACAATCGTACGGAACTCTTCGAGGGCGCGGTGATACTGTGCGCCCCCGAAAAGACGCATTTCAGCATTGGGCACCATCGTCGGCGGAACACACGGACGGCCGTCGGCGGCGACAAAGGCACCACCTCGAATGTGCTCGTGCGCGAGCGTCTCACCAAAGATGCGCGGAGGCGCGGCCAGAGTACCACGGATAATTTCCGGAATCTTCTCCAAGAAGTGTTGGTAGAACGCACGACCCTTCTCCTTGAGACGGTCTTGGTTCAAGTCGTCAAGCTCTTGCACCGTCTCAGAAAGCTTGGACGAAGCAATGCGATGTTCGCGCTCGAGCACCGGCACAATGGTCGGCACGTTCTCCAAGTATCGTTGCTGCAACAAACGTTCAAGGAAGAATCGAAGTTGGCTGACGCCAACGCGCCCACGCTCTTGAGAAGTCAAGCGGCGATCCAAGCGGCGTTCGAGCTCGATGATGTCTTCTTGCTCGCGCTTGAGCACAGCTTCACGGTAGTGGTCGTTCGATCGATACAAAGAATCGCGAGACAAGCCAACGCGACCAGATGGCACGGAAGAGAAGAACGGCCCACCACCCAACACCGTTGGCTCCAAAAGACGCGCAGGAGGATGCATGAACATCTCCACGTCGGCGGCGCGAGAAAATTGCGGGATGCGCGTGTCAAACTTTGTGCTCACCATGACGGTTCGGCGGAATTCCGGATCGGCTTCGAGGACCAAACGACGGGTCGTGGAGTTGGACCAGTCAGAATTGTCTTCAAGGCACAAAATGATGTAGTCACGTTGCTGCATCTTGCTTCGAACCAAATCTTCCACCAAGCGAGACGCTTGTTGAAGACTGGCAAACTTGCGACCAGGCGCGGCGGAAATCAAACCCGGGGTATCGATGATGGTTAAGTTCGGGCAATACTTGTACTCGATCTTAACCACGATATCCTTCGCCCAAAATCCATTTTCGGTCTCCAATCGTCGGTTCTCGCTTTCAATGTACGCTTGGAGTTCGGGCAAGGAGAGCTCCTCTTCGCGGCCGAGCGAGTCATCCTTGACCAAAAAGCACCTGGGCTCCACCGCGGTGGGATTGTACTTCATATTGATCGCAATCGGACGACGAGTCTTGGTGCCACCACCAACGTGGTTGAATTGGAACCCCATGAGAGCCTCGACAAGCGCAGACTTACCATCGGTTTGATGCCCGCAGACGAGAATCGCCGGAGCGTCAAAAGGCTTGTCAAACTCTTGCGCCATCGTGTGCAACTGCGAGTACGCCTCGTACAGTCGCTCGTTAGACTTGTTGAAGAAGCGGTTCGGTGACGCCGAACCTTGCGCTTCAGCCGTCGGGTTGGCCCAATACGTCGCCTTGGGCGGCTCGCGACGCGACTCAGCGCGCGGAGGCGCCGGCATCGTCGACTCAAACTGCGAGTATTCTTGCGCCTGCGTCACACGTCGAAAACGCGCACATCACTTGTCAGTCACATACGCGACAACCAACACATCAATAACAATCGCATCACCATCCTCGCGCGCGCCATCGCAAATATCCGTGGCGCTACGCGCGCAAACACACGCGAGATAAACGGATGGAAATTTTCAAATTTTTTAACCGTTTGAACCGCCACGCATCACGCACCTCGCTTCGAATGCTCGCGCGCGAATCGCGCACGCCCCCGTCCGAGCGCGCAGATCGCGCGCCACCACTCACGCTCGTCTCACCGAACGCCTTCGCCAACCATCGGTCGGCGGAAACGCCGGAATGCGTCGGGGAGTCGTTCGCCATCGCGCGCGCCGCGGGCGACTCGCGTGACGCTCGCGATGCGCTGAAACACGCCTCGCGTGCGCTCACGCGATCGGTACGCGCGTATCGGTCGTCGACGACGCGAAGGATAAAATTACGTGCGCGTGTGTCGCGTCCTCGCGCGGGGCGTGGAGACGGTCGACGGTCGACGGACGGCGCAAAGCAATGGCGTCCACGGCGCGCGACAGCTCGACCGCGCGTTCAAAACGCGCATGCACTGTGCTGTACACGATAGCCTATATCAGCCCACACTACTGCCGTACTGGGCAAGATTGCACGCACGCCGCCGCGTATACTTTTTTATCACGCTCCGGGAGCTACTACTGTGATGCACAAATAACCATTTCTATGTAACGTTTGTCGCGCTGCGATATCGGATTGTACGCTAAGCCCTTGTGATTAGCACACACTATGGAGCGCTCGACGCGCGTTATCCAAAGTCGCACCGGCGAAACGCTCGCGCGTAGACGGCACACGACGACGCCGACGACGATACGAACGACGACGACGATGAGCGCTGCGCGAGGCATGTTTGCCCAACAACACGCCGCGGCGAAGACTTTGCGTGCGACGTCCAAGACGACGAGGTGCGTTTGGATGCTGCGTTGGATGGTTTGACTCGTTGAGCGACGTGATGAGGTTTTACGACGCGCGCGCGGGTCTCGCTCTCGCGCGCGGGTGCGTGGCGCGATTTTTCGTCGACTGACGCGTGAATTGTGTGGTGTTGCTTCATTTTTATCGCGCAGCGGGCGAACGAACGTGCGACGCGCCACGGTGGTGCGCGCGGCGGAGAAGAAGTACGACTATGATTTGATCATCATCGGCGCGGGCGTCGGCGGTCACGGCGCTGCGCTTCACGCGGTTGAACGCGGAATGAAGACGGCGATCATCGAGGGTGGTGAAATTGGTGGGACGTGCGTGAACCGTGGTTGCGTGCCGTCTAAGGCGTTGCTTGCGGCGTCTGGACGTGTTCGAGACATGCGCAACAAGGAGCACTTGCGCTCTCTCGGCATTAGCGTCGACGGGGATGTGTCGTATGATCGTCAAGGTATTGCCGACCACGCGACGAATTTGGCGGCGACGATTCGCGGGAACTTGCAACGCTCTATGGAAGCGCTTGGGGTTGATATCTTGATTGGTGCGGCGAAGATTGAAGACAACCACACGGTGCAATACGGCGCGCCCGGTACGATTACCGGCGGTAAAGTCACAGCGAAGAATATCATCATCGCCACTGGTTCGACGCCGTTCGTGCCTCCGGGCATTGAAGTTGACCACAAGACCGTCTTCACTTCTGATGCGGGCTTGAAGCTCGACTGGGTCCCGGAGTGGGTCGCCATTATTGGTTCCGGTTACATTGGTTTGGAATTTTCCGACGTGTACACGGCGCTCGGCTCTGATGTCACGTTCATCGAAGCGATGCCGAACATCATGCCGGGTTTCGACAAGGAAATTGCCAAGCAAGCCGAGCGTATCTTGATTCAGCCGCGTAACATTGACTATGTCACGAACGTGTTGGCCACCAAGGTTACTCCGGGTATTCCGGGACAAAAGCCGGTCACCATCGAACTCAGCGATTTCAAGACGAGAGAAGTCGTCGACACCATGGAAGTCGATGCGGTTTTGGTCGCCACTGGTCGTGCGCCGTACACGGAAGGTTTGAACTTGCCGTCCATCAACGTTGAAACTCAGCGTGGTTTCGTTCCGGTGAACGAAAAGATGCAAGTGTTGGACAAGGATGGCAAGGTTGTCGAAGGCGTCTGGTGCATCGGCGATGCGAACGGTAAGATGATGTTGGCGCACGCGGCGAGTGCGCAAGGTATTAGTGCGATTGAAAACATGGTCGGCAACGATAACGCCCTCAACCACCTTTCCGTCCCGGCGGCGTGCTTCACGCACCCGGAAGTTGCCTTCGTCGGTATGACGGAGGAGCAAGCGCGCGCGAAGGCTGAGACGGAAGGCTTCGAAGTTGCCATCTCCAAGACGTCGTTCAAGGCGAACTCCAAGGCGCTCGCGGAGAAGGAAGCCGAAGGTATGGCTAAATTGATCTATAACCCGACCTCCGGTGAGATTTACGGTATGTGGATCATGGGCTTGCACGCCGCTGACTTGATTCACGAAGCGTCCAACGCCATGGCTAACGGCACGACGTTGAAGGAATTGAAGTTCAACGTGCACGCGCACCCGACGTTGGCTGAAGTCATCGAAGTCTTGTACCACGGTGCTGAGCTCCACGAAAAGGCTGCCCCGAAAGCTCTCGCGCGATAAATTTCGTCTCCCTCTCTAGAAACTGTGACGCGCAGGCGGCAGTAGTTGAAAACATTTCTTTCTTCTCAAGCGCTTCGAATACGAAGCGCAAGCGGTAATATTACACAAAAAGTACAAACAAACAATTCATCGCTACATAATTCATTAATAAAAATCCTTCAACTGCTCGCGCAACTTGTCGATATCGCCAAATATGTCGATATTTTCAGACTCAACCGCGACGGAAACCGTTCTATTCGGCTGCACAGTCCCCGGAGCGCCCGGCTGGAAAGGTTGAAACGGATCTCCAAAATGGATTTTCCACAACGCTTGGCCGGCATCACTCGTGCCTAGCCACAAGGATATCTCACGTACGCGAGCTTTTTGCTCCTTCGTCATGAACGGTTCCGCATCCTGTGAAAAATGAAAACATCCATGCGGGGTTAGCGACACGCCACAAAAAGAGTATCCCGTCGTTCAAAAAAAACGCGTTTAGCGTGTGTTTCGCATGCAACTCGTCTCATTCAATGGTATTCATTTCTCTTCAATGAATTTCAGATCCGAAAGATGGTGTTTTTGAAGGTGTATAATCCTCGACGAATGCGAAACTTACGCGCGACGGAAAAACGCGGAGCGAAAAGTAAACGAGTCACACGCACCGTAAGTTTTGCGAAAACTTCAATGGTTTCCCCCGAAGGCACAGAGCCAAACTCTTGCATGTATGTAAACACATCACAGCACGCATCGTATGCCTTTTCTTCTAGACGTCTCGTTGCGAGCGCCATGAACCAATTACTCGTCAACACTTCGTCACCGCGTTCGCGCCCATCCGCCTTCACGTAGTCTATAATTTCCCTCGCCAGCTCCCACCGCTCCATGCGCCCGATGCCAACCAAGATACTCTTATATCCATCTAATTCCATGTTCGCCTTGACCTTATTCAACAAAACCTCCGCCTTGAGTCCTTTCGCGTGATTCCTCAACAACGCCAGCATCAACTGGCTCAAAAACTGTTCATCCAACGGCTTCGCACCGACGCTGTACGACGATCCATCGGGATCTTTCGCCGCAAACTTGTCCCACTTTTTCGCATCTGGGGTTTTCTGCCACTTACTGTAGTCATCCTCGTCCACGGTCTCGGCGGCGGCGTCGATGTCGTCGTATCCGCGCGTGCGAATGCGCAGCCGCCACCGCGGCACCGGCGAACGGGACGTCGGTGTCTTCGGTGCTCGCGCAGAAGATGACGGCGTCGCCGAGCGCGGCGATGGTACGAGCGGCGTAGATAGCGCGCACGACATGCGGCGAGCGCGCGCGAGCGCGGCGCAGCACCGGACGCGTGGGGCAATGGCGTCGTGGGCATCGGCCTCAGTGGTTAAGAAACCCCCAAAATGGATGTGTCGAGCGCGTCTGAGCGCTAATATTACCGAGGCTAGTGAAATAGTAATAAAAAGCTAGAGTGTATTAATCGTGCGATCGCGCGCGCGCCCAAGAATAGATTTTATCGTCGAGCCAATCGCTCTCTTGGGCGGTCTCGTACGCGGCGCGGACGGCTTTGATGTCTGCGTCAGCCACGACGCTGTAGTCGCTGACGTGCCGTAAAGATTCTTGCAGTGGAGCGTCCTGGCCGGCTCCAACGACGAAAAACTCGCTGATCTTTGAAGTTAGAGTTTCGACGTCGTCCAAAGTGAAGACGTCGTCGAACTCTCCTTCGAGAATATTGGTTGATTCCTCGAGAAGCGTGGGCAAGTCAGAGTTCTCGCTCGTCAACTGCTGCGGCCATGCTTGGGATATTTTATTCCCAGCGTTGACGAGTAGGAATCTGGTCTGCGCGTTGACGATGTCCGAGTACGACTTCGCTCTAGACGAAGCAACAAGGCTCAGGTTATGCTTGAGTGGCTCACGAAGTATGGTGAACGACTTCATCGAGCACCCTTTGCTCGCCGCTTGACGCCGCAAGCTCGACAACTTTTCAGACATCTCCAACATACCCGAGCGACCAACGTGGTGGGCGATCACGTGCTGGCCTCCTTGCAGTGATTCGTCTACGACACGCCTCCAGTGTTCGTCTTCGTCTTCGCCTTGATCATCCGCGAGAGCAGAATCTGGACGCGCGTACTTGGAGCGCTCAAAGCGTTCAACGTCGATACCAATTCTGCCGAAGTGTGAAAGCAATGTGCCGCCACCAGTCCGCGGGATGTGGTAAAAGTACAAGATTCTGCACTCGCCGCTTTGCCCTTCGTCTTCCACGTTTTTAGCCACACCGAGAAGCGGGGTGGTTTGATTGCGTTGATGGTTTTGTCTTTCTGAAACGTAATACGATTTCAGAAGCATCAAGCCCTGAAGCTGCGCCTCATCGGACATGTACACGCCACCAACTTCGTTACCGACAGCATTCGACGATTTAAACGTATCTTGGCCATAATCGGACACAAAATCAGGGATACGCAGCAGAAAATCTTGCAGGCGTCTTATTTCTTTTCGGCGGTCTTCGTTGGTTTTCAAGCGTGCCCTCCGCTCTTGGGTCATGGGAACACCCAACCTTGCGAGTTTTGAATTCACAAGTTTGTCGTTCGATGTCTGTTTCGCTGGCGCGCTTGCCGCCGTAACTTTGTTTGTTTGTTTGCCCGCTTGTGCGTGTGACTTGTCCACAGTGGCCGCGGCAACCGCGACGTCGACACTCTGCTTCTCGGCGCTTTGCGCGCGCACCACGGGTTCCGCAGCTTTAACAGGCTTTGCTACTGGTGTATCAGTGGCATTGACAGAATCATCTTTGACCGCCATCGTGTCCTGGTACACTTGAAAGTCTTGCATGGATTTCTTAAAGTCGTCGCCCATCTTGCGCGGATACTCCTTCATCTCTTTTCCTTGCTGGTAATCCAATATCGCCTCACCAATCATTCGCGCTAACCCACTCGAAACCTCTGATAACGTTGACTCGTCCTTTAAGCCATCACCCAGCGCAGAAAGTCGCTTGAAGCCGTCCGACGGCGGCGCGGTCACGCGCCACGGAGCTTCAATCGCCAGCGACGCGAAATCAAACCCACCCTCCGTCTCCCACGCCGGACTTTCGCCTCTCGCGCGTGCCGCGCGCGCATCATCCATCGCATGTCCCGAAGCATCGCTTCCGTGGCGCTGAATCACGCCCGCGGCGCCACAGGCGACGATAGCCACCGCCGCGACCACGCTAACACCCATCCTCCTCGCGTTGGCGATCGCGCTTCTCGACGTCGACGCCGACGTCGACGCCGACGTCCCATCGCGCGCATCGCGCGACGAAAGTATCGGCTCACGTTCGCGCGCGTGCATGGCGCGCGCGACGACCGGTGCGAGCTCGGATGCGTATCGCGTCAGCGTCAGCGTGTGTGGACTGCGGCACGGCGTCTCGGCGTCACTGCGCGACGGCGACGCGCGCGATCCGATCGCCGCCGACGGCGTCGCGCGCGGTGAACGGCGAGAACGACGTGTGTGGCCATGTCGCCGCGCGCGCCGCGCGCGCGGACGCGATGGATGGCGCGTCGGGCGTGGGTCTTTGCGCTCGCGTGTGCGCTCGGCGCGCGCATCGGGCGCTGCGATGAGGCGCTCACGCTCGAGATGCGCACCAGTGATCGGCGCGCGATCGAGAGAGACACGTACTTGTATACGTCGGTGGATATTCCGCCCGGGGCGTTTCACGTGCGGCGATTCGAGCCGGTGGCGACGCAAGATGTCGTGCATCACATGTTGTTGTACGGGTGCGCGCGAGGCGCAAAGGCGGGACTCGATAAGGTTATCGGGGGAATGTTTACCAGCGGTGCGCGCGTGGAGACGTGTGAGGATGGTACCACGCAAGCGTTGCTTTTTGGCTGGGGGAAGAACGCGCCACCGTTGCACATGCCGGACGACGCGGGATTTCGCGTGGGCGAAGGCGCGTTCAAGGCGTTGGTGCTCGAGGTGCACTATCTAGAGACGCAGAGTAGTGATAGCACGCATGAAAGCGGCTTGGATGTGATCATATCGCCTGGGAAACCTCGTTTGAGTGCGTCGGTGCTCGCGTGGGCGAGTTATTTCGAGCTGCAGCCGAAGAAAGAGGAGGAATTAGTCATGGCGTCGTGCGCGTACGATAAATCGAGGACGTTGCGCGCGTTTAGTTTTAGAGTGCATACGCACGAGCGTGGTACGAGTGTGTGGCTCGATCGATTGGTTGGTGGTGATTCATACCGCGCGGTACGGTTGATGGAACGAGACCCCCAGCTGCCGCAGGAGTTCGCGGCGTTGTCATCGAGTGAGGAGTTTACGATTCAATCCGGCGACGTGTTGCGCGTGACGTGTAAATTCAACACGATGAATGAGACAGCGCCTGTAGTTGCGGGATTTGGCGCATCGCATGAAATGTGCAATATGTACGTCATGGTCTTCAGCGACGAGCCGCAGTATTTGTCGTGCTTGGGGAGCAATAGTACTAGGATTGGCACGTTTACAATCGAGGCGGGAGACGCGGCGACTCCGGTGACGGATTTAACCGCCGTGCGCGCGTATGAGGTAAAGAAATCATGGCCCGCTATGGGTGGCGTCGGGGGTATACAGGCTACGAATGACGGTTCCTACGTCTGGATGTTCCACCGTGGACCGAACGTGTGGGAAAATGGAGAGGATCCATCGAAGACTATGAAGACGATTGCGGCGAAAACGGTCGTCCGTGTCGATTTGTACACAGGGAAAGTCGACAAGTCTTTCGGGGCGAATGCGTTTGTGATGCCACATGGATTGCGAATCGCTCCCGATGGATCGATGTGGCTCACAGACACCGCCTTGCATCAAGTGTTTCACTACACCGCCGACGGTGAGCTCATTCGCGTGTTTGGGTCCAGAGGCGTCAAGGCGAACGGCGCGCGAGGCTTTTGTGCGCCGGCAGACGTTCTCGTTCTTGAAGACGGCTCTTTCGTCGTCGCCGATGGGTACTGTAACCAACGTATTGCGAGATTTGACGCCAACGGTGAGTACGCGGGCGATTTCGATTTCCGCGGATTAGCCTCCGACGTGAGCGTCGCGCACCAATTGGCGTACGCGCCGAGCCGAGGTGAAATTGCCTTGGCCAATCGCGAAAATGCCACCGTCGTCCTCTTTGGCGCATCGAGTGGCGTTCGCACGCTAGACCCAATTGACTTGAGCGAATACGGCAAAGTGTACGGGTTGACGTACATGGCGAGCTCCATCGAAGGCTTGCGTGGATACTACGCCTTGTGCTGGAGACGAGACGGCGACGGACGAGCGCACCTCGTGCGTCTATTTTGGCCCGAGTCGTCAACAGCGCGCGCATTGATTTCCACGCCACCAAACGTATACGCATGGGCGTTGCCGAGCGACATGACCACCCCGCACGTCGTCGCCGTGCAATCCAGCAAAAATGGAGGCACCGACGCGTGGGGCCCCGGACTCACGATACACATCGCGTCCACAACATCCGGCTCGTCTGGTAACTACCGCCGATTCTGGCTCGGGTCAAACGACCCTACATCCCACGAGCTCGGCGTGCGCACGCACATCACCGACGCCGACGACCCCGCCGACGACCCCGACGACGCCGACGACGTTCGATTCCGCGCGACGTCGCGCCCCGACGCCGCCGCGTCCACCGCGCACCGAATCCTCACCACCGCCCTCGCCGCGTGCGCGTGCGCGGGCGCACTCCTCACCCACCGCGCGCACCGCCAGCGCATCGCGCGCATCGCCGACATCACCGCCTTCGACGAACTCGACGACGACGACGACGACGACGCGCGCCCGTCGAGCCACAGCCACGCCATCGGCGCGGCCGCCGACCTCGAGCGCGGCGCGGGGCCGAAACACCCCATACGCGGGGCGAAAAAAGACTAGATCGCCGTCGCGCGTCGTGTGTCATGTACCATAAAAAAAACCTTTACCATACATAGCACCCAAAACCACCCACATACCAGTGGTACCACGTAGTACGTACATAGCATCGAACACGCCCGGGTGTCCGAACACCCCTACCCTCGCTGCGGTCGCCCCCTCTTTAGACCGCCGCTACAGCGGCCGACGCATCACTCTACGCCTCTGCACGCGCACCTCCGTTTCACACGATGTCCTTCACGATCTCCGCCACCGCCGCGCGCGTCGTCGCCTCCCCGGCGTTCGCCACCAAGGTTTCCAAGGTACGTGCGTCGTTCGCGACGGGGACGAAGGCGCGGACGATGGATGGCGATGCCCTCCTGACGGCTGTGACGTCGCGAGGGTCTTCGTCCGCGCGCGCGGGCGAGGGTCTCGGCGCGGTGCGCGCGCGTCGGGCGACGCGCGCGTCGGGTGACGCGCGCGAGGATTCGTGTGGGGGATATTTTGAGGCACCCGTGCGCGCGATGCGCGATGCGGGGCGCGCGCGCGCGCGCGGCGCGTTCGAGAGAGGATGACGCGATGGCGATTTGACCCATACCCCGAGACTGACCGCGCGTCGCGTATTCGTCGTCGTAGAAATCTGTCGCTCGCCCGACGCAAGCGGCGCGCACGTCTGTCGTCCTCGCGTCCGCGAAGACTGACGCCATCATCGAAGAGATGAAGACGCTCACGGTACGTACGCGAATGCATTCTGTGTCGCGCGCGCGCATCGCGATGCGACGCCGCGATGCGATGATGGCGATAACGCGATCTGTCGCGCGGCGTTGGCGCGCGCGCGTGCGCGGTGGTGCGGCGCCGAGCGTGGAATGCGTGAGATGTATTTTATGTGCGCGGTTTGCGCGCGCGCGGGGGGCGGTCGCGGCGCGCGGTTGGCGCCGCGGTGCGCGTCGATGGGTCCGAGCGCGCGGGCGCGGCGTGACCCTAGCGGTGGAAACCCTGAGGGGGGTTTCGCGCGAGCGCCCGCGCGTCGCGCGCGCGTCTCGGGCGCAGACGCGGTGGCGCGTGCGTGTGTGTACATGTGTGCGCGTATGAATGTATGACTGACGTGTGTGCTTTTGTGTGTGTTTTCCGTATCGCGTAGCTCCTCGAAGCGTCCGAGCTCGTCAAGCAAATTGAAGAAGTTTTCGGCGTCGACGCCTCCGCTCCGGCGGGTGGCATGATGATGGCTGCCGCTGGCCCGGCTGCCGAAGCTGCTGAAGAAAAGACTGAATTCGACTTGGTCATCGATGCTGTCGATGCCGACAAGCGCATTGCGATCATTAAGGTTGTGCGTGGCCTCACGGATTTGGGTTTGAAGGAAGCGAAGGATGCCGTCACGAACGTGCCGTTCACCATCCTCGCGGGCAAGACCAAGGGTGAAGTCGAAGAAGCCAAGAAGGCCTTGGAAGAAGGCGGCGCTAAGTGCTCCATCAAGTAAGCTCGCCTTCGCATGCTTACCCTAGAGTCTCGCTAGCGGTCTTGTTAATGACACCCATTTATTAATTTCATTGCACTATTCGTCTCTATCGCTCGCGCCTTGTACTAGGCGTCATCGTCATCTACGTCTTCAAGCTCGTACCTCAACTCCTCGATGGCGTCGTTGATTTCTCTAAACGCACTTTCTAACGTCTGCGTCGCCTCGCTCACGGCGTTGACGTACTCTTCCTCTGTCGGTTCAGGGGCGGAGGCGGCGGCGGCGCACGCGCAGCCCACCGGACACGCCTCCGACGTCGATCCATCGGCATGCGTCGTTCGCGCCCACGATGGCGTCAACGACGATTTGGCATCATCGCCAGCAGAAGTCGATGCATCTTCGTCCGCAATTTGCCACGCCCAAGCCTTTCTAGATGCCGCGCGTTTCAGCACTTGTAACGCGCACGTCATCTCGAGCCGGACGCGTTCGTTTTGTTGCACGACGCGAATCAACATCGCCGCCGAGCCTCGCTCTTCGCGCTTGAGCGCTTCTTCTATGGATAAAATCTATATCACGATGTTGCGCGACGCGAGCGATGTCGTCAGTCACTGCCGATCGATCGATGTCGATTGTTTCGCGGCGTGGCGCGTCGCGCGCAACGCTCTGCGCACCTCTTCGCTAATCTTCTTCATCTCCGCCGTCACCGCCGTCGTCACGCCGACAAACGACTGCTCATCAGTTGCACCAGTTAACACTTCACCATACGCCGCGTTCCATCGTTCATACGTCCTCGACCGAGCGTCTTGCGCGTTGAAGAATGCGCGAATAAGATGCCCGATGCGCGTCTCCTCCGCCGCGGGCACGACGTCGCCCACGCGCCCAGTGGCGGTCATTGGCGCTGACGTCGACGGCAGCGCATCTGTGGTCATCGTTTGCGGCGTTTCCTCCGACGCGTGCGCGGGCGACGATCGCGGGCGAGGGGTGAAATGACGTCAGTGCGCGACGCCCAGCCGGCACTCAAAAAGTCAATGGACTGGCGCGAGTCGTCCGCTGACGACGACGACGACGACCTCACGGCGTCGTCGTCGCACTCGGAAGATGACGTCGATGCGCGCGCATTCGCCGCGCTTTCCGACGACGCCATCAACGCGTCGCTCGCGCCGAGCATCTACGCCACCGCGCGCGCGCTGAAAAAGCACACCAGCGCGGGCGCGTTTCATAGGCTCCATTCCATCGCCGTCGACCGGGAATTCGTGCGCGAGCGCGCGACGGGAACGTTTGCGACACTTCCCATGTTTGCTAACGCGCGCGCGGGGACGTGGTACGCGCCGGCGCACGCGCAGGGGTGTTATTTTAAGAGCACCGACGGACACTGCAACAATTGGAGCTTTTCGTCGACGCGATTAAACGCGCACGTGGCGCTCGAGGCGGCATCACGCGGTGGATGCGTGATCGTGGACGCGACGGGGAGTAATGTCAAGCGGTTTCCCGACGCGTTGGCGAAGACGGTGCCAATTTGGGCGGATGTGTTCAATCGAGCGTGCGCGGCGACGATGTCGCCGGAGGACGCGTCGGCGTGGATGTCTCCCGCGAAAGATGGCCCGTTTTTGCCGCATTGGATTAGCGATAACGAGAAAAATAGTATACGCGCGCGCGTACATTCTTTCATGGCGAGTTTTGAGGCGGTCAAGTACGACGTGCGACCGTTGGCGGCGATATTGAGGAAGCCGTTTCGATGCGTCTGGGCCAGCCGCGACGAATGTCCAATCGTTGACGTTGACGCGATTGATTTCACCCCGCTCATCTTGCTCACCGCGAGTGCACCGCTGCACTGGCGCGGTGAAAGACGAGTTGGAATCAATGGACAGAGCTTTGCGTACATTCCTGGCGCGGGCGACGATGAAGAAAGCTGGGCGCGCGGTTTAACGCCTCAGCTCTTCGACGCGCACGTCGACGCGTTGCTCGGCATGCCCGAGCGTGATGTCGCGAGTTTCATCACGCGCATCGTCGATGGAACTATCGCGACACCCGTTATGATGGATCCACGCGCGCGATTGTCCGCAAAAGGGTGCGACCAAGATGCGAGCGTCGCGAGCGCAATGAACGCCGCCGACGGGCGCATCCGCGACGGCGCGATTCGTCGCTTGAGCCACGACTGCGGACTCGGCGATTGCGCCATTGCGTCCATCGCGGTGTACGATCGCGCAGACGTACACACTCTCGCAGATGTCTTCATCCACGTCGGTGAATGCGTGGTAAAGACGCCACCATCCACCGCCGGATGTTCATTTACGCACATTGTCGCGCGTAAAGTCAAACTCGATCGAGCCGCGCTCGAGCGCGCCGTCCCACCCGCCCTCGAGCACATCTTCGCCGCTCTCCGCGGCACAAAACGTACATGCATCACTTGCGACGACGGCGTCGACCACGCCGTCGCCATCGCCGTCGCTGCATCCCTCGCAAACGATACCCACGCGGTCGGCCGAGACATCGTTGACAAGGACGCCGTTCGCGCGCGGCTCCACCGCATCGCCCAGTCCCACCCCGACGCGCGGCCATCGCGCGGGTCGTTAAAGCAAATATATGCCGCACTCAGCGTCATCGCGCGAGCGCGCATCGAATAGCGAATAGCATAGCCATTAAAACATTGAAACATTGAAACATTGAAACATTGAACCACATTCGTCATCCACAACCTTAGCAGTCCACGAGGCGACGGCATTGTCGCGCGCGCGCAGCGATGACGAAGCGCCGGACGGGCCCGCCGCGCGCCGAGTCCTCGAGCGCGGCGGAAGCGTTCGCGAGCGCGGCGTTACGCGCGGAGATGGCGAGCGTCGAACGCGAGGCTCGCGACGAACGAGGCGATGAAGAACGACACGACAGCTCGCTGGGTGGGCGTTCGACGGATCGGCGCGCGTCCCCAGTCACCGATGACACGGCCGACGATGATGACGTGATCTCGGATACGTGTGTGATGCCCGGGAGGCGAAGATGTAAGGATACGTCGTGCATGTGGGTCTCGGCGCCAGCCCCGGACCCGAATTGCCCGAACCCCGCGAATGAGTGTCGGTCTTGCGCGTTGGCGCAGTGGTACGCGTATTCGGGCGAGGCGATGACGAACGAGACGGATGCTGTGCGATTCGCGAAGGAAATGCGCGAAAACGTACAATTGAGTGGCACCAAAGGCTCAGTTGAGATGTTTGATGCGAGATTTTACCGACGGTTCATGGATGATAAGGTGGTGTCTGGTGATGAGTTTAGCGAGCGTTACGGGCCGTATGGGGAGAAGTTTTTCATGAGGGTCGTGAATGAGCTAGACGTGCGATCCGAAAAGTTGCCGCTGGTGGTGATGGCGCAGCGATGGATACTACATTGCGGCGATTTGTTCATGAATTCGGAGCGAATCTGCAAACACTATCTGTACAAGGCGGATGAAAAGATCTACGGATATGGGGGCGTCGGTACGCTGCTCGAACAGGTGCAGCAGTTTTACAACGGGTTTGGGCGACGAATGGTTTTGCGCATAGTGAGAGAGGTAAATGAATGTTCCTCTTGGGACATGGCTACCATGGCTACAGTGACTGCCGACATAGCTGTTGTGGCTGGCGAATTTGGCCATGTCGGCATGGCTGTACTCATGCCCTTACTACGTGTTTTGCACAGTCTAGCGCACGCAAGAATGCCATACAGCGAGGCCACTGTGGAGCGACTTGACGAACAGGGTTACCATCATTTAGCGCGACGCATGCGAAGCGTGCCAACAAGACACGACGCCACGGCGTATGAGTTTACCCACGCAATTTTGATGCAGTACGATGAGTGGCCAAGCTGCAGGCGAAGTTTTTACAAACACATAAAAGACAAGAACGAGGACAAGGAAGAGGAAGACGACGAAGACAGCAGTCATCTGCAGACGGATAAGTGCGTCGTGGCTACCGTGCTCCGGCTGTACAACGACTTGCACAAGCTCAACCCAGTAGACCGCGAGCCACACGAGCCTAAGTCAAATTTGCGTCGCTGCACGCACATGCGGGCATACACAACTGATACGTTTCGACAAATCATTCGCAGTGATGCCGGTTTGTTTGCCGTGCAACAAAATATCATGCGGAGTGCAGGTGGCTTAAATTTGATGCGCGCGGCGTGCAGTAATCTCGTGAGTACTATTTCAACTCTCAGGCGCGACGTCGAACCCAGGGAAGTCTATAACGCAGTGTTCGTCCTACGTCGATTGCTCACGGGAACTGCGTACGGCGATCAAGAGACTGTACGAGAAGCTGTACAACAAGCGATTAAAGCAACTCGAAGCGGAAGGATTAGTTCTCCAAACTGTCCCTGCTGTGTTCGTGTCCTTGACGCCCGTCAATTCAACGAAGTCTTTGCGAACCACCTGATGGTGATGGATGATGAGAAACGAGAACTGTTTATCAAATCTCTTTTTGACCTCCTTGATCATTCCTGTGTGAACATCGGCGACTCTAAAGACGTCACTGGGGCAGTGTGTGAGATTTCCAATGTCATGTTCGACGACGCAAAACTGTGTCATTCGCTTTCAGACGTAGCCGTGGCACATATTTGCAAACACATTGGCGTTTTGCTCATGCATGGAGGCTTTGGAGGCAAATTTTCCGAACCGTGGCCATTTGACGATAGATATGGTGCGCACGCACCACATTGGCCTGATTACGTTCAAGGTATGGAATTGTTTCACGACGACGCGGTGTTGCCCAGGGGCGTCGTCGTTCATCTCGGCGTTGAGATTGTTTTGAAAGTTTTGCGCGACCGTTGTTTGTGGGCAAGATCAAGGTTTTCACTGGGAATGCCGGCATCATTAAATGTACGCGCGGCGATTCGAGTTTTGTTTGATGGTATCCTCGGCTGCATGTACCAGGCTGACTTTGTCAGTTATTACCCGGTTTTGCGTCTCGTGCCCGTGCTGCTTGACGTGATCGAAAACGACGCCGAGTTTATATTTTGCGTTGACGCAGAAAGCGGAGAGTTGCTGACCAAGAATTCTGCCGGGGACGGTGGATATACTTTCTTTCTTGGTCAAGGTAAATTTCAACTGTTGTTGTTCATCTTGCAATTAGCGGTTGCGACGAAGCCGATTTCGAGTAATCTTCTGAAGGCGACAAGCGAAGGATACACAAGGGCAAAATACGAGGAGCTATGCCGAAGCAAGGGAAAGAATACACAGTATGAAACTGAGTATTTCATCGGACCTGACACGCCATTCGAATTTGCCAAGAATGCGTTCATGAAAGAACAACAAACGGTGATGCGTCGTGTCAAAAAGTGTTTGAATCGTCAACACACAAACGGCTTTGCATACGAGAGAAACCTCGACTGCGCAAGTTTCGCCAAATTCATCAACGGTGAGGACGCGATGAGCAATTATCAACTCGATGCAGCACTGGCGCTGTACGCGATGCACTTGCGTACGAGAAGGGTACGTACCCTTTTCAGGCGCTTTATCGATAAGGACTGGAAGAACGGTGAAGTTTCTTACCCGTTCACTCATTTCGGAAATGAGGACTTTATGAAACAGTGGGGCATTGGCCCGTGTAACGGCGCGCCGAGTCTTGTTACGTTGAATATCGCAGATTATTTCGCACCGAAAATGCGTAGCGAAGACTTGAAGTTATCATTGCCAGTTGTCGATCCGCAATGGATCGTTTGTACTTCTGAAAATCCACGCTCCTTAGACCGTTTCCGTCTAGATATAGTCGACGGGCTTCTGGATTTTTACAATCAGTTCTCAATGCTCATCGGTGCTACAAACGAAAGTTTCAAACCGAAATATGAAATTGTTCGTATCAACAAGTTTACGTGGTCTGAGCTCGAGCTTTTGTTACCGACGTTTGAAGATTCGTCGTTGAAACTGTTACGCGCGATCAAAACTCTGCGCCGTGTTTGGTATGACAAAGTGAGTTTCATAACCATGTTGCTGCTTGCAAGTTTTACCTGCAACAACTTGACCGACATGCCAGCAGATGCGATACGGGTTGAAGACATAATTACATGGTTGGCTCGCAACCTGGTTCTTTTGAATCATATAAGCCAGTTGCTTGCAGAGCGTCCTCATCGACCTCGGTACGAACGGAAACGTTTACGCGTGCTCGAAGTTATGAATGAGCTCACCGAAGCTCTCAATGAGTTTGTTGAACCACATGGTGTTTGGGAGCAACTGTTCGACATGGATCAGAGAATGGCCTTTGAAGTTCTCAATACTTTAGTGCGCATTCTCAATCATGACTTCTATTTAGCTCCAGAATCAAAGGGATGTGGCCAGTGCAGGCGGTCTTCAGAAGTGGTAGACTTGATGAGTGTTTTACTCATCAACGCGGCGAGTCCGTTTGCCAGGCACGATAGGCTTCTAGGATTTAAGGTGGAAGACAGCGACACATCGCACCAAGTTTGGCGCAAGATAAAAGCAGCTTTATTGAGAAACAGGAATGTCCAAGACGCAGTAGATCCCGCCGCCGAAGAGTACGTCGGTGACCCAGCAGTATTGGGAGCGCAGTTGAAGCTATCAGTATCCTGTCTCAAGGTGTTCAGCTCCGTGTTGGTGTTTGACTGCGAACTCAGAGGAGGCATGAATACCGCGTATGCTGGCTTTCAAGGAGGCTTCGCGCTACAGTACGGTGTCAACACCTGTAGCAAGTCGTCGGTGTTTGATGCTGCGGCCTTCAAGATAATTACAAACGCGCCCGGCGTGCTCGACATTTTGAGTGCGTGTGTATCTGCGCCCTTACATTTGACCGATCAGCTGGACGATGTTTACCGCGAGTACTCGAATTATGAGCTAATGCTGAAGCCTCTCGCAAATCACGCGCGGTTACTGCTCGAAGTGTCATCGCAGGCGGCGTCTACGTTTGCATCGCTTTTCGCTTGGGTAGATTTCGACGAGGAGCATAGCGGAAAGTACTCCATAATGCGACGACACAAGACGTACAGTGTAAATTTTATCAACAGACTGTCTGCCGTGGTACTCGTTTTGAGTAAAATGAAGTTGAAACCAGTGACCGCTCGAGCTCAAATGATGAAGACCGGTGATGGTCCATGGAAATTATGGGGTGTCCAACTTTGCCATGATCATTACTTGCAGTATCAAGTTTTTGTCCGGTGTTTGATAGACGACGTTAAGTTGTTCCTGGAACACGTCCCCAGTGCGATGTCGTACTTTATCGACGGGCTCGACTGGTGTGACAACACCGGTGCGCCGCTGTCTAGTGCGTTGCACATAACTCATGGTTTGGTGGCACTTCTCTTTAATTCGGAAAGCGGTTTACCTACTATCGATGTTCGTTCAAAGGAATGCTTCACAAAGTACGCCGCACGTCTCATTTCCCATCCGAGAGCAAAACTTTTCAAGCGCCATCTTTTACGAATGGTTCACGCTTTGGCGCCCACGAGGGATCATTTATGGTTATTAACTGGCGAGCAGGCCATAATGGGAGACGTTTGTGAGCTCAACGAGGAGACACGAAAGTCGCTCGAGGTAGCATCTCGCGTACACATACATCGTTGCGAACATGCACCCTCCGAAGTGGGTGCCCAGTTGCTCGGTTTGCTGGGACTGATTGAAAAATTGTGCAGTTCACGGCCATGGCGACACTTGTTGCTCGGCATAGACGAAAAGAGCCCCACATCCATCGGAGACGAACTAGTTACTGAGAACGCCATAGCGTCATTAGCGCATCTCAGCGCGTCAGAATCCACGTGGAATGTTTGCCACCGCGGTCTTCGAACGCTCCAATGTTTGGCTGGTTTTCCGCAGAACCCATATGAAGCGCAGCTTACCCACAAAATTTTTGACCTAGGATCCGATCCCTCAAGTCTGAGCGCTGTGTTAGGCATGTTGCAAACAAGCGTTGCTATATTTTGCCCCACGGTTGGTATCTTTAGCGGCTCTAGACGCAGCACACATTTCATCAAGGCAGAATCCGCTCCATCAAACACCGAGACATATACTCTCGCCTCAGCGAAAGCTGCCAGCGAGCTGACGGCGATGATTTTCAGCCGTTTAACGAATGTCGGTGAGGAAATCGTCGAGGACTTGTATGGGAAAGAACGAGATAGAATTCTAGCCATCG
>Ga0222714_10002428_pt1 | contig 19682 bp, 16 predicted proteins | sample C33_3DmetaG_FD_165048 | JGI IMG/M metagenome (GOLD analysis project Ga0222714, IMG submission 165048) | Estuarine water microbial communities from San Francisco Bay, California, United States - C33_3D | ecosystem: Environmental > Aquatic > Marine > Unclassified | place: USA: California...
ACTCCATTGTAAATCATGATTCTTTGCACATTATATTACACTACGCGCAACATATAATCCTAGAACGACCCATTGTTGTTCGATAACCCTTTGTCGAGATAACCCTTTGTCGAGAAATTTATGGGTAGAAATAATCGAGCGCAAAAGTAACAACGCATGCGGCAGAGGTAACAACCGAAATACCCCAGAAATTAGGGCTTTTTCTGGAGGAAGAGAACGGCGACGCCGGAGCCTGAACTCGACGCGCGGATACGAAACTGAGTTACAAATTATTGTGTCGACATTTTCAGCGAGTTTCAGCGCCTTGAGACCAATCGCTTCCTTCCCAAACGACATGCACCGGTCGATGCGCTACGGGAATCGTCGACGTGCGCATATGTCAAGCCGCTAAGACGATGATGCCGCTTGCATCATCTGCTCGATTTGTCTCATCACGGCCCTTTTCGCTGCACGTAGCGCGTTGTATTCGTTCGCTATGACGTACGCCGCCGCGCGCTCGTTCACCAGTATTTCTCCATACTCGACACCTTGTATGATTCGTTCACTCTTCAAAACACAATTTTCATCGATCAAAACAAGATCGTCGTCACACATCCGTAGAATGACCTGCAAAGACAACAACATTGACTGCGTTCCATCGCTATTTTCTGGCACGTCGTCAAAGAATGCTTCGCAAAAACACAGCGCGTTTTCGCCCATTCCAACGTTTTGATCGACTCTCAAAATCGTGGACGCAGCGTTAATCCCTGGCAGTTGCGATATTGAATAGCTCGCATTTAGTTCTCGAAGCACTTTTGTGGCGGCATCGAGGAAGACGTCGCCACGAAATTCGATGAACAACGCTGTCGACGACGTCACCTCAACAAACCCGTAATTTAACAGCATATCGGTACAAGTCAGATTAATTCCGTATGAATCGAAAACTTGATCCCCCGCCTTGTATGCGGTGTGTGCTTGTAGACTTGCAGTTTCTGTTGCGTCGTTGTATTTGAGAATCGAAACCTGCGTCGCGCTTGAAGAATGATTCAGCCCGTCCGCCCACGGTACTAACGCGATGCTGTCAGTTGCGCATTCTAGTTCATCATCCGCATGCGCTCCAGGTTCCCACTCTTCGTCGTCGATGTCATTCAACGTGCTCAATATACGCTGGTCGCGTTCGTAATCACTATCTGAATATTCTCCTCCAACGTCGGTTGACATGCTGTCGCCAAGGTGAAATGCGCGTGACGTCAGAATCGCTGTCGCCCATTTTACTTCGCTCAAGCTCGGCCAATTCGCGTCACCAACGATAGTCTGACCTATACATAACGTTTCAAACACACTCACATCATTTTCGCACGATAGAATTCGCTCGCGCAGTTTCCCTCCCGCATGCGAGTTGTCCAGAAAGTTCACGCTCCAGAGCAAAGGATGGGAAGACAATTCTTCTGTAGAAGGAAGTGTACGCAAGTAAGGCCACCAAAATGAAGCCTCGGCAATGTATTTTTCATAAAGTAGTTTGAGCACCAAAATTTGAAATGAACTGAGCTCGTCGTTGAACTGACTGCACTTTATACAGTTCCTCGCCCGTGAAATTGTCAAAAACGCCTCGTGTGGAACAGACACCACAACACCGTCGAGGGCGATGTCTTCGTAAGCCACTGCGCGAACACCATACCCGTCATCACTCAAACTACGGAGGTGTAAACCACAATCATCGAACGACGGTGACACGCTGCGAAGCCATTCTTGTAAACCGTCAAGCCGCGTGTTCATGCTGTCATCAGCCGCCGCCGCCGCTCGCCGCGTGCGCGGACTGGCGTGACATCGATGAAATCGCCGACGAATCAACGGAGTATTATTTACCTTACTCACGTGCGCCGAAGTCGAGGGCGCCGAAACATCGATGTTGTGCGTGCGCATCGTTGTGTGGCGTGCGCAACAAGTCGCGTCGCCCCCACACTTTGTGTCGCGCTTGAAGATGCCAGGTGGGTACGTTCCGCCACACGTAAAACGTCGACATGAGCGCGCGGCGAATGAGGTCTCGACATCGATGTCGCCGAGATCGTCGTCTCAGCACGCGTTGACGCCGTCGAACCCTGTGACTTTCGACGAATGCACGAAGACTGTGACGCGCGCCGAGAAGATGTCAAAGCAACACAACAAACGCAGCGAGGCGCTGGCTTTATTCGAACAAGCGGTGACCGGTTTGCGCAATCTGGCAAGTTTAGAAAACGCGTTGGATGAAGTGCGAGTGGCTTTAGCGGACACGTTGCTACAGTTCGCTAGAGAAACTACTCTGGCTGTCCGCTTGTTGCCTCTGCGTGAATCAACACAGTTTGACGAACGCGCAGCTGCCAACCGTGCTGTTGCGCTGTGTGATGAAGCGTTCACATTATATGAACAAGTTAAAAGAGATGACCTTGAGCGTTCCAATGGTATAGCCACTGCATTAAGTGCAGTTGTTGAGTACGCGGCTGGAACTCGCGGCTACGTGTTTACTCGAGACGCCTTGAGTAGAGCAACGGAGAAATATGATGCAATAGTGCGTTTGCTTGAATCCGATGCAAATACACAAGGAGATATGCTGCCAGCACTTTGGAATGCGGCAGATGCAAGGCTCAAGTATGCGGAGAATGCAATCGAACTGGCGGATTTCGACGCCGCAAAACGCAGCTACGGCGAAATGATTGCCATTTATGAAAAGGCGTGCGGCTTTGCTGACGCTTCGCAAGGTGATGACTTGGGCGGCTTATTGTACGATTGGGGATGTTCGGTAACGTCATTTGCGCAATTCATGCTGAAACTAGATGCCCACGAAGAGGCAATGCAGGCCATTGACGTCGCCATTGAAAAATTGAAGAGTTCATCGTCGTTTTCTTTGGGAGCAATCGAACCTCTGAATGCAATCGGAGACGCGTACCAGACGAAGGCTGAAATTTTCATGGCGCGCGGCGATGACAATTCAGCTTGCGAGTCCTTCAAATTAGCTATGTCGGAAGGATTCGATCGCGCGCTCAGGTCAAATGCGTCGAATCTAGATGGCAATATTGGCATAGGTGAAGCATCGATGGACCTCGGTCGTTTGTGCTTGAAACATCATGACATCGATGGTTCGAAGAGCAGCTTCGAACGCGCTTGGGCATCGTATCAAAAGGCAATGGCGAACACAGAAGCCGACCCTGGAGGTTGTGAAGAGCGATTTAGCGTCGTGTACAACGCCGCGTGTGCGGCAAAACGGGCTGGTTTTGTCGACGCCTCGAGGGAGTTGTTATCGATGTTGCTCATTTGCAACGGGACGACGCTCGAAGCGATAAATAGCGACGTAGATTTGCAGCAATAGACAAACCATATGTAAAGCTTACTGTACTTATTATTATCAAGCAATTGCGGCGAGAATTTGGTCGACGTGCGCCGTCGTCTTTACGCTCGCCATCGATTGGTCGCGCTCGAGCCAGTGTCCTACAATCGTGCCATCCTTTTTAATCAAGAAAGTTTGACGATCGGAGAATCGACCGAGTAAAGGGATTTTCAAATCCGCACCATACGCCGAAGACACAGAGCCATCGTTGTCGCTTAGAATGGTGAACGACTTCAAGCCTTTACCGGTGCAGAACTCATCTTGCTTTTCAAGAGTATCCATCGAAATGCCCACAACGCGCGTATTCTTCGCCTTAAATGCAGGGATCGCTGCTTCAAAGCGTTGCGACTCGATCGTACATCCAGGGGATCCGGCTTGGTTAAAGAAATAGACGACCGCGAAATCGTTTTCTTGTAAAATTTTCGACAGCTCGACCGTCGCGCCGCCTCCCGTGCCCGGCAATGCAAACTCGGGTGCCTTTGCACCGACATCCAACGCCTTTGCCGGTGATGCTTGGATCATCATTGACGCCGTGACAGAGCCAACTAAGAGCGTGCGCCTGTCGACAACACCAGCGCTTGCTTGCACCACGACTTGTGCTCTTTTAGAAGCCTTCGACGTCGTCACCTTTCGTGGCAAGACGCACGCGGCGCCCATAGAGCGCGTCATCATCGTTTGAATCATGATCGTTTTATCGCTGGGCTGACTTGCGCGCGTGCGTGCGTCTCGTGCGTTGCGTTCTGACGAGCGATGTCGTTGCTCATGACGTCAGTGCTGTGCGCGCGAGAAACCAAATCGAAAATGGGGGGCGCGTCGTCGTCGCGTGATGGCAATACGGCGTTTCACTTTGTGCACACGATAGGGACATTATTTGCGGCGATAGGTACGTACGTAATCATGGGTTCGCGAGCGAGCATAACCCGGACGCTCCTCAACACCGGCTGAAAGACTGACGTGGATGGGTGAAACTCTGAATTCGACACAGTGGCGCAAATCGCCGTGACGTTTGGCTTTACAAAGACCGCCTCGACGTATCCGGAGCTGAGCGAAGATGCCAAACTCAAGCTGAATATGCTCGCGTTGCGCGCGGATGTTGCTTACGACGAAACAAGGATTGAACACGTCGACGCTCTTCGTGCGCTCTTTAAAGCTTCATTTGAACATCCTGCAACACTCCCGCGAGACTTGAAGAGTGAGATTTGGAAAGACATGGGATGGCAAGGTGTATCACCAGCTACAGATTTCCGAGCTGGTGGCTTCCTTTCGCTCGAAAATTTGCTTTGGCTCGCGCAGGAAAAACCAGAGTTGTATCGAGCGTTGCGCCACAAGACCCGCGGCAAGAGAAGCGAGTACGAGTACCCTTTCGCGGTAGCTGGGGTTAACTTAACGTACAAGTTGGTGAAAATATTAGATATCAAACAACCCGCACCGACGACGTCGACAGGGGCGTGTTTCGCCCGATTAGTAGCGCAACAAGAGGACGCGTTTGAAGCCATGTTCGCGCAGGCATTCGACGTGTTGGACAAGACGTGGCTAGAGTTTGGTAATGCCACATATATGGACTTTCCACGCGTGATGGAAATAACTCTTAGTAAATTAGAAAAAGCCATGGATAAGGCGCAGTCTTTAGAAGACATCGCAACCAGTCTAGGTGTCTAGTTTTTTTATATACATCAGAACATACGAATGTGTAACATGTCACCCGTCTCGCTTCGTCGTTGGCGGCTGCCATCCGTCAGGTAGCTTGAATGGCAAGCCAATCTTGGACCGACAATTGCATGGGCCATCACTTCCACATCCACAATCCGCACGCGCGTCTCTCGTGCCATTTCTATCTTCCTCTGTTTTGAACTCTGTGACGATGACCACGACGTCCTGGTCGCCTTCGTTGACATCGGCGTGCAAGTTGTTCGGTGGATCCGCTTCGTACCAATACGCCTTACCAGTGTCAAATACCAGGTCTTTTCTCGACCCATCTTCGTCGACGCGCTTTAAGACGCCACCTTGCAACGCCACAATCGTTCGCGCTCGGTCGTGTCGATGCATCTTTAGCGGCATGTTTGGTGGCACCGTTGTCTTCCAACAGATTGCGGAGTCATTTTCAAACATAAACTCGCGTGACATGCTGTTTCGCTCGTCACACTACCAGCTCGATTGTCACAGCGCGAATCTTTTATGCATGCGTCGCGCGTGTGAAGACTGTGAACACTGCACCGCGCGATTTTATTTTGTTTTCTTCGGTAAGAAACGCGTGAGACCCTCACTTGCTGACGCGTGCAATGTCTACCCTCGCCGCCACGCAGGCGGATGGGTTTTATTATCCACCGGTACGTATGCAGTGTCACTCGAGTCACCGTAATCGTCGCACGCGAACGTTTCAGCGTCTCGAGTCGCGTGATTTTGCTACTTTCTCTGCTGCGCGCGGTGACTGACAAAAGTTGTCCGACGATGTGTATTGCCCACGTAGGATTGGACCCCAGAGGGTGGGTCAAAAAATAGCGCGTTCAAAGGTTCAAATGGTGCGCTCGGTAAGCGAGAAAATAAAAAGTCACAAGGGCTGTTGACGATTAGATTTGAGATGCCGTTTAACGTGCGTTGCGGCGCCTGCGGGCACACCATAGCCAAAGGTGTGCGATTCAATGCGGAAAAGAAGAAGATTGGAAACTATCACTCCACGCCAATTTGGAGTTTTACCATGTACTCTGCGTGTTGTCATCAAGAAATAGAAGTGCAGACGGATCCGGCGAATACTGAATACAACGTAGTGAAGGGCGCGGAGCGCTGCGTCGGCGGCCAAGGATACGAGGCAGAGTCGCCGGATGATTTGATGCAAATGTTAGAATATCAGAACGATGAAGAACGTGCATCATTACTAGCAAATCCTTTAGCAGTTTTAGAGCGAAGCGTGAACGACGAAAAGCGAGCCAAGGCACGCGCGAGGTCGACTTTGGAATTGAACGACTTGAGCAAAGCTCGTTGGAAAGAAGATTACAATGTCAACAAATCGCTCAGGCGAAGCATGCGAAGTCAAAGAAAGGAAGCTGTTGCTTTGAAAGAGTACTCAAAGTCTCTTGGTTTACCCGAGCACGTACGACTGAAGCCCGAAAAAGAGGAGGATAAGCAGCTCGCGAGACGCATTTTTATGTCTGATGCGGCGCGCTTTGACCGTCGAAGAAAGGAAACGAGACGGGACATTTTAAAGCAGTCAATATTCGCAAGTGCACCATCGACAAGCGGAGTATCAGGTTTAGTTAGAGCAGGTTCATCGTCCGCAGCACCAAAGCGTACATCGTCCGCCACGTCGAATGCGTCGCGTGCGGCCAAATTAGCAAAACGTAGGTAGTTGAAATAAGTGTAAAATGAGTACAGTGATTTTTTTACATACAACGGTGTGCGAGCTAATTAGGCGCCGCGCCGACTTCCACGTCTCTGCCGTAGAAGTTTTCCCCAGCTCTCATTGACGCATCTCGAATAGCGAGCTGGAAGAGTGAACCTGGTGACTGACACGCCAAGGTTCCGTCTGGTGGCGTTGGCGGAGCGAGTAGCGCTTTCAACTTTGCTTCTTGCATCGCCTGCCGTTCGCGAAGTGCTTTCGTGTAACGTCTATGCCATATATACGCTATGGTTGTCGATGTCAAGCTCGCGGCGACGAGCATACAAAACAGAATCCACAAAACCGACGAGTCGATGGCGTCCCCACCGCTTCCACTGCCGCTTGTCCGCGACGCATCACCGTACGGCGATGACGCGGCTCCGCTGCTCGCACTCGTCGACGCGTTCGCGGACATGGCGAACACACACGCGCCTTAGAAACCACTCGCACTGCGCGCAACTTCCGCGCCACGCCCGTCGCGTCACGCTGCGACGACGGTTCGTCGAGTGAGGAATATTTACAAATCCATCCGCGTCACCTCGGGAGATATTTTTACGTGTTCTGTCTCCAGACAGAACGTACTGTACATGTACATTTTTCATTACATTCTATGCCAATAAGCGTTTTTGTGCGACGAGCGCGGCATTTGAGGCGTCGTTACCCGTTGGCACAACACCAGCCCGAGTGATCGTGGCCCAGACCTGACCAGCGATGCCTTCGTCGACGATTAAATTTAATCCAGAGACGCCGTACTCTGGCGTATGGCACGCCACGACGGGCCTGTTTTCAAAGCCGAATACTTGATGAGATCCCACTGGGGCATCCATCACTCCTACTAACCCACTGCTACGCAAAACTTCAACCAGTTTGGGTCCACATACCGTCAACAGCGCACAATTTTCATTTAATTGCATGAATTCATGACTTGGCATGACACTCCCGAGCACGCCCAACGTGTTCTCCGTCGCGCGCGGAGGAGTCACCAAGATGAACCCTTCACCTTGAGCATACACCTGCGCAACGTCGCCTGATGGTAACGTAATCTCGAACCCACTTCCCGGTGCTGATAATTTGACGCCCTCATCATTAGCGAGCACCTGTAGCGCGCGTAAAGCCCCTGTTCCGTGCACTCGCACGAGTCCCCAGTCACTTCTATCCACGACGGCGGCGCCACTCGCGATGGCTTCGGCTTCCTCGGTCACCGATCCAAAGTGCGAGACGTACCCTCGCTCATCAAACACCGCTCCCGCTTCCTCCTGTAAGCCTTCTAAATCGCCATCGATATCCGGTGGCAGCAACCCGTCGAGGTCCACCGCGACCAGCACCGACCGAGGTCGTGAGGCCACGCATCGAGCACCGCGTCGTGCACCCTTCCTGACACTCGTCGCGCGAATGTGCGCGCGCGCCTTCGCGTCGACTCGTAAAAGTCGTGCGCCTCCTACGTGCGTCATCGTCGTCCTCGTTCGTCGTTCGTCGTCGTCGTCGTCGTCGTCGTCGTCGTCGTCGTCAACCGCGAGCACGGGTGTGTGGGCCCACCCGGGCGAGGTCTCGGGCGAGGCTCGTCTGTGCGTGATTTCGTGATTTCTCGTTGGACTGCGTTGTGCCTTGTTTTGACGAAAACGACGACGAATGCGTGCGTCACTTCACGCCGACCGTAGACACACAGAAGGACGATAAGGAACGACGACGGAGAGAGGTTGGGTTTGTCGTTATGGATTTCACGACATCGTTATTCGCGCGTTTGCGCACGACGGTGACGGCCGAGTCGGGCGTGTGGGGGTGGAGCCCGAGCGATCGAACGAAAACGTCGGCGACGGCGACAACTACGGCGACGAACGCTGAAACAGACACTGCGTTGTTACTCGACTGCGCCGGAGCGATGGAGATTTGCGAATGGCAAGAATTCATGGTGAAAGTGCAAGACGGGAAGGAGAAACTCTGCGCCGCGTCGTTTGAGCGAGGCATCCACACCTTGCTCCGGCGCGCGGTAAAATTGGCCACACAACGCGATGTGACGTTGCACGATGATAAACACAGGAATAAGGTTGCGTGCATCGAATTTCTTTGCCGGCAAGGTGGCGATTGGAACTTTTTTCTCGCAAACGAAGGCAAGAGCATCGCTTTACTTTTTGTCGAGTACGCCGCCGAAGAAAACTATCCAATTTTTTACGACGCACTTTGGTCAGGGCGAGTGTTGTTGGATGCAAAAGCGCGCACGAATGGTGCAACACTGCGCGCATGCATTGACGAGGGAGGCGGGGAACTCTATCCATTTGCCTCGCGCGCAAAATTTCTGTTCGAAAAGTACGCGCGCGACAGAACGCGTCAATGCTTAGGTGAAGCTCACGAACGCATCATCAGAGGCGACGTTGAGCACGTCGAGCATTGGTGCGAACGCGCAATATTTTACGATGTGAATAGTAACGTCGATGCATTGAACTTTGAGTTCGTGCCTATGGGAAAGGCATCTCCGACGACGTTATTACACACGGCGTGCGCCAACTCGAGTTGTGTAGAATCGATTCAGTTGCTATTGCATAAATTTTGCGTTGATCCTCACGGGCGGCACGTCAACGATAAAAGCGCCGCAGCGATTGCTTGCACATATGGTTTTCGAGAAGCTCTTCGTTTGTTGCTGGAGCGCGGGTTGAATCCCGATCGGGCTGCATTTAAAAATATGACGTTAAGGCAATTCATTGCGAGCTTCGCACCCAGCATGGAAGCAACGCTAGAGCAATTTGAACACGGCGTCGTACCACCATCTGTGTTTACTGACGCTCCTGCACCACAACCGCCTCGATTCGCGCATTCAATAGTTAGTGAGGCTGTGGCGCGCGTACTAGCCCAAAGTGGGCGCGGTAACGTGGAGGGCAAATACGTTTACGTTTTGAGGCTCGAACATTCAAAGTTTTATGTCGGAGCGTCAGCGAACGTGGTTACACGAGTGTTTCATCACATGGATGCTAACAAAAACGGCACGGCGTGGACAAAAGAGCATCAACCAATTGGTGGCATGCGTTACATTAACGGTTCAGTTGAACTAGTTCCTGCATGTATCGACGTCATTTACCCAATGCTCAGTCCCGCGGATGAAGCGTGGATTACGCTCGCGTACATGGAGCGATACGGTCTCGAAAATGTACGTGGCGGGCCTTGGTGTTCACCAATTATAGCCGAGCACATCAAGGCTACAATAAAAGCCATCATCGACGGCTGCAGTAACGTGTGTTATCGATGCTTGGAATCTGGGCACTTTGCAAACGAGTGCGATCAATTGCGAGCACCACAGTGCTCAACCACTCCGAGTTCGCCGAATTCTAAGCGACGGATCCACTATTAGCCATTCATCCCTAGATTAGTCTTCTTAATATCACACATATAGTACATAAATTGTATTTTCTAGTCTTGCGTTGCAATAGATGCTAGCCACGCAGCGGTTTTCGTGAGTTCATCAGCGACAATGTCGTGGCGACGAATAGTGTCGCCAAAGGATCGGTTATCACGCATTGGAAGACCTCTGTTCTTTTCGCACCACTTTAACCATTCATCGTTTCGTCTGATGGTGGCGGAAACATCTATACCGGCATGTTGCTCCATGTTGGTGCTTTCACGTGCCTGCCAAACAGAATTCACGAAAGCCAGCGCAGTTTGGACGTACCACTGACCAGTCGCCGGTGAACGAACGCGCACCGTGACACGGGTGCCGTCGTTCAACACTAGTCGAGCGTTTTCACGATTTCGATCAAATAATAAAATTGTACGATCTTCAAAAACACCCCTCACACGTCCATCGGCATACGCGCATAATTCGCCTTTACCGGCGACTGATGTTCGATGAAGTACTTCAGTAGATGTTGCAGAAAATCCGTCCGTTGCGTCGTTTGCCTCGCCAACATCACACATCCGTGATCTACCATAGCCTACGGCGCGTTCAAAACGACGCAAGCATTCCATGATTCGAAGTATTTTGCTAGCCATGGGATCGCTTGGCACGTCTTCTAAATGTATGGTGCGCTGAGTTAATCCAACAGGAATGACAGTGATGAAGTCACTCGAATCGTGCGGCGCTACGATTGCGCTCTCGTTTTCATGCGCAACGGCGATGCACCGAGAAATTACGCCGGCGAGCTCAATGTGACCATTATTTGCCCAAAGTATCGCATGCGGTGTCCACTCGATAGATGGCTTGAAATCTTCGTCAAACGTGGCCAATCCCGGGTTGGCCCACCATGAATCTACGTCGTCACGCTGCGCGCTCCACGGCGTGTTTAACGATTCGTCGAACGACTCTCCTCCAAGCGTTGGTACGGGGAGTGACGTACATGACAGTTCTTCATCTTCAACAGGACACCAAGCCTCGCTTGACTCGCCTGTCGTAAATGCCCGGGCGCTTTTTAATATGCACGAAGGATAGTGCCACCGATGAGGAATATTCGTCGACGCAAACCGCTGCTGTTGCCAAACATACTCATAAGACGCTCCTATTTCGCCCACTAAAGCGGGATAGAGGACATCGAAAAAGCAACCATGTGGAGCTAGTCTAATTTTTGTACATCCGCACGTGGACGTTAGAGAAAATCCGCCATCGGTTTCCAAGTCAACGTCGGTGTCGCTCCACCGAACACGGTTGACTTTGAACGCGCTTATAAAAGCTCGTGCTCCGTCTTCACCACGTGACTTAATCACACAAGGTGCGTAATGCGGGGTGTCGACTAAAGAATTTCGTACGTTCAACGTTTTGAGCAGTTTCCTCGCCCAGGCGCTCGTCGCAAAAGCTGTCAGTTGACGAGTAACGCGCGTTTGGGACGTCGCTGGTTGGTGAACCGTCATCGCCCGACAACTAGCGTCAAGTACGAGCGTCGTTCCGCATGCGAACGTGGATTTAATCGCTCCATCTTCCACGATGACCACACGCAACAACTGAGATTCGCTCGTCGTCCTCATCAAGTTTGCAGTTAATTTCAAATCAAAATAATCTTCAACAGCACCAGCGTTTGCCCCGTGCGTAGCGCCCGTCGAGGTCGATGTCATGACATGATGACGTTCATATTGTATACGGCGCGCACTGAATTCTCGATACACGCCTTCCTCACTCATGTCGGGAAACTCGCACCAACGCCAAAGCGCAGCGCACGCGCGCTTTGTGGCGACAGTTGGCGCCCTCGCGATGGTCTCGGTCTCACACGGTGGAGACTTTTTGCGCATCGGTGCGCACCCAAGCGGTAGAGGGGCTTATGCAGCGCGAGATGCGGACCCCATGCAAGTCATCGCCCGGGATACCTTTATTCACTTTGCTGCAGAAAAGCAGTGCTCCGCGACAAGGCGAGGGGTGTGTGGCGGCTGTGGAGCCTTCATCGACACCATCTCGTCGTCACTCAACCCGGACGTATCCGCAATAAAACTACCAGATACCTCGCTGCAGACTTGGATTATTCATGCTTCATCTTCATCACATCAAGACCCTCACTGTGATCGGGAATATCAGCCAGAGGCGTGCCTTTCTTTTGCACAACTAGAGAGTGCCACCTTCGAACTCATGGCTGCGCGACTGCTTGTTCTTTATGTTACGTTCTTAACGCCTCAAAGTGCTGATTGGCAGAGGCTGCTTGCAACGTATCCTGCACTTGGCGGGAAAATGGAATGGTTTGAGAAACTTCATCACGACGTGTCGACCGTCGAGCCGTACTTCGTCGAGCACGCCGAAGAACGCGTCAAACAACTGTCACACCTTCTATCGCCTGAAAAGCGAGAAATGATTTCAACAGAACTTTGGTTGCAAACAATTAGTAAAGTTGCTCTGAACTCCATCGATGTTAAGATCCCGCACCCAATGATTCGTTACGTTGCTTCTCTAGAGGAAGAAATGCCAGAAGAAGTCCGCGCTGAAGCTTACCTGGGCTTACAGACGGTTTTGGCGGATTTCAGTAGTATCGATGACGAAAACGACGATGAGACTGATAGTCAGAGCGAGAGCGAGAGCGAGAATGACTGTGAAAACGACAGTGAGAACGAGAACGAAAACGACAGTGACAGGGAGAGCGAGAGCGAGAGCGAGCAGAGCGGTAGCGAGATTGATAGCGCCGACGATAACGATGAGGAGCTGCTTTTTCAAGTCCCTTCGGGTGGATCCACACGAACGTTTTCGACGGCGATTTTCCCACCAAGTGAGGGTACTGCGCTTTTAGGATTTTGCGCATCCATTAATCATAGCTGCGAGCCCAATTGTGAAATCGTGTACATGCATGATGCAAATGCACTGGTGGTTTCGACGAGAGCGATATCTGAGGGCGAGGAGCTCACGATTCCGTATGTACCGACGAATTTGCCATTTCAAAAGAGACGGGAGGTACTTTTCAAGAGGTATGGATTCAATTGCGAATGCACAAAGTGCCAACGCGAACTAGAAAGTCAAAACAACCGACCGTCCAAGAGGGCGCGCGCGTGAGAGATGTTTCTTCGGTGTGGGGTGCTTGATTTAATTTTTTAGTAATATTACAGGCACGACCAACTTCTGCGTGTTGGCGTTCAATTGCAATGGATTAGAATTCTAATAGTAGCTGTAAAATACCCTTTGTTGTTGTAAGATACATGTTAACATATACTGGTAGTGATACATGGCGCGCGCGCCATTCAGTTTAATACATTCGCAACTTCGGTAACGGCTTGCAAACCAACGGCGACAGGAACATCGTTAACATCCGCTGTACCGATGGCATGAGTGAAATCGTCATGAATTTTGGACGCAGCGATAGCAACCGCTGATGCACTCAAAGCTGATAGGGCGAGTTGCCCGCCCGGAAGAAGCTCTGTAATCTTGCAGTGCCAAAAGCTCGGTTGCTTGGTCTCGCAAACACCGTGCAAGTCAGATTGTTCGCGCATTTTCCAAGCCATTAATGGAGGCATGACGCCGTACATTAACGTCATGCCGTATGCGCCTACAAACGTGGAGACTGGCAAGAAGATATCAGGGAAAGTCTGTGCCACAAACAATGGAACCGCGAGCATTGACGTAAACGCGACGACGCGCTTGGTCGATGGAAGAAAAGATGCTTTCTTGCCTTCATAAACATCCATCGCTCCGTACAATCTGCGAACGAGTGGCGACTTTTCTTTGGACTCGTCCATATTCTGTATCATGTCATCAATCTTCGGCATGAGATATTCGGATAAACCAAGAGAAGTGCCGATGAAAGACGTGCCAATTGCGGACAAACCAAAGGCGGACAACAAAACCGTTGCAGCGCCACCAACGTCCTCTGAAATGATTTTCAGAGGATCAGCGCCAATCTTACCATCCACCAATGCTAACGCAACTGCATTCCACGCTAAGAACATTCCGAGGGGAATGGTTGAGCCAATCAAGATGCCCCGACGAACCTTTTTCAGGTCGCCATTCAAGTAAGTGCACACGACGGGGACGAGGTCGTGGAACACAAGAGTCAAGAAGATGATTGGAATGGTGCTCGGAACGGCATCGACGGATCCAATCCAACTCGCACTGTCCCAATCCGCGTAGAAGGCACCGCTGAGAACCAACAGCGAAAACATCGCGAGTAAAGCGTACGTGAGGGCTTGATTCAACTTATCCGCAACTTTTGAACCTCCGACGCACAGAGTTCCGCCCAGTCCGACGGTAAAAATTGCCGCAGCAGTAGAAACATCGAGCCCAGTCGCAGAAGACAAGATATCAGAAGCTTTGCTGATGTAAGCGATCAACACGGTGAGCGACATGAAGGTGTACAGACTCGAGGTGAAGAGTTTCCCCTCTTCACCGAGCGTAGCTGCAGCCATGTCAGAGAGCGAGATGACAACGGGTGAGTGACCTCTACCGTGGTACAATCTATCCTCATCTCTTTCGCGCATAATCGCAACATTCACCTCGGCCAAGAGCAACGCGTCGCACAGGAGCAACGTCCAGATGCCCAACAACGCTCCGCTCGACGGAAGTATACCCGCAGCCGCCGTCGCCGTCGGTAACGCTAAGACTCCCGCACCTACGGTCGAACCAACAATTAACGCAACTACGCCCGCCACGGTGCCCGCGTGCTGATCCTCCTCCTCGAAACCTGCGCCGAGGTCACCATCTTCCCACGAGTCAAACGACTCATAAGGCAACTTGGCGCTCGTCGTCGTCGTCGTCGTCGTCGTCATCTTCGGACGACTCGTCGTCGCCGGCGGCGCTGACGCTCCATCTACATCTATCGCACGCACGCGCACGCGCATCGTCCTCGCATCGCACACGTGCACCGCACCGCCTCGTCGCGCGCCAGTCGGGCGGTGGTGATTATTCCCCCTCATCGTGCGCCACCGACGAGACGCCGACGACGACGCCGACGACGACGACGACGTCGACGTCGCGTTCGTCGTCATCGCCCGCGTCGTCGTCGACGCATACATCATTCCACCGCCGCCCATCGCGTGTGCGTGCATACCACACCGCGTCGTCGTCGTCGTCGACGCGCAGTGTCGAGCGGCGCCCAAGCGTCGCGACGCGCGCGCACGGTGCCGACGCCCTCGACGCCCTCGACGAGGAGATGACGTCGTCGATGCCATCGGACGCGTGGATCGATCTCGTGATGGCGTGTGGGAGTATATACGTATTGCACATCACGTCAACGCCATGTACCGGTAGGTGGCACATAAAACACATACAAACACGACAAAACCACGAAACACACACGAAAACCAACCGACGATCGGGACGACGACGACGACGCGTGCGCGACACGCGCCAATTGGCACGCGATACGATGCGACGCGACGGCAGTGCGCGACGCGAGAGAGAGAGAGACGCGGAGGGGACGTGACGTGACGCGTATAACACGCCTTGGTCGTGATGATGTCACACGCGTGCGGTGTCGCACGGAACGCGGCGGCGACGAACGCGATGGCGACGACGTCAGCCGCGGCGCGGCGCTCGGGGGATGCGATAACGATGGATCGGTGCGGCGACGGTCGTCTTGGTCGTCGTCGTCGTCCTGTGCGACAACGCACGGTGGCGGCGTCGTGGGCGATGAATGCGTCATGGGATAGTCACAATAATAATACCACGAGCAATACAGCGCTCATGGAGACATTGGCGCACAGATTCTTGAGTCGTCACGGCGAGAGGCGTTCGACGGCGTCTGCGACGTCGACGCCGCGGGCGTGGGTGCTGGACTACGATGGCGGCGAGACTGGTGGCGCTCCGGAGACATCCACGATTAAAGCGAAGGAGATGAGAGTGGCAGCGGACGTGTTAAAGTCCGATACTGCGAGAGGTTTGCAGTTCTACAACACTTTGCGTGCGCACGAGCGAGCGATCATCGTGGCAAAGCTGTCGCGGCCAACAATTGTAAACGCCGGCGTTGGGTCGCTGCCGTGGGCCGTGGATGCCGACATAGATTTGGAAGGCAATACGTGTGATTTAGCGAACTATTGTGAATCTTGTCCACTACGTGAAGAATGTTACGGAGAATCTTCTGAGTCTGGAATGTGCGCCTTTGAGTGCGCAGTACGAGCCAAAAGCCAGTCTCCGCGAGCGACGTATTACGCCGCGATGTTTCGTGACTCTCGCGGTTCATTCGAGGAGTACATCTTAGTTTCAAATGATGTTGGTCACCGCGCACAGCGTGCAATGTTCTCTTCAAAATTACGTGCATCTTTAGGGCACAGTGTATGTTAACATTTTAGGCGCGAGCGCGCGCGACTGAAAGTTGTCAGCGTCGCCGTAGGCGTAGGTAGCTTTGTAAAAATATTTCAAGCGTCCAGTGTAAAATTTCGCATTAAAAATCTAGTACAACATTTACGTCGAACGAAGCACACAAGATAACACACTGAAGGAGGTTATAGGAGCATAATTTGACATATTTTTTGAGATGAGCGCCTACGCACTCAAATCTTCCAAAAACTCTGAGCGCGCACCCGCGATGTCGTCGAGTTGCGCTCGCCAGGACAAAGGAGACGTTCTTGACCCTTTATTCGCACGATTCTGGCGGCGGCGTCGATCCACTTTGGATATTTGACGCACACACGGGCGTAAAGAGAGCATCTTGAGCGAAGAATCCATCATCCGACGACGACTTGTAGAGAACCAAGTCGGGGACGTCCACGGTGCACGGCTGGCTGATTTTCGTAGTCAACACTACAGACGCATCAGGCTTCGGCACTTGATAGTAGGCACCAATACCCGCAGCGTAACCAGTTCCGGAGAGCGTACACGAAGCGGGCTTGTTCGGGTAATCGAAATCGGAGAACCCAGCTTGCAAGGTCGTTTCACCCTTGAAGCAGTCGGAAGGCGCGGCGCCCATGGCAGCCGCGAAGGCATCCAAACCGATTTGGGCGCCTTGGGCAAAGTACATCTTGGGACCGGCGCAAATGGCACCCGCCCAGCAAAGCTCGAGTTGAACAATTGGGATTTCAAGTTCAGCACCAACTTGCAAGTGCGCGGAGATGGATGCAGTTTCGCCATCTCTCGTGAGCACCGGCACCGGCGGATTGAAGAGCACTTGGAATTGGCCATTGTTCGCCGCAATTCCCACCTTCATATCGGGCACCGAAAGGGTGTATCCCAAATGGATTGCGCCTTCAGCCTTGGCAAAATATGGCAACTTGAAGCCAATACCGAACGCATAGTTGACGTAAAAACCGAACTGAAGCATTTGTGTTTTCGACATGATGAACGGATTGTCAATTGGCGATTTCATTTTGCTCATCATCATGTCCATAAAGTCACCTTGCGTGAATGCAGAAACTGAAACGTCAACTTCGAGGGAGACTTCAAGATTCGAAGTCACAGCGAGTTCAAACTCGGTGTTTTTCAACGCTTGCATGGCGTTCGACAAAGCGGTTCGTGCGGAAGCGAGCTTGTCAGAGGCGGCGCCGAGGCTGGCTTCGTCGTGCTCTGCAAGAATCTTCGCGCGTCGCGCGTCCAAGTTGGTCTGATAGTGCGGGAAGGACTCGAGAGATCTCGGATCCTCAAGAAGGGGATCTTGAAGAAGAATTTCACGGATCTTTTCAATCTGCAACAAGACTTGGTCTTCGATGCGCTTCATGTGATGATTGTAGGTGAAGTCAGCATGTTCAGCAAGCATGCCCAACGTCGCCGCGTGCGAGGTCACCTTGGTGTGAAGGCTGTGAGACTCTTCTTCGGAAAGCAAACGACGACGTCCAAAGACTGAAGTGGCATCATTGATCGCATTTTTTGCAGTGTTCACGTGTTGTCCGACAACTTGCACTTGCTGGTCGATAGCGTTGACTGGAACCATGACGGCATTCTTCGCATCCGTGGCAAACTCCTTCGCGCCATCCGTGATTGCGTCAAACAACGCACCAAAGAAGAGCTTGAATGCTTTGATGAGCTCCGTGGCAACTTCGGTCTTGATGTTGAACTTTTCTAATCCAGCGCACGTGATCCACTCAGCGGTAGGAAAGCCGGCGGACATTTGCGCAGGCGCAAAAGGAGAATCACCCAACTTTTCAGGCCACGGCATTTGGTACTCGGCGCTGAACGCTTCTTCCGGGAGAAGGTCGCGCATCGGCGCTTCGTAGCAAACCTTGGTCAAGCTGGAAATAGAAGTGCACCCGAGCTTGGCAGCTTCGTGTTCAGAGGTATCCTTGGGCAAGCTCGAACATCCGAGCTTGGCAGCGTGTTCATAGTGGGCACCGAGTTGGGGAACATAGTCCTTGTACAAGCGAGAGCGCAGCTTTTCGCGAAGCACGTCTTGGTTCAAGTCGCGAACGATCGCGCCCAAACCCGCGGCTTCGGCGAAATGAGGACCTTCTTCGCCACCCAATTCTGCAGTAGCACCAACAATACCGGAAATCTTTTGCACGAATTTAGCTGCATCAGTAGGGAACAACGTGCCGTAGACGTCTTCGACGAACCCCGCGACGGCGTCGCCGACTTCGTCAACCATGTCACCCACTTTGTCCTTGACGCCGACAACCTTGTTGGGCAGCGAGCCGACTTGGGAGACAACTTGATCGAAAGTATTCTTGGCAGAGTTAAACGGCGCCGTGGCCGAATTGAGAAAGTTTTTAAACTTGTTCGTCAAATCCTTCAAGTCGCTGATGATGTCGCCGAGCGCCGCGGCGTCCGTCGTTGTCGTCGATTTCGGCACGTCGCCGAGCGTAGCTGAGGCAAATCGCGCGCCGTACGCATCGTCAACACCATTGTTCGTGTACCCGTATTGTACGATCCCCATCACGCACAACACCGCGACGAGCACGGCCACGGCAAACGCTCGAATGGCATTGGTGTTCGCGCGCCCCTCGCGCGTGGCGAATCGGGACGCCACCAACGGCGTCGATTCCGCCGCCCCCTCGCCCGCGCGTGCGTTCCGTCGCATCGCTCGTGATGCCATGGTGTCACTCTTCGTATCACTGACGTCGATCTTGTGTGCGATCACGCGCGCGGGGAAGAGTGCGGCCGTCGACGCGCGCGCGCGCGCCCCCCATCGTCCGTCGCCATCGCCAAACGCCCTCGCCGCGTCCACGTCGGAGGCGCGCGCGGGGCGTGTGCGATGTGCACTACCTACACAGCACTCGCATGGGTTTGAATACTACGCCACACACCCCGCACGCGTGGGTACACACGCCCATGGCCTCTGATCCTGATCGCGCGTGTACACTATGGGATGACCGCCCCGCGCCCCCCGAGTGGGTCTCGTCGCCCGTGGTCGTGATTGGTGAAGGAATCGCGATCCAACACCCTCGAACGGCGTCGTCGCCCGATCGCGGGCCGCGGCGCGGGCGATGCGGCGACGAGGGCGATCGATCGCGCGTGGGCGTGTGATCGATCGAGCGATCGATCGATCGCGCGCGAGATCGATGTCGACGTCGATGGACACGCGCATCGATCGAGCGCGGGCGCGTAACACCCGGAGGCGCCTGGCGCGACGCGCGACGCGCGTGCGCGCGGCGCCATTCGTTGACGACCGAGGTCGTGAACGTGTGATCGCGTGACACGCACTGGTGTGTGTGACGACA
>Ga0222714_10002429_pt1 | contig 19679 bp, 16 predicted proteins | sample C33_3DmetaG_FD_165048 | JGI IMG/M metagenome (GOLD analysis project Ga0222714, IMG submission 165048) | Estuarine water microbial communities from San Francisco Bay, California, United States - C33_3D | ecosystem: Environmental > Aquatic > Marine > Unclassified | place: USA: California...
AATTAATTGCAACAAGGTGAAACCGGCTGCATCAAAGGAATGACTGGCAAAATGTTCCAGCATCGGCTCTCCAAACGCCTTCATATCAATAACCGTAATCAATTCTTTAACCCAGCCCCGAATATTATCGGCACTGGTTAAATGCTCTCGTGGACAACCGTTCAGATCCAGAATTAAATGTTGACCCCAAATGGCTGCTTGCTGACTCATATAAATACCCTCAAAAAAGTTGTAGAAGGCAGTCCCTACACACAACACTAGCGGCTGCGGCGCGCAATCTACTCCTTTTTTGGGGGAAAGCAAGAAGGATAATTAAGATTTTTAGCACTCAGAAAAATCTAGGAAGTTCTACTTATAGCGACAGCAACATTGCTCTATTTTGAGCTTAGTTTACTGAATGAACTTTCTGTTAATTTGAGAGATCTGATCACGTACACGAGCGGCTGCTTCAAATTCGAGATTCCGCGCATGTTCGTACATTAGTTCTTCAAGACGTTTAATTTCTTTGGTGAGCTGGATAGGCGTCATCGTTTCCAGACTAATATCATAGTCTCCTGAAACTTCTGCAACCTCACGCAGGTTGGTGTATGAACGACCGCTCCTTCCCTGGATTTGGCCAGCCTGCATAATATCTGCCACGCTTTTTTTAATTCCCAAGGGGGTTATACCATGAGCTTCATTATATTCTTGCTGAATACGACGCCGTTCAATTGTGGTATCAATTGCACGTTGCATGGAGTCTGTCACACGGTCAGCATAAAGAATAACCTTGCCATTAATATTTCTTGCCGCTCGACCCATGGTTTGAATCAATGAACGCTCAGAGCGTAAGAATCCTTCTTTATCGGCATCCAAAATAGTCACTAAAGATACTTCAGGGATATCCAGCCCTTCTCGTAAAAGGTTAATGCCTACCAGAACATCAAATTCACCCAAACGCAGATCCCGAATGATCTCAACCCGCTCAACCGTATCGATATCAGAATGTAAATACCGAACCTTGACACCGTTATCTGCCAAATAATCGGTTAAATCCTCAGCCATGCGCTTGGTCAAGGTAGTTACCAGTACCCTCTCATTTTTGACAACGCATTTTTTGACTTCCGAGAGGAGATCATCTACCTGATGAGTAGCGGGTCTGACTTCTGGTTCGGGGTCCAGTAAGCCTGTTGGCCTGACCACTTGATGGACCCGCTGACCTTCATGTTGCTCTTCGTAAGTTGAGGGTGTTGCTGACACAAATATAAGCTGCGGCACCAGTTGCTCCCATTCAGCAAAGCGCAAAGGTCTGTTATCCAGTGCTGAGGGTAATCTGAAACCATACTGCACGAGTGTTTCTTTTCGAGAGCGATCGCCCTTATACATGGCGCCAATTTGTGGAACAGTTACATGAGATTCATCAACCACGACGAAGGCATCAGCAGGTAAATAATCAAACAAGGTCGGCGGTGGCTGCCCTTCTTCTCTTCCAGACAAGTAACGCGAATAATTTTCAACACCCGTGCAATAGCCAAGTTGAGCCATCATTTCCAAATCAAATTGCGTACGCTGCTTTAGACGCTGCGCTTCAACCAGAAAATTATGCTCTTCCAAATACTTTAATCGATGGCTTAACTCTACTTTAACCTGTTCGATAGTCTCCAGCATGCGTTCCCGATGAGTGACATAATGTGATTTTGGAAACACAGTAAGGCGTGGAACCTTCTGCAAAATCTCACCGGTAAGAGGATCAAAATAAGCCAGACTTTCTATTTCATCATCAAAAAGCTCGATTCGAATCGCATTACTATCCGATTCAGCAGGATAGATATCAATCACGTCACCACGAACCCGGTAAGAACTTCTATACAAATCCATCTCATTGCGTGTGTACTGCAATTCCGCAAGGCGCTTTAACAATACCCGCTGGTCCAATTTTCCACCAACATTCAGGTGCAGCACCATATCCAGATACGCAGTGGGATCACCCAGACCATAAATTGATGAAACGGTCGCGACAACGATGACATCGCGTTTTTCCAATAAAGACTTGGTGGCAGATAGACGCATCTGCTCAATATGCTCATTTACTGATGAATCCTTTTCAATATAGGAATCTGAAGCAGGAACATAGGCCTCTGGCTGGTAATAATCATAATAAGAGACAAAATACTCTACAGCGTTTTTAGGGAAAAATTCTTTTAATTCGCCATAAAGTTGGGCCGCCAAAGTCTTATTGTGCGCCATAATCAAGGCAGGACGCTGCGTTTCCTGAATCACATTAGCGATTGTGTAGGTTTTACCAGAACCAGTTACACCCAGAAGTGTTTGTGCAGCCAGCCCATCGCTTAAGCCTTCTACCAATTCTTTAATCGCTTTGGGCTGATCACCGGCGGGAGAATATGGGGCATGTAATTCGAAACGATCCAAGATTGTTTTCCAGCAACAAAATGGATCATTGTAAGCTCATTAAAAAACTAAATGAACTCTCTTGGCAAATAAGGCTGCAGCCTGTTCACCCCCAAGGTTTTACAAAGCTATGTTAAATTGTTTCAATTTGACTCAGTAAAGATATACCCAAAGCCAAGATGAGGTTGACCCTTTGAGTAAATCTAATTAACATACGCGCCGCTGACGAGTTATAATCTTCTGTTCGAAGTTAGCATCGAAAATTATTGCCCAATAGCTCAATGGTAGAGTAGGTGACTGTTAATCACTTGGTTCCTGGTTCGAGTCCAGGTTGGGCAGCCAATTTCCCCTCCCCCTCTGATAAGCAAATTCTGTTGCAAATTACACACTGATAGACCCAGCAAACCAGGACATGCCGGATAAAACTGAGCAGAACTGCAAGCAGAATCCCTCATTCAAGCAATAAAAGTGGCTTTTCAGGTTGGCTGGCAACACTCAGTTATCCGGCTTTTTAAATTAACTGTTAAATTAATCGCTAATGAGGATAATCTTATCGGCATTATTACGAACAGTAACTTCTCCGATACCACTTACCAGAATCAGATTATCGATAGCTTTGAAATCACCGTTTAATTCTCGGTAATCAACAATAGCTTCAGCTCTACTTAAGCCTACACCATCCAATACCATGGCAATGGTCTCAGCATCAGCCAGATTAATATTTACCTGCTCGATAAGTCCGCTTTGTAATGCATTTGTATCATTTTCGTTTCCAGGCTGAATTTGTGCCAAGCTGCTATATGAGCTTAACAACAACAGAAAAAAACAAGTCATCTTAAAGAATTTCAGGTTACTTGTAGTGACATTCATTCTTTTAGTTATGCATCCCTTCATATCCATCTCCATCTCCTTCTCTTAAAACTATAAAATATTAAATGATTGCAGCAATAGTACTGCAATATAAGCCTAGAAGAGCTTATAGAATTTTCATTTTTTATTTTAGAATCAGGATTCAATCTCTTGGATAATGCTATCCAATTTTTCTGAAGGGTTACTGGCTTGGGTAATTGGCCTGCCCATTACTAAAAAATTGCTGCCCTGTTCCAGCGCTAATCGAGGGGTAACAACTCTTTTTTGATCGTCCAGACTATCTCCTTTAGGACGTATGCCGGGCGTGACTAATTTAAACTCTTCTGGGCATTGTGATCGCAAGAATTCAGTTTCCTGCGCAGAACAAACGACACCATCCAATCCAGAGTTTACCGCTAAATCAGTCAATAATTGGACTTGTTGTTGTGGGTTATTGCTTAAGCCTATTTGAGACAAATCAGTAGGGCCCATGCTGGTAAGGACTGTGACGGCAATCAATAATGGTGCATCTTTAAAGTTCAGCGCTTCTCGGGAGGCATTCAGCATAGCCTTTCCACCTGAGGCATGAACATTGACCATCCAGACTCCAAGATCAGCTGCAGCCTTTAATGCGCCTGCAACAGTATTTGGAATGTCATGAAATTTTAGATCTAGAAAAACCTCATAACCTTGTGAATGAATTTTTTTTATTAAATCTGGACCAGCACTTGTAAATAATTCCTTACCAACTTTAACGCGACAAAGTGAAGGATCAATATTTTCCAAAAAACTTAAACTAGCTATTTCTGTTGAAAAATCTAGAGCAATTATTATTTGTTTGTTATAGATCATGCTAACTACCTTTCAATTTTGGATATTGAATATTTGCAATACAACTACTGTAATTGACCTGATTATAAATTAGGTTATCACTTCGCTTCTTCAATGAATGCCTCAATTGGCTTGATAAAACTCCATTCACTACAGCCCGGGCACTGCCAATGCAAATTTTTCATTTTAAATCCGCAACTATCACATTGGTATTGGGTTTTACTGCGCAAATAACGTATTAAAATCTCGTGAAATTTTTTGGCATTAGGATCGTTTTCAGAATTGTCATTAAGCAATATGGCTTGACCTAATAACTCTATTGACGGATTCCTTTCAATTCTTTGAAATAAAATTTCTTTTGCCTTCTCTCTACCTTCATTGTCTTTTATGTAGTTAACAATCTTTAATAGTAAGGCTGGTGAAGAAGTCTCATTCAGACTGTTTTCAATAAAACTTTCTAACTTTTTATGATTGTTCTGGGCCTGATAAGAAGCAATTATTAAATCGAAAGCTTCAGTCGTAAAACTCGGATCCTGAGTTGATATTCTTAGCAAGGTTTTGATTGCCTGTTTGTAATTAGTTTGCTCGAATTCGAGTTTACCTAATATAAGACTGGTTCTTACGTTGGATCTATGCATATTGATAGCACTATTCAGATAGTCTTTAGCCTGGTTGTAATGATGGAATTCTAACTCTGCCTCCGCAAGCTCACAGTAAAAATGGGAAGCTTTAACCTGTATTTCATGACGCTCATTTGGCATACACAATTTAAGCAAATCATTAGCTACTTTTATCGCCTTTAACCATTCTTTTTCCAGTTGATATATCGTAAGACCCATATTTAAGGCCTTCATTCGAATTTCGCTATTCGCTACTTTTAATTCATCAATAAGTTTTTCTGCCCTATCAAGCAACCCGGCTGCCACATAACTTTTCACCAGACCGAGCTTAACCTGATTTAATTCGGCATTATTTAATTGAGAATTAGCCAATAATTTTTGATACACCGCAATTGACTCATCAACCTTACCGCGCCGCATTAGTAAATTCCCCAATGCAAGATGACTCTCCAAAGTGTTTGAATTGATTTCTAATGAAGATATAAATGCATCGATTGAGTGATCAGGCTCATCATTCAACAAATAATTTAAACCAATAAAATAATCTTTATTATTCTCTTTAACTTGAGAAGTTTTAGATTTAATTTGAGTTTTATAACCAGAATACCAAGCTAAAGCTACGGCAATAAGCATCAATAATGACAGGGATAAATTTCCTAATTCCATAACCAGCCTACTTGTCTTTTCCCTTACCTAAACTCTTACTGGTTTTTGAAGACAAGCCGATATTATTACCTTGACTTTTTTTAAGCTGGGCCTCTAGCTGATTAATTCTTAATTGAGACTTGATGCGACGAAATAAACCATACCCTAGCAGCAAACCCAAAACGCCACCCCAGGCGAATGCTAAAAGCACCCAGACAGCTAAACTTTGCGGCGATAGCTCTATTCCTATCCAAAGCGGAACCATGACACTATTATTACTGGTAAATATAAAGCCGGCCAGAACCACCAGCAAAAAAAACAAACCAGCTATAAAACGAGTTATCTTAGACATCCTGTTACTTTATCTAGAACTAGCGTAAAACAAAAGGCTTAAAAAAAACGGCGGATCCTGCTTCAGGTTCCGCCGTTTTTTTAACATCATAAAAGATCTGAGATATTAGGATCTTTCTCTTTGCAAACTGTCATTGACTCGATCTCTTAATTCCTTCCCAGCTTTAAAATGTGGAACATGCTTACCTTTTAATTCCACGGCTTCTCCAGTTTTAGGATTTCTGCCAATACGAGGTGCGCGATAGTGTAAAGAAAAGCTTCCGAAACCACGAATTTCAATACGTCCCCCTTCAGCAAGGGATTCCGACATATAAGAAATTATAGCTTTAACCGTCAACTCAATATCTTTCACTGATAATTGAGTTTGTTTTGCCGCTATACGTTCTATCAATTCTGATTTAGTCATAACATTGCTACCCTAACAGTCTGCTATTTTTAGCTTTCCTTTAGTAATCGACGCTATTTTTTATCCATTTGCGCTTTTATCAGATCGCCAACTGTAGCCGGTGCGGCAGCAGAAGTCGTTTGCTTTTTATGCTCTGCAACTGAATCCTTTTCTTCGCCGATCTCTTTCGCTTTTATAGAAACAGTTATTGTTCTATTTTTACGATCCAGATTGACAATCATTGCTTCAATTTGATCGCCTTCATTTAAGACAGTACGCGCATCTTCAACTCGATCACGACTAATATCTGACGCTTTCAAAATTGCTTCAACACCTTCAGCCAAAGTCACTACAGCTTCTTTAGTATCAACTGAAGTGATGGTGCCGGTAACAATCGCGCCTTTGTCATGTTCTTCAGTATATAAAGCAAAAGGATCTCCTGAAAGCTGCTTGATACCTAGAGAGATACGCTCTCTTTCAGGGTCAATAGAAAGAATCACTGTGTCGATTTTGTCGCCTTTAGTGTACTGACGAACAGCCTGTTCACCGGCTTCTTCCCATGAAATATCAGACAGATGAACCAAGCCATCAATTTCGCCATCAAGACCGATAAATATACCGAAATCAGTAATGGATTTGATATTGCCTGATATTCTATCGCCTTTTTTGAAGGTTTCAGCAAATGCATCCCAAGGGTTTTTCTGGCACTGTTTAAGACCCAGTGAAATACGACGACGTTCTTGGTCAATATCCAAGATCATTACTTCAACTTCATCACCCAGATTCACTAATTTAGAGGGATGAATGTTTTTGTTAGTCCAGTCCATTTCAGAGACATGTACCAGTCCTTCAACACCTTCTTCAAGCTCTGCAAAACAACCATAATCCGTCAGGTTTGTAACAACAGCTTTAACTTTAGTATTTTCTGGATAACGATTTTTAATTTCCACCCATGGATCTTCACCTAATTGTTTCAATCCTAATGAAACACGATTACGTTCACGGTCGAATTTCAGTACTTTAACGTCTATTTCTGCTCCAACCTCAACAATTTCACTTGGGTGCTTGATGCGCTTCCATGACATATCGGTAATATGTAATAAGCCATCAACGCCACCTAAATCAACAAATGCACCATAATCTGTAAGGTTTTTAACAACACCTTTAACCGATTGACCTTCTTGGAGATTAGAAAGTAACTCATCTCGCTCTTCGCTATTAACAGACTCAAGGACTGCACGACGAGAAACGACAACGTTGTTTCGTTTTTGATCCAGTTTGATTAACTTAAATTCAAGTTCCTTGAACATGAGATGATCGACGTCACGGACAGGGCGGACATCAACCAAGGAGCCAGGCAAGAATGCTCTTATCGTATTTACATCAACAGTAAAGCCACCTTTAACCTTGCCATTAATGACCCCGATAACAGGCTCATTCTTTTCAATAGCGTTTTCGAGCACCATCCAGGTTTCAGCGCGTTTGGCTTTTTCTCTGGATAGCTTTGTTGCACCAAATCCATCTTCTACAGTATCTAGAGCAACTTTAACTTCGTCCCCAACCTTTAGGGTAAACTCACCTTGATCGGTTAAAAATTCCTGACGGGCAATGACGCCTTCGGACTTCAAACCTGCATGGACTGTTACCCAGTCTGAATCGATATCAATAATAGTTCCTGTAACAATGGAACCAGATTTCATTTGGATATCTTTTAAACTTTCTTCAAATAACTCTGCGAAACTTTCGCTCATATACTTACCTATAAAGGAAAACTATGCCTAAGCCAGTTTTCATATCAATCCATATTCCAGTAAATATGGGCCAGTTTTAATTTGGCAGATTCAAGCAGTTACTGGCACTTGAAACCCACCTTCCATGTATCTTAATAACGTAAAATTAAATGCCTAAATTAAGCGCCTGCTGTATAGCAATTAGCACCTTTTTAAACACTTGATTTATATCTAAATCAGTCGTATCGATCACTAGAGCATCATTAGCGGGAACTAGTGGTGATATTGCCCTTAAGGAATCTCGCTCATCACGAGTTTCTATATCCTGCAAAAGGTCGCGCAGATTAACACTAAGTCCCTTATTTATCAACTGCTTATAACGCCTTTGGGCACGCACTTCGAGTGAAGCGGTTAGGAAAAACTTTTGGACAGCATCAGGGAATACAACGGTACCCATATCTCGGCCATCTGCGACCAAACCTGGCATCTGTCGAAAGGCTAACTGTCGCTCGTAAAGCGCTTCACGAACCTCGGGAATTACAGCCACCTGGGAAGCAAGATCACCACTCGATTCCTGTCTTATCTGTGTAGAGATATCCTCACCATTTAACTCTAAAGACCCTTCATAAAGCCTCGAAAAATAGACCTCCATTTCTATTGTGAATTTTTTTAACGCATTGATATCATTGAGTAATATTCCATTTTTATGAGCGCCGACCCCGACTAAGCGGTACAGCGCTCCACTATCTAGAATATGCCAATGCAAGGATTCTGCCAGCAAATGAGAAATAGCGCCTTTGCCGGTACCGCTGGGTCCATCAATCGTAATTACAGGCGCCTCGGTGAGTACTGGCGCGTCCATCTCAATTAAATCTGCCATCAATCAACTACCTTTAAATCAATACCACAGCTTTGAACAAGTTCAGCGAAGCCTGGGAAAGATGTTGCTACATTGTTACAATCCAAAATAGTAATTTCTCGTTCTGCAGCTAATGCAGCTATTGTAAAGGCCATGGCAATACGATGGTCTCCTTTACTGTCAATTACACCACCACCGATTGTCGATCCTGTAATTATTATTCCGTCAGGCTTCACTTCATGCTCAACACCAAGGGTCATTAAGCCGTCAGCCATGGCTTGAATCCGGTCGCTTTCCTTAACTCTCAACTCCTCTGCGCCACTCAATGTGGTGGTGCCAGCAGCGCAGGCAGCTGCAATAAACAAAGCGGGGAATTCATCAATAGCCAAAGGCACCTGATCGACGGGAATATCAATACCATGCAAAGGAGCATAGCGAACTTGAATATCTGCAACGGCTTCACCACCTACGTTGTATTGCTTCAAATATTCGATATTGGCACCCATAGCCCTTAAAATATTAATAACGCCCACCCGGGTAGGATTAATCCCAACATGCTTGAGTATTAGATCTGACCCAGGCGCAATACATGCCCCCACCAAAAAAAATGCGGCTGAACTTATATCGGCAGGAATATCAATAGCGCAGGCTTTTAGCATCCCTCCGTCTCTGATAGTAACTTTATTAGCAGCAAGCTCAATGGGATAGCCAAAACCTTGCAACATCAGCTCAGTATGATTGCGGCAAATAGCCGGTTCAGTGACGGTCGTTGCTCCCTCAGCATAAAGCCCTGCCAATAATAAACAGGATTTAACCTGTGCACTGGCAACAGGCATATCATAATTTATTCCGGTAAGCTTTGACGGACTTATTCTTATGGGGGCCGTACCGCCATCTTCCAGTTCTATCTTCGCGCCCATTAACCTTAATGGATCGGTTACTCGTCTCATTGGTCTGCTTGAAAGTGATTCATCGCCTACCAGCACCGAAGGGAAATTCTGTGCAGCTAACAGACCACATAAAAGGCGCATAGCTGTGCCTGAATTACCCATATCCAGCGGCTGCACCGGGACCTGAAGCCCATGCAAACCAACTCCCTGAATATTTAAGCTACCATTAACAGGCTCACTAATTTCCACTCCCATCTTCCTGAAAGCTTCAAGAGTAGCCAAACTATCTTCTCCCTCCAGAAAACCGTCTATATGGGTTGTCCCCTCAGCTATTGCGCCCATGATAATGGACCGATGAGAGATAGATTTATCACCAGGGACACGTATGCTGCCCTGAAGCACGCGAGATGGCGCCACTTGAAATATTTTTTTAAGGCTCATGATTATTTAAAAGGAAATTTATCTCGGGATTGTTTAACTCGAATTAATACTTTCTTGATTTGATCACCATCTCTGGCTTCTATCGCCTGCTTAAATACTGCCAAATCAGATTCAAAGGTTTCAAGAATATCGCAAATAGCATCAGCATTGCTCAAAAAAATATCTCTCCACATTTCCGGGTCACTTGCCGCAATTCGAGTAAAGTCTCTTAAACCACCAGCCGCATAACGAAAAATTTTGTCACTGCTTCCTTGCTGAGAAAGCGAATCGACAAGGGCAAATGCAAGCAAATGCGGCAGATGACTGGTAGCGGCCAAAACTGCATCATGTCGCTGAATAGACATTTCTAATACCTCTGCACCAAGCTCCCGCCACAAACTGTGCACCAGTTCGATAGCTGATTTACTGGTTTCAGGTAAAGGTGTCAAAATAACTTTTTTGCGCTCGAACAAGTCTGGTCTGGCGGCTTTAAAACCACTTCTCTCTGAACCTGCAACCGGATGAGCCGGCACAAGGTTTTGGGGCAGTTTACCAAAAGCATTTATTGCTGCATCTACAGTCGATTGCTTAACACTTGAAACATCTGTAATGACACAATCATCCTTAATCAGTTTCACCAAGCCCTGCATGACAGCCGCAACACTTAAACCAGGTACAGCTATCAGTATTAAGTCGGCATCCGAGCAAACTGGTTCAAGTTCTATACTGTAGCCAATAATAACGCCCTTATCCTCAGCTTGTTGCAGGGCTTCTATATCTTTACCGACAGCCCATATCTGATCAGTTAAGCCCCTGTCTGCCAAAGCCCTGGCAACAGAACCGCCAATGAGTCCAAGACCAACAATCACAATCTTTTTGTTTAACAGAGAAGGCTCTGTTAACTCTCTTTTTTGCTCACTGTGTACCAAACCAGAAACCGGGTAAGAGCCTAAAATTTTGACATCAATTTTAGGCTGTTTCAGTGCAGCTATAGCAGAGGCGAGATTTGTATCTTGTTGGTGGCCGTCCAGATCAATATAAAAACTGTAAGTCCAGGCTTCTTTACCTGAGGGCCTGGATTCCAGCTTACTCATATTCACTGAAAATTGCTTTAGGGGCTCCAGTACATTGAATAATGCACCCGGCTCATTATAAGTAGTGACAATCAGTGAGGTCTTATCATCTGAACTGTTCGGGCTGGCTTGAGCCTGATATTTTTTACTGACAACCAGGAAGCGAGTCGTATTATCGGATGAATCCTGAATATCCTTTGCAAGAACCGAAAGTTGATATATTTTTGCAGCCGATTTACTGGCTATAGCAGCAACTGTTGGGTCGCGAGAAGCCATGAGGGCAGCTTCAGCATTGCTGCTTACAGGTACCCTTTCTATGCCAGGAAAATGTTGGTCCAACCATAGTCGGCATTGCCCCAAAGACTGCTGATGGGAAACAATTCTTTTTATATTCTCTTTGCTTGACTCAACATTTCCGAGAAGAAAATGCTGTATGCGTAATGAAATTTCGCCACAAATAATAAGAGAGCTCTTATTAAAACAATCCAGAGTTGCCGTTACTGAACCTTCTGATGAATTTTCAACAGGGACTATGGCGTAATCACAGTCTCCAACTTCAACACTGGTGAACGCATCTTGTATGCTTGCTAGTGGAAGACCGGCCTGTTCTGAGCCAAAATATCTAAGCAGGGCGCTATGTGAATATGTGCCTTCAGGACCAAGGTATGCAACTGGCAGGTCCGTTTTGATATCATTCATCGTCTTCTGGCGGACTTTCTTCAAGAGCAGAAGATTCCTTTTCTGAATCCTCTTCAGAATTCTCGACTGCTGAACCCTCAATATCATCTGTTAATGCTTTACTGGATTCACCAGCCACGTCTTCAGACTCATCTTCATAGACAGGCTCTTCATCAGGCTCTTCTATACGCTCTAAACCAACCAGACTTTCACCATCTTTTAATTTAATCAGCCTCACACCCTGCGTATTCCTTCCCTGAGAAGAAATTTCGTCAGTTCGTGTTCGCACTAGAGTACCTTTATCGCTGATTAACATGATCTCATCACCTTCGAACACTTGCACAGCACCTACAATTGCACCGTTACGCTCACTGGTTTTCATGCCTATAACGCCTTTGCCGCCGCGTCCCTTACATGGAAAATCTTCAACCGGGGTTCGTTTTCCATAACCATTTTCACTAACAGCAAGTATCTGGCCCTTATCTTCAGGAATGATCATATCAACCATATGATGCCCCTCTTCAAGCCTAATCCCTCTGACACCACGAGCTGTTCTACCCATTGGGCGTACCGCTTCTTCACTAAAACGGGTCGCCCTGCCCGAACTGCTATAAAGCAGAACATCTTTCTCACCATTAGTAATAGCTGTTTTAACCAGAGTATCTCCCTCATCCAGTTCAATCGCTCGCAAGCCTACACTACGCTGGCGAGCAAAATTAGTTAGGGCTACTTTCTTGACAGTTCCATTAGAGGTCGCCATAAACACATATTCATCTTCCGAATATTCTCGAATCGGCAACATGCTAGTGATGTTTTCACCTTCTTCCAAAGGCAAGATATTAACAATAGGCTTACCGCGAGCCGTTCTTGACGCAACTGGAATATGAAATACTTTTATCCAGAAAACTTTGCCGGTCGTTGTAAAACACAGCAAGGTGTCATGGCTACTGGCCACCAATAAGTGCTCAACAAAATCCTCTTCCTTGACTGTTGCTGCGGCCTTGCCACGCCCACCACGACGTTGAGCCTGGTAATCAGATAGAGGCTGACTTTTGGCATAACCTGTCTGGGAAATAGTCACCACCCTGTCTTCTTCAGTGATCAGATCTTCGATTGTAAGGTCCTCATGAGAATCCTGAATCTCGGTTCGCCTTTCATCACCATAACTTTCGTATATTTCTTGCAGCTCACTGCGGATAACTTCAACCAAACGACTATTGTTCGCCAGGATATCCAGATATTCCGTTATTTGATTTAGCAGCTCTTTATAATCATTAATCAGCTTTTCTTGTTCGAGGCCGGTCAGTCTATGTAATCTTAATTCCAAAATAGCCTGGGCCTGATCTGGAGAAAGAAAATATTCATTTCCCCTTAAGCCATATTGTTCGGGCAGGTGATCAGGCCGGCAAACGTCAGGATCTGAGCCAAGCATCGCCAAAACGCCTTCAGAATTCCAAGCGCGATCTAATAATTTCACTTTGGCTTCTGCAGAACTGGGTGAGGTTTTTATTAGTTCAATAACAGCATCAATATTAGCCAGAGCAACAGCCAAACCTTCCAGTATATGGCCTCTTTCTCTGGCTTTGCGCAGTAAGTAAACTGTACGGCGAGTAACAACTTCACGTCTATGCTGTATAAAAGCATCCAGCATTTCTTTTAAATTTAGAATTTTTGGCTGACCGTCAACTAGAGCAACCATATTGATACCAAACACCATCTGCATTTGGGTTTGGGAGAACAGGTTGTTTAATACCACATCGCCTACTTCACCCTTTCGCAATTCAATAACAATTCGTAAACCATCTTTATCAGATTCATCTCTAAGTTCACTGATACCTTCAAGCTTCTTCTCTTTTACCAGTTCCGCGATACGCTCTATTAAACGTGCTTTATTTAATTGGTAAGGAATTTCACTAACAATAATAGTCTGCCTGCCGGTTTTTTCATTTTCTTCAATTACTGCACGGGAACGCATATAAATTTTTCCACGTCCTGTGCGGTAGGCTTGAACAATCCCTGCGCGCCCATTGATTATGGCAGCTGTCGGGAAATCAGGACCTTGTATATGCTGCATCAACTCATCAATTTCAATGTCTTCGTTATCCAGTAAAGCAAAGGTCGCACTAATGACTTCCCTAAGATTATGCGGAGGAATATTGGTTGCCATACCAACGGCAATACCGGAAGAACCATTTATTAGCAGATTAGGAACCCGCGTAGGCAAAACATCAGGAATCAGCTCTGTACCATCATAGTTTTCTGAAAAATCGACGGTTTCTTTATCCAAATCCGCTAGTAAATCATGAGCGATTTTTTTCATGCGAATTTCGGTATAACGCATGGCAGCAGCCGAATCACCATCGATAGAACCGAAATTACCTTGCCCGTCTACCAGCGGATAGCGTAAGGAAAAATCCTGCGCCATTCGAACAATGGTTTCATATACAGCAGAATCACCATGTGGATGATATTTACCGATAACGTCACCAACCACACGAGCAGATTTTTTATAAGGTTTGTTGTAGTCGTTTGAAAGCACATTCATCGCAAATAAAACGCGTCTGTGCACAGGCTTGAGACCATCCCTTACATCAGGAAGTGCCCTGCCTACAATCACGCTCATGGCGTAATCCAGGTAGGACTGGCGCATCTCATTTTCTATGGTAACTGACTGTATCTGACCGCCGCTATGACCTTCATCTTGATCAATAATATCTGACATATATTACTTTTTGTCCCCTGTTTTAATCTGCCAGCATTGTTCTTCTTATAGACTGTTAGCCGATTAAAAAATGACTAATTTAATGTGCCAAATTCTAGCATATTTCAGGGCTCAACTGACAGCGTAAACTGAGCTAAAAAAAGACGATAAATTAGCTCCGAAAAGGCTTAAAAACGAGGTATTGGATAGACTTTTGAAAGTACCTACTTTTGCCAATTATCGGTATACTCTTTGCAACAGCAATTATTAGTACCCAAGCAATCCAAGATGTCATCCAAACAATCCCCAGAAAGTCGCCAAAAAGTCGACTCCATTATTCAGACAAAATGGTTAATACCGATGACGGATAAGGGTTTGGTCCTTGAAAACCATAGTCTGATTATTCAGCACAATTTGATCAGAGAGATCCTTCCCAACAATGAAGCGGAAAAATATTTTCATAGTAATAACACTTACAGCTTAAACCAGCATGTTGTTATACCTGGTTTAATTAACTCTCATGGCCACGCCGCAATGAGTTTATTCAAGGGTTTCGCCGATGACCTGACCCTAAAAGCATGGCTAGAAGAAAAAATCTGGCCAGCTGAAGGACTTTGGGTCAGTGAAGAATTTGTCAGTGACGGTACTGAACTTGCAATTGCAGAAATGCTGCTCGCGGGCACAACCACTTTTACCGACATGTACTTTTTTCCTGACCATGTTGCCAAGGCAGCAATAAAACATAATATTCGCGCACACCTGGCCGCTCCTGTACTGGATTTCCCTACTGTCTGGGCCCAAAATTCAGAAGAATACATCCACAAGGCCATGGAGCTGCACGATGACTACAAAAACAATGACCATGTATATGTGGGATTTGGCCCTCATGCACCTTATACCGTTTCTGATGAGCCATTACAGAAAATTGCCACTCTGGCCAGTGAATTGGATATAGCCATCCATATGCATGTGCATGAAAGCTCCCAGGAAATTCAGGATGAAATCGCTAAAAGTGGTAAAAGGCCGCTTTCACGTTTGCAGGATTTAGGTTTATTAATTCCAAATTTGCAATGTGTTCATATGACACAACTTAACGAGGATGAAATTCAGTTAATCGCGGATAGTGGTGTATCAGTTGTACATTGCCCTGCTTCCAATTTAAAACTTGCCAGTGGCTTTTGCCCTTCCGTGAAATTAATTGCCGAAGGAATAAATGTTGCTTTAGGCACCGATGGCTGTGCCAGCAATAACGAACTCAATATGATAAATGAAATGCGCCTCGCTGCACTCCTTGGTAAAGGCTATTCAGGTGATGCAAGCGCTTTATCTGCCTGGGATGTTCTCGCCATGGCTACAGTGAATGGCGCAAAACAAATGGGCCTGATTGATCATATTGGAACGCTGGAGTCTGGAAAATTTGCGGATATAACTGCCGTCAATCTAAACCATGTGAACACTACGCCCGTATATGATCCTGTCTCCACCTTGATATACAGCGCACAAGCCTCACAAGTCAGCCATGTTTGGGTGGCTGGCCAGCTAAATGTTGAAGATGGGAAATTAACCCATTCAAATGAACAAATCTTGAAAGATAAAGCGCACCATTGGGCCGAAAAGATTCAAACAGCTTAAGTGGACATAGTGTAAAAAGACACAAAAGGAACATATCTTGACCGAACCGACAAATGCCAATGTTGACCACAGTGAAATTGCCAAGTTTGAAGCCTTGGCATCGCGCTGGTGGGATCGAAATAGTGAATTCAAACCCTTACATGATATTAATCCCTTACGCATGGGTTTTATTGATTCAAAAATAAACCTTGCACAACTGCAGGTTCTGGATATTGGCTGCGGCGGCGGAATTCTGGCAGAAGCCATGGCACACAGGGGCGCCAAGGTGACTGGCATTGATATGGGTGAAGCCCCCTTAGCTGTCGCTAAACTCCATTTACTGGAAAGCCAGCTGGAAATAGACTACCAGCAATCTTCAGCTGAAAATTTTGCTGAAGAATACGCGGGTAAATTTGATGTTATAACATGCCTTGAGATGCTGGAGCACGTGCCCGATCCCGGATCCATTTTAAAGGCATGTCACACTTTACTTAAACCTGATGGGCACTTATTTGTTTCGACCATTAATCGCAATCCAAAATCCTATCTCTTTGCCATTCTGGGCGCTGAATATATCTTGCAGATGCTTCCCAAAGGGACGCATGATTATAAAAAATTTATTCGACCTTCTGAATTAGCAAAATTCGCTCGAGATGCATCTCTGGAGTTAGACACGCTAACTGGCATGACCTATAACCCACTTACCAAAAAATACCGCTTATCTGATGACGTCGATGTTAATTATTTAATGTATTTAAAAAAATCCAGATAATTTCAGGATCCTTGTGAGCAAACACGTTCTTTTTGATCTCGATGGCACCTTGCTTGATACAGCAAGAGATTTTACTCAGGTACTTAACCAGCTTCTCAGGCAATACGGAACAGATGAAGTTCTTCACTCCAGAGTTAAAGAGACTGTGTCTGATGGGGCCAGAGCACTCATAAAACTCGGTTTCGGCGTTGATGAAACCCATGAAAATTTTAATACTTATTTACAGGAGCTTCTTGATTTATATGCCATTAAAATCACCAACACTGAAGCAGAATTATTCGAGGGGATACCTGAGCTACTCGAGAGAATTAATACTGAAAACTTTCTATGGGGTGTAGTCACAAACAAGCCGTCACGTTTCACCACACCTTTACTGAAAAATTTCCCAGCAATGCAAAACGCTGCCGTAGTCGTTTGTGCAGATCATGTCAGTCAATCCAAACCCTCACCAGAGAGCTTGTTTTTGGCCTGCAAAACATTGGATTGCACCCCGCAAGAATGCATTTATATTGGAGATCATAAACGCGATATTGATGCCGGAAAAAATGCCAATATCAAGACCATCGCAGTAAGCTGGGGGTATTTTCCTGCACATATCCAGCTGCAAGACTGGAATCCGGATTTAATCGTTGATTCTCCAGATCAAATAGCTTCATTTTTATTTAACTGAATACTGACCCATATCGGAATAATACATGTTTGATTACCAGGCTCCTGCAAATTTATTAAAAGAAAAAATTATATTGGTCAGTGGCGCTGGCTCTGGCATTGGGAAAGCAGCAGCACTTGCTTACGCACAACACGGTGCTACCGTTATTTTGATGGGCCGCAATGTGCAAAGGCTGGAGCAGGTTTACGATGAGATCGAACAAGCTGGCTACCCAAAAGCAGCCATAACACCTTTTGACTTTCTTGAAGCCAAGGATGAAAGGTATCAGGAACTCGTCAACAGTATTCATAGTGAATTTGGGAAACTTGATGGCCTACTAAACAATGCCTCTATTTTAGGGGCACTAACGCCGATACAAAGTTATAATCTAACAACCTGGAACCAGGTAATCCAAACCAACCTCAACGCTCAATTCGCGCTGACTAAATACTGTCTGCCTCTGCTTCAGGAGGCAGACACTGCCTCAATCATATTTACTTCTTCTGGAGCTGGTAGAAAACCTTACGCTTATTGGGGTGCTTATTCAGTATCTAAAGCCGCTACTGAAGCATTAGCGCAAGTGTTGTTCCTGGAACTGGAAAATACGTCAAAAATCAGGGTCAACACAATAAACCCTGGCGCGACAGCGACCAAAATGCGCAGCCAGGCTTTTCCCGCAGAAAACCCCGAAAAGCTGTCAAAACCTGAAGAAATTATGGCGCTTTATTTGTATTTGATGGGTGAGGACAGCCAGCAGGAAAACGGCAAGCAGTTTGATGCGCAATAATCCTTAAAAATAAATCTTAAGTATCCACTATAGTCGTTTCAATAAATGGTGTATAGCTTCCCATACGATCCAAAAAAACCAACAATTCAGGGAAGCTCTCAAGGCTAAAAAGATTCCTAAAGCGAACCCAGTCCAGAAAACAAGCCAGCCTGATCTCAACATCTGACCAAGGCGCTTGCGAAGATAGGCGCATGGCCTCGAACTCTTTCAAACCAGTTTGAATTCTATTTTCCTGACGTTTTAAATAGTTGACTTTGTCCGAAGTCAGCCCTTCTTTTTTAAGTAAAAATATATTTACCTGTGCATCCATTAAGGTAGTCACAGTACAGAAATTATTTAACTCTTCCACCGTTGGCAAATAAACCCGGCCTGATTTCTCACGAACATAACGCAGTATTGAACTGGAATCCGTTAATACTTTGGTTTTGCCATTTTTTTCATATTCCAGAAAAGGAATTCTTTGCGTGGGGGAACGTTGCCGACTGAGCTGATAATCCGTATCGATCAAAAACTCAAAATCCAGGCCGCTTTCTATCAATGCAATGCGGCAATGTCGAACAAAAGGAGAAGGTGAATTACCATATATTTTCATCGTTGTGCTCCAAAATTTTGGCCTGCGAATAAAGTTGTCATATACGATTTCTGGAAAATCTTTTGCCAGGGTGTTGCTGGTCCTTTGGTTGTTTATAGGTTTTAGGTGGTCGGTAATTTAATCCTGCCAGTGTGTATAAATCTTTAACTTCACTTGCGGGTAATTCTCTGAACTGACCAACTTTAACAACACTTGGAATAAACACATTGCCATATCGAACTCGCTTTAAGCGACTGACTTTCAGACCCTGAGATTCCCACAAGCGCCTGACTTCCCTATTTCTGCCTTCCATTATGACAACGTGATACCACTGATTGGCACCTTCTCCGGAAAAAAACTGGATATCACTAAATTTCGCTAAACCATCTTCTAAAAGCACGCCTTTATGCATATTTTTGATGATTTCCGGAGTGACTTCCCCAATCACTCTCACCGCGTATTCTCGCTCAATTTGCATGGATGGGTGCATTAATTTATTCGCTAACTCTCCATCAGTTGTAAACAATAATAATCCGCTGGTATTAATATCCAGACGTCCTACGGCTACCCAGCGTGCATGCTGTAATCTTGGCAATTTATCAAATACTGAAGGGCGCCCTTCCGGGTCGTTTCGTGAGCAAATTTCTCCGATGGGTTTGTTATAAAGCAGAACAGTCTGGGTAACCGATTTGGCCGTATTTGCAGAAAGCTTTTTGCCATCAACAGTTATTTTATCTTCACTACTAACCCGATCCCCAAGACCGGCTATTTTACCGTTTACTTTAACCCGGCCTGCCTTAATCCAGTGTTCCATTTCCCGGCGGGATCCGAACCCTGCTCTTGCGAGAACTTTTTGTAACTTTTCATCT
>Ga0222714_10002430_pt1 | contig 19673 bp, 19 predicted proteins | sample C33_3DmetaG_FD_165048 | JGI IMG/M metagenome (GOLD analysis project Ga0222714, IMG submission 165048) | Estuarine water microbial communities from San Francisco Bay, California, United States - C33_3D | ecosystem: Environmental > Aquatic > Marine > Unclassified | place: USA: California...
TGATTGAAACAGCGGATATAGTTGCAGCTCGACTTCGAGGGGCATTAAAGCATATTCCAGCCAATCGACTTATCGCAGCACCAGACTGCGGGATGAAATACCTCTCGCGCGAGACAGCCTTTCAAAAACTTAAGGCCCTTACCGGTGGTGCAGAGATTGTTCGCAAAGAACTTAATGGTAGCTGAACAAAAAAGATTTTCATTGGTTTTACGCCAATGACCGAAAAATTATTTACTCTTGGTTAGAAGGGGCTTGGCGGATCAAGCTAAGCGAGCCTAAGCTTCTCCATCCATAGGAGAAACTATCACTATGCAAGTCGGATTTATTGGCCTCGGAACTATGGGGGCTAGCTTCGCAAGCAACCTGCAAAGTAAGGGCGGACACAAGATCATTGTTCATGACATTTCGCAGCAGGCCGCCAAAACGCATTTGGATGCCGGCGCAACCTGGGCGGAAACACCAAAAGCCCTAGGAGCTCAATGTGATGTTGTTCTGACCTCACTACCAGGTCCACCCGAAGTCCGGACCGTTGCCACAGATGAGCACACTGGCTTACTGGCTGGTATGAAACCTGGGTCGGTATTTTTTGACCTCTCGACGAACTCGCCTACTGTAGTTCGAGAAATTCATGCCAAGTTTGCCGAAAAGGGCGTCCATATGTTGGACGCGCCAGTTTCGGGTGGCCCAAAAGGAGCAAAATCTGGCCGATGCGCGATTTGGGTTGGCGGCGATAAGGATGTGTTTGAAGCAAACCGTGGTCCCCTAGATACGATGGGCGATGCGGTTCGATACATTGGCCCAATTGGTGCTGGATCTATCGCTAAATTGGTTCATAACTCCGCAGGCTATGCAATTCAGTGCGCGATTGGTGAGATTTTCTCTGCTGGCGTCAAAGCAGGCGTTGATCCACTCTCGCTTTTTGAGGCAATCCGAATGGGTGCACGAGGCCGAACGCGGACCTTTGACAGTCTTGCCGACCACTATTTAATCAATGACTATGACCCGCCGGATTTTGCATTAAAGCTAGCCCATAAGGACGTAAGCTTGGCGGCTGAAATGGCACGGGATGCCGGAGTTCCAGCCCGCATTATTGAGTTGACCCGAGCAGAAATGACGGAGGCACTTAACCGTGACTGGGGTCATCGTGACAGTCGTTCTTTCATGCTACTGCAACAGGAGCGTGCAGGAATTCTAATTGACGTTGATAAAGAAAAAGTTGAAGCCGCCTTGAAGGCTGACTGACACAAAGGAAACTGCCGACATGTCCGCTGTTATCTTGGGAACAGGCGATTATCGCTATCGAGTACTGGACGGATGGGGCGAGCTCCCAGACGGCTGGGAACTGATGGACGTGGCGGCAGTTGCTGTCGATCACAAAGACAGGGTTTACGTATTCAATCGATCAGAACACCCAATGATAATTTTTGACCGTGATGGCAAGTTTTTGAAGTCTTGGGGAGAGGGTTTATTTACCCGAGCGCATGGCTTGCATATCGGTCCGGATGAAATGCTTTATTGCACGGACGATGGTGACCATACTGTTCGCAAGTGCACTCTCGACGGCGAAGTCGTCTTAGAAATTGGGATTCCTGGTAAACCAGCTCCATTTATGTCAGGTGAGCCTTTCCATCGCTGCACACATACTGCGTTAGCACGTGATGGACATATTTTTGTCTCCGATGGTTATGGGAACGCCCACGTCCATAAATACGATCCTAACGGAAAGCGGGTTCTAACCTGGGGTGAGCCTGGCACTGGGCCAGGTCAATTTAACCTTGTTCACAATATAGTTTCTGATGACGATGGGTTCGTCTACGTAGCGGATAGAGAGAACCATCGCGTCCAGGTTTTCAATGAGAATGGAAAATACGAAGGCCAATGGAATAACCTCCACAGACCCTGTGGTTTATTCATGCCTCGAGGGAAATGCCCACACTGCTTCATTGGGGAACTAGGGCCGGGAATGCCTGTTAATAGAGCTTACAAGAACCTTGGGCCGCGCCTGTCGATTGTAGATAATCAGGGAAATTTGCTTTCACGCCTTGGCGGTCAGGACGGGCCAGGACTTGAGATAGGGAAATTCATGGCTCCGCACGGTTTAGCGGTTGATAGCCGAGGAGACATTTATGTTGGCGAAGTTTCCTACACCAATTGGCCCTCAAGCTTTGGGGACGAGCCAATGCCTAGACCGTTGCGGTCATTGCAAAAATTAGAGCGGATACAGGACTGATAAATTTCAGATATTAGATTTTTACGCCGAAATAGTCTGACCTCCCTCTTCAAAATACCTTGAGGACAGATAAATGCTTATCGAATCACCAATCTGGCCAGCACAGCTTGATCACTTCAAAATCAACGCGCCGGATCCGGCATTGATTGTCAATTTTTACTGTAAAGCAATCGGATACGACGCTTACCCTCTCGATAGCGGCAACATTCTTTTGCAAGGTCAACAACGCCGCGTAGTGATTGGAAAGGGGCATGCTCACAGTCGACCATACCATGGCTTTCGACTGCAGGACCGACGACAATTGGAAGAGGTTAGGGCATTCGTTAAGGCACAGGGCATCAATTCGATAGAAAACCCCTCGCCCTTATTTAACGATGATGCTGTCGCAGTAGTTGATCCGGATGGGTGGGTGAGTGTCTTCGGGCTCAACCGGTTAGATCTACCTTCCCCGAAAGCCTCAAATAATTCTCCTCCTATGTCTATGGCAGCGCGGCTCCAACACATTGTTGTCGCAACCAATAATTTGGATGAAATGATTTCGTTCTACGAGAAAACACTCGCATTTTCTCCATCCGACTATGTCCTTAAGGATGTTAACGATAAAAGTTCAAAACAAGTTGCATTCTGGCGAACAGATGAAGAGCACCACAGTTTTGCTGCCTTCGGGGCCTCTTCAAACCGTCACGATCATCACGCCTATGAAACTACAGGCTGGATGGCCATGCGGGATTGGGCAGACCATTTTGGCAATTTAAATATACCAATCTGGTGGGGTCCTGGGCGACATGGTGCTGGAAACAATCTCTTTTTCATGATCGAGGATCCTTTGGGAGACAAGATAGAAATTTCCGCTGAGATAGAAAGAATATCCAGAAGCACAGGACCGCGGTGGTGGGATGGCACTGACGGCAAAGCCGTAAATTTATGGGGCGCCGGCTGGGCCCGGGATTAAGGTTTTTAGTTTTAGGCAGGAATGGGATGAACATGGCATTGAACGAAAAAGTCACAGCAATCGATGATTTACCACCGAAGGTGAAAGGCCCCTCTGTATGGCTTGGGTCAGAAATGGCTAAGTCAAACGAATGGAAGGAATTACTAGAGCCCGCCGAAATAGATGAAATCGGTTTTGCGGCACGCACCGCCTTAAGATCATCTGGTGGAAACATTGCTATGATAACTGCAGCCATGTTCCCTCTGCCTAATTTTTCAAAAAGGCTATCAAATATTGAAAGTGATGTGATGCATGGCCGCGGCTTTGCACTTCTGCGAGGCCTACCAGTGGATGAATGGGGAACTGAATTATCAGCGGCTGCATTCTATGGGCTTGGCGCCCATCTAGGATCCGCTAGATCCCAGAATGCTAAAGGGCATATTTTGGGACACGTAAAGGATCTAGGTCGCGATCCTGACGATCCAAACGCCCGAATTTACCAAACCACAGCGCGGCAAACCTTTCATACTGATTCAACCGACATTGTTGGACTGTTATGCCTAAAAACGGCCAAATCCGGCGGTGAATCGATGCTGGTCAGTGCGATGACGATCTACAATCTAATGCGAGATCAAGCACCTGACTTAGCATTGGAGTTGTTTCAACCAAATGCGATTGACCGCCGTGGAGAAATACCAGTCGGCATGAAGGGCTATTATATGTTGCCCCCACTGACGTGGCATGAAGGCAATATCACCATTCACTATCAGCGCCGATACATCGACAGCGCACAGCGTTTCGAAGACGCACCACGCCTCAGCGAAAAGCGGATCCGAGCGTTAGATATGTTTGACCATCTGGCAAACCAGCCAGATCTCAAGCTGGATATGGAATTTCAGCCAGGAGACGTGCAGCTGGTTCATAATCATACGTTGCTACACGACCGTTTAGGGTTTGAAGATTGGCCAGAGCCCTCGGAACGGCGTCATCTCTTGCGTCTCTGGCTTGCTTCCAAAGACGGGAGGTCCCTGCCAGAAGCATTTTCACAGAGGTTTGGTTCTGTCACGATAGGCGATAGAGGTGGGGTTATTACACCAGCAACGGTGAAACTTAATGCGCCCTTGGAAGCCGTGTAGATGGTAAAAACCAATCTGGATGTGGGACGGCTCTCCGAGCGATTTCGTATGATGCTTCGTATCCGAGCATTTGAAGAATTTGCAATTCGAGCAGCAGATGAAAAATTAGTTTTAGGAGCGATTCACCCATCCATCGGTCAAGAAGCGTGCGCAACGGGAATTTGCGCCGCGCTCCGAAAGGACGACTTTTTACTTTCCACTCACAGAGGACACGGCCACACCCTTGCAAAGGGAGCAGATGCCACAGCCATGATGCGCGAGTTGTTCGGTCGTGAAGGTGGTATTTGTGGTGGCAAAGGCGGCTCCATGCATATCGCCGATTTCTCAGTAGGGATGCTGGGTGCAAATGGCGTTGTTGCTGCCAATATCAACATAGCAGCAGGCGCGGCTCATGCTGCAAAGCTTATGGGCCAAGATAAAATTTCCGTCTGTATCTTCGGCGACGGTGCAATAAATCGTGGCCCCTTCTTGGAGGGACTGAATTGGGCAGCAGCCTTTAAGCTTCCGGTATTATTTGTTTGCGAGGATAATGAGTGGGCCTCCACTACACGTTCAAAAGACGTCACCGGTGGCGACAGTCCAGGTAAACGTGCTGAGGCTCTCGGAATAGCCGCCGAGCAGGTAGATGGAAATGACGTTATGGCTGTCGAGGATGCAACTACCAGGTTAGTTGCAGCCATTCGAGCCGGCGGCGGACCACGTCTTCTGCATGCCGTCACTTACCGTCTCCTTGGCCATACAAGCGTAGACAAAGCAGCATATCGGCCTGATGGCGAAGCCGATAAAAAGTGGACTAACTGCCCTATCTCAAGAGCCTCAACTCTTTTGACAGGTGCTGGCATGAGTCAGACCGAACTAGATAGCTTTCGATCTAATGCATTCGACGAAATGCAAGCTGCTTTTGATGATGCAAAAGCCTCACCCTGGCCCAACACCGTAAATGCCTACGCCGACGTGCAGGACATCGGCGCATTGCAACCTCTGGATACCTAAATTTATGCCGTCAATGACCTACCGAGAGGCTGGAAGATTAGCTGTTCAAGAGGCAATGCGCGCCGACCCAACAGTGTGGTGTGTTGGAGAAGATCTGGGACGTGGCGGTGTATTTGGCCAATACGCCGGCCTAGAAGCTGAATTTGGAACTGATCGGATCTGTTCGGCACCTATATCTGAAGCTGCGATCATGGGAGCTGCTGTGGGTGCAGCGATGGCAGGCACCCGGCCAATTGTAGAGATGCGTTTCGCTGACTTTGCACTATGCGCAATAGACGAATTAGTGAATCAAGCTGCCAAGGCACGATACATGTTTGGTGGCCAATCCAAGGTCCCGATCACTGTGAGAGAGCCCATGGGTATGTGGCGATCTTCAGCAGCTCAACATTCCCAGTCACTTGAGTCCTGGTATACCCACATACCTGGTCTTGTTGTCGTGGCACCTTCAACACCTGCAGATAATTACGGCTTGTTATCTGCAGCAATCGAGGCTGACGATCCCGTTGTTTATATGGAGCACAAAAACCTTTGGGATGTCAGTGGCGAGGTAAACTCGGGAGAAATTATTCCTTTAGGAAAAGCACGGATAGCCAGGAGTGGAACAGACGTCACTATCGTTTCCTGGTCGGCGCAGCTTCACACTGCTTTGGACGCAACAAAGATATTATCTAGGGAAGGAATAGAGGCAGAAGTAATTGATCTCAGAAGCCTTTGGCCCTGGGACGAAGAAGCAGTTGCCAAATCACTATCTAAAACTGGCAGACTTATAGTCTGCCATGAAGCGGTGAGCGTCAGTGGTTTTGGTGCAGAAATTCTAGCAACAATTTCTGAGCGGCATTTTGGTTTGTTAAAACGTCCGCCAATTCGCCTCGCCGCTCCTCGTATTCCAATTTCATATGCTCCAAACCTTGAAGATGAGGTCAGGGTAACCGCGGACGATATAGCCCAGGCTGCTAGACGGATAGATTAATGCCATTAAATAAGACCAACATTTCATCCATAAGAACGCACGTCTTATCAGCTCCACTAACAAAACCCTTTCATTGGTCTTTCAACAGGGCTGACAAGCGAGAAGGTTGTATTGTTGAGATAACCGATGAGTCAGGCGAGACAGGCTGGGGAGAATGCTTTGGTCCAGCTCGCCTAAATGCTGCTGTTATCGAGGCTTTTAAACCGCACCTGATCGGCAAGGATGCATTTGCAATCGATTCAATATGGCAGCAATTGCACAATCTGTTTCTAGACCAGGGACAGAAAGGGCTAGCCATAACGGCTCTTTCAGGCATCGATATTGCGCTTTGGGATCTTAAAGGGAAACGTTTAGACGAACCCGTCCATCGTCTTCTGGGAGGACCTATCCGCACAGAAGTGAAAGCCTACGCAACTGGTACATATCGTCTCGATGAAGGTAACCCGCTCGATTATGTGGTTCGTGAGGTGGAAGGCTATGCAGCAGAAGGTTTTCATGCCGTAAAAATTAAAATTGGGTTTGACGTTTCATCAGATGCGAAATTAATCAAAGCCTGCAGGGCTGCAATAGGTCCCGATATTAATTTGATGATCGATGCCAATCATGGCTTTGACTCTATCGAGGCAATCCGCTTGGGAAACGCCATTGCTGAAGACGATATCCGCTGGTTTGAGGAGCCAGTGACACCTGACGACTTGGGATCATATGAGGAAGTTCGTCGCGGTCAGCCTATTCCAGTCGCTGGTGGTGAGTGCGACTTTACCCGGTGGGGATTTAGAGACATTTTGCAGCGACGTGCGATCGATATCATTCAACCAGATACAGCCGCTGCTGGGGGGCTTTCTGAGTGCAAGAAAATTGCCGATATGGCCGCTGCATTTGGCATCCGTTACTTGCCGCACGTGTGGGGCACTGGCATAGGGTTAGCTGCAGCTTTGCAGTTATTAGCTGTTCTCCCTGACACCCCACCAAGCTACACCCCAAAGGCACCAATTCTAGAATTTGATCGGAGCGAGCACCCGTTCAGACAGGCTATTCTTCAAAGCCCGATAGAACATGAAAGTGGCGTAGTTCAAATCCCTCAAGGTTCTGGCCTAGGGATTGAGATAGACCACGCAGCCCTTGAACAGTTCAAAATTGATTGAGCACTTCCAGGTGCCAAAGGCGCTTATTTAAGCCGTCTCAGCTAAATAACGCATCGCGGCATCCACGCCACCGGACTGATGAGGCACATCTGCAAGCCGCAATCCAGTTTCAACCGCTGCAAGCGTGCCAAGCAGCATGGGTTCGTTGAAATCGCCCAAATGACCAATACGAAAAACTTTACCTTTCACCTTCCCAAGCCCATTTCCGAGAGACACATCAAAATTCTTCAAAATAACTGCACGAACGTTATCAGCGTCACAACCATTAGGCACTCGCAACGCCGTTAAAACATTTGATCGATCTTCTGCTATCTCGCACTGGATCTCCAACCCCCAAGCTTGAACTGCCTGCCGCGCAGCAGAGGCAAGTCGATCATGCCGTGCAAAGACATTATCGAGACCCTCTTCGTTCAACATGTCGATTGCTTCTCGCAAGCCGTACAAAAGGTTTGTTGCAGGTGTATAGGGGAAATAGCCGCCAGAGTTGATTTCCAGCATAGCTGCCCAATCCCAGTAAGACCTCCTTACCCCTCCGACTTTCGAGGCTTCTAAAGCCCTAGGCCCAATTGCGTTCATTCCTAGGCCTGGTGGGGTCATCAAACCTTTTTGCGAACCCCCAATAGAAACATCTACTCCCCATTCATCATGTTGATAGTCCATGCAACCGAGGCCCGAAATTGTATCTACTAGAAACAGTGCATCATGACCCGCGGCATCAATTGCTTTTCGGACCTCAGAAACGGAGCTAGTAGCGCCTGTCGATGTTTCATTGTGAACCATGCAGACGCCCTTAATTGTCCTTCCACTGTCCGCCTTTAGTCTGGCTTCAACGACATCTGGCTGGACTCCCCGTCGCCAGTCGCCGGGTATAAATTCCGCATCCAGTCCCAATCTTTGAGCCAGTTCCTGCCAAAGGGTTGCAAATTGCCCTGTTTCAACCATTAGGAGCTTATCTCCGGGCTGAAACAAATTGACTAGTGCTGCCTCCCATGCACCAGTGCCGGAAGACGGATAAATTACTACTGGGTGTTCCGTCCTGAAGATACCTCGGATGTCGTTCAATAATTTTTTGCCAAAAACACCAAAATCAGGCCCCCGGTGATCCATGGTAGGCTTTGCCATAGCTGCTAAAATGCGATCAGGTGAGTTACTGGGACCAGGAATTTGCAAGAAATGGCGACCGGGACGGGAAGACATCATTTACTCCTTTAGACAACGGAAACGCTCTATGCCACGACAGATCATTACCTAAAAGGTCTAAGATTGTTTTAAGTTGCAGAAATATCAATTTACAATGAAGTCGAATGGTTTGGAGTGCTCTCATGCCTAATTCTGGCACCCGCCCGAAAGTTGTTGTCACGCGAAAGCTGCCAGAGCCGATAGAAACGCGGATGATGGAGCTTTTCGATGCGTCGCTAGCTGAAACCGACCAGCCGATGTCTCAAGAGCAATTAAAGGAGGCAGTAAAAACGGCCCATGTGCTGGCACCCACTGTCACCGACCGCATAGATGCAGAAATTTTTGAGGCTGCAGGTCCCCAACTGAAACTGATTGCCAATTACGGAGCTGGTGTAGATCACATTGATCTCGAAGCAGCACATGCCAAAGGATTGATTATTACGAATACTCCTGGTGTTCTGACTGAGGATACTGCCGATATGGCCATGGCACTGATCCTGGCCGTTGTTCGGCGCATAGGAGAAGGCCAGCGACTTGTTAGAGCGCAACATTGGGATGGCTGGGCTCCAACCGGTCTCATGGGCCAAACCGTTCGAGGCAAGCGCCTAGGGATAGTTGGCATGGGCCGAATTGGGTCGGCTCTAGCCAGACGAGCCAAGGCATTTGGTATGGCAATACACTACCATAACCGTAGGCGGGTGGCAGATGAAATTGAGGAAGAGTTAGAAGCTACCTACTGGGAAAGCTTAAATCAAATGCTAGCGCGGATGGATATTATCTCCGTTAATTGCCCTCGAACCCCGGGAACATTCCATCTTTTAAATGGACCCAGATTGGGTGTTATGAAACATGGAGCAGTCATCATCAACACATCTCGGGGTGATGTTATCGACGAGAGTGCACTTGTTCGTGGGCTTAGCTCGGGAAGGATTGGTGGAGCGGGCCTAGACGTGTTTGAACATGAACCTGTTGTAACTCCTAAGCTTCTTAAAATGGAAAATGTCGTTCTGACACCGCACATAGCGTCCGCAACCATCGAGGCACGGATGGCAATGGGCGAAAAATTAATAGCTAACATAAAAGCTTTCACGGACGATCATTTACCGCCTGATCGAGTACTCAAAAGCATGTTCTAAGCATTAAATTATTTGCTCGTCTTTTTTATTGAAAAGCCCTAAAGACCGAATGCTGCCGGATGACCGACGACGGCGAACTTCATTGGTCATTAGGGGTTAGATGCTGTGAGCCTTAGTTTGTCCAAAGAAGAAACAGTGGAACGTCCAAGTCTAGCAATTGGCATGTTCCTGCTTGCAATGATTGTCTTCACAATCATGGACGGCTTTTCCAAATACGTTACGAACGGTGGATTGGCTCCCGAAGTCGTAACTATGCTCCGCTACACGATTGCTACGGCCATCCTCTTGCCGGTGGTCATCTGGCGTTGGGAAATGCGGCCACTCTACACCTCACAACCGTTACTTCACGCCTTGCGCGGCCTCTTACTCATCGGATCAGCAACGATTTTTGTCTACGGGCTTCAGTCACTACCACTTGAGACGGCGACAGCTATTGGCTTCGTTTCTCCAATGTTTGTAACAATTTTCTCTATCATCTTCTTATCGGAAAAGGTCGGAATCAGACGCTGGGCCGCAATAGTTGTCGGGTTCTCCGGTGTTGTCGCAATTCTTCGGCCTGGCACAGACGCGTTTTCCCCTGCAATGCTGTTGCCAATTTTATCTTCCTGCTGCTGGGCAGGCGGGCTTATCATCACTCGGAAAATGCGTGGCCGCGAAAAGCCTTTCACCGTGCTGATCTGGACAACCGTTATAGGCCTTTTGTTCGTCACGCCCCTTGGCATAAGTTCATGGCATATGCCAACTTTGGAACAATGGATCGCACTCTTGGCGATTGCCTGTTGTCACATGATGGGCCAAATACTCACTATTCGAGCTTTCATGCTTGGATCTGCCTCGATGCTAGCCCCCTTCTCTTACACCACAATAATTTGGGCAACACTCATTGGGTTTTTCGCTTTTGGCTCCCTCCCCGACTTTTATACGGGCGTCGGAACAACTATCCTGGCAGCTGCTGGTTTGTATGTTTGGCATAGGGAGCGCATAAGACAAACGGTTTTAACTACTCCAGGCGCTTCCATTTCAGCAATTAAATCTAAATTGCATGACGCCAAAAAATGAGTGTCGCTCCGCCTTTTTCGCAAACTCCTGACAATATTGGCAGAGCCATAGCCGTCGTCTGCGCGGCTGGTTTCACGTTCTCGTTGATGTTTACGGCTGTTAAATTGCTGGATGGGAGGTACTCGCCCTTCCAGATACTCTTGCTCCGCTACGGTATAGGTTTTGCGATTAGTTTGCCTTGGCTTGTCCGAATTGGAAGACCTGCAATACAAACTCATCGACCTTTAGCCCACGCTGTTCGTGCTGCTTACGGCCTGCTTTCTACTATTAGTCTATTCTTTGCAGTCAACCATCTACCTCTTGGAACTGTTACGGCCCTGAGCTACTCCATGCCAATTTTTTTAACAGCTTTATCATGGCCGATGCTTGGTGAAGTTGTTGGATGGCGACGAGCAACAGCCACAGTCATTGGTTTCGTTGGTGTTGTAATAATAGTTGATCCTAGCAGCGACACAAACATATACGCGATCGCAGCTGCCGCTAGTGCAGTTTTTTATGCCCTCGCTGCCATATCAATCCGACAACTTTCCAAGTCTGAAACAACGTCCTGTATTTACGTTCTATATAACCTAGCAAACATAGTCGTATGCGGCGCACTAATGCCATGGTTCTGGGTTACCCCGACCATGGAAGATTGGATAATTTTCTTTTGTATTGGATTTTTGGGTGCTGCGGCACAACTTGGATTCCTAATCGCCTATAGAAGTGCCGCCGCATCTATTATAGCGCCCTTTGATTATCTCCAGATACTCTTTCTCATCCTGGTAGGCTACCTGATTTGGGGTGAAATCCCACGAACACAATCATTCTTGGGCGGAAGCCTCATTGTTGCCTCTGGACTTTATATCTGGGCAAGAGAGAGAAAACTCGCCGCTAGGTTCAACCCGGACTGATGCGGCCAAGGCGACTGGGATCTACGTCGGTATTGGCAACTGGTAACCGACCGTGGTCATGCATATAAACCGCGAGCAATTCCCCATGCCTTGTTCTGTAGGCAGTGTTGACCTCAACTCGAAACTGGGTTGCTGCCGCCGGCGGAAATTCCGCCTTCGCCATAACCTCTCCCCGCAGACCGTACAGAGAACGGCCGGTAGCTGCTCCAATGTATACTACCTCTCCTGCTTCATTAGCGAGTTCGTAAACACCTAGGTTACCCGAAAGCCTTTTCGCCTCATTCGTCGTAAGAGGCCGCCAAGGTTTAGTCATACGCACAGCCATAAGCTCATACCCCCTTAAAGTCGGGTGTTCGTCTTTCCAATCGGGCAGCAATACCCTCTTTCGAGTCGGCACTTGTGCGGGTCGCATTGACTAGTTGATCAACATCGCCGTGATAGACGCCATCACGGAATGCCATCTCGCGAACCAGCAGGGCCTTGATTGCACGGAGAGACAGTGGAGCATTTCTAGCAAGACGGTCTATCACTTTTCCAGCTGAAGTCTCGAGATCACTCTCTGGAACAGCCGCATAAATAACGCCAAGATCATGTAGGCGTTTGGAAGGCAAAGGATCGCCGAGTAATAGAACTTCACGAGCACCTACTGGACCCGCTACTTCCATTAGCTTTTTAGCAAGGAACCAGGTGGGAGCTAGGCCAATTTGCGCCAAGGACATGCCAAAATGCGCGCTTTCAGAAGCCACAACAAAATCACAATGCAGAGCGAGTTCGCAACCACCCGCAATGGCATCCCCATGAACGATTGCAACGGCTGGGAGAGGATAGTTTTCAAGTGCATGCAACATGCCCTCGATTGGACTTTCATTATTCTTAATTGGCTTTGCCAACCGTTCCTTCAAATCCATTCCAGAGCAAAATGCGGGACCTTCTGCCCGAAGTACTAAAACTCGTTCCTCAGGCTCTGGCGCTTCCTGCAACGCTGCCAGCATTTCGTCCAACATCGCGAGGTTTAGTGCATTACGCTTATCGCCCCGAGTTAGCGTCATAGTGCGTATGGGGCCTGACTTTTCTATACGAATGTATTCCATCAAAATTTCTCCTAAGGCTGCCCTACGCCTGGCACAGCAACACGAATTTTCTCGATCCTGCCGTCCCTTCGGGCCGCAGCATGGGTACCTGAACCGGAGCAAGTGCAAATATAGAGAGTTTTCCTATCCTCATCCCCGAGCATGCAAGCAAAAGAACCAAAGTGCCCAGTAGAGATTCGCATGGTTACCTCACCGCCCTCTAACACTCGAATAGTTTCATTGTTGCGCGGGTCCGCCACCCAGACTCCACCCTCTGCGTCGAGGCAAATTCCATCCGGATAATTACTTCCTAAATCGGCCCAAATTCGTCGGTTAGAAAGCTCACCATTGGGCCCAATATCCATAGCAGTAAGGCAGTTGGCGCGCGTTTCACCGATGATGATAGTCTTACCATCAGCAGTGATCACGGATCCATTTGGGAAATGGAAGCCCTCTGCAGCAACCGAAGCCATACCGTCCGGCTCAACCCGGACCACGTTGGCCAACTGCTGTTTGGCTCCCGAGTATGTGTCATAGCCAAAATTGCCTACATAGGCACGCCCCTCTTTGCTAACCACCATGTCGTTACAGTGAAAACTCGCGAGGCCAGAAAGGTCAGCGTGTTCAACAAGGCTGCCGTCTACCTCCTGTCGCAGTAGTCGGCGATCTTTCATAGACACAATCAACAATCGCCCATCCGGCAACCAACCAAGGCCAGAAGGCTGATTCGGAACCTTCGCCACCGGCTTTAATTCACCACCGGAAGCCATCCTGAACACAGTTTGTTGATAGAAATCTGAAAACCAAAGAGCGCCATCATACCAGCGCGGCCCCTCTGGAAAGCCTAAGCCCTCAATCACAACCTGCTGCGGGGTAGTCATTGTAATCTCCGTACCACGTATTTGATACCTAGCTTGGCATAAGCAATGGCTTAGTCGGAAGACCCAGTGACGAGAGTCATATTATTTGCTTAGATTTACTCTGGATAAATCTCCGTCAGAAGGTGAAGAGATGAAGCTGAAACGGCTATCCGGTGCTATGGGCGCAGAAATTGAAGGGTTAAACCTTGCGCGGGACATTGACAAAAGCCTCGCAACAGAAATCCGTGATGCACTTGCTGAATTTGGGGTTCTGATGTTCCGGGACCAAGAGCTGGATGTGGAGGCACACAAGCGCGTCGCCCGCCACTTTGGCGAAATTTTTATTCACCCAAACTTTAATACCGGCGATCATGATCCAGAAGTAGTCAGCATTGTGAGGGAACCAGGCGACAGCCGTATTGTCGGCGAAGACTGGCACACAGATACAACTATGATGGCCGAACCGCCAATGGGGGCCCTTCTATATGCTCTTGAGACCCCTCCTATTGGAGGAGACACGCTATTTGCCGCTCAGTGGCTCGCCTATCAAGCTCTTTCTGATGAGATGAAAAAATTCTTGTCTGATTTGAAATGCGTCCATTCAGACATCAAGGTTGCTGGCCCACATAATAAACTCAATGCCAAACGTGCTACCGTTATCCGCGAAGATGATGGGTGGCGGCCCACAGAAAATGCCCACCCTGTGGTTCGGACCCATCCCGACTCAGGAAGAAAATGTCTTTTCGTCAATCATTCCTATTCCATTCGCTTCGAAGGATGGACAGAGGAGGAATCACAACCCTTATTGAACTGGCTGATGGACTGGGGTCACCGACCTGAATTTACATGCCGTTTGCAATGGAGTGATAGATCACTTGCATTTTGGGACAATCGCTCGACTAAACACTTAGCAGTCAACGACGTGCATGAGCATCGGAGGGTTATGCGTCGAATTCAGATAGCAGGAACACCTGTTGTATAGCAATTCTCAATGAACCACTGGGCTCTATCACTGACCAGTATATCGCCATCGCTCGTGCATTAACGGATAGTTAAAACTGCGGACTGTGATAACACTCCACCACAATAACTCCGATCGTATTTGGGATAGGAATGATGGCTAAGAAAAGACTCGAAGAACTGCGCAGCCAACGCTGGTTTGGCGTAGATAACATGCGTGCATTTGGCCATCGAAGCCGCACTATGGAAATGGGCTTTAGTCGCGAAGACTTTATGGGCAAGCCCGTAATAGGTATCATAAATACCTGGGCAGATACCAACACGTGCCACAGTCACATGAGGCAGCGTGCTGAAGAGGTTAAACGTGGCGTCTGGCAGGCTGGGGGATTTCCCATGGAAATGCCTGCAATGTCCGTCGGTGAACAGCACACCAAACCAACTTCGATGCTCTACCGTAATTTTTTGGCCATGGAGACGGAAGAACTTCTCCGTTCCCAGCCAGTCGATGGGGTAGTTTTGATGGGGGGCTGTGACAAAACTACCCCAGCATTGCTCATGGGTGCGATCTCCATGAATTTACCAGCAATTTATGTCCCAGCAGGGGCAATGCTTCGGGGACACTGGCGCGGAGCCACTTTAGGGTCTGGCACCGATGTTTTCAAATATTGGGCGGAAAGGCGTGCTGGTAACGTAACCGATCAGCAGTGGAGTGAATTAGAGGAAGGTATTGCTCGATCCGCTGGGACCTGCATGACAATGGGCACGGCCTCAACAATGATGTCTCTGGCAGAAGTTCTGGGCTTTTCATTACCAGGAGCCTCATCTATTCCGGCCGTAGACTCCACTCATTCGATGATGGCGAGCAGATCGGGACGCCGGATAGTAGAGATGGTCTGGGAGGATCAGAAACCGACCGATATAGCAACCCGTGAGGCATTCAATGATGCCATTGTTGCTGATATGGCTTTGGGTGGGTCGACAAATGCAATCATTCATTTAACTGCAATGGCTGGCCGCGCCGGCATCAAATTGACGTTAGATGATTTCGATGCTGCTTCAAAAAAGACGCCGATGCTTGTTAATCTTAAGCCCTCCGGCAAGTATGTGATGGAAGATTTCTATTATTCAGGCGGTTTGCGCGCCCTTTTAAAGCAAATCGGTGACCTACTTAATCTCGATCGCACCGTCTGTAACGGAATGACATTAGGAGAGAACATAGAGTCAGCTGAAATATTTAATGAGGATGTTATTCGCCCTCGCAGCAACCCTTTGTCTGCAACCGGCGGCACTGCAGCACTGAGTGGCAATCTTGCCCCTGCTGGAGCAATTATAAAGCCAACGGCTGCGGAACCACACCTGTTAAAGCACACGGGGCCGGCAGTAGCGTTTGAAAATGTGGACGACATGTACAAACGTATCGACGACCCTGATCTGGAGGTAACTAAAGATTCGGTTTTGGTTCTAAAAAATGCTGGCCCGAAAGGGGCACCTGGGATGCCTGAGTGGGGACAGCTGCCAATACCCCAAAAGCTTCTAAAGCAAGGCGTGCGCGATATGGTAAGGATTTCAGACTGCCGTATGAGCGGGACCAGCTTTGGAGCTTGCGTCCTTCACGTCGCTCCGGAAGCCGCAGTAGGAGGGAACCTGGCATTGGTAAAAACAGGTGACCTAATTACATTGGATGTTGAGGCTAGGAAATTAGAGCTCCACGTTTCAGATGAGGAGCTAAACAAGCGACGGGCGTCATGGACCCCTCCCCAAAGCCCCTACTCTCGCGGATATGGAGCGCTTTTTATGGAACACGTCACCCAGGCCGACGAGGGCTGCGACTTTGATTTTCTGCATGCTGGTCCAGCAACCCCTGAACCAAAAATTTACTAGAACGGGGAAAATATCGTGCGATGTAGCATTTATTTGTTGGCGCTGACAAAGTAGCCGCCAATTTAGCTAAATTAGCAAACCCATAAGCAACGCACCCCACTCGGCAGGGGTATTTTCTATAATTGAAAAATAAGAGAGTAGTAGTCAGCCACTAAAGCAGCGCTGTATATTTTTAACATCACAACATCGATGGATAGCGTCAACCAATGTCTAAACACCAAGCACCAATCGACCCAAAATTGCTAGAGCTTCTCGTATGCCCGGTTACCAAAAAACCTCTTACATATGATGCAGAACGGCAGGAGTTGGTTAGCAAAGAAGCTGGTTTGGCCTACCCAATCGAAGATGGGATCCCAATCATGCTGCCTGAGGACGCTCGCCGGTTGGACGAGGACAGCAAAGCTCCAGGGAAATTATGATGCCGAGAACCTTAGCAGAAATAGATGCTGCTCCAGCACCAAAGCCTACAGAAATTAGGGTTACAAAAGACAAACGTGCGATGACTGTCGCGTTCGATGACGGTTCAAGTTACAACCTCTCTGCAGAGCTACTGCGCGTGGAAAGTCCTTCAGCTGAAGTACAAGGCCATGGAGCCGGTCAAAAACAGCTTATACCTGGAAAAAGCAATGTTCAGATTGTTACCGTAACGCCTAACGGCAACTATGCAGTGAGATTAGGCTTTGATGATGGCCATGCCACCGGAATTTTTTCATGGCGCTATCTTCGTTTCCTTGGAGAAAACTCCGATACTCTTATGAGTGACTATATCAAGAACCTAGTCGACGCAGGTATGTCTCGTTCCTGACAAAGAGTAGTTGCCTATAATTAACCTCTTGAGTTGTTTTGTTAATCAAAGTTAGATTTTAAGTGCTTCGGCACTCGGAATTTCAATCTTAGCCAAAAGCTTTGCTTGTTGGGCCGGCGAAATTTTAAAGTAGATTAGCTATTAGGTTTATATTGGTCAGATAGATTTCCTACCTCGGTCATCACACCTACAGAACACCTTTGGGACAATCGATGGCAAATAAGTTACTTCGTGCGCGTTCAAAATTCCTTATGATGACCATTGCGGTGGGCCTAATTGCCTTTGGTGTTGTTGAAGGGCTTTTTTGGTGGCGCCATGTAACCACTACTAACGCCTGGGTGGAGGCTGACTTCACAGTCATGGGAAGCAGCATTAACGGCCGGATTCATTCTATTGAAGCGAATAAAGGCGATCCCGTTAGGGCCGGCCAACTTCTCGCAAAAATGGACACAGAACTCGTAGAGTTAAACATTGCTTCTCTATTGGCCGATTTAGAGCAAGCAAAATCACAAAAAAAACTCATAGCCAGTGAGCTCAAAGCATTTCAGAAAGACATTCTAGACAAGGTAGAAACTCAAAAAACACTAATTACCGGCCAAAGACGCGAATTAGAAACTTTGCAGAGGCGGCTAGATATTGCTCAGTCGACTATGAACCGAAATGAGCCACTCGTGAAACGGAAGGTGGTTTCTGAACAAGCCAGTGAAAAAATTAAGGATCGCGTTCTCGAAATCACCAGCAAAATTGACGAAGTCGAAACCAAAATTTCGGAAAAAAACCGGAAGATTGCAGAACTTGAAGGCATGAAAGTACAAGAGGATGTGTTTTATTCTCGCATCCAAGTGATTGAGGGAAGTATTGAAAAACTCAAGGTTCGCATTGAGCAAGCGAAGCGAGAACTATCGAAAATGCACATTTATGCTCCATTCGATGCAGTCATAAACGAGGTTTATGTGGATGCTGGCAACTATGTCGAGGATGGCGACCGCGTATTCTTACTACACAATCCCAAAAACCTCTGGATTGAAGCACTCGTTGATGACTCCGAAATCCGTCTTCTCTCTGCTGGCCAAGCTGTAGATATCGATATTGAAGCACAACCTGATTTTGATTTTTCAGGCCGGGTAGAAACGGTAGGGCGTACCACACTTGGTTCTATGAACGGGAACCACGATAATTCACGAGGCGCTCCGAAGGTGCCTATTCAGATTTCCCTGAACAGTTCAAAGCATCTGTTGTGGCCCGGCGTTCGGGCAACGGCTCACATCCGGGTCCGATAGCCTAACGATGGATTTATCCCGTCTTAATTGGCGTTCAATCATGATCATTGCCACCAGTGCAATGATGCTTCAGCAGGCTTTTTCCTATGTCTGCCAAATCGTTATGCCAATCTTAGCTGACCGCCTGGCAGAGGAATTTGGTATTTCTCGCGGCTGGTTGGGCTTTTACCTTGCCATTCAAAATGTCATGGCAATTATTGCTGCGATTTGCTGCGGTGGTTTCATCCTTCGCTTTGGTGCGGTTCGGGTGAGTCAAACTACATTGATTCTGATGGGTAGCAGCCTTCTAGTGATTGCATCTGGGCAATTGTGGCTTTACCCCATAGGCGCAATCTTACTGGGAGCGGCCTCTGTCTCCACTCCGGCCAGTTCACACATTTTAGCAAGAGTTTGTCCACCTAAACTGGCACCTCTGGTTTTTTCAATAAAACAAACAGGTGTCCCCGTTGGCGCGTTAATTGGAGGCCTTTTGTTACCATTTTTGCTGGGAGTGGTCTTTTATAGCCACGTCTTTGGGCAAACTATTCGCTTAGGACATTTTGGTGCTGCCTTCGTAACTGCATTGATCGTATTTTTTGTTGCCATCGCTCTTCAGCCAATCCGCAATCATTTTGATGCCGACCGAAACCCTTCAACTAAGATTTCTTTTGGCGACGTCCGCGCAACCATGGGAATGGTTTTAGGTAATCCACCACTGCGAGACTTAGCCTTCGCTGCTTTTGCTTTCGGCGGATTACAAGCTGTTTTTTCCGGTTTCTTTTTACTTTTTCTGATCGACGGGCTTGGGTATTCGGAGGTTGAAGCGGGAGGCGCGTTTGCTATCGCTAGTTTTTCAGCTATCTGGGCAAGAATTATGTGGGGTTGGCTCGCTGGCAGCCATTTCTCACCGCGTTATCTCCTGGCCGCGATAGGACTGATCGCAGGAATTTCAGCAATCTTAATCGCAACCTTTGATCCTAGCTGGGGGCTTCTTGATATCACTATTGTCGCAATTGCTTTCAATATTTCGGCCATAAGCTGGCATGGTTTACTCTTGGCGGAAACAGCTCGACTGGCCCCAAAAGAACACGTTGGTGGAGTTACCGGCGGCGTTTTATCTTTCACTAGCATCGCAATGATGATCTACCCAGCCGTCTACGGTGCTA
>Ga0222714_10002431_pt1 | contig 19657 bp, 23 predicted proteins | sample C33_3DmetaG_FD_165048 | JGI IMG/M metagenome (GOLD analysis project Ga0222714, IMG submission 165048) | Estuarine water microbial communities from San Francisco Bay, California, United States - C33_3D | ecosystem: Environmental > Aquatic > Marine > Unclassified | place: USA: California...
TCGCTAATGTTGTCACCTGCCCAGAAGCGTTTGTTGTCTGAGCGCATACGTTCACGAATGACTTGCGATAGGTTTTTACTTGTTTCCGTCATTTTATTCCTTAATTTCAATTGTTCTAAGATCTGGGTATGATTTATATTTAGGTGTTGTGTCAGTTAGTTTAAATTTTTTTAATTCTGCTAATGCTAATTCTGCTTCTTCGATGGTAGGCCTATAATGATAACCAACTTCGAACACACGTTGTTCGGTCCACGGCACTTGAGTTAAATCTCTACCATCATATCGCATGCGAAGTAAACGTTTATATTTGTGTTCGTCATCTAATAGTATAGCACCACCTCTGCCTGTTTGTAAAGGCTTGTCATAACCAAAACTTAAACATTGCATTGAGTTTGGTCGATACATATTGGGTTCCAGTCTGCGAGCACTATCCCAAATTCCGGTATCGTGAAAATGATATTCACCAATCCACTCTTGCTTGTATTCATCGGAGTAATTAAACTTAATCTTTAACTTGTGCATCAACATAGGGATACTCAAGTAAGTGTAAGGAGTAAAACTGCAATGGTAAACTCCTTCTAATCGAAAACAAAGTTCGAGTGCATGAGTACAACAGTCAGTCATAACTGCGTAAGGAGCATCAGTGTACTCCGCCAGTGCCTTTTCAAATTCAAAGATTTTATCGAATGTTGTCAACTAGTAACTCTGCACTAAAAAAATGTTTAGATAAATCGTATGTTTGTTTCTTTAATTGTGGTAACCTTTTTTCGTAGTGGGTCATAGTTACAACAATGTGATGACATAGTTCTTGTTTATGTCGAGTGTATGATTCAAACGACTCTGACCAAGCACTAGGATACTTAAATCCTTCGTGATACATTTCTGTATAACTTAGTCGATTTGGTACCATAGGTATGGCATCGACAATAGCACCTTCATAACACCCAATACCTAATGTTTCTTGTAAGCTAGCACTAAACACGATTTTGGCTTCGCCTAGAATATTATGATATTCGTTTTTGGTAAGTTGTTGGTCCTGACACACAACAAACTCATACTCGGGTAATTGTTTAGCTAAGTCACGGAAAATTTCGACTTGCTTTTCAGGAGCAATACGATGTGGGAACACAATCAAGTCGCGTTTTTCCATTCCTTTATACGGAGACAGCGTTTGATCCATATATTCCATTGGCCACCCGGTACGTATAATTTTATTTTTTTCAATATAGGTAACTTCATTACTACTTCTGTCGACACCCAATATTATATCACTGAACATATCAATATGGAAGTCTGTGGCAAAATAATTATAGTCGACAGCGTGAAAGAACGATTTTTCTGCGTGACGTACCCAAGGTGTATTACCAATTAGTCGTCCCAAAAAGTCTTGTGGATCATAACTGCCAGCATGCCATAGTGCGTGGATCTTAACAGGAATGTTAAGCAATTCACTCATGTACTTTAAGTTAATAATGCCTGGATGCCAAGCATCAGTAAAAATAAAGTGATCACCGCTGTGAATTCGTCCAGCGCAAAACAATCTACCAATCTTTTCAATTTGATTAGACTTGTAGATATTAGTGCCACCAAAATTAAGAAAGGCGCCAGGAGTAGTGGCACTAGGAATATCCGCAGGGCCATCGATAACTTGTACATTGTGACCTGCCTCCGTAAGTAGTTTGGGTACATGAGTTTTCCATTGAGCAGTATATCGTGTTTCAACTGCTTCAATATCTACAATGTAAACATTTGCCATGTTTATTAATTCTGTTGTTGATGGCGTCGTAGCCAGTTTCGTTGTTTTTCAAATTTTCGATAAGTTTCGCTACGATACAAATCTTTTTCGTCAAATTTAATCATAGCCCATGCGCAATAATCTCGATATTGCTCCAAGTCTTCGAAGATTTTATTGACTTCTGGTTTCATGACAAGATATTTGTCTATCCATTTTTGTTTTGCCATTTTTTAGCTTCTCCTAAAAATTAATTTTTTTCAAGTAAGTTATACAGTTCTTCACTGCTAGTTGGGAATAAATCGAGACCGTGGCATTTAAGTTCGTAACCGTGTGTTCGCAGCCTCTGTTGTATTATAGCTTGGGTAAGTACATTAAGTCTATACCTGTGCCATTCAAAATCCTCGTTATGTAACGTTTTTTCGACGATTTGACCAATTAAATTAAATTCGTCGAATATGTATTGTTGTTTGTCGGTCCACTCTTTGATAAAAAGTTTTCGTTTGTTGTCGTTTGATGGTGTTAAATTGCAATATTTTGTTATGCGTAAAAATTCATCTTCTAAATTACTTAGTAAATCAACGTTGTTAATAATTAATTTATTAATGTGAGCTGTATCTTTTTCTATATGGATCCATTCTTTTATTCTGCTAAGGTATTGCAAACTAATCCATTCTCTTAATTCCCATGTTGACATTTCTGACCAATGTGTATAATTAGGATTCCATTTAGATACATCTACACCACTTCCTTCACCTAAAACACTTGCGGGGCCTTTGTTAAGCCCAATCGCAACTTTACGTGAATGAAATATTAAATTTAATTCAGCATCTTGTACATTTTTAGCTCGTATAAAAATATTTTTTGATTCATTTAAATTTCCAGGCCAATTATCCAAAATACTTTTTAGTTTTGCATTCCGAAATGGATAAATTGGTGTTGCAATTTTTACTTCATCAGGCAAATAGGTTAAGTGATCGAGCTCATGAGGGTGCCATTCTTTCTTTACAGAGTGCATCGATCCGTCAGACCTAACTTCGACTTCTTCGCCGGGTAAAATTTCTTCGGTAAACTGCCTTAGTAGATATTCTAATGTAGTACCGAACATACCAGGGACAAAGAAAATGTTTATCATTAAACTTTTAGTGATTGAACAGGGCGGTGAGTTTCATATTTAATAAGTGCGCCGTTTTCACCATCTTCGGCCACTTCAATCCAAACTGCTCTGTCAGGATATCTTGTTGCAATCTGCACATACAAATCGTCTGCCATCATTTCGCATGACTTGTAATCCAGTGCAAGAATACCATCCTTGTATAAGTTTTCCAACCAACGTTTAAATTGGATAAACTCGATGTCTCTATCATTATGTAGCACATCAATCCATACACGGAAGTGAAAGATATGTCGATGTGGTACGCCCAAGAAGCTGACATCATATTCGTCACCTGTTGCTAGTGCAGGATCTGTTGCCGCTGCCGGATAACGATGGATACCTTCCTTGCGGAATGTTACCCAGATTTTACGCTCCGCCGCTGACATGATGCGCTCTTGTTGTTCTGCTAATGCTTGTTGTCTTTGTTCCATCATTCGTTTTCCAATACTGTATCGCCTACATAATCTTTCCAATCAGTGTAGACTTCTCGTTTAAGTAATTCATTAAGTGGATGACACCAAACACCTGGATTAGTGTCGCCCCATGTGTTGTCGTCTATCTTTAATGTTGCATGATAGTTATACTGTTTAATATATGGCAGTTTAACACTGATCATAGGAATGAATGTGTTGTACTCACACCAACCTTCTTCATGCAAATCCTTTGCATACTCTACACCAAAGTCTAATGTAACCCAATAGTCTTTTGCTAATAAAGGTGTAATCATATCGTTCCATTGTGCCCATTCAAACGGATTAGTAGGGTGGAAACTTTGGCTTGTACCAAAATATAGATGTCGAACATCATGTTCTTTTGCTAGCGCAATAATATCATCTACAGGTTGTACACCTACTACAAAAAGAGTCTTCTCTCCTTTCATAATAGTATGCTCTACCTCAGTCCCCACAAAGTAAGTAACCATTTTACGACTATCTGTATCTAAACTCATATTATTCCCAAAAAATGTATCCACGACTGTAAAATTCCGGACGATTTAATCCGTCCTCGAATGCTTCTTGCCACTCTGTATTTCTATTATACCCGGCTGTCCAGAAGTTGTCAACTACTAGTTCGCCCTTTTCGATTCGATTACCTGCTTCCCACATACATTCGATAAAATCGGGATCACGTGGACTAGGACATTCGATGGTAATATTTTTCCACAGAGCCTTTTGAAAATCGGTTGTTGATTCTTTTAGTGGGCAACCAATTAATATTCTGGCATTGTCATTACATAACTCAAGTACTTGGTCAAAATTAACAGTACCATTTAGTACAATAACATTGTCGTACTTTTTGTCAGGAATAGAAGACAGTAAAGGAATATTGATAGCATCCCATTCGTCCTTATTACTACTGCCCACCACGTCAATAGTATTCACTCGTATTATTGACGGCTTCTTCAGGTATTGTGCAATAACGTGTGACAAAAAGCCAGACCCAATAATTAGTGTTGCACCACTTTGTGTTCTAAAACCAATGTTTAGCGCACATGCAACTGGCTCTAAGATATATTTAGGATCCGCTTCGGGCACTTTGACATACTCATCTTTACGTACATTGTAGTAATCAGCATAAGCAGGTTCGCCACGAGTAGCAACATAATCTCCTACTATTACATCATCTACCGCACTGCCAACGTCTACAACCAATCCAAGTCCTTCGTGTCCCTGCATACTGAGTGGCAATGGACCAAAGTCTCCTACCATCATGTCAATGTCACTACGGCATACACCAGTAAAGACTGCTTTAACACGAATGTCTTTTTCACCAATAAACGGCAGTTCATATTCAGTTTCAAAAAACACACCGTCTCCAGTAGTTTGTAGTACCCTATTTTTCATCGTGTATACTGCTTGGTTATTGTTGGACCATTTGAAGTAAAATCCATCCCGGCTGCTCGACCTTCATATACTTTACCGTTGTAGTTCATACTAATTTTCATTTCAGCAATTGCTACGGTTAGGAATTTGCCTTCTGCAAAGGACATGACATCTGCTTCCATAGTAATGCCATTTGAAGTACAGGTTAATTTAACTTTCATTTTGAAAACCATTCATTATATCATGTATCCAAACATCTTGGATTAGTTGATTTTGCCAAAAATTGCTCTCATTCAAGTTTTCCCATGCAGTTCTGATCATAATCTCATACGCTTCTTCAGGACATAGGCCTAACTCAAATGTAAATACTGGACCTTTATTAACAATAAACTCTAGACCAATATTGTTTATTTTGTCACTACGCCAATCGGCGATAAAAATAACAGTTTTATCGTTGTAACGATATTCCAATTCAACTCGGTCATCGACATCGTATACACCATCTACAACCACATCGCCATAATCACTGTTAACTAAATCTTCTAATTTCCATTGTTGAGTGCTGTATTTAGAAACAACTTGAGACTTAGTTAAAAAGTCAGGAAAAAATGCTGTGTAATAACTTAGTAAATGGGGCAACAAATCTCTGCTTACTCCGCCATATGCCAGTTGTTTATTTGTAAACCAACTACCAGGTTTAGGTATACGATTTTTATTAATCCAATTAAGTTTGATTACATCAACCGTTTCTGCTAACTGTTTATATGTTGCAAATTCCGATCTCCATTGATTATTTTTAACCATCATAAATCTTGTTTTTGGATGAGTGTGTATTAAGGTCATCCAATTTTCGGAATTGGCTACACCAGGTTTTTCTATAAAAACAATTTTGGCGTAAGGAGCAACTTGATGTGCTATGTTGAAATGTGTAAAATTTGGTGTGCAAATGTGTACAGTATCAAACATAGAATGGACAGACAATGCTTGTTCCACTGATGTGTAGTCTGCCCCAACTTCTGGGTTTGTATCTACCGTTACAATTTTTGCACCAATACGAGTCAGTACGTCGCGGTATAGATTGCCTATACCCATGCCTACAATTAAACTTTTCATTAAACTAGTATAGTTGATTTTTAATTAATCGTCAAGATGTACAGTCTCGTGATCGTACTCCCACTGCAACTTATTCAACCGTCTGATTTCATCTTTCAGCATGAGTTTTTTCTTTTTCAGCTCTTGGATCTCTGAATCTTTGAATACGCCACTGGCCAATTGTGCATTAATTTTTGTATCTAATACACGATGACTTTCTTCTAAATGTTTAATCTTGCTAGTATACATGTGATCATCCTTAAAGAATAGGTTGAGTGAATTTTTCCGGCATTACCAATTGTGTTAGGTCTCTTTGTAATCCCAATTGGTGTTTTGGCATAGCATTAAATGCTAGGCTATATCTATTTACTTGAGATTGATTAAGCATAACACCGTGTTTTAAATAACTAGGGAACATTACCAGCATGTGATTTTCCACAGTTAATTGAGTTTCTGTGTGTTTATATACAGTATCAACGAAAGTAGATAACGCAGGTCTCATTACATAATCCGAAGGATCTATATTTTTATGAAAAACAATTCCTTCTGCGCCTTCAATATTATCAAAATACAAAACCCCGCTAATAATACTATTAGCATGTATATGAGGTGTGTGCATTTGATAAGGTCGTTTGATACTTACCCAACTTTGTGTTATATCAAACTCTCCAGCAAAACACAATACATTGTTAGCAAAATCATTAACAAAGTACGCTAATTTATCTCGTAACTGTTTATATTCAGGTAAGTCTAAGACATAATTGTTTTCACTTTGAACACCAAAATTAGCAGTAAAGTCGTGCTCCGGTGTTACAACTACTTCTTTAAGACTTTTTACATCTTCATCTGTAACTGCATCATGCTGAACATAAAGCGGAGTGGGAAATAAACTTATTACTTCCGCATTGCCGACTTTAACGTTTTCAGCTGATAGTTGTTTCCATTGCTTAGTGTTTTTAAATTCTTCTTCAGTCATTTTGTTCTAATGCTTCCAATGCAGATTCATCTAAGTCGCTATCATCTCTGTGAGGCACTTCTGGTTCTTCTGTTTCAAATAAATTAAAGAATTGTGTTTTGCTATTTACAGTCTTTTTACCAACTGCGCCACGAGTTCCCACAATGCTCATCCAATAGCGATTATAATGTTCGACTAGTTCTTCTGCTTTACCTCTGTCGCTAGTGGCAAAAATAGCATCAACGATATCACGGAAATAATGTCGATCATACATCCTAAAATTCTTCTTGTCGCCTGTACTAGCAACCAACATACCTGGATACAGTCCTGAATCGTATTGTCGATTGGCTTCTTGGACAGCGTGTAAGTGCGTCCACACATTATGCCCCATTTGTAAGGTATAACTAAATGAATCCCAACTAGTACGTCCTTCTTTGCCAATCTTGTTCAAATCTCCCGGTGCGTAGATGCAAACATCTTTAATCTTTAAACGCTCACTAACAGGACTTTCTAAGAATGTATCAAAGATTCGATCTTGTAATACAGCGTCCCGGAAAGTTCTAAAGTCGTTAGAATATTTTTTATCATCTACACTAGCCTGCATCAAGTAACTCCATTTACTACGATCTTCCATAGTGATATCGTAATAAATTTGTCCATTAGCAGTTGCAAGGAAAGGACTAGCACAGTCAAAACTAATAGTAAAGTCTGGGTTATGATACTTACGAACAGCACGTTGTACATCTGTCAACAAAGTAGCCCACTCCAGTTTACTAGTGCCCAAGAAGTGCATCCAATCGTGTAAACCTTGTTCTAATAACCCATCAAATCGTAGCGCAACCAGACGTTTTAATGCCAAGTGAATGTCACACATGTTCTGACCTCCCATTGCCCAACCTTCAAATGGCTGTGCATGTTTCTTGGGGTCACAGTAGTGTTTCATCTGTTCGTACCAGTCATCGGCTTCTGCGTGTGTTTCGCCTTGTAGTACATTTAAGAACTTACAGTTACCGTTGCGGTTCTGCATAAAGTAATCGTTATTGATACTTGTTCCTGCTACTGCTTCAGCATAGGTAGTAATACCGGTTGCTGCCTGTCCCGCAGGACTACGAGCCACCCAAGCGGGAATATCGAGGATCATACCTCGATCCATGTAAGCATCCATCCATGCAAGAACTTGTTCACGTTTCTTTTGTGCTTTAGGACAGTTGGGATCTTTCCAATCACCTTCCCAAACACCTTTACCAATTTGGAAGCCACCCGAGTCACCTAGTACGAAAGCGTTTTTTCTGTCACGCTTACGAACCATATCATCACGTCCTTCTGTTTTGTTAACGTTTAAGTCTGCGTGTCCTGCTGAATACAAACTCCAATGATAGGTAAAGTAACCCTCATTTTTATTCATCCAGTTAAGACCTTCAACCCCATGCTCGAAATCTTGCGGAACTCGTGCGGGATCGATATAGTTAGGATCTAACTGTTGCTTACTAACATCGCGAGCATAAAAACTACTAAGTGCAGGTAAAAATACTGCGTAGTCTTTTTGTTTTGCGGTTAAATCATCTTTAGTTGCCATTTAATACGTACCATGTCCGTTCTTCTGCGGTAAGTGACTTTTCTAATTCTTCGATTCGTTCTTTTAAAACACTAATGGTGGTAAAAATATGCCCGCTGTCCTCGGGCATAATTTTAGATCTTAATACTTTAACTTCGTGTTCTAATACTCTAAGAGTAATTAAACTATCATAGTCCATTATTTTGTCTGTGCAGGAATAATATAACTGTAATCTGCAATGCCACTATCAACAGTAATCATTGCGGCGCCTTCGTCGCTAATTTTAAATGTCTTATCGCCCGGCAAACTTAAAATGCTGATCACAACAGACACAGGCCAGGCCCATGCTTTACTCAGTGTTCCTGAAACATCTGTTTGGAATACAAAATTGCCTGCGTGACTGCTATGGTCACCAAAGAAAAACTTCAAGTCTGTGCCTTCTGTTTTTGCAGTAAATGTAGTTTCTTCGCTGTTGGCACTGGCCTGAAACTTCAATCGCTGAATACTGGCAACACTAGGAACAATATCTACGTTCCACTTGACGCCTTTGAATTTAACTGTTTTTAGTTTGTCATTGACAATTTCAGAACTCATAAAACGATAATCGTTCTTAAAGTCGACAGCTTGGTTTACAAAATGTACTCCTACTGGAACTGATTCGTCATTACGATCCTGACGTGTTACTGTGATGTTGGCGTTTTCTCGATATTCGGGAATATTAAGAATAGTGTTTAGTTTACCCAAGTTAGGCATACCAAATGTACCAATAAAGTCTGCTACTACGCCTTTGAATTTTGCTTGCACGATTACACTACGATCTTCTGCTAGTGCTTCTAGTGCTGTTTCGCTGTCGGTCCCGACAATTTTAACTAAGTCAATAACACCCAGCTGATGAGTGTGTTGTACGATATCTAATAGGTGATCTTTCATTTTCTGTTCCTTGCTTTTTCGATCATGTCATGCAAAATATAAGGTTTATATTTGCCTCTCATAATATTTTCTGGTGTATCCAAGTTTAGCTGTATTGCAATCTGATGCAATCTAGTAATTTGTTGTTTAGTATAAACTCTTTTCTCGGGCTCGTCAATAGGAATCCTTCCCTTAATTTGTTCTATAGTTGCCAAAGTTTGATGCGCTTTAATTGTAAACAACTCTCCTGGTTTTTTGATTTCTATCCAATGAATGGATTTCTCCTCAGTGCCATGATAAACTATTTCGAATCCAAATTTGGTAACTGTTTCATTTAATAACCATTTGGGCATCCAACTTTTTTGTCCTTCTTCTGCAAACACCGCACACTCTTTTCGTTCGCAATCATTATAACTAAACATCATTGTTCCGCCTGGACGCAATAAATCAAAACATTGTTCCAGAAACTCTGAAGTATAGTCTAACGGAAAGTAGTCAAATACATTCCATGCAAAAATAAATCCTATTTGATTCTTAGGCAATGCACTAAGGTCTCTGTCTGTTTTGTTTACACTCTTGCCAATTTGGTATCTACGAATTCTTCTTTGATAAGTTGAATTAAATTGTTCAGTAGCTGAATATAAAAACTCTTTATAGACGTCTACAAGGTATAAAGGATCACCGGCAACCAAATATCGTGTCCACAATCCATCTCCGGGCCCTATTTCTAAACACGGATACTTCCAGGAAGTATACTTATTGATTCTAGTTAGCACTACTTGTTCTGTGTCTGGCCCTATTACTGTTTTTCTTTGTTCTCTTTGGGCACCTTCGCCTACAAAATCAACAGCAATTTGATCGTTAATTTTATATCCATGCTTGTACCAATCCCGTGTACGTTCGGCGATTTCTAAGTTAATTTCTTTAACAGTATTTTTTATATGCGTGTCGACAGACTCTAAGGTCATATTTAATGTACTGATATCACTACTAACTTGCTCTACCCCAGGATGCGAACTTGTTAATAGCTGTTGGACATGGGTAAGTGCTTTCATCTCGTCAGACAAACCTCGAGTCGAGATTCCATTTAAAATATAACTGATGTCTACCAGTTCACTTATTTTCATACCGCAAGTCTGTTAAGTTTGTATAATTTATTTTACTATTATTTAGGCTACGAAGAATATTTAGAAAAATTTTATATTCGGGATGATTTTCTTTCCAAACGGCTTCTTGATCAAACTTATCAAAAGTCCCCCAATCTACAATTTTTTGAAAGTTGATTTCATCTACACCTAATTCATCGCATATCTTTACATAAGCAGGCATGTCATAATAATTTCGAGTCTGTACTACAAAGTTCGCAGTGACTATCATGTTACTGTAATTTTTTTGTTTCCACTTAACTAAAAATTCTACGTTTTCTAATAACTTATTCCAGTCACCGCCTCGCCTAGTGGCACTATATGTAAGTTTTCGTCCTGCATCAAAACTAACTTTGGTTCTGACTATTTTTTTATGGATGCCTGCTAGTTTATCCCAGTGTGCTTTCATTAGCATACCGTTTGTAATCAATTCTACTTCAACATCATTGTTGTTGAGATTTAATAAAGAAAGCAAGTGTCGATATATCAGACTAGCAAAGGGATCGCCATCACCACTTAATGTAAATTTGATCCAATGATCGTGATTGTTAATTAACTTAGCAAGGTGCTCTGCGATTTTTAATCTACGCTCGTATTCTGGTCCTTCGTTAATAAAAATAAATTCTTTCCGACAACTGGGACAAGTTAAATTGCAACTGCTGTCGATTGAAAAATTGATCCAATTAACAGTATCTGGTCTATGGTCTATGCGATTTTCTAATTCGCCTTCTTGTATAATGCTACAAGTATTATGATCACAATATCTGTAACTACCGTCTAGTATACTAGACTGTATGTCTCTTGCTATAGGACTTTGGACAATTTCCTGCAGGCTATTGAATTCCCAAATTTTACCAACACTAATAGGTAGCCAGGCTTGACATATACAAACATAAACGTCACCGAAGCCATCCACTGTAATAGTATTAAATGGATGATAGCAATACTTGCCTTTAAGTTCTAAGTTTTTGTCAAAGTTCATTCCTCGCTGGTGATATGTCCAACGATGGTCTTCTGCTACATCTTTATCTGTTAACTTTTTCGGATAGGCGTAAGCAGAATTATTAAGTGATACAAGTGGAATTATTTTATTCAAAACTAAACAATGCGTCGAACGTTGTGTTAATGTCTGTATTTTCGCTGATTTGCCAGTCCAACACACCCAATAAGTTTTCTACTTTTTGATCCACAATAGTAGACTCCATTAAGTCCTGGTCAAACGGCAAATCTTTAAACCATTGCGGGATGTGTGTCTCATCTGTAGGATAAGCAACACTAGTATATCCCAGTGGATTTGCTTTTAGTTTACATACTATAACTTTCATTCCATCTACAATAGCAATACTGTAGTTATCGCTGTGCATTCGACGTAGGTTATTCCAGTTCATTGCGGCACGAACGTGCCCGGGCATGTTAGCTTTACCAAGTCGTTGTTCTTCTTTGCTATATTTGGTCAAGTTGTTGACACGTTTAGGGGTACCTTTTTCCCATGCCGGACGTTCTTGGAATTCATATTTAAATTCTCTAATACGTTCAATGAGTTCTTCTCGTTGCGATCCTGTAAGTAATTTAAGCAATAGCTCACTTAAGAAGTCTTGAATGACTTTGGGTGTATCACTTCGTTTTAGGTCTAATCCCATGGCTTTTACTTCACCTGGTTTACCTTTTACGTCTTTGCGTTTGCCTTCTTTGTCATAGATTAATGCGGCATAACGTTTCTTTTTAATGAACAGACCTTTACTAGCAACGATCTCTCGACCACCTTTAATAATAGAACCATTAGTTCTAGGACAGTGGAAAGCACGTTCCATAAAAGCAGGAAAACTTTCATTAACTTGATCGGCAATATTATCATAAACTTGGATAGCAATGTCTTTATTCCATTGCATTCTGCCAGCATTTACATCATCTTTTACTGCGGGCCACGCACTAAAGTATACCGAGTCAGTATCACCATAGATAACAGCATCGCCTGTGTGGTCATAGTTGCCAGTAATTGCTTCGTTAACAAATGCATCCATATGTTTAGCAATACATCTTCCAGTTAATGTGGTTGACTGCCCAATCCTATGATCAAAGAACCTACAGCCTGGATTCAAAATAGCGCCATACAAACTGTTCAAGTTAATTTTCTTAACCAACTGCCGCTTGTCCCAATATTCGATATCTGCTTCGTTACCTTGGGCAATGCAATCTTTAAGTTTAGCCTGCATTTGTTTACGTTCAGCATACCATCGTTCTAGCAAGCCCGGGATAATGCCTTTTCGTTCAATTGTAAAGATAGTGCCATTGGCACTGAGTACCCAAGGTTTATTACTATCAAATATTAATCGCCAAACATCTGCGGCACTGACAACATCACTAGTACCATCCTGCTCCCAGTCTATTGTAAGTTCAACAGTAGGATCACCTTTCATGACTGCTTCATATTCTAAACAACCAAACAAACCTTCCCATGCAGCCGCAAAACTCGAACCTTCGGTTATTTTGTTACTGATGTAACGGTCCGTCATTATTGGTCTGACTTGTCCGACGATAGTTTCTGGCCCCATGTTGAGGGCTCTAATAGCCGAGGGATAGAGCGAGTTGATGTCGATTGCGGCAACGTAGTCGTGCATCCCTGTTTTGGGATAAGCAACATAGGCACCTGCCGCCTGCGTGTCAACTCCTTCCTCGTCTCGATTTTTTCTGTTAGGTACGACCAATCCAAAACTGTGTGCTTCATTTATAATTGCCTGCTCCGTGGTTGCTACTGCGCCCATTGTAGTCTGCAACAAAACTGTGTTGTCATGTGCAATGGTGTTAGCCAAATCTAGAAAGCGGAGTTTCTTATCTAGTTTTGCTAACAGTCGAGTATCCTGTCTGTTGTATTCAATAAATGTATCGAAGTCTCTATTATACAACTGATCTAGTGTGCCTTCGTAAGCAGTCTTACGTTCTTCTAGTTCATATTCACCAATGGCATCTAAACTATAACTATGACGTTCTTCATAGGTATACTTTCGATAAAGTTGCATATAGTCCATATGCACACGGCCAATCAAATCAAATGTGATGTTACTAGCACCAAAGCGTTCAAACTCACGTTGTTTGGGAAACTGTCCCCACAAACAAAGTCTGCGTGTATCGTCTTTACTAAGCACACGAGTAATGCGTCCTACAGTATAAGGAATATCAAAGCCTTCGCTGTTCCACCCACTCAAGATGTCAGCGTCATCAATTAAATCCAAAAACGTTTTAAGTAAATCGTCTTCTCGTTCGAATAAAAAACAATCCGAATGTTTACTGCAAATTTCTTCAGCAGTTTCCCAACTCATTGACTTAGGAGGAATAGCCAGCGTAACTAACTTGTCCATCCAATCTAAATACACACTGATAGCAGTGATAGCATTAAACGGATCTTCAGGTCGACTAAAACCTCTTTCGGGATCAAAGTCGACCTCAATGTCAAAAAATGCTGTTTGTAATTTAGGCGGTTCCACACCCAGGTAGTTTTCTTCCAAACATCTAAATACAGGTTTGATGTCACTTTCCCAAAGTCTTTTACCACTTTGTATACGCATTTCTTTTTGGAATTCTTTGCCTTGTCTTGTGGCAAAACGTGTCACTGGAGTACCATAAATTGTACGGTACTTGCCCTTGGGGTCATCATAATAGAACACATAGTTGGCAGGGAATTCTTGATAGCGGCGTTCACCATCGATTCTTTCAACTATATGAATCGTGTCTCTTTGTCTGTCAAATAGTGCGTCTACGTAGCTCATTTTGTTAATTGTATATGATGTTGTATAAGGCTGTCAATTTCTTTACCAACCTTTTCCATTGTTGTTTTATATATTTCTGGCAAAACGTTATAAAAATGATTATGATTGTGATTCAAAATGTCTTGTAACTGATTTGTTACTTGATGTTCTAAATTATTCAATGATTGATTGCCTAATCGTTTTATTTCTCGTAAAACTTCCTGCAATAATTCATCTGCGCTGTCATATGACTCGTTGATAACTGGTTCGAAAGTTTTGAATCCTAACTCTTGCAGTTCTTTTAAACTATTTCTTCCACCGTACACAATAAATGGTTGTTTCATTGCAATCGGTTTCCAAATTTTTTCTGTAAAAAATGGGTAAGGACCTGCACCTCCTGCATAAGTTTCAAATACAATATGTATCAATGATTCGTTATATAAATCGGCATTGTTTATAGACCAATCCCATGTTCCCGGAATAAATGTGTGTTCGTCTTCTCCAGGCAAGTATCGCGGAATATGTTTTTTTATTTCTTTCAGTTTAAACTTATTATCTCCCAACTTATCAAATCTATTAAGATAAAACCCTAAGCCCTCATTAGCTAATAACTCGTCTAATGTCTTGTCTCGTTCTTCGCCTACGTAGGAAAAATGACTTTGATTAAGTAGTCGTTTACTTTTTAAAAAATAACAAAATAAAACTAGCCGACCATAATCGAGCCTATTATTCAAACTTATAAAATGTTTTTGTATATTTTTTATTACGGGCTTTGGTGTTACATATTTTGTATACCAACTATAAAAAGAAGGAATATAATAAAATTTTGCAACGTCTTTATATTTTTCTTCTAGTTCCAAATCGTACTTGTGCGGTAATAAAAATATATAAAAGTTATTTTTTTCTTTGGCTGTTTCTAAATAAGGTTCGTACTGACTAGGATACAAATAATCTCCTATTTGTGTACAAATAAGAATTTTGTTTGAGTCATCTAAAAATTCGGGCTTTAACAGGATATCTGCATCCTGGAATTTTACATTTTCCGGATACTTATCCACCAAATAACGTAACTCTTGAAAAACTAATTTTATATCATCCGACTGCATATATTAATCTTACCAATCCCACGGTATCGATGCTAACTAGCAACATGTAATTACTTAGCATGCCAAAACTCTTACGAGTCCAAGCACTCCATCCAAAAATTAAGCATTGTGCAATAAAAATTGGATAAAGAATTAAAAACGGTGGGTTGGGTAGTGTTGCTGCCATAGTGATAGCACAACCAATACTGGCTAACCATGCACTAACTTCGAGTACAAACCTTAATGGCCATGCTCGAAAATCGGCAACAATCCACCGATAGATATCAATAACAATATTTGATATCAAAGTGTTTTACCAACAGTTTCTAAAATGGTATTTAATTCGTCGTGATCTCGGTTAGTCTCACCTAGTTTGGCTTTGTGTGCAATCTTAACTGCTTTTTTCAATGTAGCAGGTTTAATTTCTAATTCTTCTGCTACTGCTTTAATGGTATCGTTTAGACCTGCGTTCAAGTCTTCGATTTCTTGCAATACAGTCATGCCTTCATTAACCAGCTGGGTAAGTTTAATTTTGGCTTCTGCATTAAATGTACGGTCATAATCTGACATGGATTCTCCTAAAAATGTTATTTTACACTAAATGTAATCGAGTGTCAAAGGGAAAATGCTCACTTTATGGGTTCCGGTAGCGAATCGGATTACCAAGCCCAGCAGCCGGGCCATCCTCGTAACGCAAGTTACGGTCCTAAGGATGATCAGTTAGTTTCTTAACAAATCGACCATTCGAATTGCAAGATCCCTAAACCATTGTTCGTTATGTCCCCTGGTAGTTTCAGCCGCTGTGCCAATCCTGACCCCGCTAGTTTCTACAAAAGATCTGAGTTCTCCAGGTACAGCGTTTTTGTTAACAGTAATCCCGTGTTTTTCTAATAAATTAGCATACTCTTTACCACTGTACTTTTCTATACCCAAATCTAAAGTAAACATATGGCAATCAGTGCCATCGCTTACAATATTAACGCCAGCTTTTTTAAATTCTTCTACCATGGCCCGAGCATTTTTAATTACATTATCTGCATAAGTTCTAAATTCTGGTTGCATTGCTTCGTGTAAGCATTGGGCCTTGGCTGCAATAATGTGCATTAACGGGCCACCCTGTGTTCCTGGAAATATAGCATTATTAATATGAGCAGAATATTCTTCATTGTTCCAAAGGATCATTCCTCCTCTAGGACCTCTTAATGTTTTGTGTGTAGTAGTTGTTACAATATCAGCATGTGGGAAAGCACTAGGATATTTGCCAGCGGCAATTAGTCCACTATAATGGCTGATGTCGGCTAAAAATATAGCACCACATTTATCTGCTATACCTCTAAAAGTATGCCATGCAATTTCTCTACTATAAGCACTAGCACCTGCAATAATAATCTTAGGTCTGTGTTCTAATGCCAATCGTTCTACTTCGTCATAATCGATTATTCCAGCATTGTTTACATGATACTTAACGCCATTAAACCATTTACCGCTAACATTAACGTGACTACCGTGACTTAAATGTCCGCCATTTGCAAGATCTAAACCCAAGACAGTATCTCCCGGATTTAAAAACGCTTTAAATACCGCAAGGTTAGCATTAGCACCGCTATGAGCTTGTACATTTGCATAGGAACTACCGAATAGTCGAGTCGCATACAAAATTGCAAGTCTTTCGATGTCATCGGCATATTCGCAACCGTTGTAGAATCGTTTTCCAGGCAAGCCTTCTGCATATTTGTTAGTAAAGATGCTACCACAAAGTTCACGAACATCATCGCTTGTGTAATTTTCACTTGCAATTAATTCTATAGTGTGCTTTTGCCTAAATTCTTCCCCGTCTAATATTTTTTGAATCGCTGAATCTATCATAATATACCTTAAAATTGATCTGCTTCTGTTGAATGTTTATTAGCAACTGTGCTTGTAGCACCAACTGCTTCACTAATCAAATCAAAGTAGCCAACGCCAACTTCACGTTGATGTTTAACTGTAGTAAAGCCACGGGCCTGTGCGGCAAACTCACGTTCCTGCATTTCTGAATAACCAGCCATACCACGTTGTTTGTATGCTTCTGCTAATTCAAATGTAGCCAAGTTAACTGAGTGGAAACCTGCTAAGGTAATGAACTGGAACTTGTAGCCTAGTTCACCTAGTTCACGTTGGAATGTTTCACATTCTTCTACAGATAAAAACTTGCGCCAGTTAAAACTAGGACTACAGTTGTAAGCCAACATTTGGTCTGGAAACTCAGCGTGTATAGCATCCGCGAATTGTTTAGCCAACTTGACATCTGGCGTGCTAGTTTCGAACCATAAGAGATCAGCGTAAGGGGCGAAAGCAAGGCCTCTTGCAATGCAAGCATCAATACCATTTTTAAATTTGTAAAAGCCTTCTTCAGTGCGTTCATCAATGATAAAATCCTTGTCTAGTGGGTCGTGGTTGCTGGTGATCAGTGTAGCGGCTTCTGCATCTGTGCGAGCCATAATAACAGTATCTGTGCCAGCAACGTCACTTGCTAGTCGTGCGGCTTGTAAATTACGAACTGCTTGGCTAGTTGGAATTAAAACCTTACCGCCTAAGTGTCCGCATTTCTTTTCACTAGATAGTTGATCTTCAAAGTGTACACCTGCGGCGCCTGCTTCAATCATGGCCATCATTAGTTCGTATGCGTTTAATGCACCACCAAAGCCTGCTTCTGCGTCTGCTACAATAGGAAGGAAGTAATCTGTAGTTACTGAACCTTCTGAGTACTCAATAGCATCAGCACGACGGAAAGCATTATTGATGCCTTTTACCACATTAGGTACACTGTTAACTGGATACAGACTTTGATCTGGATATGTTTGTAGTGCTGTGTTGTTAGCGGCAGCTACTTGCCAACCTGACAGGTAAATTGCTTTCAATCCTGCTTTGGCATGTTGTACTGCCATCTGTCCGTTGTAAGCACCTAGTGTGTTGATGTAGGGTTCAGTTGCCAACAGTTCACGTAGTTTTTTAGCACCACGTGTTGCCAGTGTGTGTTCAATTTGTACACTACCTTGTAGTCGACGAACTGTTTCTGGTGTATAGTTGCGTTTTTTCATTTAGTTCCTTAATAAAATATTTAATTCAGACCACAATTCCTCAAAAGTTTTTTTAGGAGGCATAAAGTGTTCCATCTCTTCTACCCATTTCAAAAACCGCGGCCCTTTAGTTGTATCTTCTTGATCAGTGATTAAACTTTCTTTAATACCATTTAGTGCGCTATCATTGACTGTTAATGAATCTATTTCTTCAATCGCACGTTCGATAATTTTTTTATTGTGTCCAAAAGTTAAAAAACTGTCTGTCGGGAACATAGGATCCACTTTAGGCAAACCCACTTGCCAATTAACTCGTAGGCCGCCCATTTCATCTGCGAAATCATAAAATTCTTTTAAATTTAATGCATTCCACACATGATACACTGGGTGGAATGTAACATGATTCTTTCCAAAATCATTTAACAAAGTCTGTACATTAGATTTAAATAATTGCCAATCGCCACCTTGACGTACATATTCGAACCTATCACCGACATTGTCAAAACTTAAATTCCAATATACATTGGGGAAACGTTTTAATGCTTGATAAACTTTATTATTGTCTAATCTTACACTACCATTTGTTAATAAATCTATTTTAACATTGGGATTAACAATAGATAGTAATCGCTCATTGTATTTTTGCATCAACGGTTCACCACCTAGTAAGTAAACACTGTCAATGGTATCTTTATTTTGCTCTATTTCTTCAAACAGACTTTCTATGTAACCTTTGTTAACGGTTTCTATAGGCATTCCTGAAATTCTTCGCCATTCACTGCTATCTTGTGTATTACAATATCTGCAACTTAAATTGCAAACGTTACTCCATCTAATGTCAATCAATTTCAAGTTTCGTTTATCTGACTTTGGATATTGATCGTTAAATGCAGACATTTGACTAGATCCTGGCGCAGTCTTTTCTATGTCATAACATCCTTGGCAATAACTATGCGGTTTGTTATCTCGTAGTGTATCTCTGATCTCAATAAATTTTTGACCAGAAAACATTTGTTGTATTGGTTGTTCCTGGATATTACCTAGTATATCAGTCCCGCTACAGCAAATTTTAATTTCACCTTGGACATATACAAATAATCCAGTATCAACTGCACTACAGTAATAATTCATAATACCACTTTGGAATAATCGAACACAGATCTAAAAAGCAATCTTTCACCAGTTACATTGTTTCTTTTATGTAGAGTACCGAATTGATCCATTAATAATAAATCGCCCACTTTATAATGATGATGATAAATGTATTTTTCTTGAAACAAATAATCAAATAAGTAATTGTTGAGCCATTCGACGTCTAACGGTTCTCCGCTAATACGATACATATCTACAGTTTCGTACGGATTAAAATATATAGATTTTTTCCCAGTTACTGGGTGTGTTAG
>Ga0222714_10002435_pt1 | contig 19651 bp, 9 predicted proteins | sample C33_3DmetaG_FD_165048 | JGI IMG/M metagenome (GOLD analysis project Ga0222714, IMG submission 165048) | Estuarine water microbial communities from San Francisco Bay, California, United States - C33_3D | ecosystem: Environmental > Aquatic > Marine > Unclassified | place: USA: California...
CTTGCGTGGAATCATATTACGAATATCCTTTTTCGGTAAATTCATCACCGTATCTCTTATATATAACTGCGACGATTTTATTCCAGATTCTGGTTGTATTGGAATAAATTGTTTTATTCCTGCATTTTTTCCGATTTTACAATTGGTCTTTTCATCATTTGTGACATAACTATAATAATAATCACACGATTTGTCATCATTGCATTTTGTTTCACATTCGGTTTTGTCTGTCACGATTGTTGAGCCAGTTGTGTCTGTTGGAGCATAATCGTTATATAGTAGATATTTATTGCCCTTAATTAAATCATTTCCAGATTCATTTACGCGCTTCAATCTGCGTATATTATTGTTTGCTTGTCCTACGAATAATTTGTCCATTTTCATATCTGCATCCGTTTTATATAAATAATAATTCTCGCCACGTTGATTATCCGATTTTTTAGTAAACTTCATACCAGCCGGCGTGTTACCAGTACATCCAGATATTGACATTTTTATAATTAAGTTTCCTGATTCTGACATTTCTAGCTTGAATTTGCCATTCTCCGAGATTAACAGTGTTTGATTGTCCCACGATGTTCGACGAATAATATCTCCTTTCGTCCACCATCCACCGCCGGCACTGCCAGTTCTATCATATGGAACTGCGTAGTTTTTCCTTAACAATAGATTTCTTTCTGATTCCCAATATGGATTCACAACGGCATCTGTACCATCTACGGTAGTAATTATACTGCCACGTAGCGATATATTGCCATCATTATGTAATTTCAGATTCTTAGTAGAACTTACCTCTTCAAATGTTCGATTTTCTTTTTTGCCCCAATTTCTCCAGTGAGTCTGTGCAAAATTCTGCCAATTAGAAGAATTGTTATAACCTCCGGCAGCTTTCATAAGGTCAGGATATCTATATAAATAATAAAGGACCTCTGTCCAAGATAAATTATACGCGAGCGAATTTTCATCCAAAGTTTCTCCGATTTGCTTCAATATATTTCCATTTTCATTACATACAAATAATGCCCCATTACGATAATATGCATAGTTGCTTGGATTTATTTTTTCCGATTCGCTTGCCTCATCGAGTGCGCTCCATATAACTTTATAATTGAACGAATTTGGTTTCGATGAGATCTCCGTATTTAAAGTATTTGTTGTATCTGCGATATAACAATTGTATAATCCCTGTTTTGTCAATTCCGGTGTATTTTCTACTAATGAATAATATAATGTGGTATCTTGTGCATTAAAATCGTTTGTAGTAACGTCTCCCAATCTCCACCATTGATATCTATTATTCTCGTCTGGTCCAAGTACAGAATCAGACCACATATTATGTCCGCCCCAATTTTCACCGAATTGTATGCGTATGGGATATTTCTGCCCTTTTTCTAATCGAATACCAGCACCCGCCCAGCGCATTCCGTGTAATCCTCCGTTCCTTACAAGTGCGTTATTCACATTATAATTTTTGATAGCGTCTTTACCCAACCATAAAAAACTGGCGTCATCACTTCCTGTCCATAAATACCAGTTACCGCTTCCACGTGGCGTAAATGTGCCGGTCCATTCAACTGAATATCTATGTTGCCTAGGATTGTTTGGATCAATAATTCCCCAGTTTGTACCATGTGAAATACTGGCGAACGATGTAGTTACACCGGTTTTTAATACTGGGGCAGAATTGAAATATTGAGGGTTATTATCAAAATATCCTTGCACTAACTTGTAATTTAATCCTTTAACTGAAACTGTTGGTTTTTTATTATTTATAAAATCTTTCCAAGTATTCTCGCTTTGTATCATACCCACATTCAACTTACAAGATTCTTCTGTATGCAAATTACCGTCTAATTGTTTCATTCCAACTGTTGCTAGATTATCATATTCTGTCACTGCCATACATTTGCCAGTATCTATATTCTTAATTTTGCTGCTACTCGGCGTAAAATATACTAAATCATAATCCCGTTTTATATTTTCGATTGCTTGTTTTAAATCTTTTCCTGTTTCTTTAAAATTTTTATTAGACATGTGAATGTATATAATATATATTATTATAATATTATATAATATATCTTACACGTTATATCTTATTTGCGAAGCAATGTGTATATAAAGGCGGTTGTTAAAACTACACACGCAACAATACTGGTTTGTGTTAGGTATTCCATCGTTTGTTTATTTTGGCTTTGACTTTGGGTTATCGGTATATTATTATTATTATTATGATTAGGTTCTTTTTTTATATCGTGCTTTGTTGGTGTATCATATTTGGCATACTGTTTGTCATACATATTAATACCATTATAGGATATATTATTTGTAGTTTCATCACTAACTTCTATCGACCGGTTTAACGTAACAAATGTCTCTTTTAAAGCTTCTTTATTAACACCGATCATTGTTGTACCGATTAATCCAAATTCACATATACTTACAGTAGAGACGTTTGGTCCCATTGCATTTATGATTAATCTAAAATACGAATACTTATCGGTTGCATTTATATTAAACGTCTTTTTTACATCTAATCCTTTTGGCACTTCATCGTCGGTTAGATTGCGTTGGTCAAGTTGGGTCCAAGCCATGCCATCTTTCGACGCCACCAATATAAATTTTCGTGGAAACGTATTATCTTTTGTATATGTAGGTGTTCTTATACTATATTGTTGTATATATGCATTGTATGGTATGCGGACTTGTATCCATTCTCCTCGCACATTTGATACTTTACCAGAACCAACTGGCGTAGCCCACGTATTGCCGGAAACTGAACCACCGCCTTGATATGCCGATGATGTATTGCCGCCAGTATATGGGTTTTGGGTATATTGGGAATACTTTCCATCGTTAAAATTTGGGTTTGATTTATAGTCGCATTGCCAGTAATCTTGTTCGTCTTGATTAGAGATTTTATACGGCTCGGTTTCTCCGCTTGCAGTCGATGAGGAGGTTATCTCATATTCGCCATTTGGTGTATATTTTGCTATACCTTTGTCTGCAATACCACTTATGACGATTTTATTACCATCCATATATTTATTATCTGGTAACGGAAAAATGCGTATAGTCTCATTTGCACTTGTCATTGTTTTATATTATAACGATAAAATTCTTCTACATTATATCGTTATTGTTTTCTATTTACATATGTTTGAAGACATAAAATAAGGTGGATGTTGCTAAAACTGTCCATATTAAACTCGTATATACTGCGCCGTCAAATACACGCTTCTGTTCGTATGTCATTGAGTCCTCCGTGGCATATAATTCCTTTAATTTTATATCTAACTCACTGCGCAATTTCATAATATCTGAGTGAGTATTACTAATTTCATTATGTGATATATCATACTCTGCATGCGTTTTAAATTTATTTAATTGTGTATTATACACTGCATATAAACTTCCACCAGTTAGTTCATTATTGTTTGTAAGAATTATTCTATCATATGCAGCAGTAACCACTCCTGCATCTAAATCCGTATTGGTGTTGCATCCATTTGAGTTGGCTTGGCAAGTTATATATCGAGCATATTTATCATTAAAACTCTTCAAATCTGCTAAAAGTTGCATTTCATTTTCCATTAGACTCATACCTTCTATCTTTGACATTGTATTATTACTATATGTTTGGATATTTTCGCACTGACCAATCATATTTATACAAGGAAATAATCCATATATATTTAATTGACTTATATTCATCACACCTTCGTAACGATTGTACATTGATCCTTCAAATACGATTCTAAATACATTGTATTCATTTATGTGTTTTGATATTTGAAATGGTACTGGTTGCAGTAGATTATAACTATTTTGAGGATCACCTTGAATACGCTGCTGGTCTAATACTACCCACGTTGTTCCATCATTTGATCCGAGCATAGTAAATTTGGTTGGAAATCGTGTCGGACAACAGTGAGTAGACGTTAATATTTCATATTTAGTCATTTGCAATCTATACGGTAACTTAATTTCTAACCATTCACCCGCAATTGATTCGCCTGTTGTGGTCGTAGTTGTAAAATAATGTCTCGAACTTCCGCCACCAATATATTTTCCCCGTTCATAGGCTCCGTGTTTATATCCATAACCACAACACCACGGTGTATGCCAAAAACTCGTTGTATCTTTATCGAATGCACGAATCGCCGCATGTGCGGGTTTCCAGATAGTTTCACTTGATGAATTTGCGATATATTCACCGTTGGTAATATCTTGCGGATTTTTTGTGTCATTTACCACTAATTTGTTTTGATTCGCATACACTACAAAATCCTTCTCAGGAGGAACCGCTCTAAATTCTTTTTGTTCTTTATTAAAGTTTTTAAATTCTGTGTTCAATAATGACATTTATATAAATATCATTAGAGAATATTAGCCAGAGATTACTTTGTATAATAAAATCATTATCACTACTATGCCACTTCCTAAATTCACTGTATGAGCAAATGTTTGATCATACACGTCTTTAGCGTTATCATACTTTTCGCCAGAACCACTATGTGTTTGCTGCATTGATTTAATTGTATTCGAATATTCTTTATTAATACATAATTCTTTTTTCAAACAATTTGCGCTAGCATCAATAAAGTGTGTACTATTACAACTTATATCCCAATTCACATCGTGTATCTTTAAATCTGTGCACATTTGGTAGTTTGGCATTTTCCCATTATTTTCAGCATTTACGTAAAAAAAATCGTTTTTGCTGTATCCAATAAGAATGTCCAACGATGACATTGTGATTATAATATATAGAATCATATTTATCTAACTAATATTTTGATATTAACCCAAGCATACTCTATAATACTTTGCATTCATCGCAGTAGCACTATCGCGAATAAATTCACATACTTGTCCCGGTCTTAAACATATAGCGAGTGCGTGTGGATCAAAACGAGAAATCTCCGGAATTTGGCTTAAATTAAGAATATTGTATGTTTGTTTAAATTCCTCTATCTCTTTCTCTCCTAAAATACGTGCCGTTGGAACTAACACATGATTCAAAATATTGTATTGCAATCTGTTTATGTTATGCATTACTATAAATATGCCACTATGGTCATACAAATAACGTATTTTAGTTAATATAGAATCATTTGGTTCTACATCTGTTACAATCATTAAAGTGTCAGCAGTGGTTAATACAGTATCGATTGTGTATAAATCTTCAATAATGTTATCCAATGTTTGTCCATTCATTTGCTTTGCATTTAAATTATATTTAATGTATACTTTTGTATTTGTATCCTCATTGGTAACAAGCATATCTAGTTGAGAGTTATTATTCATTGCATCAATTTCATTTATACTAAATTCTTCATATTCATCTATATTATATTCCAAGTTCGCTAACTGTTCTATAATAGTTAGGCGAGACTTGTATAGCTTTAATATTTTGTTATTAGTAGTTGTCATTATAATATATAATAAGATTAATACTTTTTATATATGTATCATAGTCATTTCAATTTTTTAGATTCTCCTCATCCATTTTTCTTAATAACTAAGTTGTTAAAATCAATTTCGCCACTAGAATTACTTGGCGGTTCAGCTCTATTATCTGATGCTGGTATATTATTCGGCAATTTCTTAATGCTGAGATCTGATATATTGCTTATGAGTGATGGCATTTCCGACGGATTGGAAGCTGCCGTCGTGTCTGTATCAGTTGCATCTCCAGTAGAAAAATCACTTCCTCCATTCAATACCTTAATCACCGGTGCAAATGTTATGTTGGGTCCTCCCCCCGGCATATACGGGTCTTGATGAATAGGTTGAAAATTTCCACCACTTTGCAACAAACCTGGTGGAGGAGTCGTTGTCGGTGTGGTTGACGGAGGCGTAGTTGTAGGTGTATATGGTAAATTCATTGTATATATATCATTCGCCGTAACCAATTTTACAGTATCCATTCCATTTATGCTAGGAGTATCTGTCTCAATTTTAATGAACTTATCTCCTATATTACTTACACGCCAACTACGATTCGGTCTTTCATCACCTCTGTAATATACAACATCTCCTTTATTGTATTCACGTGCTTGTTGAGACAATTGATCTAATTCTGTATCAGCAGAATCTGGTGCATAAGGAGGGCTTTCAATGGATGTACCTTGATTAAATGCAGATGCTGAATATGGCGAACCCGGCGACAAAGGATTATATATTGTCGAATTAGCAGAATCCGGCGCATATGGTGGGCTTTCAGCCATCGATTTTTCATTATATGCAGATGCTGAATATGGCGAACCCGGCGATAATGGATTATAGATGGATGATTCAGCTGAATCCGGTAGAGTTTTCTGCGGAATATTATATTCTGAATAATCTGGTGGATAGTCAGGTGAAACCGGTACATACGGTGCGGATATTTTTTCATCTATTGGTGTAACATTCTTATCTTTTGCATTTAGCTGAGCAAGATTATGTACGTTTTTCATTACCATCTCTCTAATGTCTATATTGGTGTTGAATGTTAATTTATTGATATTTTTAGAAAAGGTCATGTTCTCCATCTGTTTAATATTATCCTCTGTTATCAATCTCATTTGAATATTTGCTGTTTGTAATTCTTGTAATAGTAGCTTGAATGAATATGGCACACTAACTATGCTGAAATCGCGTCCAAATTTACTTACGTTTTCAATACGCATATCCTTTGATGATAAATCACCGGTGTAACGCAATGGACCGTCCGCCATTGGACTAAAAAATAGATTCTTTGCTGGATTATATATTGCCATCATTCCGGTCGTATTACACACTGCCATTTGATATTTATCACCACGTTCCATCATAGATTCACGTAAAAAATCAGATATTCCGTGAGAGATTAATACATCACGTTCCATTTCACCTATTCTTAGACCTCCATCATTTGCTCTACCTGCAACCGGCTGACGGGTTAATGCAGTATTTGGTCCTCGCGCTCTGAAATTCACTTTGTCCTTCACCATGTGTTTTAATCGCATGTAATAATTCGGTCCCATAAATATCTCGGTTTCCAGTTGTTCTCCGGTCATTCCATTGTATAGTATTTCGTTACCGCTTGAATGATATCCCACCTTGGATAACATCTCTCCAAATACCTTGATCTTAGAACCTTTGTTATTAAACGCAGTGCAATCACTATATCCACCATATATGGCTGCTGCTTTACCTATGATACATTCGACCAAATGTCCAATTGTCATACGAGATGGTATTGCGTGTGGATTTATAATTAAATCTGGGCGTATGCCATCTCGGGTGAAAGGCATATCTTCTTCTGGCACAACTAAACCAATAGTTCCTTTTTGACCTGCACGAGACGCCATTTTATCACCCAAATTTGGTATTCTTATCTCGCGCACACGTACCTTGGCTATTCTTGTGCCTTCCTCACCATCCGTAATAAACGTTTTATCCACGATTCCGATTTGTCCTTTCTTCGGCGTCTTTGACATATCCACTTTTTCACTGCCCGGACGTGAGCTACTCGCGGTTAAGCCAATTAAAACTGTTTTATCATCCAATTCAGTATTTTCTTTAACAATTCCATATTTATCTAATTTACTGTAATCATATCCCGCTTTTGTGCCAACTACATCCATATCATTTTCAATATTTGTGAATTTTTTCTCGATTGTACCCTCTCCTGTCTGACTTTTTTCTTCGTGCGTTTCATATGTACTATAATATGTTGTCTGGAATAACCCGCGTTTCAATGCACCCTCATTTATTAAAATCGCATCTTCTACGTTATATCCGGTGTAACACATAATTGCCACAATGGTATTTTCGCCATATGGGTTGCTTTCGTGATTAATATGTTCTAAAAAGCGGGTTTTAAGTAGCGGATTTTGACCATATGATAATACAACGGCGGTTTTATCCATACGGACTTGATGATTTGTATGATACATTGAGCACGCCTGTTTGCTTTGACCGCACGAGAAAGAATTACGTGTAGCTGGATTATTTTCAGGGAAAATGATTAAATTGCCCATCATTCCAAATATAAGGGATTCGTGTAATTCCATATGGGTGTGTTTGGATTGTTTCTCCTTTTCTAATTCTTCTATATTCATTGCAATCAATGCATCCTCCGTCTCGTTTGTATCAATATAATCGATTATTGCCTTTTCTTCTATAAAACGTTTCAGTTTTGCCGGATTCGTTTCCGCATCAATTCCTTCATATAATTCGTGCAATTCATATAGTTTGTATTGATTTGGATGAAAATCCGGTTGTTTTTTGCGATTAAATCCAGAAATTAGATTATTCCACGTAAAATCATCGTCGGTTAAATGCGTTTTGATTGCATTGCTTTCATACGACATCTTCTTTGTTTCTGGGTCACGATAAAAGACTGGTCTGCATATTCGTCCTGCATCAGTATAGATAAAAATTGTATTGTGACTAATATTAAAAGTTACACTTGTATATACTGGGATCAATGCATTGCGTCTAAATAATCTTATTTTTTCAACTGCTTCGGTTGGTGTGGAAATAACCCCCGCCCACAGTCCATTTACAATGACTTTTGTTAGTCTCGATAATATAATGGGGCTGCACTCTTCCAACAATTTCATTTCTACCTTTTCACGTAACCATTTTATCATATGTTCTCGCGAATACCCTTGTGTTACATACGCTGATATTGCCATATGCTTATGAATACCGATGTTTCCACCATCCGGGGTATCAATTGGATCGAAAAAACCCCATTGGGTACTATGCAATACACGCGGACCCACTAATTTTACACTAGGGTCTAGCGGCAGATTTGTTTTACGCAAATGACTTAACGCCGAATTGTGTGATAATCGGTTCAAATCTTGGACTACCCCAATTCGTTTTGTATGTGGATGTGCGCCCCAATTTCCTTTGAATGCGCGCTTAAACCCTGCTTCCAGTTCTCGTTGACTAAATGCTTCTTTATAATTCTGTTCAATTAATCCTTGTAGATTGTCCTCATACATTGCTTTGTTCATATTTAATATTGTGTCAAACGCCAAGCTCACTTGTCTTAATTGTATTTGATAATATTCCCGGAACAACTCGTTTAATAATGAACCGACTAATTCAATCCTTTTATATTTAAAATTATCACGATCGGTCGGTGGCTCGACACCGGTATATACAGAGAGTAATCGAAAAGTGATATATCCCAAGTAATACGCCTTTTGTATATAATTAACTTCCCCTACGTGTGGCAAAAAATAGTCAGCTAATATTTCTAATGCGTGTGTTGTCGTCTTGCCTTTTGTGAATGATGCAATATATTTCAATGCATTACGTTGAGTAAGGATTCCGCCTGCATCGTGCACGGATGGTCTAAATAAATCAATCATATTTTCATATTTATCTAAATCCAACAAACACATTGTGATAATTTGTTTATCTGAAATAATGCCCAATGCACGAAATACGATAAATAGGGGAACCGGCTTCCTTACATTTGGAATATTTACTACAATATTCTTAAATGTATATGACGGAGTAGGCGCCATTATTTTAACAGATAATGTTCTCACCGGCTTTGCTAGATTCTCAGAAACAGATCGAATTTCGGCAGAGTATAAATATTTCTCATCTCCGGATTTACGAATATATAACATATTATCTCCGAACTTTTCTTGTGATACAACTGTCTTCTCCTTTCCATCTATTATAAAATATCCTCCCACATCATTCATACATTCGCCCATTGTATGTCTCACCTCGCGAGGTAATCCAGACAATACACAATAGTTTGATTGTACCATTATTGGAAATTTTCCCAAAAAGATCTTTTCAAGAATAATAGTTCTCGATTGCTTAGTTGCAGTAACCATTGATTTCTCAGTAAGCTCACGTATCAACGCGGTCTGTTCAGTTGTTAATTGTTCAGTTACTCGTTTTCCTTTTCTTCTTGCCGGTGCTCCCCCCGATTGTTCTTCTCCGCCAAGTTGTTCCGCCGCCTTTTCAATATCGGTCGTAATGTTTTTTATATTTTTAAAAACGTCTGTTGGTATATCGTTATTGGTACCTCCGCTAGTGAATAATTCATCTGGACCAACCAATATCGGCGCTTGACCTTCCTCTAAAATATCAATAAACTCTATTTCGATATCATAGTGTACCGTCATTCCATATGTCATATTTCGTAAACGGGCTTCATTTGGAAACATATAATGTGAGTTATTATCATCATATATAACCGGTTTGCCATAATACACTTTGCTGCCATCTTTTCCACCAAAATGCATAATACACTGAGAACGATATTCATTTAATTTTTCATCAAATTTTGTCCCAATTCGCAATGGATTTTTCTCCTTAAATATTTGAAAGATACCATTTTTAAAAAAATCATTGTACGACTCAGTATGGTGTCTTACTAAACTTTGTGGGTTTTCCTCAAAATATCTGTTTATTACATTCCATGTTGTCGAATTATCCATTACGTCGTTATAAAATAGATGAATATATTTTACATACAATATTTGCGTTTATACTATTTCATTTTTTCATTTCATTTCATCTTATACCTGAAAAAAATAATAAAAGTTTCACCGCCTGATAGTAGTTTTTAGCATAATTTTTATTGTGGCGCCAATATTTTATTATCTTGTATTATAGTATATCGTAGATATGGACAACCTTGCCGATAAATTGTTTGGACCTCTTGGTAAAGACTACTGCATTTACTTCTACTACCTTTCTGTTATTAATATTATTTTACTGACATTGTTAGTTATATCTACACTTACTCTTGGTATGACAAAACGTATGGGTGCTGAATTTTACTTACAGATGTTAATAGCTGCCGCTGGATACGTGTTTTTTTACTTCCAGAATAGACTTTTATATTCGATGTGTGTAGGAGGCATGGCTTAATTTTATATTTATACGTTTTTTTAACGAAATCAATTTTACTATATAATATATCAAGCGTATGGATATATTATATTATAGCAATTATTGTAAACACTCTCAAAAAATCATCCAGACTCTTGTAAAGGCAAATATGTCTGATAAAATTAGTTTTATTTGTATAGATAAGAGAACCCGAGATAATAAAACAAATCAGACATATATTACACTTGAAACTGGCGGAAAAGTAATCATGCCACCAAATATACAAAGTGTGCCATCCTTGTTAGTAGTTAAACAAGGATACAAGGTAATTGTTGGTGACGAAATTATTACGCATTACCACGGAACGTTAAAATCGGTTAATTCCGCACATAATAGAAATGCAGGAGAACCTAGCGCATTTTATTTAGGCAAATCATCAGGTGGTTCAAATATTATATCGGAACAATACACAATGTACAATCTTACTCCGGATGAACTAAGTGCTAAAGGTACTGGTGGCAAACGTCAGTTATATAATTATGTTTCAGCAGATGACAATATACAATTTATAAATACACCTGAGGATAATTATCAAGCCGACAAAGTGTCATCCGGCGTTACAATTGATTCACTTCAACAAAAACGCATTGATGACATTTCTGCAATAATGCCAAAACAACAACCTATCGGAGGACATATTTAATAAATATTTATAAAAACAATATAAACTCGTTGTCATAATAACTAATATTACTTATTATGGCAGACAAACCAACTCTCTCGCGTGCATTCAACACTCATATGTCTGAGTTTTTAACTGATATTATTGGTATATATCCGGACAATGCAGACATTGTACAAGCCAGATCTACATTTGATACGGTGAGGCGTGCAAACCCAACGATTGTTATAAAGGCGTGGTTTAAACACGTATATGCCCCTTACAAAGACGTTATTGACAGTGGCAATATCACCTTCTTTTTTGAAAAGGATTATAGTCAAGATGTCCAAGTACTCTCAAATGCTTCCGATATTATGAAAATGATTGATAAGATTCGTGGACCGATTAAGAATATGGATGATGCGAATAAAGAACATTGTGCAAAGTACATTCAAAATCTTAGCAAGATCGCTGCGATTTATAGTACGCTATAATCAAATATTATGTAATAATTCAAATACCATCTTTGGATCCATACTTTTCATATAATCCTTTATAATATTGCAACTGATTACAATATTATTGTTCCTATTTCGCGATTGCAAATACACGTTATGATGTATTTTATATATGATTGTAACATACTTGTCTTCTATGAAATTAGCGTTTTGTTTGATATACTTATCCTGATAGGCAGAGCGTATCCTTCCAATTAATTGGTTATATATTTCTTTCATTTTATAAAAATCGTTTCTTGCTCTTGGAAAGAATGTTAAATATTCAGTTACTTTATTTATCCGGAGTAAGCAGACATATTTGTATCGGTTTAACGGCGTCACGTCCATCATTTTAATATATTTTTCATAATTATCCATTAGGATTTTGCACTGTTCTCCTGTGTATGTGTTTTTTACAATAACCCCCGCGAGTCTGTCATCCGAAAAATGATACGAATTATTTTTTGTGATTTCAGAATATTGTTGAATATTGTCATATCGACATGGAAATTGTATCGTATTATTCACATCTGTAAAGATCGACCAGTTCTCATACTCGTTTGGTGAAATATATTCCACCGTATCTTCTTTTACTTGATGCACTGATATTATATATGCCTCTGGTCGGTCGACCTGTTTATATAAGTTTGTTGTTAGCGGCTTTAACGAAAATGTGTAAGAATAATCCTTGGGCAAGTACTGAAAGATTATAATGTCGTTTAGTGGTAGGTTATTATCGTGTTGAAACGCTCGCTTAAATTCACACGTGACATAATCGTTTCCGTCAGTATTTATTATATTTATATTATCAAGTGTAGCTAATTTCCACATTTCTGAACGAGTATCATAAAATAAATTTACCATTATCCCTTCTATATATTCAGTCACTGCTATTTCGTTATTAATAACGGGATATTTCGTGACAAATGTATTATATGTTAATGACTTTGGAGGAGAGAACGCTAATATATTATTCTCGGGAAATGAAAGGATAGTGAGTCGATGCATTCTATTCTTATTATCATTATAACAAAGCATTTCTTTGTCATAATTAAACACACTATAATAAGAACCGTCATTATATACAATCATACGTGTTAATCGTTGCATATTTAGTTTATCAATATCGATTTGATATCTACCATTATTTGTTACACTTTCCATTCAGAATACTTATTGTATTCATGCCATTAAACTCTTTATTTTGTTTCCAATTAGTTTTCTTTATTCTTTTTTGCCAATCATATATGTAAATTGTGTAAATAGAATTTAGATGTATATTATCTTGTAGTAATATATTATACCAGAAACATTATGGATGATAATTCAATTGAAATTGATGAAACACCTCCAATTCAGACAGAATCATCCGTCTTACCAAAGAAAGGCTCGTCAATTACGTTAGAATTAGGCGACATCATTGAGATTATTGCGCCATCAAATATTGACATACACGAAATGAATGCTTTAATTATGTATATCGATGAACATAAAATTAAGGTTGTTAATATTGCTACCGGCAGATTTTACCAGCTAACCATTGCGGATGATGGATATTTTACAGACGAATCGATTACACAAATTAATCTGCTTAATCGAAGTGAAGAAAAAGGATATGCTAGACAAAACGATCTGTTGCCGAAGACATGGATTGATATTCATTTTGGCGGTGAAATTCCTGCAATTGTGTCCGGCGAAATAACCAATTTAGAAGAAGATATGATTGAAGTCACTACTTTTCCCGAACTTAGAACTATTTTCATCAATTTTGGATACAAAGGCATTCCGGAAAACATACCGATTACATCCATTGTTATTCGAAATAAGCCCGCGTCACTTAATAAGATTTCATCATTGGCAACCGCCAAATCAGTGGCTGACAATGAATTAGAAGATATTGATAGTAATGTTGAATTGCAAGAAACCGATTCTCCCTCTGTACAATTTACTGAAACCGGTGAATCTATTATTTCTATACCAGAAGATGCTATACCAGATGCAAATATTAGAGACACTCTCCACAATTTGTATATTGACGCAAATTCTATCATATTTGGAGAACAACTTCAACCTCTGAAACAATTAGTTGAAATACCGGAATCTGAACGCAGATATGGCATTGATGCACAAGTAAACGATTTAATGGATGAAATACTTTCAACTATTCCAAACTCACAAAGAACTATTACCGTTATGGATAATATTCATCTTATGATTAATCGTTTTAAAGAATTACGACAACAATTTTCTAAGTTTGATAGCTACGACAACGTATATGACATTAAGATTAATGGAAACTACTATAAACCACTAATTGAACGCATTCTAAAAATGGATACCAATTTAAAATGGATTGTACCGGTTGTTTCTAATCGGAAAAAAATATATGGTGTTTCAAATGCTATCGCTTCTGATATTAGCATTGAAACGCCTGGCGGGGACTTGCGTGCAATTGAAACATTGCAAAATAAGTATTATGACAGAAATAACGTTGATAAAACTCTTACCTATTCTTCTCTTAATAAACAAATCCAGTCGATTATGCTACCATTTGAAGGTGTAGATAACAGTGATCAATTTTTATCCAATGAACGAGTGCTAACCAGTATTGATGCAATTGTTGATAATCTTGGCAAATTTAAATCAAGTGTCTTCGATAAAGATAACGAGGTCGAATCACGCGAATTTGTTATTCAGCGATATAATTTGGGGCTTTCTAATATTACAAAAGATACTTTGAAATCCGGCAAAACACTATATATTCGAAATGAAATGACACCAAATGACACAATGACCGTTAAATCCTTACTGCTTTTACCAGAACCGGTTGTCAAGTTCTCCACTATTAGTCTTCCATCTACAAATATACTTGACCGAGCCACATTGCACCAAAACTATTTCTTGTTATTTAAATTACTGCATAAAAATACTGATATTATCCCACACGTTATCAGTGACCTTTCCAAACAGCTGGACTATGAACAGATGGAGAAACAGGATAAAATCACCTTTTTAAATGGTATTCAGGAATTTATGTTAGATCCCAATATGGACATTGAACATTTTGATAAAAACGAAAAATTTAAACAATTACTTGAAGTGATTATTCCTAAGACACGATTCCTTATTCGAATTGTTCGTAAACATATAAAAGACAAGGTATCATTTATGGACGTAATTAAGGCTCTTGAACCATTTATGGTGTATTCATCTGATATCACATATGACCAATATATGGAAATTCGATTTTTTATGAAAGAACGAATTGGTGAAATTAAAAAACAACTTATTTCAAAATCAAAGGAGTTTGATTTACTTCGTAACACTAAGTATCGAACAATGAAATACCCCAACTCTATATTGCGGTTATTAAATGATAAACAATCGATGTCAGAATCATTCTTCCAAAGTTATCATTTATTAACAAAAGACGAAAATGCCACCGAATTAACCACGCAAGAAATCCTTATGCGAATGAATAACTCGGATAATTCGAACTTATATACAAATATAATGACATCTCTATTAATTTCGTTAATCACACCAGACAACTTTACAGATGCTCTTTCAAAACAATCCTTAGATGATATTACAGATAATGAACAAATTAAACCAGTCGATTGTTCTCGTCGTTTCTTAACCAAGAAATATACTTCAATGAAAGAATTACAAAGTGATAACAATAAATCGGAGGTGTACTATGATGCGGATTTCGATGATACGCCATATGATATTATGAAAAAATACAAAGATGAACAAAAGAAAATGTCACCGGAAACATTTCACGAGTTTATTGTTGAAAATCTTATCCAGATACACGGTTCTCAAAAGGAACTGGCAGGAGAACTCGCTACCACATTAATTTCTGGTAAAAAATTGGTTAGGGATGGCGAATTCGCAATATTGGAAATACGTCCGACTCTACCCGATGGTGTAGATGAAGAGAAATTGTCAGAAACAGACCGGGCGTCTATTCAAATTGAGTCTGATGTGCGCAAGAAAATCACTTATTATAGAAGATTAAAAGATAACTGGATACAAGATGATACAATTACTGACCAAGCATTCTTAGATACGAACACATTATTTTGCAATATCAGCCAAGAATGTTATAAAAACTTGACGAATAAGACGTGTGAATCGAACCAACAAACAACCTCTCGTTTTAATGAATATAACCGCAAAAAATTACTGGGCGAATTTGATAAGCGGTTCGCTGTTTCTGTGGAAGAATTGGGAGAGAAGTTAAATGCGAATATTCAATTTCATCAACAATTACTTACTAAGTCTAATATTCTCAAAACTATACAATTAAATAGAGCAAACAATCTTGCATATAACATCGGAAAACTTGCTTCACTAGATGACCTCATTCGTTCTCCTTACATTCCGATTCGATCCATTATTATGGGACAATCCGACTTTTCTAAAAAACAACTGGATATCTGTTTATTTGTTGATAATTATTGTAGAAATCCTATGGTAGATGAATTGGATGAAGACCCGAATTGGTTATATTGTAAAGATACGAACACCAAGTTGTTTGCGCGGTCTATTTATGAATTAGCAGATACATACGTGAATAATCCATCCAATTATATGTCGAAAATGAATGAAATTTGTAAGAATGTCGGGGTTCTCAGTGATGATGGCGATGATATTGTAGACAAACACACCGGCGATGTTATACGTAAGCTTGACTTTGCGTCGAACGAAGAGTATGACGAGTCAGGGTTTCGCATTACTACTCACGAGATTATGGAAAAAGACTTGGGAGTTGTTGTTATGGAAAATCTTGGCAAAAAAGAAAAACGCATATTTGAGGATGAGACGTCGGAAACTATTTATAATGTGTTCTCGACGATTTGTTCAAATATTGATATCAATATTGATGGTCTAGACGAGTTCATTCTTAGAGTATCGAATGAAATGATCGTTTCTAACATAATGAAAGAAGATACATATAATAAACGGTCAGCAAAACTATTAAAAGACACGGATAAAGCGCTGCAACCTTACCGAAATTACAGAAACGAAACGATGATCATTATTATATCGAGTGTATTATTAGTTGCCATACAAACCGCTATACCATCTTTCCAGACAAAACGAACTTTTCCTGGATGCGTTCGTTCATTTAGTGGATTCCCTATGAATGGCATAGAGGATTTAACTGGCATTCAATATATTGCTTGTGTTCTCAACAAAATCAAAAGTCAAATATCGCCGTGGGATTCCATTAAAAAGTATAAACCGGAAATCTTGGCGAATCGCATGAAACAAATTCTTGAAAAAAACATTCTTATACGAAATGATATTACTGATATGTATGCCAAGAAACGTGAGTTTATACTTCTTTCGCCCGAGCTAGTTTCACCCGAAGAACATCAAATTTCGAAATGGAAGCATTTCTTGCCGCCAGTCATTGATTTCTCCGTTGTAAAAACGCTACGCACTGTAAGTTCTGATTTTAAAAAAGATTTTATTGAAATTTTGCGATTAGGTAAGCCGCAACAACACGAATCGATTGCTGTTTTGAAAAGTAAGATCCTACAATATGGTTATGGTATTATTGAAAGCATTAACAATATCGTGAAAACAAAAGATCTTTTATTAAAAACTACAAATCGTCTGTTCTTAGAAAACGCTTGTTGCAATGAAACGGATGTTGCAAATCCAATTACCTATTTTAATGAAGAGGACGAACAAATCGGTGCAAATATTCGTATTGTTACTAATTTGGCAGAAATATTACACGATTTAAAGACTCTCACAACCGCTCCGTTATTATATCACGCCGATTTTACCGGGATACATTATTCATCGGTTTCCTCTGGCGATTTAGAAGATAAAATCTATTCTGCGATCATTCATTACTGTAATTTTGATAGGGATTTACCCGTTCCAGAATTATATCAATCCGTTTGTTCGGAACGTCCCCCGTTATATGATCCAAAATGGACTTTATCCGATAAAATAGAGTTCTTAAAGAAAAACGGTAAGAAATATACGATTGAAGATTTAAATAAGTTGATGGCGATTGTTTATGAAAAAAATATTGTTCCATTCGATAAACCATTGCAGTTTAATCGTGTAACCGTTCTCAAAGAAATCATAAATAAACTGGATGATGCCAATTCTAAGATTATTGATGAACCTCTCCGAAAACATTTGTTAAATGTTCTCAATACATATAATCCAAAAACGATGACTGATACCAAAACACCGGAACTTGTTACTCTGATTAAATACCTGAATAGTGCAAACAAAGAAATGTATGGACAAATTACTAGCTTTTTTGATAAAAACGGCAATTTAACGGAACGGCAATATAACAAACTCGCCTCCTTCTTAGCAAATATTAATAAATGGAATCTAGATAAACCGATCTCTGAAACCAACAGTTACTATGAAGAAGGGCTGTATTCTGCTCTCACATTTATTCAAAATGCAACTTACCAAATTTCGAATGTATATCCATCTGCACTTTTAACCAATTCATCCTTTTTTAAAACTGTCCCCCCTCACTGGGGGATTCATAAAAATCACGCTGCTGATTTGCAAAAATCAATTGATAATTATTATGACCGATTAGAAGCATTCAAGGCAGATACAGTCATTTTACAATTGCTGGCAGAAGTTAGCAATCGATTGTCTAGTCTCGACGCATTTATAGAACATATTCCGGTCCACACTGAAATCGTTAAGAATGTTGATGAAAGTGTGCATTCTTTCCATTCTCTCTTGGATAAAAATACAGTCTATATGCTTTATACGTACTGTTTTTACACATCTTTGTATGAATATATTGTTTGTTCAAATGATCCGGAGTTGGAACGCGCAGATATTCAAGATATGAAACAAAATCGCCGCGATAACATTGATAATTTGCGCAACAGTTCCAATCTATTATATAGTACAGAAGACGAAATCGGTGAGAACATGGAGGAAGCGTTGGATGAATTGCTTGAAATCCAAATAGTTACCGGCAATCGGTCAGAACTAAAAAAACGTGTCGCATCTCTTCTGATTGCATTTTTAGACATTGAAGATGAAAATAAAAGCACCTTTGATATGTCATATGAACAGATTATGAAAAAAATAAATAGGGCTAAGGATAAAGAGAAAAATCGAATTGTTTCTTATTTCGGCAAAATATCGATTGAAGAACGTAAAATAGAAGATGCCTTTAAAACGTATAAGCTTGGACGATGGAACGTGGGACAACAGAAAGGATTATTCCAATATGATCCCAATACATATCAACGAGAACGTGAAGAAATGATTGCTCAATTATATGAAGATGCACCAGATATTAACGAGACAGAGGTTGAATCACTTGATATATACGAACTTGACAAATTACACGAATTCCACGATAGTGACGACTATAACCGAGATACTTATGATTTTCAAGATTTAGGAGAAGACTACACTGACGGTGATTTCTATCCGGAAGATCGTGACGATGATGAATTTTAACTTTTTTACCTAACTTTTTTGTAATTATAGTATAATATAAATACAAAACGAATGTACAATGTTAAAGGGTTTGTTCGATACAATAAACTTAGTGTCGCCATTATGATATTCTTACTTGTATTTACTTCTATACATATAACCAAACCAGCTTTGTTATATAATGCAGAAG
>Ga0222714_10002437_pt1 | contig 19647 bp, 25 predicted proteins | sample C33_3DmetaG_FD_165048 | JGI IMG/M metagenome (GOLD analysis project Ga0222714, IMG submission 165048) | Estuarine water microbial communities from San Francisco Bay, California, United States - C33_3D | ecosystem: Environmental > Aquatic > Marine > Unclassified | place: USA: California...
ATATTCAGGAGCATCTCAGGGTTGGTTATTAAAGGATAAATAATCAATGGCTACTTATAAAGGTATACAGGGTTTTTCAATTCAGAACCTTTCAGAAGATCCAGTACCAACTGTTGCAGGTTGGAGTGCTGGTAATAATATGAATACAGCAAGAAATAAACCAGGAGGAGCTGGTACACAAACTGCAGCATTAGCATTTGGTGGAGCAGCTGGTCCAACTACTTCAACAACAGCTACAGAAGAATACGATGGAACAAATTGGGCAACATCTCCTGGAAGTATGAATACATCAAGACTTAATCCAGCAGGTGCTGGAACTCAAACTTCTGCTTTAGCTTTTGGTGGTTTTATACCACCAGGTACTTTGTCAGCAGCAACCGAAGAATATGATGGAGCAACTTGGACAAGTTCTAATCCTTTAAATACAGGAAGAAGATATTTAGCAGGTTGTGGTACACAAACTGCAGGTTTAGCTTTTGGTGGTTATATTACAGGTGCTGCAGCAACAGAAGAATATGACGGTAATAGTTGGACAAATTCTAACAATTTAAATACTGGAAGAGCTATTTTAGCAGGTGCTGGTATTCAAACCGCAGGTTTAGCTTTTGGTGGAGAAACACCAGGAGGTGCTCAAGGAGCAACGGAAGAATATGATGGAACTAGTTGGACAAATTCTAATTCTTTAAATACAGCAAGATATGATATGGGTGGTGCAGGAACTCAAACAGCAGGTTTAGCTTTTGGTGGAAATGTGGGTGCTCCTCCATATGATACAGGAGCAACAGAATTATATGATGGAACAAGTTGGACTATATCTCCATCAAGTTTAGCAACTGCAAGAAGGGGTGTAGCAGGTGCAGGTATTCAAACAGCAGCTTTAGCTTTTGGTGGATACGATGGTACAGCTCAAACAGCAGCAACAGAAGAATATAATACTTGGACCCCCGCTGCTGGCTACTCTTTTGAAAACGAAGGCCAAGTTTGGTACAACAACACAGAGAATGTATGGAAGGTGCAAGATGCTACGACATCTGGTTCTTGGGCAACGGGTGGAACTATGGGTACAGCTAGATCAAATTTTGGTGGTACAGGTACTCAAACAGCAGGTTTAGGTTTTGGTGGTTATGGTCCAGCTCCTGCTGTAAGTAACACTGAAGAATATGATGGTTCTTCGTGGACAGCAGGTGGTGCTTTAGGAACTGCAAGACGTTATTTAGGTAGTGCTGGTACTCAAACAGCAGGACTTGCTTTTGGTGGTAATCCACCTATTACTGCAGCAACAGAGGAATATAATGGTTCAACTTGGACAGCAGGTGGAAATTTAATTTTAGCAAGAAATGAGTTAAAAGGTTGTGGAACTCAAACTGCAGGTTTAGGTTTTGGAGGATATACAACTCCTCCTGCAACTTATAGATCAGAAACAGAAGAATACAATGGTACTTCTTGGACTGCTGGAGGAAGTTTAAATACAGCAAGATCAAATCACGCTGGAGCAGGTACTCAAACAGCAGGATTAGCTTTTGGTGGTTATCTTCCAATTACAGGAGCAACAGAAGAATATGATGGAACTTCTTGGGCAACATCACCAGGAAGTTTAAACACAGCAAGATTAAGTTTAGCAGGAGCTGGAACGCAAACAGCAGGTTTAGCATTTGGTGGTAGTCCACCTATTACAGGAGCAACTGAATCATATAATGGATCAACTTGGACTACATCTCCAGCAAGTTTAGGAACAGCAAGAGCTTCTTTAGAAGGAGCTGGTACTCAAACAGCAGGATTAGCTTTTGGTGGTTATATTACAGCTGTTACAGCAGCAACAGAAGAATTTACAGGACCAGGAGTTATAACAACAAAAACAATTACATCAAGTTAATAGGAGACAAAAATGGCTAAAACAAAAACATATATCGTAGCTGAAAATTGGGGAAAGGGCTTTATTGAACATAGCGAAGCTGCTAAGTTTACTATTGTCGGATTTCCTGGTAATGTTTGGCAAGTACCTGCAAATAACAAAGACGCAAATCTTTGGATTGCAAAAGTATTAGGTACTGTTAAAACACTATCTGAAGCTCAAACTATTGTTACTGCTCAAGTTACAACTGCTCAAAATGCTTATGACGCATTATCAGCAGAAGAACAAGCAAAAACAACTAGACCAGCTGATATAACATTAGAGGAGTAAAAAATGGCAAATAAATATTGTACAGCAACTAATTGGGGTAAAGACTTCTTTACTGCAAGAGAGCGTATGAATTTTAAGTTATCAGGACACCCTGGCAACGTATGGGTTGTAGAAGACAATCTTTATGGTGCTAAGTGGATTAAAAAAGTTAGTGGTGTTTCTAAAACAAAAGAAGAAGCTCAAGCTATTGTTGATGCAGAAGTAACTGCAGCACAAGCAGCATATGATGCTTTAACTGATGAACAAAAATTAAATACACAAAGACCAGGACCAATAACATTAAAATAATATGGCAGAGTATAAAGGCATAAAAGGATTTAAAGTTCAGTATTTAGATGCTGATCCAGTTCCAGCTGTAGCAGGTTGGAGTGCTGGTGGAAATTTTCCTGGTTCAAACGAAGGAATGGGTTCAACTGGAACTCAAACAGCAACATTGAGTGCAGGTTATTTTAATGCAGGTTCTGGAGTTACATCAAGTTTTACATATAATGGAACTTCTTGGTCACCAGCTCCAAGTATGGGTACAGCAAGAGAACAAGTAAGCAATAATATGGCAGGTACTCAAACTTCTGCTGTAATTGCTTGTGGTAGAAACGCAACTGCTTTTGGTTTACAAGCAACAGAAGAATACAATGGTTCTACTTGGTCACCAAGTGGAAATTATCCAACACAATTGAGAGATGCAAATTTATTTGGAATTCAAACTGCTGCAATCGCAGCTGGTGGTAATAGTGCAAATCCAGGTGTAGCTACAAATGTAAATAATTCTTATGATGGTTCTACTTGGACAGCAACAGGAAATGATAATACAACAGCAAGACTTTCTTCTCTTTCTTTTGGAACTCAAACAGCAGGAATTTTAGTTGGTGGTTACATAAATTCTCCAACTCCTAATACTTATTTTGCTAATACAGAAGAATATGATGGTTCTACTTGGACATCAGGTGGTGCTTATCCAATTGCAACCTCTAGCCTTAGAGGTGGAGGAACTCAAACAGCAGGAATAGCTTTTGGTGGTCAAAATTCTACTCCAGCATATACTGCAGCAACTAATATTTATGATGGCTCTACTTGGACAGCTGGTAGTAATATGACTACTGCAAGAAGTAGTTTTGGAAGTGCAAAATCAGGAAGTAGTGCATTAAATCTAGCATTCGCAGGAAATACTGGACCAGCTACTACAAATGCTACAGAAGAATACGTAGATTACTCACCATACACAGGTCAAACAGTCGAGAACGTAGGACAAGTTTGGTACAATAGTACGACTAAGGCATTAAAATATACAAATGAAACATTTAGCTCGGCTTGGGCAACTGGTAATAATATGAATACTGCAAGAGGAACTTTAGCAGGAGCAGGAATACAAACAGCTGCTTTAGGTTTTGCTGGATATACTGGTACAGCCAACACAGGAGCAACAGAAGAATACGATGGTAATAGTTGGACAAGTTCTAATCCTTTAAACACAGCAAGAAGGGGTATAGCTGGAGCAGGCATACAAACAGCAGCATTAGCTTTTAGTGGTATTGATACAGCTAATACAGGAGCAACTGAAGAATACGATGGTAATAGTTGGACTAATTCAAATTCTTTAAATACAGCAAGAAGATACCCAACAGGAGCAGGTACACAAACAGCAGGTTTGGCTTTTGGTGGTTACATTGCAGCTGCTACAGCAGCAACAGAAGAATACGATGGTAATAGTTGGACAAGTTCTAATCCTTTAAATACAGCAAGAAGCGAATTAGCAGGTGCAGGAACACAAACAGCTACATTAGGTTTTGGTGGTCAAACAACAGTTGCTGTAGCATCAACAGAAGAATACAATGGAACAAGTTGGACAGCTAGTAATAATTTAAACACAGCAAGATATGGTTTAGCAAGTGCAGGCATTCAAACATCTGCACTAGCTTTTGGTGGTTACATTACAGCTGGTACAGCAGCAACTGAAGAATATGATGGAACAACTTGGACAAATTCTCCTGCAAGTTTAAATACAGCAAGATGGTATTCAGGAGGAGCAGGAACACAAGCAGCAGCATTAGGATTTGGTGGTGATACTCCAACTCAAACAACAGCAACAGAAGAATTTACAATAACAGGAACAGCAGGTATAAAAACAATAACAGTAAGTTAATATGGCAGAATATATAAACATAAAAGGAATAAATGTAGAGGTAGTAGCATCAGATCCAGCGAATCCAACTGTTGGGCAGATTTGGTATAACTCGACTTCTAATACTTTAAAAGGCGGTAGTGTGACTACTGCTGGTGCTTGGGCAAGTGGTGGAACTATGAATACAGCTAGAAGACTTTTAGGAAGTGCAACTTCAGGTACTCAAACAGCAGCACTAGCATTTGGTGGAGGATGGCCTACACCAGTTATTCAAAATGTAACTGAAGAATACAATGGTTCTTCTTGGGCAAATAGTAATAATTTAAATACAGGAAGAACTTTTACAGCTGGAGCAGGAACACAAACGGCAGGTTTAGCTTTTGGTGGAATTTCTGGGCCTTCACCTGTAAACCCTGAAACTACTGCGACAGAAAAATATGATGGTACAAGTTGGACAAATAATCCAACTGGTTTAAATGTGGGAAGACATAGTTTAACAGGTTGTGGAACTCAAACAGCAGCTTTAGCTGCAACAGGAAATCCTGGAGCTTTAAATATAGCAGAAGAATTTAACGGATCAACTTGGACAGTAGCTCCAACATTAAGTATAGGAAGAAATTACAGTACATCAGCAGGAATTCAAACATCTGCTTTAGTTATTGGTGGTGAAACAGCTACAGCTACTACTAATGCTACAGAAGAATATGATGGTTCAACTTGGACAGCAGGTGGAAATTTAAATACAACAAGATATTCTTTAGCATCAGCTGGAATACAAACAGCTGCTTTAGCTTTTGGTGGAGGCCCTTATACAGGTGCTACAGAATTATATGATGGTACTTCTTGGACTAATTCTCCTGCAAGTTTAAGTACAGCAAGAGATAGTTTAGGAGGAGCAGGTACACAATCTGCTGGAATAGCTTTTGGAGGAAACACTACACCTGGTCAAACAGGAGCAACAGAAGAATTTACAGGTGCAGGAGCACCATTAACAGTTACAATCACAGCTTCTTAACACTTGATTAATCTTTAATAGTCATATAAAGAATGACTAAATAAAAAAGAGGCAATATTAGGTAGTATAAATAAGTATATATTAGCATATAAAATGCTATATAATGTAAGAGGAACAAAAATGAGTGATGAAAAAATAAAAACTGAAGAAAAAAGAAACATACAGCCGTTAATAGAAAAAGAAGAACCACATCTATATAATATCTTACCTTCAGAAGATGTTAAGGCTTTCAAATCAATGGTGACCGAATTTAGGGACACCTGGACTAAAAAACAAATCTTTCGAACAGAAACAGAAGCAAGAATATCTGTACTACAAGATATGAAGTACCCTACAAAGGCGGCTAAATATTGGCAGTGCGTTAGAGAACAAAACGTTTTCTTAGAAAATCTTATGTCTTTATCTTTTGATTATAGAAGAAACGACATAAAAATTAAAAGATTAGAAAAGAAACTTGCTAGTGAAAAAGATGAATTAAAAAAAGAACTTTTACAAGTAAACCTTGATGAAAAAAATTATGCTAGAGCAAATATGCAATTAACTGCTAAAGATAGAATGAGAGAATTAAAAATGTGGTCTAAATTAAAAAAAGAATTTAATGATGGCACATTTGATACGCAAGATGTAAATAAACATCAATTAGATTCATATGCAAAGATTATGCAAAATAAAGCTAAAACACTTACCGATGGTTCATCACAACCAGAAGTATTTAACGTATTAGGACAATTAAAAACAATTGAAAGAGTACAGAGAGATGGAGAACTTGATTATCAAAAAAGAGAAGCTATTTCTACGGAACAGAGCTTTGGAAAAAAATCCAGTTAACCAAAGGCAATCTCCTTTTTATCAAAAGGTCAGACACAAAATTAAACAAATGAATAAGATCACCAATCCATTGATAACAGTCAAGGAAGGTGATAAATATAAAATACTTGCAGGCAATAATAGATTTCTTGCAGGATTGGAATTAGGTTATACCAAGTTTCCAATAAAGGTGATACAAGGAGAAACACCACAAGACATTAGAAAGGCTATGGAAGATTACATTCCAATAGATTTGAATAAATAAAAATCCATACAAAAAGTTGATACCTAAAAGTATCATAAATAAGTATGGTCACATAAAATTATGACTATAATATTAAGGAGACAATTGAATGAAATTTAATTTCATATTTCTAGGCCAGTCTATATTAAAGTATGAAGTACCTTTAGATATATTTACAGCCATAAATCATCTATACGAAACTAACTTTAGACAGTTAAACGCTGCGAATAAGCAACTTGTAGGTAAGATTGAAAACGAACACTCTATATTTTATGATGGTGATGATGAAACAAAGATGAAAAGACATAACTTACTTTCAAAAGATGTTTATGATTACTTTATGTCTGTCTATCATCATTATTTAAATTGGAATAAAATTCATTCATATCAAACACATTTAAACTCAATATGGATAAATGAAATGAAAGCCAATGAGTATAATCCCGTACACGTACATCAAGGAAATTTATTTACAGGATTATCTTCAGTTATGGTACTGAAGTTACCAAAATATTATGGTGTTGAATACTCAGCTGCTGACAAACCTCAAAATGGTAAGTTACAGTTATTAGGTTCTTCATCAGGCCAGTTTGCCAAAGTTGATTATCAACCTATTTTAAAAGAAAGGGACTTTTATGTGTTTCCTTATGATATGAGACATTGCGTATATCCGTTTAACTCAACAAATGAAGTTAGACGTACATTAGCAGCAAATTGTGACGTACACTATAACCCAATAATGAATAGAGGAGCAGAATGATACATACAGAACCAAATTGGAAAAGTTATATAGTTGAAACAATAGAACCAATATTTACACCTGAGCAGTGTGATATAATTAGTAGATTAGGCAGATCAATGCCACCACAAAACGCACAAGTCGGCGGAGGTAGCGGCGGTAAATACGATACTAAAACAAGAATATCTCATATTAGTTGGCTTCCTTTTAATCACCCTGACGCCATTCCAATGTACCAAAAATTGGAAGATATGATGCACAAAACAAATAGAAGACACTTTGGATTTGAAGGTATGGCTATAAATGAACAAGCACAATACACGGAATATCCTGAAGGTGGTTTTTATGATTGGCATATGGATTGTGATTTAATAATGAAGAACGAACCACCAGTTAGAAAAATATCTATGACACTTGTATTATCACCCGAAACTGATTTTGAAGGTGGTGGACTAGAGATTGCTAAACAAGGACAAATAATAAAACCTAAACAAGGACACGCTGTATTCTTTGCAAGTTTTGTAAATCATAGAGTTGTACCTGTAATTAGAGGATTAAGAAAGTCTTTAGTTATGTGGTTTGGAGGAGAACCTTTTAAATGATACATAGAGAGCTTTATTTTGCTACACCTGTTTATATAAAAGATGTGGGTAATCCTGAATACAATAGATATTTGGAAGAAAGAATTGTTAACTGGAGTAAACAAGATAGTGGTTTACAAAAAACAAATATGAATGGTTGGCATTCTAAAACAAATATGCACGAAAATCCAGAGTATCAACATTTAGTGGAAGAATTACATATAGCTCAAAAAGAAATATATGAAGATGAATGTTTAGATAACGAACCATTCTTAGGTAATATGTGGGCTAACATTAATTATAAAGGTGGATTTAATAGACCACACATACACCCTAATTCATTATGGTCAGGTGTTTATTATGTAAAGACACCAGAGAAGTGTGGACATTTAAAAATAGAAGACACTAGAACAATGTCATTAATGTCTAGGCCTAGAAAAACAAATAAAGAAGAACCTAAACATTTATGGAGAGAGGTACATTTTCAACCTGTGGCTGGAAGATTAATTATGTTTCCATCTTGGGTTAATCATTGTGTTGACCCTAATGAAAGTGATGATATAAGAATATCCATATCATTTAATTTTTTACAGAAAGGAATGTTTGTATGAGTTTTCAACAAAACAAATATCAAGTAATAAGAAATGCTATATCATACGAATTAGCAAATTTTTGTTTTAATTATTTTTTATTAAAAAGAGATGCTGTTAATTTTTTATATGAAAATAACTTAATCGCAAGAAATGATATTTTCGGTACTTGGGAAGATAAACAGGTTCCTGGTGTTTATTCTATATATGCAGATCACGTAATGGAAACTTTACTTATGAAAACCTTACCAGTGATGAAAGAAAAAACAGGATTAGATTTAATTCCGACTTATTCTTATGCTAGAGTTTATGAAAAAAATGCTATCTTAAAAAGACACAAAGATAGACCTAGTTGTGAAATTTCAACAACGATAAACTTAGGTGGTGATCCTTGGCCAATCTTTATAGACCCAACAGGATCAAATAATGTTATTGATGAATATAAAAATATACATAAACCAAATGCACCTCAAGGTGTTAAAGTTGACTTACAACCTGGTGATATGTTATTATATTCAGGTTGTGAATTAGAACATTGGAGAGAGCCGTTTCAAGGTAATATATGTGGACAAGTGTTTTTACATTATAATCACATAAATGGTCCCTTTGCAGAAAAGAATAAATACGATGGTAGACCTCTATTAGGTATTCAAAAATATAAGTTTAACAATTAAATTACTTTTATAAATATACATAAATAGTATTTAATAAAAAGGTGGAAAATTATGAGTGAACAAACTAAAATAACAATTGACGGTTCAGAGTACGAATTAGAAAAACTTCCGTTAGAAGTTAGAAACACGATTGTTGCTAGACAAGAAATACAACAATCAAAAGTAAGACATAATATAGAATTAGAAAAAATCGAAGTTCTTACTAACTATTATAATGAAAAAATTAAAAAAGGGTTAGAAGAATATAATGGCAGCAACAGCAAATCTACGGATTGATCAGGGTGCATCTTTTAGTTCAGATGTAACTGTGACAAATACTGATGGTACAGCCTTTAATTTAACAGGATATACAGCCGAGGCTAAAATGGCCTTAGGTTATTCTTCAACAAGAACAAGAACCCAATTTACTACAACTATCGCTAATGATGCCACAACAGGTATCATAACTCTTTCATTAACAGCCGATCAAACGTCTAATTTAGAGGCGCCTGCTCGTTATGTTTATGATATTGAGATTTTAAAGACTTCAGACAGTACAATAACACGTGTGATTGAGGGAATAATTACTGTCAGCCCATCTGTTACAACATAGTTTTCTTATAAATATAACAAAAAGAGAGAGTTATGGCAATAACAGCGAAAATTAATAGTAGTACATCAGCAGGACCTCAAAAGGTATCTGTAACTGTACCTAGTGCTACAGCTGCTCAAACTTTCAGAGCGTTAAATGACGTGAACGTTACGACACTAGAAGACGGTGCGTTAATCCAATATGATGCCACATCAGATAAGTTTAAAACAACAACAACAATAGAAACCACTACAGGAACATTAAGACTGAGCGGCGGAAATTTTTAAAAAGGGATTAAAAAATGTCAACAATAATTCAAATTAAACGTTCATCAGGCACAACGGCCCCAGCCGAACTGGCACAAGGTGAACTAGCCTATACATATGGCACGGGCACCCAAGGTAACGGTGGCGATAGACTCTTTATAGGAACAGGAACAGAAACTGATGGTGTAGCAGCTAATATAGACATCATTGGTGGTAAATATTTTACTTCAATTACAGATCACGCAGCTGGTACATTAACAGCTAGTTCAGCAATAATCGTAGATACAAATAAAGCAATTGACGAATTGTTTATTGGTAACGCTGCTGCTACAGGTGGTTCAATTAAATTTAACGAAGGTACAAACAATGGCGCTCATTATGTAGCACTTAAAGCTCCTAATTCAGTAGCTGCTGATATTACACTTACTTTACCAGGTACATATTCAAATGGTCAATTTTTAACAGTTGACGGTTCTGGTGTATTAAGTTTTGCTGCAGTACCATCTGGTTCATTCACAATTTCTGATGGTTCAACTACAGATACATTTACTACAGGTCAAACATTAACGTTTACTGGTGGTACAGGTATTGATACATCAGTTAGTGATAATCAAGTTACTTTTGCTATTGATAGTACAGTTGCTACATTAACTGGTACACAAACGTTAACAAACAAAACGTTAACATCTCCAGTTATCTCAACAATCAGTAATTCAGGTACGTTGACATTACCTACATCTACTGATACATTAGTTGGTAGAGATACTACTGATACTTTAACAAATAAAACTATTAATAGTGCTTCAAACACAATTACAATTACCGAGTCAAACATTTCTGACTTAGGTTCTTATATAACTGCTTCAAGTACAGATACATTAACAAACAAAACGTTTGACGCAAACGGAACAGGTAACTCAATATCAAATATTGAAGTTGCAGATTTCGCTGGTTCAGCTATTGTTACAGTTTCAGAAACATTAGCTTCAAATGATAGTGATACTGCTCTTGTTACTGCTGGAGCTATTATTGATTATGTTGATGCTCAAGACGCTAATATAGCTTCTGACACATTAACATTTACAAATAAAACTTTTGACGCAAATGGTACAGGTAACTCAATATCAAATATTGAAGTTGCTGACTTTGCTTCTGGCGTATTAGATACAGATATTAGTTCAGTATCAGCAAATGATGATACTCTTGCTTCTGCTAAAGCGATTAAAACTTATGTAGATGCTCAAGTAGCTAATCAGATGACTACGTTTACAATTGCTGATGATAGTTCAACTACATCTACAATTACGCAGTCAGATACTTTACAATTCTTAGGTGGTACTGGTATAGGTTCAACTGTATCAGGCGATAGTGTTACTTTCGCAATTGATAACACAGTTGCTACTTTAACAGGTACTCAAACACTTACAAACAAAACAATTGACGCTGCTTCAAACACTTTATCAAACATTGGTAACGCATCATTAACTAACTCTACAATTACAGTAGCTGGTGATAGTGGTTCTAATGCTGTTGATTTAGGTGATACATTAACTATACAAGGTACATCAAACGAAATTGAAACATCAGTTTCTGGTGATACAATTACAATTGGTTTACCAAGTGATGTAACAATTGGAAACAATTTAACAATTACTGGTAACTTAACAGTTAATGGTACAACAACAACTATTTCAACAACTAACACAGTTGCTTCAGATACACTATTTGAATTAGGTAACGGAACAACAGGTTCGCCTGCTAATGACTCTGGTATCGTAATTGAAAGAGGTGACGCTGATAACGCATTCATCGGATTTGATGAAAGTGCTGATAAGTTTATCGTTGGTACTGGTACATTTACAGGTGCTAATACTGGTAACTTAACAATCACAACTGGAACATTAGTTGCGAATTTAGAAGCTACAACAGCGACATTAGGTGGTAGTGATGTAATATCAACTGACAATACTAAAACTTTATCAAACAAAACAATTAGTGGTTCAAGTAACACAATAACTAACATTGGTAACGGTTCATTAACAAATAGTTCATTTACTATTACAGGTAGTGACGCTTCTTCGGATGCTGTTTCTCTTGGTGAAACTTTAACAATTGCGAATGGTGAAGGTATTGTAACAGCGATTGCTTCAAACACATTGACAATCACTGGAGAAAATGCTACAACATCTAATAAAGGTATTGCTTCATTTAGTTCAGATAACTTTACAGTTACATCTGGCGCAGTGGCAGTTACAAGTATAGACGGCGGAACATTTTAATTAGTCGTCTTACATAGGAGATTTTGAATATGGCGACTATTATAAAGCTTAAACGAGGTACAACTACACCAACTACAAGTAACATTGAAAATGGTGAAGTTGCAGTAGATACTTCGGCACAGAAACTTTATATTAACGATAGTGGTACTGTAAAAGAAATTGGCGGAGGAACAGCTTCTAATTCTTTTACTACAATCAACTTAAATGATTCCACTAACGTAGTCGCTGATTCATCTTCAGATACATTAAATTTAGATTCATCTGGCCTAATAAGTATTACAGGTGACGCTGCAACTGATACAATTACAGTAGGTACAGTATCAACTGCAGTGATACCTTTTTTAAAAGCAGATGGGTCTAGTTCAAATATTGACTTACAAACAAGTGGTACAATAGGTCAAGTGTTAACAAATTTATATATACCATTTACAATAGCAGATGGTTCTGCTGTTGAAACATTGGTAGTAGGGAGTAGTTAATGGCAGTTAAAACACCAGTAAAGGCAACATTTTCGGGTAGCGATGTAGTAGGTTTAGCAGAATATCAAGCAGCCGATTTTATTGGAGTTTCTGATGGTGGTACAGGTGCGGTTACATTTACAGCTGGTATATTAAAGGCTGATGGAACAAATGCATTTACAACTATAACAGCGCCTTCAGGTACTATTGTTGGTACATCTGATACTCAAACACTTACAAATAAAACAATTGACGCTTCAAGTAATACAATTACAAACATTAGTGTTTCTTCTTTAACAAGTTCAGGTATTACTATTGTTGATGATAGTTCTACATCAGCAACAATTTCATTAGGTGAAACTTTAAAGATTTCAGGTACATCAAACGAAGTAGAAACTGCAATTTCAGGTGATACTATTACAATTGGATTACCGAGTAACGTAACAATAGGAAATAACTTAACTGTATCTGGTAACTTAACAGTATCTGGAACAACAACGACAGTTAACTCTACAACAATAGAAATTACAAATTCATTTACATTTGAAGGTTCTACAGCAGATGATTATGAAACAGTTTTAGGAGTTATTGATCCTACAGCTGATAGAACAATTAATTTACCAAACGCATCTGGTACCGTTGCTATCTTAAACGCAGCGAGTACAACTGTGATTACAGCAACTCCTGAAGAATTAAATTATTCTGATGGTGTAACTTCAAATATACAAACACAATTAGACGCAAAAGCAACAAACGCTTTCGCAATTGCACAAGCGGTTGCGTTAGGTTAAATAGGAATTAATATTATGGCAACACCTACAACTAGAGAAACATTAAAACAGTACGCCTTAAGAACATTAGGTAAACCTGTTATTGAGATTAACGTAGATGACGACCAATTAGAAGATAGATTAGACGAAGCGTTACAATTTTTCGCACAATATCATTATGATGCTATTCGTAGAACATATTTAAAATACAAATTAACAGCAGCAGATAAAACAAGATTAGCTGCGATTAATCCTACAACAGAAACTGCAACTAAAAATAGTGTATCAACAACTTGGTACGAAGATAATAATTTTCTAGTTGTACCTGAAAGTGTTATATCAGTTATTAACATATTTCCTTTTTCAGATAAAGGTAATTTAAATTTATTTGACGTAAGATACCAAATGAGATTAAATGATCTTTATGATTTTTCTTCTACGTCTGTAATCAATTATGATATTGTATTAAGACATTTAGATTTTTTAGACCACATTTTAGTAGGTGAGAAACCAATAAGATTTAATCAACACGATAATAGATTATACATTGATATGGATTGGACAAATGATTTACAAACAGATGAGTATATTGTAATTGAGTGTTATCGTAAATTAGACCCTGACACATATACAGATGTATGGAATGATATTTTTCTAAAGAGATATGTTGTATCATTATTTAAAAAACAATGGGGAACAAATTTAAGTAAATTTAATGGTGTCACAATGATAGGAAATGTAACTTTAAATGGTACTCAAATATACCAAGAAGCTTTACAAGAAATTGAAAAACTTGAACAAGAAATAAGAAGCACGTATGAATTAAATCCCGCAATGTTGATAGGATAATGTTATGGCAGTTAATCATTACTTTCAGGGCGGAAACGGTATCGGAAATACCAATGAAAAAAGACTTTACGAAGACCTTATCATAGAAGGTTTAAAAATCTACGGACACGACTGTTATTATCTTCCACGAACATTAGTAAATAGAGATTTAATACTTGGCGAAGACTCGTTAAGTAAATTTGATGATTCATACTTACTTGAAATGTATATGGAAACAACTGAAGGCTTCGCAGGCGAACAAGAGATTATTAATAAGTTTGGTTTAGAGATAAGAGAAGATACAACGTTTATGATTTCAAAAAGACGTTGGCAAGATCAGGTGGATCACCCTGCTACATTAATAGTAGATGGAAGACCAAATGAAGGCGACATCATTTATATGCCTTTGATGAATAGTTTTTTTGAAATTCAATTTGTACAAGACCAAGAGCCTTTCTTTCAATTAGGAAATTTACCAGTTTACAAATTAAGATGTACTAGATGGGAATACTCATCAGAAAGATTAGATACAGGTATTAATGAAATTGATGAAAAAGAAACAACGTACTCATTAGATCAATTACAATATCAAACTTCATTAGAAAGCGGAACATTTGGTGCGGTATTAGGAAGTCCAGTCGTAATAGGAGATGTAGTTACTTCAATTCCAATTATATCAGGTGGAGAGGGTTATGTAACGGCTCCAACATTAACTATTTCAGCACCATCAGCAACTATAAACGCAACAGCGTCAGCAAACTTAACAGGAAATACTTTAAGTACATTTACTATAACAAACGCTGGTCGTGGTTATAGTTCATCGCCTACTATTACTGTAGTGTATGTAGCAACTGATAGTACAACAAAAACAAATACAGCTTCAACACCAGTTTTAACAAATGGTCAATTAACTTCAATTACACCTGCGTCAATGACAGACGTATTATCTATAACAAGTGTAACAGTTTCAAGTCCAGGTAGTGCGGTAACTGCATCTGCCACAGCAGTTTTAACAAGTGGTGTAGTAACAAGTGTAAATATAACTGTAGATGGTTCAAGTTATCTTGGATTGTCACCGACTGTAACTATATCAGAAAATACAGATGCGTCAGGTGCGTTATTATTAGAAAACGACAGCGCAGATGGCGAAAAACAATACTTCATTAATGAAGACTTTGCTTTACAAACACAATCTACTTATGCAAGTAATATAGATTTAGATAGTGAAGCTGGTTTTGATACTGCATCAGTAGCTGATGATGTATTAGATTTTACAGAACGTAACCCTTTTGGAGATGTGGATTTTTAGATGTTTGGAAAATATTTTTATAACGAATCAATGAGAAAAATGACCGTAGCATTTGGTCAACTATTTAATAGTATTCAAGTTAAGAGAGTGGACTCATCTGGTAATGTGGTACAATCTATAAAAGTACCTTTAGCATATGCGCCAAAAGAAAAGTTTTTAACTCGATTGGATCAACAACCTAATTTAGATAATAGAGAGTTTGCGATTACATTACCTCGTATGGGTTTTGAAATTACTGGAATTGCTTATGATGGTTCTCGTAAATTGACAAGAGTTCAAAAATATAAAACTGTAAAAGCGGATGCAGCGGGTAAAATATTAAACTACAATTATACTCCTGTTCCTTATAACATATCTTATTCGTTATATGTCTTTACAGCGACAGCAGAATCAGGACTACAAATCATAGAACAAATTTTACCATTCTTTCAACCAGACTATACTGTGTCAATTAAACAGGTGCCTGAATTAAATATAGTAAGAGATGTTCCGATTATATTAAATGGTATAACTTATGAAGATAGTTATGATGGTTCATATACAAATCGTAGAGCAGTTATCTATACACTTACTTTTACTGCGAAGACATATCTATATGGACCTGCTTCTACTCAAAAAGTAATTAAAGAAGTACAATCTGATCTATTTACGGATACACCCGTTTCAAAAAGAGAAACAAGAATTGTAATAACCCCTAACCCTACTTCTGCTGACGCAGATGATGATTTTGGTTTTACAACTACTATAACAGATTTTAATGACGCTAAAAATTATAATCCTACAACGGATACGGACGAATAAATAGTATAAATATATAAATAAAAGAGAGATAACTTATGGCAATTAACAAAATTAAAGAAGGTTCACTAGAGACTAATTCGATAACAGAAGCAAATGTAAGTGCTGAAGTTATTACTGCTCAAACGGAATTGACATCATTTGCTGATGATGATATTTTATTAGTATATGATACTTCAGCTACTGCTCTTAAAAAAATTCAAAAATCAAATTTAGGTATTTCTGTTTCGTTAACTTATACAAACGGAACATTTACTGGTGATGGTTCAACAACAACTGTTACAATTGACTCTGGTCGATCTGTAAATGATGTATTAGTATCTGTTAACGGATTTTTATTTATTCCAACAACAGACTATACAATTTCTGGAACTACTTTAACTTTTTCAACAGCGCCTGCGGCGTCTGCTGAAATTAACGTAAGATATTTACCTTTAACAGGAACAGCAACTTATACTAACGATACAGCAACTGGAGATGGTTCAACTGTCGCATTTACAATTGATAGTGGTAGAACAGTAGAAGATGTTATCGTAACAGTTAACGGTGTAACAATGGTACCAAGTGTTGACTATACCATTTCTGGTACGACCTTGACGTTTACAGAAGCGCCAGTAGCTTCTGCTGAATTAGCATTTAGATATTTAAGACAATCTTAATAGTAAAATGAAACTTAGAGAGATATGGGAAGTATTATACAAAACGCAGCTAATAATTTTACAACCAATGGCGTCATAACAGCGTCTGGTGTAAACAATACTTCTGTATCGGCTGTAACTTCTCTTCCATCTGGCCTAGGTGGTAGTTTAACATTAATTTCATCACAAACTGCTAGTTCATCTGCTTCATTATCCTTTACTACTGGAATAGATAGTACATATAGAACTTATTTGTTTAAATGGGTTAATTGTCACCCAGCTACAAATAGAGCTAATTTTCAATTTAATATGTCAACTGATGGCGGTAGCAACTACAATGTAACTAAAACATCAAGTTTTTTTCAAGCACATCACGGAGAATTTTATGATGATACTGACCTTAGTTATAATGTTAGTTTTGATTTAGCTCAATCAACTTCGTATCAAGTTCTTGCACACGCTTTGGGTAATGGTGATGATGAAGCTACATCAGGAGAATTATATTTATTTTCTCCAAGCAACACTACATTCGTAAAGCATTTCCTTGCAAGAAATATAAGACAAAGTAGAGATAATTCAGCAAACCAATATCAAGGTAATGACTATATTGGTGGTTACGGAAATAATACATCAGCAGTTAATGCCATTAGTTTTCAAATGAGTTCAGGTAACATAGACGCTGGAACAATTTATATGTACGGAATAAACTAATATGAGTATAATATCTTCTTTAGCAAATAACTTTACGGCCGCAGGTAAATTAAAGGCGGCAGGATTTAATAATGCTAGTTTAGCAAACGTAACAGCTTTAGATAGTAGTATTGCTTTGGGTAATCTTATTTTACTATCTACTCAAACAGCAAGTGCTAGTGCTTCTATTTCATTTACATCAGGAATTGATAGCACCTATGATGAATACATTTTTAAATTTATTAATATCCATCCATCTGCTCAATCTTATATAACTTTTCAAGGTAGCACAGATGGTGGTTCTAATTATGGAGTAACTTGTACTTCATCTTCTTTTCATACTTATCATAATGAAGGTGATGGTGTTACTGTTTTAGCATATAAAACTAGTGCAGATTTAGCACAATCCACAAGTTATATTCCTTTATTTACAGAAAATACAGATATTGAAAATGATGCTAGTTATTCAGGAACTTTACACATTTTTTCACCTAGCGATACCACTTTTGTTAAACATTTTATAGTATCTAATAATAATTCAGCACCTGGCGGATATACTGTAAATTCATATTTAGCTGGTTATTTAAACACCACATCAGCTATTAATGCAATAGATTTTAAAATGTCGTCAGGCAACATTGATGACGGAATAATTAAAATGTATGGAGTTAAAAAATCATAATGGGAACAATAACTAGAACAATTGGAAACAGTTTTACAACAAGTGGAGTAATAAAATCCTCAGCTATTGATAATACAACTTTATCAAATGTTTCAGCATTACCTGCTGCAATACCTACAGGTTTTATGGTTTTATTATCTACTCAAACTGCAAGTGCAAGTGCTTCAATAAGTTTCACAACTGGAATAGACAGTACCTATAAAGAGTATATGTTTATTTGGAACAACTGTCAGCCGTCAGTAGATTTTGCAACACTAGGATTTCAAGCTAGTACTGATGGTGGTTCTTCTTATGGTGTTACTGCTACTACATCTTTTTTTAAAGCTAATAATAGAGAAGATAATAGTTTTACAAGTTTAGGTTATGATGGTGGTCAAGATTTAGCACAATCAACGAATGATGTACAATTAAGTTTATCTATTGGTTCTTTAGGTTCAAGGTCATCAAGTGGTGTACTAAATATATTTGAACCATCATCTACGACTTTCGTAAAACATTTTACCGCAGTATCTAGCGATAGAGAAAATAGAGATAGATTAACTAATTGTTACAGTGCTGGTTATTTTAATACTACGTCAGCTTTAAATTCTTTTATTTTTAGATGTAATTTATCAGCAAATATTACAGGCACAATACAAATGTTTGGAATAAAGTAATATGGGAACAATAACTAGAAAATTCGCAAATAACTTTTTATCAGGTGGTACCTTTGCGGCCGCTGCTATAAACAATTCGTCTTTAACTAATATTACAGACGTACCAACAGCAGTAAAAGGAAAACTTACTTTAATAAGCACACAGACGGCCAGTGCTTCTGCTTCTATTTCATTTACAACAGGAATTGATAGCACTTATGATGAGTATATTTTTAAGTTTATAAACATGCACCCATCTGCAAGTGATGCAAGATTAACATTTAATTTATCAACTGATGGTGGAAGCAGTTACAATGTAACTAAAACAACAACATCTTTTTATTGTACTCATCAAGAAAATGCTGGTTATGCAGAATTAGCATATACTACAGGTTCAGATTTAGCACAATCAACTGCTTATCAAAGAATTACATCAGGATTGTCAAATGATAATGATAGTGCAACATCAGCAACTTTACATTTATTTGCACCAAGTTCAACAACATACGTTAAAAATTTTATGTTAGTTTCAAATTATTTTAATGTCGATTCTCCAGCAGGAAGTTATAATTTTTATATAGCTGGTTACGGAAATACTACGTCTGCTGTTAATGCGATTGATTTTAAATTTGATAGCGGTAACATTGATGACGGAATAATTAAAATGTACGGAGTATCAAAAACTTAATATGGGCGCAATAGGAAGAGCATTAGGAAATAGTATAACAACAGCTGGTAAAGTATTACCAAGTGCTGTAAATAATACAAGTGT
>Ga0222714_10002438_pt1 | contig 19646 bp, 15 predicted proteins | sample C33_3DmetaG_FD_165048 | JGI IMG/M metagenome (GOLD analysis project Ga0222714, IMG submission 165048) | Estuarine water microbial communities from San Francisco Bay, California, United States - C33_3D | ecosystem: Environmental > Aquatic > Marine > Unclassified | place: USA: California...
CTACTGTGCATTGCGATCACTTGATCACAGCCCAAGTTGGCGCTGACAAGGATTTGGCTATTGCCAACGAGGAGAGCAAAGAGGTTTACAACTTCTTGGCCTCTGTTTCCAATAAATACGGCATCGGCTTTTGGAAGCCCGGTGCGGGAATCATTCACCAGGTTGTGTTGGAAAACTACGCATTCCCTGGAGGCATGATGATCGGAACCGATAGCCACACGGTGAATGCTGGCGGTTTGGGCATGGTCGCCATCGGTGTCGGTGGTGCTGATGCCTGTGACGTCATGGCTGGATTGCCTTGGGAGCTCAAGTGGCCCAAGTTGATCGGAGTGAAATTGACAGGAAAGCTCAGTGGATGGGCGGCTCCCAAAGACATCATTTTGAAGGTAGCCGGTATTTTGACTGTAAAAGGTGGAACGGGCTGCATCGTGGAATACTTCGGCGAAGGCGCCAATGCCTTGAGCTGCACCGGCAAAGGCACCATTTGCAACATGGGTGCTGAAATTGGGGCTACCACTTCTACGTTTGGATACGACGAATCAATGGAGCGCTACTTGCGTGCCACTGGTCGTGCCGAAGTAGCTGATTTGGCCAACGGCATTCGCGAGCATTTAAACGGCGATGCCGAGGTATACGCTAACCCTGAGCAATACTTCGATCAAGTGATCGAAATCAATTTGGACGAATTGGAGCCCCATTTGAACGGTCCCTTCACTCCAGATTTGGCAACGCCTATTTCCAAAATGAAAGAAGTAGCCGCCGCCAACGGGTGGCCGACCAAAGTAGAGGTAGGATTGATCGGATCTTGCACCAACTCTTCCTACGAAGACATCAGCCGCGCCGAGAGTTTGGCTCAACAGGTAGCCGCTAAGAACTTGAAAACCAAAGCCGAATTCACCATTACCCCTGGTTCTGAAGTGGTTCGCTACACCATCGAGCGCGACGGCTTCTTGGAAACTTTCGACCAAATTGGAGCCAAAGTATTTGCCAACGCTTGTGGTCCTTGCATCGGTATGTGGAACCGCGCAGGTGCTGACAAACAAGAGAAGAATACCATCGTTCACTCCTTCAACCGCAACTTCGCCAAGCGCGCAGACGGAAACCCCAATACCTACGCTTTTGTAGGCTCACCTGAATTGGTAACAGCATTGGCCATTGCCGGTGATTTGACCTTCAACCCCTTGACTGATTATTTGATCAACGAAAAGGGTGAATCTGTCATGTTGGATGCCCCAACTGGAGATGAATTACCCAGCAAAGGCTTTGATGCCGAAGATCCTGGATACGTGGCTCCCGCTGCCGATGGGTCAGGCATTTCTGTTGATGTTGCACCCGACTCCAAGCGCTTGCAGTTGTTGGATCCCTTCCAAGCTTGGGAAGGCAGCGATTTGCACGGTTTGAAGTTGTTGATCAAAGCCAAAGGCAAGTGCACGACTGACCACATCTCCATGGCTGGACCTTGGTTGAAATTCCGTGGTCACTTGGACAACATTTCCGACAACTTGTTGATTGGTGCCATCAACTTCTTCAACGAGAAACCCAACGAGGTGAAAAACCAACTGACCGGCCAATACGGTCCTGTCCCTCATACCCAACGCGCATACAAAGCAGCCGGAATCGGTTCTTTGGTCGTAGGTGACGAGAACTACGGTGAAGGTTCAAGCCGCGAACACGCTGCTATGGAGCCTCGCCACTTGGGCGTTCGCGCGGTCTTGGTGAAGAGCTTTGCCCGCATTCACGAGACCAACTTGAAAAAGCAAGGCATGTTGGCTTTGACTTTTGACAACAAGGCCGATTACGACAAGATCCAAGAGAATGACAACATCGACATCTTGGGCTTGACCGAATTCGCTCCTGGAAAAGCCTTGAGCTTGGTCTTGAACCACGAAGATGGCAGTTCCGACACCATCACGGTTAACCACAGCTACAACGAGCAACAAATCGAGTGGTTCAAAGCCGGTGGGGCCTTGAACATCATTCGCAAAGGCGTAGCCTAAGGCCATGAGCCAGGGAATGAATAACCCCATTTCCTTGATACGAGCCTCTATGAGCGCCCAGCCCTACGGCTGGGCGCTTGGTGTTTTTATCGCCTTTCGCGTCTTTGCCTTTGCTTACTTCAACGGCAACTACATCGATTCCGATCAGTGTGTCTTGGCTCAACAAGCCGAAGATTTTAGCCGGGGTCTGTTTTACTCACCCTACTTCTATGGGCAGGGGTACAATCTATCGATTGAGGCATTGCTCGCCTCACCCCTGATCCAATTGGGCCTCAATCCTTTGTGGGCTTTACCCTTGGTAACCGCCGCGTTATCAGCCCTACCTTGGGTGCTGTTTTCGCAAATTCCGACCAAACCCCAGCACCAAGCATGGATTCTGTTGAGCTCCTTTTTGTGGCCCATTTCCTACACCCAAATCAGCTTGATGCCCCGTGGCTTTGTGCAAGGCATTGCTTTGGCCGCCATAGGGCTGTTCGCATTCGCCAAAGGGGTGAGATGGAGATGGTCCATTTTTGCCTTTCTATCGTGCGCCGCCCTGTTGGCCAATCCCAATTCGGCGCTCTTGTTAGCCGCAGCATTACCCTTTGTGCTGAAAGTCCTCAAGCCACGTGATCTATTGCCTGTAGCTTTGGGCCTACTCCCCGCTGCTGGCCTAATTGGGGCCTTGCATTCTTGGAGCTCTGAACTGGCAACCTTTTGGGTTCATGGCAATCCCAACCTCTCATGGACCTGGACCGTGGCCATCGAAAACCTCAGTGCCTTGCCTCAGAGATTGCAGCACTTGATTTGGCTTCCGGGATGGGCAGGTCTTGCTTTGAGTTTAGTCGTGCTGACCTGGCTTTTGATTCGCTTCCAAGCCCATCATGTGGGCCTCTTTTTGCTATTGGTCTTGCTCGCTTCGATGGGCTCGGCCAAATTAACTGATGGAACAGCCAACATCTTTTATTCGTACGGACGATTCTTTTTGGCCATACCTCCGGCCTTGGCATTTGCCTTTGCGGTAGGTCATGCGGAAACCAAATTCAGTTTTCACCCTCTGTGGCTGCCCCTAAGCGCCGCTTATGCATTTGGGCTCTGGCACTTCAGCAGCATTCGCCATTTTGGAAATGTATACTGCCCCGTGATGGTTTACCACAGAGCCACATTTCAGGACCATGCGCGAGAAGTATTGCAGGCGAGTGAGTCATCTGATTGCATCATCATAGGCAATCATTGGGTCATAGAAGCCGGTAGTCAAGGATTTGGTTTGCTAGAAGACCTTCCCCCATCCTTTCGACCTGTATACGAACGACGCTTGTTTGAACTGCTGCCTTTGTTGGACAAAAGTTGCGATGAAATCCTATTGCTAGACATCGAATTGGACAAGCGCCCAGAAGTGCGCAAACATTCAGATTTGATTTGGACTGAAATCCCCAGCGCATTAGGCACCTTGTACCAAATTCGCACAAATCGCGAAAAGACGCTGCGCGAATTGTTGCAAATTCTGCAACTCACAAGCCCAAATTGGGATGGCAGCAATTAGCCTTAACGGCCAGCAAATCGCCGAATGGCCTCGCGGGTATATAACTGAGCGCACGCGTGCATATTCCCTGGATCACGCTGGAATCCGTTGCCATTTCGAACCACGATCATGTCCAGTTCAGGAATGCAAATGACGAACTGGCCTAAGTGACCTTGAAAGCAAGACAGCTTGTAGGTTTTGCCTCCTTCTTCCAAATCAAACAACCAAAAAGAATGGCCGTATTTGTGGGTCATTTCTCCGCCTAAACCGGGCAACTTGATCTCATCCAAAGGAATCTGAGCCATCGCTAAAAAGGCAGAGTCCACCAAGCCTTCGCCATGGTGCAAGACCAATCGGCCCAACTTGGCAAAATCGCGAGAACGAGCGTCGAAGCAACAGTAATTCAGCTCTTTTCCGTTTTCTCGGTCCAGCTGCCAAAGGGCGGGAGCCTCGGCTCCAATTTTCGACCACAACTCGCGTGAAGCAAAGGCTGAAAGTGACTCACCCAGGGCTTGATTCAGGGCCAAACCCACCAACTGAGTGGCCCCACTCTGATATTCGTAATGGGTTCCGGGTTGGCGAACGACCGCAATTTCACGCATGGTCGCTTCAATATCCGATCCGTAATAGGCACGGGCTGTTATACCCATAGGGGCCGTATAACTCTCATTCCATTCCAGGCCCGCTGTCATGGTGATCAGATGGCGCAAAGTCAAGGCTTTAGCATGGGCTTCGTACTCGGGATTTTTTTGGCCAGCCAATTCGCCTACCCATGGCAGATAAGTTCGTACAGGCTCATCCCATGAAGGAATTTTACCTTGCTGAATGGCGATTTGTACGAGCATGGCCGTAATGGTTTTGGCCATAGAAAAGGAATTCGCTTTTTCTTCTTCGCCAAAAGGATCGAAGTAACGCTCCATCACCAAGGTATCTCGAAGAACAACCAAATAGGAGCCGCTATTCGTGCTCTCCAACATGGTTTGCAATTCCTCGCTGATGGGCTGCTCGAACCGATCTTCAGCCACTGCAAAGGGCCGAATCGCCTTGGGATCGTTCGCTATTTCACGGGTATCAAAGTCTTTCCAATCCAAGTAATGCGAGGTGGTTTGACCACGCAAATAGGTCAACTCAATTCCTTTGATCAGGTAGCGGTAGGGAGACAACCACATCAAAAAAACCAACAAGCCCAATGTGGCCGCGGCGTACAAAAGGGTTCGAAGTACCTTGTTCATGACATCAATGTTACGCAAAAACCACCTGAAATCGGGTAATTTTGTACGATGCCCATTTTGAAAAAATCTGCACCCTTTGTTTTGCTCATTGCTTTGTTTCTCTTGCCTTTGGCCGGCATATTCCTGTCTCCCAAAGGGATCCAGTGGAATCAAAGCGAGCACCCAGGATACCAACAGCAGTGGTTGGAAGAAAAACGAAGTGCCGATGGCACATGGCCTAGCTTCATGCGCAGTGCCTGGGCCAAAGCTGATCGAGCCCTGAGCGTTCGCAACCGAGCCGGATTTTTTGATACAATTTTGGAACTTGGTCCCCGCGATGTGGGAGGCCGAACCCGATCCATGTGGGTAGACCCCACTGATCCCAATGTATATTTAGCTGCGGCCATTTCCGGAGGAATTTGGCGCAGTGAAGACGCGGGCAACAATTGGACTCCCCTGAATGATCACGAAGTGAATCTGATGGCCAGTTGCATCACCCACAACCCCCAAAACCCCAAGTTGGTTTACTACGGTACTGGCGAAAGCCGAGCCAATAGTGCCGATGTGAATGGAGACGGGATTTTCAAAAGCACTGATGGGGGCAAGTCCTTCACCCAACTCAGTAGTACCATGGGCAAAGCGGGATTTTCCGACATCTGGGACATTGCTCATTCCCATACCGACAGCCTCACCCTATTTGTAGGCAGCCATACCCAAGGATTGCTTCGAAGCACTGACGGCGGTGCCACTTGGGAAACCGCTTTCAACGGGGGCAACAAACAAGTCAACAATGTGGTTTGCTTGCCCAGCGGCCGAGTAATCTTGAGCATGCAATCGAACCAAGTTTATTACAGCGATGAGAATGGAGCTCCTGGCAGTTTTGTAAAAGCAGAGTTCACCAATATGCCCGTAGCGGGAACCTACCGCCGCATCCAAATGGGTTATTGCGCCACCTATTCGAAGGTCATGTATGCCGTTTTCGAAGGGTTTGGATTTTCAGACCCTCCAGCAGCCTTTTTCAAGAGTAGCGATGGCGGCGCCAATTGGACGGCCCAACGCACACCTACCGACATGGGAGCGGGGTACCAAGCCTATTGCGTCATGCTCGGCGTTCACCCAACTGACAGCAATTCAGTTGTTGTAGGGGGCGTAAACATTACCGAGACTCGTGATGGGGGACAGACCTGGATCAAAAAACAAACTGGGCATTCCGATCACCACTCTTATTATGCCTTGGACAACAACCAATACCTTATTGGCACGGATGGCGGTGTGTTCCGCTATCGCTGGGGAAATACGCAAATCCAAGCCAATTTGAACGCTGGATATCAGGTAACGCAATTCTATGCCGGGGGCATGGGTTACGAAGGATACACGGCCATTGCAGGCGCCCAAGATAACGGGACTCACGTATCAACCGGCCGTTTGGTTTCTCGCAAATTTTACGGAGCAGACGGAGCCTATTGCCACATTGGTCAGCAAGATGGCTCTGTAGCGTATCTATCTACTCAAAATGACGGCATACGCCGAGTGCCAAACTTCAATCCTCTGAGCCCTCCCAGTTGGCAACAAACAGTAGGAATCAACGATAGCCGCTTTGCCAGCGATGGCGTTGACTTCATCAACCTATATGAATTGAGCGATTTTGATCAAGGTCAACTGTACTACCGAACCAACCGATACTTGTACCAGAGCACTGATATGGGTACATCTTGGACCCAACTGTCCAAGATTCGCACAGGTATTAAAGCGATTGCTATTTCTTACGCTCAAAATCCTATTGTCTATTTTGGAGGGTCAGCCGCTCAATTGTACCGCATCGACAGCGCTCTTTCTGCCACTCCCGGAACCGAAGTTTCCCTGAACAACAGCATACCCAGCTCGGTCACCAATGATGTGATCAAGGGCATTTGTTTGTATTCACATGATCCAAACAGTTGCTACATTGCCTTGTCCAATTACAGTACCCAACCTCGAATTTGGCGCGGCCGCAATTTGGACAAAACCCCCACCTGGGAAGAGGTTTCCTCAGGTCTGCCCGCTGGGCTTCCAGTGAATCATGTGGCCTGTGACCCCAACGATCCAGAAAACCGCATTTTTGCCGCCACCGATTACGGTTTCTACTACACGCTAGACGGAGGCAAAACATGGGAAAAGCACTATGGCATTCCCTCAGTAGCCGTGCATCAAATCAAAATGCGCGCCTCTGATCGCACCTTGTTCTTATTCACCCACGGCCGTGGAATGTGGGCCATCAAACTCAATCCTGAAGTGAATGCCATTCGCCCAGTGAGTGAGAACCTGGCCTTAAGCCTGTACCCCAATCCCGCCCAAACGCAGATTCAGATTCAGGCCCTTGAAACGCTCCGATACCGTGTTTTCAACACCCAAGGTCAGCAGGTTTTGCAAGGTACTTGGGCAGCTGGAACCCAACGATTGAACATTGAGAATCTGCCTTCAGGAACCTATTTCATTCGGGCTTCAGGAGCCAACATTACCTATACGCAATCGTTCATCAAACAGCCATGAATCCACAGGTAGAGAAAGACCTCAAAGCTCTGGAGGCCGAAATAAATGAGCTCAATGACATGCTGCGCGAGGTCAGTGATGACGTTCGTGCTGCTGGCTTCAGTCAATATCCGCTGTTTGTGGCGCACCAAGAAGTGAAATCAGTGGGAGATTGCATCTTGGATCGTACGGAATTTGACTTCCCTTACTCGATCAACGCCACGACCCTGGAACGATTCATGGAATTGGGTTTGCTGAGCGAGGACCGTAAGGAAGCTTTCACCAAGGCTTGGGGAGATCCCGATACCAACCTATGCGTATTTTGGGTCAATGGTGAGCACACCCGATTCATTTTCAAACCCTTCAAATCATGAGCAATACGGCCCGCATTGACATCGTAGTGTTGAACTACAACACGCGTGATTTGCTGGCTCAATGCCTGCCCGTTGTACTTCGAGAATCGCAAATTCCGGGAGCGCGAATAGTACTGGTTGACAACCATAGTAATGATGGCAGCGCCGATTACGTGCGACATCATTTCCCCGAGATTCATCTGATAGAGTTGCCCGAAAATGCTGGCTATGCCGGTGGCTACAACCAGGCCTTGGCTCAATTGGATGCCGACTATTTTGTATTGCTCAACAGCGACGCCGAACCCGGTCCCAATTGGTTGACGCCATTGTTGCAATTGGCAGAAAACACTCCGCAATTTGGGGCGGCTCAACCCCATATCCTCGACTATTATCAGCGAGACAAGTTCGAATATGCCGGTGCCGCCGGCGGATACATGGACCGCTTCGGATACCCCTTCTGCCGCGGAAGAATCTTTGGACAAGTCGAAAAAAATGAGGGGCAATACAACCAATCCCAACCTATTTTTTGGGCTACCGGAGCCGCTTTGTTTGTCAAACGACAGGCTTGGCTTGAGGCTGGAGGTTTGGACGAGGCTTTTTTTGCTCACTTCGAGGAAATCGACTTGTGCTGGCGTTTGCAACTCAAAGGGCACAGCATTTGGTCCTGTGCCGATAGTGTTGTCTATCACATGGGTGGAGGTACTATGGCCAATCAAAGTCCCCGAAAGACCTACCTCAACTTTCGCAACAACTTGCTCATGTTGTACAAGAATCTACCCATAGAGTTGGCCAACAAGCGCATTCTTCAGCGCAAATTGATGGATGGACTAGCCGCCATCCTTTTCTTGTTGCAAGGCAAACCCCAGTTGATTATTCAGATCATCAAAGCTCACCGAGATTTTAACCGGAGCAAGCATCAATTTCAGCGAAGTCAAAACCCTGTTCCCATCGCGCAATTGAAGGGAACCTTGAACGCGAGTTTGGTCTTTGGCTATTTCTTGCAAGGGAAAAAAACCTGGACCGCTTGGTCCCGAAACCAACAGGTTAACTAAGCCCCTGAACGCGGGTGGTATTTCAGCAAGGTCTCGGATAAGAAACTACGATCCAGGTGGGTGTAAATCTCGGTAGTCGTGATGGACTCGTGACCCAGCATTTCTTGAACCGCCCGTAGGTCAGCGCCAGCCTCGACCAAGTGTGTGGCAAAACTGTGCCGGAAGGTATGAGGAGAAATGATCTTTTGTATTCCCGCTTTTTGCGCGCAGCGTTTGATCAGTAAAAACACCGACTGCCTTGACAAAGCAGCCCCTCTGCGATTGAGAAAAAGTACATCTCTATGGGCGTCTTGTATGTTCATGTGACGCCGAATGTTATCGTAATACAAGGTGATGTGCTTAAGTGCCCTAGCCCCGATGGGTACCAATCGCTCCTTATTGCCTTTTCCCAACACCTGAACATAGCCCTCTTCTTTGTGCACATGGGTACTTCTCAACTGCACCAGTTCCGATACCCGCAGACCACAGCTGTACAAGGTTTCTAGCATGGCCACATCGCGCTCGCCCTCCTTTTTGCTGCGGTCCACACTGGCGATCATGGCATCGATCTCATCGGGTGACAAGACCACGGGTAGTTTTCGCCCTATCTTGGGAGGCTCCACAAAATCAGCGGGGCTCTCAGCCAAGGCTTGCTCCATCACCCAGAACTTATAAAAAGAGCGAAGACCCGATACGACACGAGCTTGACTGCTAGCCTCAAAACCTAACTGAGACAAGCCAGCAACAAACGATTCCAAATCAGCCTGTTTGACTTGCATGGGCCCTATCGAACGGGGCTCAGCCCAAAACTGCAGTTTTTGGATGTCGCGGTGATAGGCTTCAATGGAATTGCTGGACAAGGAACGCTCCAACAATAGGTATTGCAAGAACGGCTGTATGGCCTTGTCCCAATTCATTTGCTTTACTGAAATTCAGCGTGTGCCACTTGTACGATGTTCCCTGTACTGTTGTCGATGATCCAAACCAAGGCGCTCAAATTTTCAGCTTTCCAGTTGGTTCGCCGAGGCACATACATGTGTTTTTCTACTGTGACTCCGGCCACAGCATTCACGGAAGCCGGAATGGTCATGGCATCGCCCAAGGCCGAACCTTTGACTGCGCGCAAAACATGATCATGCTCGTATTCATCGGTGTATCCGCCGGGGGCATCAACATCTGATTGCTTTCCAATGATGTGGCTTTCCAAAATACCCACTACCCAGCTGTAATTGCTATTGAGATCGGTATTTGCAGTGGCTTTGATTTCCAAACGACCTCGGTCTTCATCGGTTTGCCATTCGGTGCGCAGTTCCAAGTTCCATATCGATGGCTTGGCCAATTCATCTTGCACCATCAAGGGCCAAGAAGTCGAACTCACCAAGCGATTCCCAGACCCGTCTGGCGCATAATTCACACTGCCAATGGGCAAAGAAATCACCGAACCCAAGGAGTTGATGATTTGGGTAGCATCTTCATTTGATAGCGTGTCAAACCCGGGCCAGGGACGAGTCAACGATGCGGGAGAACTGGCATACAAGGCCACCGCTTCTACCCTTCCTGGATATTGATTAACTAGATCTTTGGCCACTTTGGCTGCCCTGGGACAATTGTTGCAACGAACACCGGTCACATCAATGACCAAGGCTGTCTTGGCTTGTGGGCTCGGTGCAGCAGACATGTAGACCGTGTCTAACAAAGGTTTTTCGGTAAACTTGATATAGGGGGGTTCTTCCTCACAAGAGACAAAGAGTGCAATGGCACACAAACTCAGCAACGCGGCTTTTCGCATGGTAACGAAGGTACAAAACCGATTGCACTTAATTTTGTTCTACACCTATGCGCTTAACTGCTCTTATTCTTGGAATGGGAACCCTTTTGAGTTCCTGTTTTTTTGGAAAACCCAAAATGGCCAACCCCAATATGACCCAAACTCCTAGCACCTCCGTTTTCGACATCTCCATCAATGCCTTGGATGGCAGCCCCATGGATTTGTCTGCCTTCAAAGGCAAAAAAATCTTGATTGTCAATACCGCCAGCGAATGCGGATACACGCCTCAATACGAAGGCCTGCAAGCCTTGTACGAAGCCAACAAAGAACAATTGGTGGTCTTGGGCTGCCCCTGCAACCAATTCGGAGGCCAAGAGCCCGGAAGTGCGGAGCAAATTGCGAGTTTTTGCAGCAGCCGCTTCCAAGTCAGTTTCCCCATGACCGAGAAAATTGATGTCAAGGGCGACGGGCAGCACGCGCTGTACAAATGGTTGTGCAACAAAAGCCAAAACGGAGCCTTGGATGCCAGTGTCAGTTGGAACTTCAACAAATTCCTGTTGGACGAAAACGGGCAAATGATGGCGTATTATCCATCAAACATCAGCCCCAACGACCCCGATTTGCTGGCTGCCATCAATCGCTAAATCCCGCAAGGCATTTCAGCCCTTGTGCCGTATTTTTGCGGCACTTCAATCTCATGAGTATTCTCGTCAATAAAGATTCCAAGATTGTGGTTCAAGGGTTCACCGGTAACGAAGGAACCTTTCACGCCACCCAAATGATCGAATACGGCACCAACGTTGTCGGAGGTGTAACCCCAGGCAAAGGCGGTAGCTTGCACCTGAATCGCCCCGTTTTTAACACCGTTCAAGAGGCGGTGAAAGGCACAGGCGCCAACGTCAGCATCATTTTTGTTCCACCCGCATTTGCTGCTGATGCCATCATGGAGGCCGCTGATGCTGGAATCAAGGTGATCGTTTGCATCACAGAAGGAATCCCCACCAAAGACATGGTGATGGTCAAAGCTTACTTGAGCGACAAAGATTGCACCTTGATTGGCCCCAACTGCCCCGGTATCATCACTCCTGGCGAAGCGAAAATTGGCATCATGCCCGGTTTCATCTTCAAAAAGGGTCACATTGGCGTGGTTTCCAAGTCAGGAACTTTGACGTACGAAGCCGTTGACCAATTGACCAAATTGGGATTGGGTCAGAGCACTGCTATCGGCATTGGCGGTGACCCCATCATCGGCACAACCACCAAGGAGGCAGTTGAGATGTTCATGAACGACCCCGACACCCATGGCATTGTCATGATTGGTGAAATCGGAGGAGGCATGGAAGCAGAAGCCGCCCGTTGGATCAAAGAACACGGAACCAAACCCGTTGTTGGATTCATCGCTGGTCAGACAGCCCCTCCAGGCCGTCGCATGGGTCACGCTGGAGCCATCGTAGGTGGAAAAGACGACACCGCTGCTGCTAAAATGGCCATCATGGCTGAGTGCGGTATTCACGTGGTCGATTCACCTGCTGAAATCGGACAGAAAATGTTTGATGTGTTGAACGGATAATTCTCGAACGCAATCCATAAAAAAGCCGGCTTTGCAGCCGGCTTTTTTGTTGACCTACATTCTTATCGAGTCAGGTCAATGACTTCCACATCTTCGTGTGCTGCCGCATTCCATTCGAAATAGGTATCAGCCAAGGCTTGATTGGTGACAAAGGTTTTCAAATCCAACTCAATGATCACTTCCGTGCCGTTCTTGTTGTGTTGAATCAATCGCTGGATTTTACCGGATGTTTTTTCAACTTCTAATCGTATCCATGACCATGAATAATTTTTTCTTCGATTAGGTACCATATGGATAACATCACAAACACTCCCAGCCCTCGAAATTTCTCCTTCATGCAACGATTTAAAATCTCTTTTATATATGGTGAATAAATCACTGGGGTCAATGCCGCTATTCTTATTTTTAAAAGTGTCTTTGTTGACCTCAAAATCGCCTTTTACATAAGTCCATATATACTTAGAATTGCAAAAAATTTCTTGTTCTCCATAGTCCAACTTAAATTTCTTGCCCTTCATCCAAATTTGACCTTTTGATTTGGACTCCTTTCCATTCATTGCTTTGGAAACTAGAGTAAATTTAGAACTAATGGTCTTATAAGTCTGATAATCTCTAGAGACCCGTTTGAGGATTTCTTTAGATTTAGTATCACTTCCAGTTGAATTCTCCTTCTGTTTAGCTAGTTCAGAGGAATTTACACTATCAATCACCAATGAATCGACCTGTATCGAACTAGAATCAACCGTCAAAGTAGCCGGAATCGTGCTTTCACCTAAATCCTTTTTTTCTTCCCTTATTGCTTGTCCTGAAGTATCTGATTGACAATTGGCAGCAACGAAAATAAGCGGTAGAACTATTGCCCAAATTTTGAACTTTCTCATTTTATTATTCTTCGAATATCTTGAAACCAAGACACCTTAACATTTCATATCGATTAACGAGTTCAAAATTAGTCCAAGTTGTCCAAAAAGTGCTCTAAACTCATCTCATCAGGTATCAATACTTCTCTGGCCTTGCTGCCTTGATTCGCTCCGACAACCCCAGCGTCTTCCAACTGATCCATTAATCGGCCGGCACGGTTGTACCCAATTTTCAATTTGCGCTGAATCATGCTGGTCGAACCTACTTGATTTTGTACAACCACACGGGCTGCATCGGCAAAGAGGCTATCTCGCTCATCGGGATCAAAGTTGCCACCTCCGCTCAAGCTACCGCCCTCTTCTTTCACTTCAGGTAAAACATAGGCCGTCGAATAAGCTCGTTGTTCCCCAATAAATTCACAAACCCTTTCCACCTCTGGAGTGTCAACAAAAGGACATTGCAGGCGAATCATGTCGCTTCCGCCTGAATACAACATGTCACCTTTGCCTATCAATTGATCAGCACCATTGGCATCCAAGATGGTTCGAGAGTCAATCTTCGAGGTAACCCGGAAAGCAATTCGCGCAGGGAAGTTGGCTTTGATCATACCCGTAATGACGTTCACAGAGGGGCGCTGAGTCGCCAAAATCAAGTGAATCCCAATGGCTCGGGCCAGCTGAGCCAATCGCGCTATGGGTGTTTCCACCTCTTTGCCTGCAGTCATGATCAAGTCGGCCACCTCATCGATGACGACCACGATGTACGGCAAATGCCTATGACCGTTTTCGGGGTTCAACTTGCGCTCCTTGAATTTCGCATTGTATTCTATGATGTTTCGCACCATCGCGTCTTGAAGGAGCTTGTATCGATCGTCCATCTCCACACACAGCGAATTCAGCGTATTGATAACCTTGGAATTGTCGGTAATGATCGCATCTCCGTCGCCCGGCAACTTGGCCAAGAAATGGCGTTCAATTTTGTTGAACAGGGTCAATTCCACCTTTTTCGGATCGACCAAAACAAATTTCACGTAGGCCGGATGCTTTTTGTACAACAGCGATACAAGAATGGCATTCAAGCCCACCGACTTACCCTGACCAGTGGCACCGGCCATCAATAGGTGAGGCATTTTGGCCAAATCGGCTACAAAAATCTCGTTCGAAATGGTCTTACCCAGAACGACGGGCAAAGCGGCATCGCTTTCTTGAAACTTTTTAGAAGCCAAGACGGTTCTCATGGGCACCATCTCGGGATTGCGATTGGGCACCTCGATACCAATGGTACCGCGACCCGGTATCGGCGCAATGATTCGAATACCTAGAGCCGCCAAACTCAAAGCGATGTCATCTTCCAAGTTTTTGATTTTGGAGATCTTCACACCGGGTGCAGGTACAATCTCATATAAGGTTACGGTAGGACCAACGCTCGCCTTGATACTGGAGATGCCAATCTTATAGTTTTCCAGTGTGGTGGTAATTAGGTCCTTGCTCCTGGCGATTTCTGCCATGTCAATTTCCTGTTTGCCCTGGTCGTAATCTTTCAATAGATCCAAACTGGGGAATCGATAGTTGCTCAACTCCAAAGTGGGATCAAACAGCGTATCCAGCCCAAATCGCTTTTTTTCTCCAAAGGGATCCCCTTGGTTTTCATCGACCGTTTCCTCTTCGTTTTGGGTCAAATCTTGCACTTGGAAACCCAGATCCAACTCCACCTCAGAGCTGGACTTTGCCTCTGAATCCTGCGTTGGCTCCTCGACATTTGCCTCTGGGCTAGCACCAAAAAACAGCTCTTCCGGCTCTTGGTAAGCGGTAGGTTTGATGTCTTCAGTAGCATCTGGCGACGACTCTTCATCCTTGCGCTTAAGGATGATTTGATTCAGGTCTTGGGCTGGGTCTTCCTTATCCTCTTCAGGAGCCAATTGGTATTCCCCTTCTTCCGGATCGTCAATGATGATGCGAGCCTCGTGATCGGCAGAGGTCGATTCTTCAGACTCCGTCTCATCGGCCAATTCTCCCTCCTCCTCAATCAAGGCGTCCAAACTGCTTTCAACGGCTGTGCGAAGCTGCATTTTGCGGAAGGGATTCATATTCAAAAAGAGCATGGAATAAACAACCGCATAGGCTGCGATGAACAGAAAAGTCCCGATTCCTCCAATGGCATCTTGCAATTTCTGTACCGAGTAATACCCGAATCCGCCGCCAAGCACAGGCTGCCAAGTTTGAAATATGAAGCCCAAAAACAAGGAGAACCAAAGGGTAAACAGAACGCTGTGAATGGCAATGCGCAGCAGTGAAAACGGGCGATAATCGAACAGCAATTGAAGGCCTGCAAAAGCCGTCAACGGCAGCAAGGCGAATGCCCCCAATCCAAAACCGTTGTGCACGAAACTGAAGGCCAATCGCGCGCCCAAATAACCCATGGCATTGGCGATTTTACCCTGGTGCTCTCGAAAGGCCTCCCAATCGCCATCGGCGAGAAAACTCTGATCTCTGGTCCATGAAAAGAAGAAACTGATGAAGCTGATGAACAGGATAGCCGTGAACACCAACAGCAAAAAGCCCACAGCTTTTCGGGTGGGTTCGTGCTGCAAGGTAGCCGCATTCCACAAGTCCTGGCCACTGATTCGCTCTTGCGTATCACCCGGCTTTTCCTTGAGAAAGTCAGTCTTTTTGGGGTTGGTCTTCTTTTTCGGGGCTACCATGAATCAACGAATATACCGGTCCCTTCGCGCGCGAGCCTGAGAGGTTTTGCACGCCAGAGGCGAGTGTGCGCTATTGCAAACAATAGGATTTGAATCGGCTAGAGAGCAAAAATGGTCGACTCTTAGACTTAGAGTTGCACTTCCATTCCCTCGACGGCCAATTCGGCATCGGGAAATTGAGACCGGGCCTCTTCCAACAGGGGTTGAAGATCGGTGTATCGGGCAGAAAAATGACCCAACAACAAGCGCTTTACCTCGGCCCATTTGGCCATTTCACCCGCTTGTATGGAGGTGGTATGGTAGGTCTGAATGGCCCGTTCTAAACGGTCGTGCATGAAGGTTGCTTCGTGGTACATCAAATCCACTCCGTGCAGAAACTTCGCCAATTCAGGCAGTTGAGCCGTATCGGAAACATAAGCGTAGCGTCGGTTCTTGTTACCCGGAAGTGTCAAAGCTGCATTGGGTATCAGTGTTCCGTCTAAACGGGTATAATCCTCTCCCATTTTCACGGCTGCGTAGGCTTCAACAGGCACTTGCAAACTGTGGCAAGCATCGACATTCAAACGTAGTTCAGGCCCTATTTCTTCGAACAAAAAGCCGGTACACGCGATGCGGTGGCTGAGCGGAAAACTCGTGACCCGAAAGCCTTCACCTTCCAAAACTGTCGCAGGCTCCTTGTCTTGTGTGGCCACAAAGTTCAAGGGGAAAGTGAGCCTTGAGTCACTGGCCTCTAGGGTATGTTGCAACAAGGAATCCAATGGAGCTGGTCCTACTAAAGTCAGGGGCTCCGTGCGGCCAAACAAGCTCATAGAGGTTAGCAATCCGGGAAGGCCAAAAAAGTGATCTCCGTGCAAATGGCTAATCAAGATGGTCTTGATTTTTTGCATGCGCAAGTTGTATTGAACGAGTCGCATTTGAGTTCCCTCCCCGCAGTCGATGAGGAAATATTCTCCATCCATACGCAAGTACTGAGATGACGGGAATCGGTGCCTAGTCGGCGTAGCCGACGAGGTTCCCAAGATAGTCAACTCAAAGGGTTTTTGCATACGCTCCAAAGATAGCGTTAAAATGAAGCCTAGGTAAGTTACCAGTAAAGAAAGGGTTGAGTTTGGCAAAGTTCGAGAGGCCGGAAATTAGGGGGAGCTTCCATTCGATACTTGTGGAGCACAGTATTTTCGGTTCGTAACTTGACTGCCGGAGAACTTAGAACTTTCCCGGTATGCTCAACCCAACACCTCTTCGACCGCGGCCATGACTTGGGCCTCGGAAAGTCGCATCATGCAGGAATCGTTAGGACGCATGCAGTGAACCTGGTCACAGGGGTGGCACGGCAGTATTTCATGGAGCACGCGCGAGCGCAGCGAGCGCGGGTAAAAGACGTTTTCAACCCCAGGGCCGAACAACCCGACTAGGCCCAATTTGGCACCGGCAGCCGAGGCTCTATCGGCCAGTTGCAAAGGCCCGCTTTCGTTGCCCACGAAGAGCTTGGCATGAAGCATCAAGGCATAGGTATCAAGCAACGCATTGCGGTCCAAATCAGTTGACAGCAGAACGGGCACCTGACTGGCATCGGCCAACTGTCGCATCAATGGGGCCTCATCTGAGCTCCCTAATAAAAGAACTGCAAGACCTTTTTTCTCTTGCAGGGCTTGGCACAATCGGACATATCGATCAATGGGCCAATGCCTAAGCGGGCTGCGTCCGCCGGCGTGAATCAAAGCAAATTCGCCCCATTTTTGGCTCATTTCTTGAGCCCATTTCAACTGCTCATCAGAAGGATACAACAATGGCTCTCCAATGGTCAGTTCTGAATCTATAGATCGGGCTACAGCAGCGTTGGTGTCAACCTCGTGGGCCTGACGGCTGCGGTTTTTCCATCGAATCGAGCCTCGTTCACTTCGCTTAGACGGCCAAAAGCGAAAACTGCGAAAGAAGGTCGCCCAGGTTCCGCGCAATTCAAGTACCCAATCGTAGCAAGAATCCCAGTCAGACAGGTCTGTCAACACTCGATCAACATGAGGGTCTTGGCTCAACAAGGGTGCCACAAAGGGCTTGCACAAGACGTGCAATTCCGCTTGCGGATGCTGCTCTTTCAAAGCTGAAAAGACATGCGTACAAACCAACATATCGCCAATTTCATCCCATTTGACGCACAAAATGCGTTTGGGCTCTCGACGACCGCGTCGCCAAAAACCCAAGGCGTTGAACAGAGGGTTCAACAGGGCATTGGCTAGGTATAGACGCTGTTCCGGACTCAAGGCAATAGAGGGTACAAAACGGGTTTGCTGGGCACAGCATCGCTGCGCAAACTGGGTGTTTGAATGTGCAACAGGTACAATCCATCTTCAACCGAATTCGGCACATAAACCATTTCGGTGATGCAGGCGTTCCAACGCAGGTTCTTCATCCACAGGCCATCGGGATCGGCCAAGGTCTCCTCCCGAGAAGGAACGTTCCACCAAATTCGGTGAGCCGCCAAAGCACCCGAATCTTCTTCTGGATCGACCGACGGAAAATCGGTCAATAGGTGATGGAAACCACCCTCTACAATTACTCTCATCGCCTCTTCTGATATGTAGGGCGGTTCATTTCCGCTCCAAACCATCGAACGCTTGGCCTCGGTATTGGGAAGGGAGCGCAAGCACAGGGCATCGGCCGCCTGGAGTTTTCCCCTCAAGGCCCCTTCTGCGAGAAATGCTCGCTCCTGCTGCTGATCGAGCTCGACGCTCAAAACCTGCACCAAAAAATAAGATTGGGTCAAAGCCTGAGGAACCGTATAGCGGTCTTTGAGAATGTGCCCCACGCATTCTGTGTGAGTACCGTTGCCATGAGGGCAAAGGGTCAGCACTTCGCAATTGGCCGAGCCGCCTTCTGCCACAGCACCGACAAAGTCACCCACTCGAATGGGCTCAAACTGGGCGGGCTGTATGTGAAAAGCGTTGGGGTTATCTCCTCCCGGCCCAATTGACAACGACAAATCAATGCCCGACGATAGGTCAGCGACATAGGTTTGGTTCTTGGAAACGAGGCTTAACTGCACAAAACAAAGGTGGCACAAATTCAGCAAATTCTCGGCTTTGGACTGCCAATTTCAATCAAATGCGTCGAGCTCCTCTATCTTGGAAAAACTCGCTGCGGTCTTCTTCTCGATCGGGCAAGGGTTGGCTTTCAACCGCACCTATTTCGAATTGAACATAGCGAATCGTCTTACCATTCAGAAGCCAAATCTTCTCGTAAAAGGTCTGAATTTGCATTCGGGGCGGCATGGGGTTCATCGCATACACATCATCGAATTGCTCGACAATACGCAAACCATCTTGGGCTACCTGATCCAAAGTACTTTGCCAAAACATGTGCGAATCGCTCTTCAAATGCACCTTGCCCGAAGGATTCATCACCTGGCGATAAATATTCAAAAACTTATAGCTGGTCAAGCGTTTTCGCATTTTTCGTGGCTGCGGATCAGGGAATGTGATCCAAATCTCCTCAACTTCGCCGGGAGCAAAAAAGTCAGCCAGTCGATCAATTTCAATGCGAAGAAATGCGACATTGTTCCAGCCATTTTCCAAGGCCTTTTTCGCCCCAGCCCACAATCGGTTGCCCTTGACATCGACCCCGATGTAATTCCTATCGGGCTCCAACTGAGAAAGACCCAAAGCGTAGTCTCCTTTGCCGCAGGCGAGCTCCAAAACGATGGGATTCTCGTTGCCAAAAACAGAGCTCCACTTACCCTTGAGGTCATGCTTGTAGTCAAAGCAATTGCTGAATGCTTCAAACTCAGCGTATTTCAACAATTTGTTTTTTGCGTTCCCCACGGTTTGGCTTTTCGTTGATGCAAAAATGCAGCGAGGCTGCGAGTATTCACCAAAGTCTTCCGAATTTTGCCGTATGTCCATGCCCTTGTCTCCCGAAATACTGGTGCAAGCCTATGCTTCTGGGGCCTTCCCCATGGCTGATCCTGAGGAAGGCGGGGCGATTTATTGGCACATTCCTGAACGAAGGGGCATCATTCCACTCGACGAGCGCTTTTCCCCTTCTAAAAATTTGATGCGCCTATACCGCAAAGAACCCTTTGACTTGCGAATCAACCGAGATTTTGAGCAGGTCATTCGCAATTGCGCCGAATTGAGAGCCGACGACACCTG
>Ga0222714_10002440_pt1 | contig 19643 bp, 28 predicted proteins | sample C33_3DmetaG_FD_165048 | JGI IMG/M metagenome (GOLD analysis project Ga0222714, IMG submission 165048) | Estuarine water microbial communities from San Francisco Bay, California, United States - C33_3D | ecosystem: Environmental > Aquatic > Marine > Unclassified | place: USA: California...
TTCTCTGGGTCTTTATCAGTAATGTTTGACGATTCTGGTTTGAATCCGCCTTTATTCATTATTCTTGAGTATTGACCCATAAATTCTTCGACGAATTGGTCTATTAAACCAGTAAATTCGTCATAAGCACCGCCGAATGCTTGATGTTGTGCATAACTATCGGTTTGCCAATGATATATTTTTAATTGGTTATGTAGAGTTAAAAATTTTGTTATTAAGTCCATATACTATAATTATCTATGATATAAGATTTCTTTCTGTTTTAATTCATCTTTTTTATTTAAAATAAAAGATTGTACTTCATTTGATTGTTTTAATTTGAATTGGTTTATTAATTCTATTTGTTCTTTTATTTGTTCTATTTTCTTTCCCTTTTTTTCCATTACTACTTTGTATAAGTCTTCGTCTTCAATTTTATCTAATTGTTTAGATGTAACAATTAATTTATTATTTAAATCGGTTTGTAATATTGTTAACGGGTCTACTGTGTTTGGTTTATTAAAAATAAAGAAACCTATAATTATTCCTATTGATATCAGTACAAATGAAGTGGATGATAATATTATCCATTCTTTTTTACTGAGTGATGGTAATAATTTTCTTTTTACTGTTTCTTCTTTTACAGATTCTTTTGTGACCTGATTCGATAATGATATTCTACCCATAACGGATTAATTATAAATTAATATTTAACAGACCATCTTTTTGTTAGATTTGGGTCAACTGGTTTCATTTGATTGGCTTGATGTTGTTGTGCTAATTTATCAACCAATGCGTCAACTCTGGCTTGTTGTTGTGCTTGTCTTTGTTCTGCAGCAGCTTGATTGGCTTCTATTTGAGCTGTGCTTAAGCCTGGGTTATTTGACATTACACCGATTGGTTTTAAACCTACGATTCCACCTATTTGTCTCATATAATATTCCTTTTGTTATTGATAAATAGAATTTATAATTGTTTTTATGTTAAATATAATGTTATATATTTGTAATATGGAAGAACAACAGTTACAACCTACTAGTGTTAAAAAGACATATAAGATAACAGCTACATTTGAATTGGATGTACCTGATGAACACTATATGTTAGTTACACATGAACGTCAGGGATTATCTAGAGATTTGGTTGGATATCCTTTATCGTGTCAAAGATTAACTGTATATAGTAGTGAACATCCAAAAATAGGTAGGTTTAGAAGAAAACCAGAAAATATTAGATGTACATTTGAAAGATGTGACGAAAATTTAGATTACGTAATTTAAATTGTATTCTTTAACCAATTTATTTATATTTCTTTCAACTTTATTTATATAATTACTGGAAGTATATTCATATAATGCGTAGAATTTTGTTTCTAGTAGTGGTTTGACTAATTTATACCAGAAACCTGGGGTTTTATTAATCAAATCTTGTAATCCACTGTACATATTTAGATTATGATATTGTTGAAACTCATCAAATTCTTGGTATAATTTACTTAGTTTTTCTACATATTGTTTATCACCCATTTGACTTAACCAATCACCTAAAGCAACACAAGCACCTATATGGTCTATTTCTAAATTTTCTACTTTTTTAAAGTAATCTGTTACCATAATTAGATTACATATTCTACCCTTTTCTTCTTCGGTTAATAATGTATCAAAATTATTACTTATAAAGTGACATCCTCGTTCTACGTGGGTATTAATATATTGAGCACCAGTTCCATTATCATCTTCTTTTAATTTTAAGAATCCGATATCATGGTACATTATAGCAACAACACCGCAAAAGAAATCTTGTTCATTTGATTTAATTATTTCTTTATTTACAATGCTGGTGTATACGTCTAAAAATACTGTTGTACTTGTTAAAAAGTGATATATATCGTGATATTTTGTTTCTAATTTATGATATTTGTCATTACCATTGTTACATACTTCGATGAGACTATCATATAAAACTTTTAATCTGTCATCATATTTATTGAATAGTTTTAACGATGTTGTTTTAATGTTTTTTGTTGTTGCAAATTTCATATTAGTTTAACAGGTTGATATATCTTTACATACACTTCTTTTCCCTTGACTTTAATCTCATCAATATAATTATATTCTACTAAGTGTTTTGTTTTATTATAAACAACTTCACCTACTAGAATCGAAGTATTATATTGTTTGTTTGACCCTTCTAATCTTGATGCTAGATTTACACTATCACCAGTAACTGTGTAGTTAATACGATTAGTAGAACCAATATTACCAACTATAGCTTCTCCTGAATTTATACCTATTCTTGTTTTAAATATAAATTTCTTACCTTGACTTTTCCATTTTTTATTTAATAAATCTATTTGTTTTACAATTTCTATAGCAGTTTTGACCGCAACAAATTCGTGATTTTCAACTTTATTAGGAGCATTCCAAAACGTCATAACAGCATCACCTATGAATTTATCAACTGTTGCACCGCTTTCTTCTAAACAATGTACATAAACGTCGAAATATTCATTTAAAGAAGTTACTACTTCTTGTACATCATTGTTTTCTGATATTGACGTAAATCCTTCAATATCACTAAATAGTATAGTTACATATTCTTTTTCTCCACCAATTTTTGCATCTTTACCCTGACTTATTAATTGTTTTACAACTCTGTCAGGAACATATTTAATAAATGACCTCAATCCAGTTTTAACTTTATCAGTAGCATCTATCATATCATTCACTTCACTGATACTACTCTTGAAATCAATGTGTTCTTCTACATCTAAATCTTTTAATTTTAAAATTTCATCTTTGATTTTATTAAGAGGTCTTCTGATTATATTAGTTATAAAATAAATGATAGGTATAATAACAATTAACAAAGAGAAAAATACACAAGTAAATTTCTTTTTATAATTAGATATAAACTTTCTAGCATCTTCAGCTTTTATATCACAACCAATTACAAATTCTATTTTTCCATTATTAAATACTGGATTATAAGCAGATAAAAACGTACCATATTTATCTGTAGTATAATTGGTTTCAAAGTATACTTCATCTTTTGATGAAAAGAATGTTTGTTTTAAACCTTGAGCAGCATCATCATATATTTCACCCAATTTGGCTCTCTCATTTTCATTTTCTTCACAATCAACTATGTAAGTAATTTTATTATTGACTAACTTAGTAGTATATAAAAATTTAATCCCTTCAATATTATTTCTTATGGTTCTAAATTCATTTACAATAAATTTAAAGTTGTCAGACTTTTCATCTTCTGAATTCTTTAAACTTTGATGTATCTCTACTCCAATTCTATCTTCTGCTAAATTAACAGTTGTAGCCAATCTTTGTTTTAAACTGTTTTTAGCAATGTCTTCGATGGCGAATATTAATAGGAAAAAATATACTATACTCACCAGTATCAAAATAAACATAGTGGTGGTAGATAAAGCAAATCTTAGATTAAATTTTATAAATTTCATAATGATATCTTTAATCCAAATGAATATGTATAAACAATATTATTATCAAGTGAACTGAACGGTTTATCTACTTCAGTTATACTAAATAATGTAAAATACTTGTTTATATTGTAATCTAAGTTTAATACTCCACCATAATATCCATATCTATCATCATAATCTGCTGTGCCAACTACAGGTCTTATTGTTAATTTAATCTTTTCTGTTAAAGATTTACTGTAATCCAAACTAAATGTCGCTCTTGGTGTGTAATTGTATGTAATCATACTTACATACAAAGTAGGAGATACTATCCAATCATAACTTAATGATGTATACGATTCAAAATAGTGTTGTCCCGCACTATAGTAATAATAATACCAACTACCTATATCTAATGTTAGTTTATCTGTTAGTTTATATTCACTGCCCAATCCAAAATCACTTTCTTGATATTTATCAAGTCCTTGATATTGAACATAGTCAAGATGTGGCGTAAAATTGCCTATTTCATACGTCAAACTATTTTCAGATACAAAAGTATTAACTGAATATATTTGAGCGTCGAATAAGTAATTTTTGGTATAATAATTTGCTGATTCAAATTCTGTTGCAAATATCCTCCATGACATAAGCATCAGACTTATTAATATTAATTTTTTCATTTTTGTTTTTAGGCTCCGCCTACTTCATAATATTATATAAAATTCCTTTCAAATTATAAACTTACAGTTCCAATCTGGGTATTTTAATCGTTTTTCTTGAATCTACTTAAGTCCAAGTTAGGCAATGGTTTTTCGATATTAAGACCTGCCAATCTTTCGTTTTGAACTACCAATTTATTTCCACTAACAACTTTGCCGTCAACGACATCATAAATAAAGAAAACTGTCTTGGTTAATCCTACACGAATGATTCTGCCTGGTTTACCGTCAACATATACTACGTCGTCTTCTTTATAATCAGAACCGATAAACATAAACAATGCTGCGGCTAACTTTTCAATACTAGATTTAAACATTAAAACAATAACACCCGCAATAAACATCCAGACATATCTGCCTGTCATATCTTGCGCAGTATTTTCTAAAACACTCTGTGATATAGTATGTATTGTATTTGTATCCATAAATTATTTTCTCCACTTTAATTCTTTTAATAATTCATCAATTAAATCTTTTTCAGTACTGTCCATTTCTTTATCAAATCGTTTTAGTATTTCAGCTAATTCAAATACCTTTTTAGGTGATTCTTTTTGTTTTTCTTTCAATTCTTGAATTACGTCAACTATCTTAACAAGTGGTGATTTAAATTCGTCTACTTTATCTTTTGATGCGAAGTTAGACATTTCAAATGCTTTAGGTGTCAAAGCTTTAATAACCGAAATAACAGCAGAACCTAACATATTGAATATACTAAATGCTGCTCCAGCTGCTGGATGCACTGTTGCTAAAATTCTAAGTAAAACGAATACAATCACGAAGATTATAATCGCAGTCATTGCACTAACAAAAAACTTCTTTAATCCCCAAAATACTGCATTCAATCCAAACATACCACTCATTGAATCCAATACTGCTTTATTTTGGTCGGCTTCTTTTGCTACTTCTTTGGCTTTATCAGTTAATTGCCATAATTGGTCGTCATACTTTTGATTTAAATCTGACTTTTCTTTTTGTAATTTATTGATGATTTCATCACGTTGTGATAATAATTCGTCACCCTTTTTTCTTTCTTCTTCCAACGCAGAATTAAGCAAGTCTACTGTAGCTTTAATTCTTTTAATTTCATCTATATGAGGAGAACCAACAATAGAAACTACACGTTCATTAAGTGATTTAGCCGTTTCAACTTGTACTGGAGGATTTGTTACTTGACTCAATGAATGTTGAATACCTTGAGCTAATACTGAAGTTTGTACTTTTTTACTCTTGTCATTCTTTTCCATTTCCGCAAGAGTATTGTCTACTTTCTTTTCTTCTTTAGCAATAACCTTTTGGTTATCGTCTATTTGTTTTGCGGGTTTAATAGTACTAAAACATCCAGACAAAACAAATGCGCATAATATTAACAGTAGTCGTTTCATAGTAATTATAAATATACTTTTTATAATTAAAACGAACTTCTTTTTATGTCTGTTTTTTAAACAACTTTATAAATTTATATACTATCATTATCATTAATAATACACCAATTATGAATACTGTATATTCATATATTGATTCCAAATCAAAATACGGTTCTTTTACCAATTCTATTTTTTTAACCACTTCATCATCTGAAACAATCTGTTTACTAAGTGCGAATTTAGGTTGAATAAAAGTTTGGTGTAATGTACCCTTAGCAATATAAATCAACGATAATATATAAAAAATACCCCTAAACAGTTTTTCACAACTTTTTAAGAGTATATTAAATTGATTAACAATCTTAGTTAAGTTCTTTATTGTTGACGTAACCTTTTGTGTTGTCATAAGTTAATATATAACTTTTTACCATCTTGACCACTATATTTGAATTTCGTTATCGGTAAAGATAAACTTAAACCTTCTTTAATATGTGGAAATTTACCCTTTTGAACATATGCAAGTGTCATATGGGGTTTGTAATCTGGATACTTATCTTCATTCTTATAACAATCGCATCTACGTCTAATTTCAGTTAACACTTCATTTGGTTCAACGTCAAACTTAACTACATCATATTTTTCATTTTGAAATTGAGTCAATCCAGATAGTTTAACAATAAAAGGTTTGATACCTTGTAGGATAGTTGCTAAATTAGCCCTTGTTAGGTCAGGAGAATACCCATACTTTGCTGTTATATGTGGTTCATCATCATAACCATAGGAAGAATCATTTGGGTCTGTATAAAGAATTTGTGGTGGTATTACGGTTCTACCAAATTTAATTATATGTGGTCCTCTGGTTGGTTCAATCATTGCCATTAAACAACCAAATTCATTGTGTCTATTTTCTGTAATCATATTATGTATTAAATCCTTTGTAAAACCAATCTGGCAAATTATTAAATTTTGATTTTATGAAAGTTTTACCGTTTTCAAACCAATCTGGATACGATGTAAAGTATCCACCTAATTTTTTATATTCAGATTCAATTTGTGATTCTGGTATTATTTTTATAAGTGGTTGATTTGAATCAAATTGTTTAGCAGTAAAATCTATTGCATATCCATTTATAATAGAAAATATATGTGAATCACCATCACCTCTTTGTCCAGGAAATCTTTCTATATCTTCTGGTGGAGCCAATAACATTACATCTGGTTCAAAACCTTTATTATTTTTTACCCAATTAACAAAATTACGAACGGAATGCTTACAATCATCAGATGGTTTGAATTTATTAGATTTTATAAATTCATTTGCAATGTCAACAATTTGTTGTTTATCAAATGATTCTTTAATTATATCCATCAACTTAATCATACAATTACATAACAAATATATCACCAACATTAGCTGTCAATACATCTTCAACTAGATATGGTATTGTATTGGCAATATAATCTAGTTTTTCTTGTGCTTCAGCTAAGTTTTGTGTACTTGCAAGTGTTTTACTACCATATGGACCAAATCCAACCAAAAGATTCTTGGTTAATGGATTAAATGTAATTTTACCGTCTTTTAAATACTGTACAAACAATTCAAAGTAAAATTCAAAGTATCTACGATGTATTCTACCTTCTCTTGCACTACGCATTGTACCAATGTGATTGAATAATCTACCTTTAGCTAAATCAAATGTTCTTGACCGTTTATAATCATTCGTATCATATGAAAATCTACTTGGTTTTTGTTTACCATATAAAGAAAGCAATTCATCAAATTCTTTGTCTAACCATTTGGTATACTCTTGAAATTGTGGTGTTCTATTCATTGCATGACCAACTCTATGAACTATGGTCCATGCAGTCATTGGAATTTTATCTGCTGCGGTATTGCTTACAAAGAATACGGTGATATTATCACTGTTTATACTTTTGTCACCTAATTCTTCATGCGTCAATCCTAAACCTTCTGGATATGGTTTAAAGATGAATTCATATGGTACTTTACCTCTTTCACTAAATTGTCTTAAACCGGGTTTGTTAACAAAATAAAAATCAAAGTCAACGGAAGTATTTTTCAACATATCCTTGACTTTTTGTACTGTTACTGGGTGACTTACAGATAGTCTATCTCTAGGATCTTTATATGAAGCACCCTTTTCAAAGTCACCTATAGTTGTATAAGTACCAATAGGTGCTTCATTAAGTAAGTCCGTTAATTTTATCATATAAATATAAATATAACAAATTAACTAATAATTTAAAATAATTCAGATGAACCAATACTAACTCCGAATATAAGAACTCCTAAATCTCTTGAGTCATTATCAATTTTATATTTTTCATCTAACTTCATTTTTAACTCAGTATAGTTAGTTGTATTTACTCTCAAATTACAGAGTATATCTTTTTTTAAATAAAACTTTACCGTGTCATTTACTATCAATATATTGTCGATGGGACTTTTAATTCTAAAATCAATAGCATCAATCTTTTGTAAAACTCCACCAAATACATCACTTGTCCATACCCAACGCTTAAATGGAGCATTATCAGAATGCTCCATTTCATATATACCATATATTATATCTGCGGTTTTCTTTATTCCATCCAAAGTTACAGTTTGATATTGTATATGCATAACAATATTATATATTATTATACAGTCATAACAAATTAATTATATTATACTTCAACAATTCTCTTAGCAATATCAGCAATAGCTTTTTGTTGTTTTGGATAAATTTCAGTTGGATAGATTCTATCAACCCAATCTCTAAATACAGCTTTGTCTCTATACTTTTCTGGTAATGTACTTAAATCATCAAAGTGATAGTCATTGTTATGTTTAACCATACCAACATTTTCACCGTCACCTATAATTTTATATCCTTGCATCATTGCGTTAGCAACGAATTCAATACAAGCTGGTAAATACTTTTCAACTGGTTCTCTATTACCTTTACCCTTGATTTGTTTAATCATCTTCTTACTATCATCAGCTTCAATAGTTACATGCGAACGGTTCTTATTATCCCAAAGTGAATAAATATCTGCCTTTTCATATCCTTGACCACCAACGCAATGTCCCATAAAATCACCTTCAACATCTTTGGATTCTGGTGATAATAACTTAACCCACTTTAGTCCACCAACTTGTTTAATAACTTTATAATCCTTACCAAGTACCAATTTTTTCTTTGCATCATCTTCTTTGCCAGTATCAGACGCAGTAGAAGCTAATTCTCTATCCCATTCTTGTACTTTTTGTTTTATTACTCTATATGGTTCCTTATAAATCTTTCTTAAATCATTTGGTTCAAGTGTTGCAAAGTAGTCAACGGTATGACCAATTTCATCAACAACATCTTCTGGTAAAGTACCAGTGAAGTCCATAATGTCTGGTTTATTCATCCATTCTGGTTCACCTTCTTTATATTCGTGATTTCTAATTGAACTCTTTAAATCAACTTCATCATTTTTGATTGCGCTGATATATTGTTTCAAAAACCAATCTCTTACTTTATTGGTTTCAGTTCCAGCAAATTGTGGAATTTCTTTTGAATCCAATGCTTTGTTGATTGCGGTAGTTAAATCTTGAAAGTTTGTTAAATTGGCTTCTGTTAATAGTCTCTTCATATGTTATAAATATTGGTTAAAATTTTTAAAATTACATTACAGTTACTTTACCTGTGTTACATACTTTTCTTACTTCTTTTATAGTTAAATTATGGTCATTCATAAAATTGTGAATAACAACATTTTCTGCTTGTTTTGGAAATCCTTTTAGTGATACAAGTGGGTTGTGTCCACAATTAAAAGTACCGTCAACTATTTCTGGTGCGCCTGTTAAATCTTTTAATTCATTGAAAGATACATTTATTGCTTTGCATCTATTTGGTGGTAATCCTTCCAAAGACTTTAACTTACAATCTATTAAATAATATACACCTCTTTGATTTTGTGTAAGATATTCCAATGATTTTAATGATGTAGCCATTATTTTAACTTCTAAAATATTAGTTGGCATATGTTTTAAGCTTGTCAATCTAATATTATTTATACAAGTTAATCTGGTTACATTAGCAGGACAACCTTCAAAATCAGAAAATTTACCACTTACTCTTAAAGTTTTAATAAAATTTTGTTTAATACCCACCAAACTAATTAAAGGATTTCTAAGTAATTCTATATTTTCCGTAACAAGTTCAGGAAAATTATTTAATGTAGTTAAACTATTTTCTGTTAGATTTATGGAACCTTCAATACTAACACCATTAAATATTTCTGGTATTTCTTTTAAATATAAATTTGATAAATTTACATCTCCTTTTATGTATTTATTCATAATTAAATTTGTTCGTAGTGTTCACTCAAACTTACATAACCATATATTTTACATCTACTGCGTAGTTCTCTTTCAAAATATGATTTAACTTTCATTAAAGGATTATTAAACATACCACCTCCAATTGACATATTAACATTACCTTCAATTATTCTAGGAAATCCGTCAAAATTTTGTAATTTATGTTCATAACAATCAAAGTTACCAGTTATATGTTCAGGTCCACCAAGTAAGTTTGTTAATGGATTTCCACTAATTCTAAAATTATGACATTTTTTAGGCATACCAATTAAAGAAGTAAGTTTATTATATGATAAATCTACAGTGGCTCTATTTCCTGTAACTGGAAATCCATCTAAAGATGACAATGATGTATATTTTATAAGTAATGTACCACCCTCACTAATTTTCTTTAAACTGCCTTGTAAACTATTAAATCTTTGATTATTTTGTACAATTAATATTTTTACTTCTTCTGGACATCCATCAAGATTTGATATTTTTAATCTATTGGCTTCAAGAAACGATACATATTTTTGTTTAATGCCTACCAAACTGGTTATAGGATTACCACTTAAATAAATTGCATAACAATCAGCTGGAAAATTATTTAAAGTTTTAATATTGTTATCACTTATATTAAATCCGCCGTCAATTACCACATCATTTAATATGTCCGGTATTTCTCTTAAATGATATTCATATAATTCAACATCTCCAGTAAATTTTTTCATATTTGTATTCTTCCTCTCACTTTACAAATTTGTGAAATAATCATTCTCAATTCATATTCATCTTTGTGTTTTGGAAATAGTCTCATTAAATCAATTCTGTCCATATATAAATTATTTTCAACGGTTTTTGGAAATCCAATTAAATCTTTTAAATTTCTAAGTTCCCCAGCAAAAAAATCACCACCTACAAATGTAGGCGCACCAATAAATGATGTAATTGGATTGCCGGAACAATCATAAGTACCTTGTACAAATGATGGTCCACCCTTTAATGATGTAATGTTGTTGCTTTCAAAATAAAAATTGTTAAATTGTATATTTTCTAATCCATATCCATCTATACTACTAATTTTATTACTGCCAATTAAAAGTGACGCACCAGATTTTAATTTTGGTAACCCATCTAATGATGTTAGTCTATTTACTTGACAATACAAATAACCACCAATTATTTTTGCAACACCTTCCAATGAAGTAATATTATTGTTGCTACAAACATAATGTCCTTGAACTTCTTCTGGTCCACCAACCAATGATGTCAATTTGTTGAAACTACAATTGAAATTGCCTTTTACAAATGTAGCTGCATTTTTTAATGATGTTAATCTGTTATGGTCAACCAGATAAGAACCGTGACACGCATACATTGCAATATTATCAGGAATTTCCTTCAAATGTAAATCATCTAATTCAACTGATTCATAATAGTGTTTTCTTTTCATAATTAATCAAAATATACCTCATCACCTACTTCACATCTTTCACTAACATATTCTCTCATAATATCAGTATCATATTTGGTAAGGTATGGAAATATTCTTATCATATCATTCTTAGACAAATATACATTACCCCTAACTCGGTATGGCAATCCGTCAAGTGAAGTTAATTTTGGTAAATCATTAGCCATTAAATGCCTTCTTATTTCTCTAGGTCCACCAAAAAATGATGTAATTGGATTGTTAGAACAATCATATGTTGCTTCAACAATTGTTGGACTTCCATTTAATGAAGTAAGATTGTTATCTTGTACTCTAAAATCATAAAACTCATTAGATTCAAATCCATGACCAACTAAACTTGTAATTTTATTATGCCCGCAAAATAAAGACTTTGAATATTTAGTTTCATGACCAATAAATTTAGCAATTCCATCCAAAGAAGTAAGTTTATTATGATTACATCTGTAGATATCAGTAACAAATTTCGGACCACCAATCAATGATGTTAAATTATTTTTAGAACAATCAAAACAGTCTGCTTTTTGTGCAGCATTTTTTAATGATATTAGTCTATTAACACTAACATCATAATAACCAGTACATTCATCCATTGCAATTGAATCTGGTATTTCTTTCAAATGTAAAGATCTTAAATTAACATCTCCTTGTATTATTTTCATATATTATACGCCCTCCGGCTCTTCATAGTGGTCACGACTTTTATATACACCACCGTCTATATAACATGTTGATAATAGTTGTTGTCTTAATTGTCTTGAAGTTTCTAAATTTTGTTTGGTTGGATAATATGGATAAAGTTTATCCCATAGTGGTGTATCACCAAGATAAAGATTACCGCCAATATATTCTGGAAATCCTTCTATTGAATCAATTGCGGTATTATTTAAATGACAATCTGCTTCTATTTCTACTGGTCCACCAACCATATTTTTTATCGGTAACCATACTGCTTCAAAGCTTACTTTTATAAATTTTGAACATCCTTCCAAAGATTTAAGGTTAGGATTTCCAAATATAGATAATGTACCATCTACTGTTTCAGGCAATCCAACCAAAGATGTTAATCTATTTCTAGATATATCAATATTACCAAGAAGTGGAGATTTTCTATCAATCCTAATTACCTTTGGAAATCCTTCTAAAGTTCTAAGTCCACAATTTCTAGCGTCTACTCTTCCCACTTCTTTTGGTCCACCTATAAATGAAGTTAAACTCTTATTGTCACTACAATCAAATACAAAATCTACTTTTTCAGGACTATTTTTTAAACTTCTAAGATTATTTCTAACAATACGGAAACCACCATCTACAATATGAACACCTTTAAGAATTTCCGGTAATTCTTTTAAATACAAATTTGATAAATTTACATTGTCTTTAATGATGTTCATATGTTTTAAACTCTACGAAATCCTCCTGTTAAATCATCTGGTTCATAATCATAATCATCATCACTCATTTCCTCTGCTGCATTATCATAATCTGATTCATCTTCATAAATATCACCTTCAAGTCTACACTTAATAGACCTTAATAAATCTGATAATAGTTCTTTTACTTTATATGATGACCAGGTCAATGATCCTGTTTTTTTCATCAAATCTGCCCATAATGGAGTATCTCCTATAAAAAGATTTCCTTCAATATGTCTAGGAAATCCTTCAAGTGATGTTAATTCAGTTTCATTTACAAAACAATCACCTCTAATAATTTCTGGCCCTCCTATCATATTTGTAATTTGGGTATTAAATGCATGAAAATCACCATTAATGCTTTTTGAACATCCTTGTAATGATTTAAGTGGATTTGAGTTTATCATTAAATCACTATCTATACGTTCAGGCAATCCAACCAAAGATGTTAAATTATTGTATGATATATCTACTTTTCCTTTAGTAGATGGATTAGTTGACTTGACTATTTTAGGAAATCCTTCCAAACTTGTAAGACCACACATAATAGCCTGTAATTGTCCAACTTCTTTGGGACCACCAACAAAATTTCTAATTCTATTGTCAGAACAATTAAATGTATAATTTACTTTTGCAGGGCTATTATTTAGATTTCTTAATCTGTTATATGGAATGTAAAATCCTCCCTTAATATGAACATCTTTAAGAATCTCCGGTATTTCTTTAAAGTGAAGTTCTGTTAAATTTACATCTCCGTCAATCGTTTTCATAGTATATAAATATTATACTATTTGTCTTTCCACCAATGAATTATACCACATCCTACCAGTGGTACTTAATCTACCATCCCATTTCAAATAATATAACCGTTGAAGTTCTTTAACCATTGCGGTTGCATAACCTCTTCTACGATGTTCATAGTGTATATTAATAAATTCAATATACACCGTTTCAAACTCTAATAGTGGTTTATAATACTTACAATGTCCTAACGACGAACCATAATCATCAAGTATATTACAACAAAAAATATCTCTTTGGTCTTCTGATTCATAACCAAGATATTGATGATTGAATTTCATTCAGTTTTAATCTACATTCTCTGATCCTTTTTCAGCCGCATCAATTAATTTATTCATATGATACTGTGCTTTCATACCGCCAGTGAATATATCCTTAATAGTTTGAATTGGCAACTTATAAAACATTTTTTTAATCAGTGGTAGATATTCAATTTTTTCTTTCGGTACTAAATTTCTTAACTTCATTTCAAGTGCAGGACCAGCCATGATTTGTTTGATTTCATCATCCATGGTTTCTGTATCCAATTCTTCTTGTGAAGCTACATCCATACTTAACCAATCTCCAAAACCTTTAACCAATTCATGTACTAGATATGGAAATGTCATTGCTCTAGCTTTGATAGTATACTTTTCACCAGTAGGTATTACTTGTTCACTACCTACAGCAGCCATATTAACGATGTCACTGGTAATTGGAAAGTCAGGTGTCAAATAATATCCAATTTGGGTAATTGCGGCTAATACACCGTATTTTTTTGATAAATTTGGACTAAGTTCATCTAACTTATCAGATACAACATTAAACAAGAACAATTTGTTCACTGCATCACCTTGTGTCATATAATTAGCAAGTGTTCTTCTTAACTTGCCTTCTGTTTCATCTCCTATCATTGTATTTAACTGAATATTAAGATTTTCCGCAACAGTTAAACCGTTTGTCATTTCTTCATCCATTTTATCTGCGGTAATTGCTTTTGTTAAATCTGCATTACCTAATTTGGCATCTATGATAATAGATCCGTCATCAACCAAACTTTTGATAAGATTATATTCTTGTAAATCCAATACTACATCAACTGCAATTTTTTCCAACTGTTGTTTCATACCAGATTCAGCTCTCTTTACATCATTTAGAGCTTTAATTGCCAACATAGCCATTGTTGGATAATTAGGAAACTTACTTTGAATTTCACTTACACTAATACCAAGATAATGTGCTACTCTTTGAATATTTTGTTTATAACTTTCACTGGTAATAATTTCTAAATATCTATCTGCTTCTGGACCTAAATCTGGTAGAATTTGTTCTACATAATCTTTTTCATTTTCAATCTTAGCTCTTTTACTTGGGTCAATTAAATCTGGGACTTCATCGCCAGTATCAATCTTTTCTGTTAAACCTTTTCTTTGATTCAAGAATGCTTCTACGTCATGGCTAAGTGCTTTCGGTCTAGGTGCAATACCAGGACGAGTTGGTCTTAATGGATTTGGTCTTGTTGTTGGTTTAGTAGGAGCAGGTGGAGCAGATGGTTTAGTTGGTGGTTCAATAGTAGGAGCTGGTGCTTCAGCCATAACTTCTTCAACCAAACGCATTATTTTATTCTTAAGATTTTTATCCATACTGAATAAATATTGGATATATAATAAAAAATCCCGCTTTATTTCTAAAGCGGGATAATTAAATCTTTATCTATTATCCAAATTCTTTTGTACTTGTTTTCCCAGTTCCGTCAACACAAATAACGGTTCACCATCTTCATTGTATCCAGATACCTCCACCAAACCTTCTTTAACCAAATTATCGATGGTATTTTTAACTTCGGTTAACGCAATTTCATCATAAATTTCTTCTGCTTCTTCCATAGAACACTCACACTGTTCCATAATTACTTCAAGACATTCTTGTTTTTCTTGTTCTTTTACCTGTTCTTCAACTTCATTGATGTTTAGTTTAGAACAATGGTCCAAGAATGAATCAATTGTACCTGTATAGGATTCGGATGTATTACTCATATTTTTATTAAATTGACAATATTTTATTCAACTAAGATAGATTACACTAGTTTTCTTAGATTGTCAATTAAAATTAACCGTTTTGATCATCATCCCAATACGCAACCTTCTTAGGGTTAAATTCTTCAGTGTCAAACTTAAATTTAGATTTTCCCTGCTTGATGCGCTTGTTGCGCTTATCGTAGCTATAATTGCGTTTATTTTTATCTTTGTAGCTCTTTCCCATATCTTTACTTATTATTTATTGTTATAATTAATATGCGCTTTAAGCGCTTAATAACTAGTTTTTTATAAAAACTTCGTGTTAATTTTAATTCAGAAAATTCTACTAGTTAAGTTCTGTAGGAATAATAGCAGGCCTAATAGCTTTAGTAACATCATATGGTAGAATTTCATCAGCGACTGTTTTAATTGCATAAGCATAACTGTAATCATTCATTGTATCCCTGCGGAGTTTGATTTGTTTTTTTAGATTTTCAAGTAATGTATTTGTTGTGTTCTTCATACTTTTCCACTATACCAGAGTTTTTCTAAAAGTCAACCACTTTTTTCATAGTTTAAAAAAATCTCTGTACTTTAATTTAAACTTCTTTGCCTCTCTCAAATCTTTTCTATATTTTTGTATCCAATTAACCATATCAATTGCTCTTGGATTTACACTCAATACTTTGATTACATCATCAATGTTTCTTGGTGTAAACTTATTTACTATACCACCAAATTCATTTCCCAATTTTAATGCTTGTTGTCCTTGAAATACACCTGGGTTATTTCTAGCATTATATATTTTTGCTGAGTTAAACAATATATCAGTATAATTTGTACCTTCCAATTGATTTGAATGTCTCTTTAATACAAGATATGGGTCATATCTTTCATCTTCACTTCTTTTTAAAGAAGCTTTAATAATATCATCCATATTAGATATATCATCATCTTTTAAAACTTCTTTAGCCAAATCAAAATAAGTTTCATATGAATACTCAGTGTCACTTATTAAATTTTTAATATCTCTTTTAGATATACTTGGATAAAAACTATCATCATCAACACCTTGATTACTAATACATGCACTCCATAATTGTGATAAAAATTGATTCCAATCACCGTCTTGAACTTCATCTGCAAATTGTTTTCCCATGATTTCATCAAATTCATCACGGTCAATATCAGTATCAACATTTAAATAATCAACAGTAGCATCAAATAATTCTTTTAATAAAAGATCTCTACCGTCATCTTGAAATCTTTCATAAGCTAAATTATAATATCTTTCGTGTTGTCTTTCATAGATATCATCATCATTCATATAATTTATGATATCATCAATCAAATCTTCAGGTAAATTTGCTAAATAATTATCTTCTGTTGATTGTGACAATTGTCTGTCATTAGTATCCCAAAGTTTTGTATGTCTTGATAATTCTCTAATTTTACTTTCTTTATCATCATTTTGAACACTCCATAATTCATCATGCGCATTACCAACTATAGCAACTTTAAACAAAGGATCATCTGGTTTCTTGGTTCTATCCTTAATCATTATGATAGTGTTTTCATGATAATAATCATTCCAGTAAGTATCATTACTGGTACTTATACACCAACTAGTACCACCACCAAAGTATTTACTTGCATCATGAGTCATTGGTACAACAACTAACCATCTTTTATCATCTTTTAAAGTATGACTACCAGCTTTAATTAAAGCCATTTTACCCATTTGTACTTCTTTACTTCTTTGTTGTAAGAACTTCAAGAATGATGGATAATCTCTAAAACTATATAAATCAGTTGAACGGCCAACTTTATTGAATATTTCTAAGTTCTTAAACAAATCTTCATCATTTAAATCTGGTTCCGTCATTAACATCTTACCAATCCATAATAAGTTTTTATGGTTTTTACTGGTATCTCTATTAATAATCTTTTGACGGTAATCACTATTGAATTTACGAGCTAATAATTTATTAAAATCATCAACTCTGCCTTCAATCAAAATGTGTTCAAACAATGTCATATGGTTATAAATATAAAGATTATTGAGTACCTTGTTGTTTTTTAGCTGCTAATTGTTGTTTTGCAACATCCAATTTACTTGGTAATTCAAATGCTTTTTGTTTGATTACATCGGCTGGTTCTTTTGGCATTGGAACTTTTTCACGTTTTGGTTCAAGCGTTTTAGAAGCTAAATATGTGAATTGAATTTTACCTGGTAATCTTGTAGCAACCAATGTTTCACCATAGATACTATCCAATTTAATTTGATTTCTGCTTTTGGCTATACGAGGTAATAACAAGAAATAGTTTATCCATCTCAATACTTTATATGCAATATCTGAACCTAGATATCTAAATTCAATTGTTTTATGTTCACTAAATGCTTGAATATTTGTACCGTGATTACGGTCAAAGTGAGCCATTAATTCTTTTACTTGTGCATTGGTAAGAATAAATGATTTTGGTAATTTTTCAACATCATTTGTTCTACGCATGTAATCATAAATTCTACTAAAAATGTTGTTTACAAGAGTTCTTCTAAACTTGGCATATGAACTAAAATCTCTGTCAACACTTACTTCTTTTTTAATTGTTTCTTCGTCAACCAATGTACTCATTGCCAATACATCAAACATATCAAAGTCTCTGGGTACACCAATATGAATATGCATTCCAGTCTTACCACTTGTAGCTTGGTCACTTACCCAGTTTCCTACTTTACTGATAATATCAAAGTCATGTCCAGTTTGACTCATATGTCTACTTCTTATTTCAACATTAGGTCCATCTTCACCAACAGCCCAAGTGGTACTATCTGGTTTATCATCTTTTCTTACATTTTCACCCAAACTATTTATAAATTCATAAGCATTATCTATTGAACCTTCCATATCTTTAACTTGAAATTCTTCTTCATCAATATAATCAGTCCAAGTATTTGCTCTAATTAACATTCTTATAAACTCATCAATATAATCATCTATATTATTTTTGCGTTCCCAATATGAATAATCACTTTCTACTTCATCTTTCTTTTCTTCATATTCATTATATGCATCATTATATTCTTCTTCTGTAGAATAATCCTCTATTTGGGGTTCTTTGATACTTTCTTCAAATGTATCTACACTCATTGGACCGTAAGAATCATCATAATTATTAATAGTATCTAATGTACCATATCGTCTTGACCAATCAGCTGCAGCACTATTTCTTTTATCGGTAATCCAATCATAATAATCTCTTGAAAGTGATTCTCCTCCTAACATACCAAACTTATCACTTAATTTTTTGGCAATATCATCTCTGGAGAGATATTCTGTTTCAATTACTGGTTCAAATTCAAATTCTACACCAAAAGTATAACCTTCTAATTCGTCATACTTCTTTCTTAATTCGTGTTCAATGTCAGTTGCTTTATCAAATGGTACAGCTTCAAGCAATATTTCTTTTATTAATGCTTTTAATTCATTGACGGTCATAGATTATAAATATAACGGTATATGTTAATATATACTATTTTTTGATTGATTATATTATATAAAACAATCCTTTTGAATTATAAACCACAACTTTAATCTTGGTATCGTTGATTTTATTGATGCCAAGCCTATCCGTAACCTGAAATGGGTCTGGGTGATTACTTATAGGTGTTGCCATTACTTTATCTTTAATTTTATATACATCCAAATCAGTATTTGTTATGTCTGGATGATATTGTCTGACTAATGGCATCATTTTCATAGTGGTTTATTTGTTGATGGTTCAGCTTTTTTAACTCTACTTGATGGAAATGCTTTGTTACCAAAGTCATTACCGTGTAAACTATACAAATGCATTACTACACCGTGTTTTACTACTACATCTCCCAAATCATTTACCAATACATATGATGGACGGTCATATTTTAACATTACTGCTGAACTTACTAATAAATGATTGCTTTCACCCGCATCCATAACTCTTTGAGCATAATTGATACCGTCACCGCTTATATTCAAATTACCATTGATATCTTCCATTGGAATTACTGGTCCACAATGTACACCCATTCTCATTTGTAAGTCTGGTCTATCTTTTACTGCT
>Ga0222714_10002443_pt1 | contig 19637 bp, 9 predicted proteins | sample C33_3DmetaG_FD_165048 | JGI IMG/M metagenome (GOLD analysis project Ga0222714, IMG submission 165048) | Estuarine water microbial communities from San Francisco Bay, California, United States - C33_3D | ecosystem: Environmental > Aquatic > Marine > Unclassified | place: USA: California...
CGGTGACTCTAGCAAAGGGGGTCCACCTCTTCCCATTCCGAACAGAGAAGTTAAGCCCTTTAGCGCCGATGGTACTGCCACTGGTGGAAGAGTAGGTCGTTGCCGAGGTCTTTTTTTTAGAAGGTCCTGATTCATTTGAATCAGGACCTTCTTTTGTTTTGTGCTGTTCTGCCGTGGTGGCTAACGTTTATCACGTCCGTCTCATCGAACAACCCCAACCCGAATTCGACTTCTGCAGAATGAATAAAGCATTGCGTTATAATAGTATTCTTCGTGTGCTACGCCCAAGCACCTTTCACATCCTAGCACTCTTGCTAGTCGTCGAGGTGACCGAAGCTCAGACGCCGATTGCACTGGTCCCAGAAATAAGCGTTAGCCCTGCGACCCTGGCCGTGGATGCGGTAAGAATGGCCTATGATTCTCATTCGGGCAAATTGGTCCTCCTTTCGATGAATGGAAATATTTCCACTGTGGACGTGTCCAGCGGGAATGGACGGGTGAACGTAATTCAAACCTTTGCGGATCACGGCTTACGCCCGCCCGCTCTTGGAATAGCAGTAGCGCCGGATGGGACTCTTTTTATAGTGGGTAACAACAGCAGCTCCACTCCAGGGTATAACATAGGAGTCGTAAAAAGAGGCAAACCCAGTGGAACGGGCGGTTATACGTGGGAAACCGTTTTTGAGACCGTTCCTTATCCACGAAGCGGTACCAATTATGATCACAACATGAATGGTATCGTGATCAGTCCAGATGGATCTACGCTTTATGTAAATAGTGGATCTCGAACAGATCATGGAGAAGTGCAGGATGGAAATGGCGCATTTCCAGGTCTTAGGGAGGTCCCGTTGACCTCAGCCATTCTAAAGATACCAGCTGTTTCAACGGACTTACTCCTTCAAAATGATTTTCTTTTTTTGGAGCAAAATGGCTTTCTGTTCGCTGACGGGGTCAGAAATAGCTTTTCTTTGGCGTTTGACCCCGAAGGGCGCCTTTACGGAACGGAGAATTCGGGTGACCGAGACGACAACGAGGAGCTGAATATATTAATTGAGGGCGCTCACTATGGTTTTCCATGGCGGATGGGTCAGACGAATACACCGATGCAGTTTGCTGGGTATCAACCAGGCAGTGATTTGTTACTTAATCCCCAGGCAGGGGCGGTCCAAGGTGGCGAGTTTTACGATGATCCGTCCTTTCCATCACCTCCAATAGGGGTACGTTTCACCGACCCCGTGAAAAACCTGGGTCCAGACGCAGATCTATACAGGGATCCAATAACTGGCCAAATTCGTGATGCGACCGGTAACGTGGGTGGCATATCAACGTTTACCTCGCATCGATCTCCGCTCGGTTTGGTCTTTGATCGGGACAGAATCCTCACCGGAAATTATGTGGGTGATGGTTTCGTTTTGAGTTGGACAGGCCCTGAAAGCCCACTACTGGCTCCATTCACGGGGGAAGGAGAGGACTTGATACATTTAGATTTTGTCGAAGGCAGCGACGGAAAAGTGTTACATGCGCGTAAGATCGCCGCCCAATTCCTAAATCCGATAGACGCCGCCTTGATTGGTAATCAGCTTTTCATATTGGAGTTCGGTAATGGAGGGCGAATCTGGAAGGTTGAATTTGCGAGTACTGTGGCCAAAGAGAATGAGTTGATCCCGGCTCCCATAAAAGTGGAATTGTACCCCAACCCGGCTTCCGGGACCCTCCGATTTTCTGTGATCACCGAGAGGCCAGAAATGCTGCACATTAATTTGGTTGGTTTAAGCGGTAGAAGAATTGATTCCATATATCGGGGAGTAGCCCCGGCTGGCCGACTGGAGATTTCAGATTACATGGTGGGTGGTTTACCCGCAGGTGTTTATCTTCTAGAAATCAACGGCCAATACTCAGGGCAGTTCATTCAGAAAGTTGTTTTACTGTAATTGGATTCAAAAATAGTTAGCTGAACGACCATGATCGAACGCAATCGTCGAAGTGTCCTGACCTTATTGCTCTCGTTATTCGTGATTGGATCGATGGGTTGTGACTCTCAAAAAGATGAGAGTGACTCCGAATTAGTTATTGACGCTCCTCCTGGATGGAAATTGGTTTGGAATGATGAATTCAATGGCTCTTCGATTGATTTCGATAAGTGGGAGCACGAGGTTAATGCAACTGGAGGAGGAAACAATGAGCTTCAATACTATACGGCTCGATCCAAAAACTCTAGGGTAGAAAGCGGACATCTCGTTATTGAAGCCCATAAAGAGACCTTTAGTGGGGAAGGAGGCACTCGCGAGTACACTTCGGCGAGAATGCGAACGCGAGGAAAAGGGGATTGGATGCGGGGTAGAATTGAAGTGAGAGCTCGCCTGCCTTACGGCCAAGGGCTTTGGCCGGCCATCTGGATGCTGCCAACCGATCAAACATACGGTGGATGGCCTCGAAGCGGTGAAATAGATATCATGGAAGTCATTGGGCGCGAGCCGGATCATGTGCACGGGACATTGCATTTTGGGCGTGCTTCCAATGATAAATCTCAAAATGGAGGGTCGCATCGTGCGCCTGCGGGGTCGCTTCGGAATGCATTTCATTCCTACATTGTGGAATGGTCCGAAAATGAATTCAAATGGTATATCGACGAACTTCAATATGCTCGAGTAACCAGTTGGTACGCTCCAAATGATGCATTTCCGGCCCCTTTTGACCAACGCTTCCATATATTGATGAATGTAGCCGTGGGCGGAAATTGGCCTGGCTCTCCCGATGGTTCTACTGTTTTTCCTCAGCGCATGGAAGTCGACTATGTTCGTGTTTTCGAAAAGGACACCAACTAATTCAACTTTATGCATCGTAACCTTTCATTCGTTGGACGAACGGTATGGTTTCTTGCCATCGTTTCTGCGGGAGTCTTGTGGGGTAGACAATCGGCTTCGGTCTGGTATGTGTCGCAGATAATGGTTCATGCGCTCTCAGGAGGCGTGTTGGCTGTAATATGGTTGCGCTGCGGATGGCGTACCCTGTTTAAAAAAGATGCTAGCTGGGAACGATTAGTAGGTGTATTGCCCCTTGCGGCAGCGGTCAGCGGAATCGCCATTTTATTTACCGGCGTATCGGCTCCGTTTGATTGGGTTCTAGCGGTGCATTGGTCATTTTCCATTCTAACAACGGCTTGGATTTTCATAGAGGCCTTAAAAAGTGGCGACCTTTCGGTTAAAAGAGAATTGTCGGTTGGGATTTTGTTATTTGTTGTCATGGCCGGTTGGACTTTGCTCCCGCTTGGCGAGCGTGATTCGATTGTAAATGAATATCCAGGACCGCTCACTTTTGCAGACAATACGCCAGGCGGGGAGTCCAGTCCTTTTTTTCCGAGCCCCACCAGTACGCCCGATCAACAATTATTGGATGCGGAATTTTTTCTTGAATCCGAAAGTTGTGGTAGGTCTGGATGCCATGTGGATGCCGTAGAGCAATGGTCGCAATCGGCCCATCAACTGTCGTCTTTCAATAATCAATGGTACCGAAAATCAATCGAATACATGCAGGAAGTGGCTGGAACGGCCCCTTCTAAATGGTGTGCCGGTTGCCACGATCCTGCGTTGTTGTTGTCTGGCAAGATGGAACGCCCCATTTCTGAATTACTAGAAGATCCTGCGTCTCATGCGGGACTGGCATGCGTTTCCTGTCACGCCATCAAGGAGGTTAGAAATACTGGCGGGAATGGCGCATATACCATTGCCGTTCCGACCTTGCATGCGCTTGCCACACACAAAAACCCGGCTATCCAGTTTGTTCACGATAGGATTATGAAGTTGGATCCCGGCCCCCACAAGGCGACTTTTTTGAAACCTATGATGGTAGAGAATCAGGCGGCCTTTTGTTCATCGTGTCATAAAGTGCATCTCGACAAATCGATAAACGACTACCGTTGGCTTCGGGGCTTCAATACCTACGATAACTGGCAAGCGAGTGGGGTATCTGGCGAAGGTGCGCGATCATTTTATCAACCCGAGAAGCCCATTCAGTGTACAGATTGCCACATGCCGGTAACGCCATCGAAAGATCCTGGATCGTCCGAAGCAGGAATGAAAGATCACCGGTTCATTGCAGCAAACACCGCTGTTTCCATCGCAAAAGGACATAGCACTCAACTGGAAAAGACCATTACATTCCTTGAAAACGGGCATCTCACGGTAGATATATTTGCTGTGTCTCCGATTCCGTCGACATCAGGCACCGTGGACCAAACTCTTGTCAGGGAAAATGATCTCAGCACAACCTTTGCCGTCGGGGAAGAAGCCGGGATGGCCTTTTTTCGCGGTTCGAGAAACGAACTGCGCAAAATAGAGGGCGATTTGGCTTCTAATGTGTCGGAAATTGAAGTTGGAAAGGCTTATCGATTAGATGTTGTGGTTCGATCGCGTTCCATTGGTCATTTCTTTCCCACGGGTACGACCGATGCGCAAGAAGCGTGGCTTGAGGTTTATGCGGTGGATGCGGTCGGAAGGAAATTGATCACCAGTGGGTTTATGGATGGGAATTTGGTTGATTCTACCGCTCATTTTTATCGATCGGTGTTGATTGATGGAAACGCCAATCGCATCGACAAACGAAATGCGTTTGCTTCTCGCGGAGCTGTTTACGTCAACTTGATTCCGCCCGGAGCAGCGGATGTTGCGCACTATGTACTTGATGTTCCGCCGGATGCGGTATCGCCGATCTCGATCTCCGCAAAATTGAATTACAGAAAATTCAGTCAGGACTATACAGCGTTCGCATTTGGTGGTACGTTTTCTGAGCCTTTTTCAGGTCATTTTGCAAATGATGGTCGCAAGTGGACCTATACGGGTGTCGATACGACGGTTTCTGCTTTAAAAAAGGAACTGCCGGCGCTTCCCGTTGCCTTAATGGCCGCCGATTCACTGAAGTTGAAGCTTTCAGTTGGCAATAATGGGGAGGCTTCGGTTTCCAACGCAGGTCCGCTAAGCAAGGAGGCTCTCAATTCCCGTTTATTCGCTTGGAATGATTTCGGAATTGCTTTGCTAAGTGAAGGTGATCTATCCGGAGCGCTCCAAGCCTTCGAGCGTGTAACCCAAATCGATCCCGGATATGCCGATGGTTGGATAAATCTTGCTCGCGTTTATTTATCGGAGGGAGATTATGACAATGCCATTCTGAGTCTTGAGCGTGCAAACAGCGTAAAGCCCGATTATTACAAGACCACGTATTTCAGAGGCCTGTACCATAAACTGAACGGGGATTACAGTGCGGCGATCAGCGCTTTTTTGCAGGTTTTAAAATCCCATCCCAAAGACAGGGTCGTGCTGAATGATTTAGGGCGTAGCTACTACCTAGATGAGCAATTATCGGAATCTATCGGACCATTTAAACAAGCCCTATTGATTGACGCAGAAGACCTGACCGCCCACTATAATTTAATGTTGGTTTATCAGGCATTAGGGGATACGGAGAAAGCGGCAATCCACCAGGCGCGGTACGAAAGCTTTAAAGCGGACGAAACATCGATCGCGTTGGCTCGGAAGTATCGCGCCCGTCACCCATCGGACAACAATGAGGCCTCAGCGATTCATTACCATTAGGGAAAAGGTCTTTTCTGGGAATATGATTTCGGTTTTTGGCACCGAACGCATGCAGAAAACAACCGTTACCATTGGGCGGATTCTTCAACAATGAGATTGCCTGATTTCACATTGTTGACGACTTGGATCGTCCCGGAAGGCCAGTGAAGGACGAGCGAGTCCGCCGTGGCGGTAGCCCCAAGGCCAAAGAATGCGGCGACATCGGAACCGCTGAGGTAGCTTGAGCCTGTCTTGATCATGCGTTCTTGTCGACTACCCGCTTGCCACAGCTCCACGCGCGTTCCAATGCCTTGGGCATTCGACGCTGTTCCTTTCAATTGAACCCTGATTCCCGAATGAGTGCTGGTATTCTTAAAAACATGCAATGAGGCATTGTTTTCTAATACCATGAGGTCTGGATCGCCATCCATATCAATATCTCCTACCACGGCTGCCCGTCCGACCATGGCTCCAAATGCACCAACAGACGATGCGACGTCTTCGAACCGACCCTTGCCGTCACTTGAAAAAAGGTGAGGATACTCGGCATAGCGAACATTGTCCCGAATGGTCTCAATAGATTGCTCCACGTGCCCATTGGCGGCAAATACATCTTGATTCCCGTCCAAGTTGAAGTCCGTTACGGTTAGGCCAAAGGTGAGGGTCAGCGTGCTGGGATGACCAATTCCCGAAGACGCAGCTCGGTCTAAAAATGACAGGGGTCCTATTTGCCTATAAACGCCCATCATTTCGTCCGAAAAGTTGCCTACAAATAACGTGGTTTTACCTGTTTCATCCGAAATGCCCGTATCAATTCCCATTCCTGCTCGCGCCCTTCCTCGTTCGTCAAAGGCCAATCCGCTGGCAATTCCTCGGTCTTCATAGGTGCCGTTGATTGCCACAAGAAGTTGATCGGGATCGGTGTCGTTGGCTACGAAAATATCTACCTGACCGTCGGAATCGACATCTGACATCGCCAATCCGAGTGTTTTCCCACTCATTTTTTCAAAACCGCTGCCGGCGGTTACGTCTACGAAGGTCCCCTTTCCTGTATTTCGGTAAAAAACAGCTGGCGTACCTTGGTAAAGCTCAGGGGTGCAATAGCCCTTTCTCATTCCATCTGTCGTGCAATACAGATCCTTTTCTACCGTCCAATCCACATAATTGCCAATGAGTAGGTCGAGCCAACCGTCTTGGTCAGCATCAAAGATTACAGCGGCGGTACTCCATTCTGAGATTCGTTTTTCGAAAAGGTCGTTTTGAGTGGAAGTAAAAGATCCCTCATTGTTGATGAGGACTGAGTTTTGTCCCAGCGTGGTATACAGGATATCAAAATCGCCGTCGTTGTCCAGATCCGCAGGATAAATGCCCATGCCATAACCCGGAAGATCGCTAAGTCCCTCAACGTGCGCCCGAGAAAACACCCCTTCGCCATTATTTAGGAGAACGCCTATGCTACCTTTCGAGGAGGTTACATCCGCGTTTAACGCTCCACCTTCAACAAACAAAACGTCTAAATCACCATCTGAATCGATGTCGGCAAAAGCCGCTCCTCCGCTCATTGTCTCTGGAAACCATTTCTGACCGGAACTCCCATTATGGTGCCTAATAGAATCGGCAGCGGTGCCGATCGCTACTTTTTCGAACATAAAAGGGTATTCCAACGTCGCGACCACTTCATCCGGCGTAGACGAACATCCGACTTGAAAAAGCAGTGCAAAAAAGAAAGCGCTACGAGTAGAAAAGGGAACACGCACGTCGAACACCGTTTTATTTGAGGTCCATTTATCTTAAAATACGTTCGTTTGATCCTTTATTAAGGCATTTAATAAATAATCAGATCCCCGATAAAGAATCTGCAAGGTGCCAAGTTATCATTTCAAAAATTAATACGCCTCTCATGCGACGTACATTGCTTGCTCCCCTTCTTTTTGCAAGCATGACGTGGGTTTTTGTGGGATGCGAATCGGTTCAGGTACCTCCCCATGTGCAACAGCTGATTGTTCGAGGAAATCAGGCCCTGGAATTTGGGAATTATCGGCTCGCACTATCCACAGCGGATTCCGTGGTCTTGTCTGGATACGGGACGATTGAAGGGCAGTTTATTAGGGCTAGAGCCTTTTTTGAGCTGGGTGAATTTGATCGTTCGGATAGTTTATTTCAGTTAATTCTTGCCGAAGAGCCCGAGTATCCGGGCGTACGGCACAATCTTGGAAATATATTTTACTTCCAAAAGCAGTATCGGCTGGCCTTAGAAAGCTACATCGCTGAAGCAGAGCGTCAATCTGACCCTAGGTCGTGGCACGCGGTGGCCGGGACGTATGCTGAACTGGGGAAATTGGATAGTGCTGAGGTCGCGATTGCAAAAAGTCTCGCGATCGACCGTGAATACGCTCCTGCATGGGCCAGTAGGGCAGTGTATGCTGAGCAGTCCGGAGAAGCTCTAAAAGCACTTGAATATGCCCATCAATCTTTTGCATTGGATAGTTCAAACGTCAGCTTGTGGCTCACGCTTGCAAGACTTGAAAATCAAGTAGGAAGTGCCTCTCGGTCGATGGATTTAATGAAGAGGTTGATACAATTCGATCCCTGGAATTATACCGCCTTGTATGAATTGGGTAAATCCTATCAATTAGTGGGGCAATCGGAGTTGTCATCGTCTTTGTTTGACCAGTCCAATCGGTTGCGCGAAGTCATGCAGCCCGTTGAACTTCTTGAAACCAGCGTTCGCAATAATCCATCCGATTTTAGCCAACGAATTCGATTGGCAGAAGCTAATCGAGGAATTCAACGGTTTGACGATGCTGCGAGGCAATATCAGGCGGCCCTAGTGCAGCAACCAGATAACCTAGAGCTGGCTTCAACACTTGGAACGGTATATGTCCAATTGGGGAAGCGTGCAGAAGCCATGGAGTTGTTCACCTATGTCCTGAAACAAGACCCGGATCACTTCACCACGCTGCTGAACCTTGCTGTGCTGTTTCTTGAGGAGCAGAATGTCGAGCAGTCTAAATGGGTATTTGAAAAAGCAGCTTCCCTAAACCCGACCCATCCTGCTGTCGAGAGATTACGCAAAATTATCGCAAATCAAGGTAATTAGCTTAGTTTTAAGACCGGTTGAACCCAAGCAGGGTTGAATTTTTAGGTATGTCGGGTCAAGAAGAGGTAGGTGGACATTTAATACTTGCACCCCCCACACAAAATATGTAGTTTTTGAAAAGGTTTTCATCACGTGGGCCGTCACAGCTAAATAAACGAGGCAATGGCCGTTACAATTCGGGACGTAGCACAAAAAGCAGGAGTTTCTATATCGACTGTTTCCAGGGTGCTGAATCAAACATGTCCTGTAGATTCTGATAAGTGGTCCCGGGTGGAAAAAGCAGTAGCCGAACTGGGCTATACTCCCAATCCAGCTGCGCGAAGTCTCTTAAGTAGAGAAACCGGTGGCATTGGTATCATTCTACCCTTTGTTAGTGGCGAGTTTTTTTCCGAATTCCTGGTAGGAGTAGATGAAGCCGCCCAGGCAGAAGATTATTTCTTGCTCATATCCACTTCCCACCATTCTCCCGCGGAGTTAAAAAAAGCGATGCGTGGGATGTATAAACGTGTAGACGGATTGCTCGTAATGGCGCCGTTGATGAGTGCTGAACAAGTAAATGGATTAGCACCGGATGGGCAGCATTTCGTTTTTGCAAACACGCGCTCCGAAAATGGCAAACAGGATAGTATTACATTCGATAATTATGGCGGAATGTATGCGATGACCATGCACTTGATATCCAAAGGGCACCGCCGAATTGGGTTTATAACGGGCCCGATGGAGGCTTATGACGCTATGGAGCGTCTCCGGGGGCATGAGCAGGCTCTAGAAGACATGGGACTTGTAAAGGATGATTCATTGATCATCAGCGGTAGTTATGATCAGAAAGGTGGATTTGATGCGGCGCTACAATTGATAGAATTGAAGGATAAGCCTTCCGCCATTATGGCCTCGAACGACAATGCCGCTATCGGGGTATTGAGTGCCTTGCAAAAAAAAGGAATAAAAATTCCGGACGAAATTGCCGTGACTGGATTTGACGATGTCCCCAGTGCGCTCTACGCCAATCCGCCGCTTTCAACGGTCCATGTGCCTGTTCGCGAATTGGGGTCTGCATCGATCCGTCTCCTGATTGCTAGGCTACGAGGTGAATCTGAAGGTACAGAAGTCCGAACCCTTCCGGTAGACCTTCGAATTCGGCGAACATCGTAAAAATCGAAGCGAGAAAAGGTGCCGACTAGCCTCTATTGGTCGAATTCACAATTCAAACCTGCGATTTTCTTCATTCTTGCGACGAGTACCACGTGTTACGCTTGACCCTAAAGTTTCGAAACATTAAATTCGTGGTTGATTCATGAAAACGTTTTCATAGGCACATGCTTCAACTTTGTAAACCTAGTGTTTGAAAACGACTTGATACTAGACTCGTTGATGCGACATGTTCAACGAGATTGTCAGTTACACCATATTGGAGATTGAAATGATTGCATGCGTTACCAAAACGGGTCGCCTGCTGTTTGCCGTAAGCGCCTTGTACTTACTAATGCCGTTTGTTCAGACGGCAAATGCGCAGACAAGCTTAGGAAACGAATTTATTATTTTCGTAGAAGGTAAAAACGTGCTCGTGCCATTTTTTGATGGAACGACCATTAAAGACCCGATGAATGCGAACAACACCGTTGCCAGTTTTCCATACGGCGACTATGCCGCTCCTGGATTCAGATGGGCAAATGAAACGGGTGTGGACATGACGGGCATGGTAGGAGCTACCGTTGCCGCAGGAGGCGCGACATTATATTTGCGCCTTCTAGTTGATCCTGCGAATGCAGGCGCTCATGCATGTACCCCACTTCATGGCGACGATTGTCTATCCATTACTATTTTTGACGGATTCAATAATTCCGGCGACCGCGAAGGTCGCTTGAAATGGTTTATACCGGACGCGATGCGTGATGGCCAATGGCACGACTTAGCCATTCCACTTCCTCCAAGTACAGCTGCTGCATTGGACGCTGCTAAACTTGGTAAAAACGTTGACGGAACAGACTTAGCAACCCCTCTTAATCCCCTTGCCATGAATTGGGAATACGTAGGTGGTTGGAGTGGTTACGGTTGGGGTGGAACAGCAGGATCTCCTCATGGAAGCGCAGATCCAAACTGGCAAGAATTCGAATGGAACAAGGTTCGCGGAATTGCTGCTCATTTTGACTGGTCCGGTGGCGGTGGTCGAATGCTAATAGACAACCTCTATTTTGGTTCAGCGACGACAGACTTGAGCTCCGCAACCGGTAAGCCGGCTGCGATGTCCGGTGTTACGTTTGCTGCAGACGGAGCCAAAAACAAAGTTTCTTGGACTCACAATTCCCAAAATGGTGGATACCGAGTATATGCGGATGCGGCAGCAATTACCCAAGCGCGGCTTGATGCTGGCGAAGTGTCGATTCACTCTGAATTGGCCTTTAATGTGGCATCTTTCAGCGTGGTAGACAACTATGAGATTCCTCATGGATCATTGAAGCCGCTCTCTTTGCATTATGCGGTCACAACGGTAAGTCTTTTTGGCCAAGAAAACACTGATGTTAGCGCAAGTTCCGGTGTGATCACGAACCCAAATCTTGCTACCCAAGCCTACGTAGTGGAAGTGGACAATGCAGGAGCTAATGAGATTTTCAACTCCCTCTCGGTTGGAACCGTAATCGATAAAGGGTTCCCTTCCTATACGATTCCGTTTAAAGTAGATCCAACCCATTGGAGCGCTGGAGACGGTGGAGTCGTACCTGCATCAGTCGATGACTTATCGGGTGTGTACAAGGTTGGCTTCAACCGTGAATTCAACGAATTATACATTTACGGGGAAGTCAAAGACAATGTGCTAGCTTTTCATCCTGGAGGTTCACCTGCAGCGGCTAGCGAAGCCTGGGGATACGACAGTGTGGAATTTGGCTGGGGGAGTTACGACGTCAGGGACGCCAGTGGTTCCATAATCAGTGGTGTGCCTCACAGCAGCTTCAAGCGGGGTGCGACTCCAGATTATCAAGGAAGGATTACCTGGCTTGGTGACGAAACGGCACTAGACCCAAGAAATACGGGTACGTTTATTACTACCGGATCTGCCAATACCGGTGAAGGAAACGTAACCGGTGGTGGTTCAGTGTTCGCCGAATTGAAAGATGGGTCAGGGGCTACCGTTGGATACAAGTTCTTGACGTTGATTCCATTTTCCAGTTTCATCTTCTCTCAGTCTGGAGATGCAGCGTTCACTCCTCCTCCGGTTGACGGCGTAAAAATCATTCCTTTCAATTTTGCCATGAACGATGGCGATGATGCCGCAGCTCAAAATCCACGCAGCAAGCAGGTTATTTGGACTACGCAGCCTGGTGCAAACGGGTCTTGGTGGAATAATCCGTCCCAATGGATGCCAGTGGCCGTCGTTGGATCAGCTGCTCAGTCGGTTTCTACTGAAAGCGATGTTTTACCAGCGGAATTCGCATTGGATCAGAATTATCCGAATCCTTTCAATCCGGCTACATCCATCACATTTACGCTTCCTCAAACGGAGAATGTAACCCTTTCGGTCTACAATTTATTGGGACAGAAAGTGGCTAGTCTGTTTAGTTCAGAGCAGATGAATGGAGGTAAACATTCGGTTCGTTTTGACGCAAGCCAACTTTCTTCCGGTATGTATCTATATCGCTTGGAAGCTGGTACTTCGTATACCAAGACGCTCTCTATGATGCTCTTGAAATAGACCAATTGCGCAGTATGCGTTGGGTTGGGACGTAAGTCCCAACCCAACGCATACATCTTGCGCGACCGGTGTTGGCCTGAAAAGTGATGTATCCATTCAGGCCGTTTTCAGCATACTTTGGGTATGCCAAGCAAATTGGTTTCGTAGTTCTTCTATATTTCGTTCCGGAACCCCTTCCATTGAAGCACAGCCTCAATCGTATGAGATATCTAAGCTTCTCGCTGTTTCTAGCCTTGCTGGGACTGTCGTTTATTGCTAACCCTCGCGTGTCTTCTGCTGATCCTTCTGGTCCAGCATTCGACATTTTTGGCAAAATTGCCGGCCGTATTGTAGATGCATCTGATGGCCAACCGCTGCCAGGGGTAAACGTCTTTTTAGAAGGCACCACGCTTGGTTCCTCTACCGATGCCAACGGGGAATACATCATCCTCCGGATACGACCTGGAAAATATACCGTTAAGGCCACATTTATAGGATTTGCCGGACAAACCGTACAAGAAGTAAAAGTTGAAGTTGATCAAACTACCCGGGTCGACTTCGTAATGGCGGAAGAAGTGTTTGAAGGGGAGGAGGTCGTAATTACCGCCGAGCGGGGAATTGTTCAGATGGATCGGACGACCACAACGGCCTTTGTTGACTCTGAGCAGCTGCAAGCGCTTCCAGTAACCACCATAGGAGATGCTATTAATCTTCAAGCGGGAGTGGTAGATGGTCGTTTTCGAGGCGGTCGTTCCGGTGAAGTCGCTTACTTAGTGAATGGCGTTCCTATTAATAACGCCTTTAACAACCAAGCTGCTTTTGAAGTGGAGCAGAATATGGTTTCAAGTTTGCAGGTTATCAGTGGCGTTTTCAATGCGGAGTATGGCCAAGCCCAGTCAGGGATTGTAAATATTGTGACCAAAGACGTTCCAAAAGAATGGTCGGCCAGTTTATTGAGTTATGTAGGTACGATTGCTTCGAATCGGGAGCAGGAATTTATCACCAGAAATACGGGTCCCGGTCGTCAACTAGCGGCCAGTGATTTTACATCGGGTCTTGTCGGCTATTCAGATGCAGCTGATTTTAGAAATCTTACCGACGTTCAGCTCTCAATAGGAGGGCCGATTATTCGGGATCGCCTTGGATTTCAGATGACGGGGCGCTTACTAACAGACAATGGTCACTTATTAGGACGCGATCTCTTCGCACCAAGCGATTCTTCGACTGGGCTAAACGCAAGTTCCAATCCAGAAGATTGGAATGTTCAATCGACCGGCTCGGGAGATTTCGTCAACATGAATACCAACGAGCGTCTTAGCTTGAACACCACCGTTACGGCTAATCTTGGCGGCACGACTCGGTTAGAGTACAATCTTTTCTTACAAGACGGTCAGTTTGCAAATTACAGCCACTCCGGGAAATACGTCCCAGATGGAAGAAATACAGGTTATTTTGGCAGCCAGACCCACATATTGAGTTTGAGATATACCGTGGGTCAACGCTCCTTCGGTAGCGTTTCGTATAGCTATTTGAGAGACAAATACGATAGTTACCTATTTGATTGTACTCAAATTGATGATCTTGGAAATCTCGATTGCAAAGGAAGCGATCAATATCAGTGGCCCCAGAAAAGCAGTCTAGCCGGTCAAAATGCATTCAGCGTTGGCGGGAACGATCTTTTCACGGTCGACGAACTAACCGAAACACACACGATTCTGGCTGATTTTTCGAGTCAGATCACCAACGTGCACTTGATCAAGGCTGGTGTAATGACGCGGTTGCATGGATTAGACAACCGTTCCTATGGCATCGAGCGTTCTGCCAGAACAAACAACCAGCCACGCATTTCGCCGGATGTATTTTCAGACAACTCGTTGAATGCGCATCCCAAAGAGTTTTCAGCTTATTTCCAGGATAAGATGGAATTCAAAGGCTTGATCGTGAATGCTGGACTCCGGTTTGATTATTTCGAGCCGGACTATCAAATTCCAAACTTATGGGCGCAGGCTGAAGCCGAAGAAATTATCAATCCCGATAACAAGACGGAGCTCATTTCTAATCGAAAAGATGCTGCCCCGCAAACCCAGTTTAGCCCGCGTCTTGGCGTAGCTTTCCCGATTTCATCTACCGGCGTCATGCGGTTTTCTGCGGGTATGTTCTTCCAGACCCCAGCCCTTAACCTGTTGTATACCAATCCGGAATATGAAGTCAATCCGACATCTAGTTCCAATCAGTTTGGCAACCCTTCTCTTAATCCGGAGCGAACACTCGCCTTCGAAGTGGGTCTCCAGCAGGGGTTAACGGAGGATATTGGGCTGGAACTGACCATATTCTCGAAAGATGTTCGGAATTTGACAGGTCAAGAAGTGCTTAGAACGCCAAAAGGTGACTTCGCTGTTCGGTGGATTAATCGAGATTATGGAACGATCAGGGGGATGACTTTTTCCTTGTTCGACCGTCCAGGCGGCACCCTTTCTTGGACCCTAGACTACACACTTCAATTTGCTGAAGGTACCTCTTCGGATCCTGGAGAAGCATTTGGTCGCCAACAATCTGGGCTAGAAGAAATTCTTTCGCTGGTTCGGTTGAATTGGGACCGTAGACACGTTTTGAACAACACCATTACGATTCGGCCCTTTGAAAACTTCAACTTCACTTGGGTCAATTATTTGCGTTCCGGCGAGCCGTACACGACCACCCGGAATTTTGTTCGGTCTACGCTACCCAACAATGCCGACCGCCCTATGCAATTCTGGTCCGATTTGAGGGCTTACTATAAGCCGCCATTTATAAAAGGCGACATTCAGTTATTCCTTCAGGTGCAGAACTTGTTTGACAACAAGGTTAAATACAATGTCTATTCCTCTACGGGTCGCGTGGACGAGGATTTGCAAAAAGAATTATTCCGACGCACAGGAGCTCAGGTGGGAGGGTTGAATTCACTTGATGAGTATTATTCTCATCCAGAGTGGATTTCTGCTCCTAGAAAAATTAGCCTTGGTCTGAATCTGAAATTTTAGTGCTCACATGTTTGATCCCATTTACCCCAACGTTTTCCACCCTGCAGGCGGAACCATGGAAGAAAAAACAAGCAATCAAATGCTATTGAAAGGAATAAAAAGCTTCCTTTGGTTTGTCGCAATTGCGATTGGTTTAGGATTGAACCAGCACGTGGATGCCCAAAACATCCCCTCTGATTTTAGAGGAAAGGAAAAACTGATCTCTCGAGGTATTCTTGACGGAAACCTGATCGAAACGAACTTTAGGAATCACGGCGAGATCGCTAGATGGAATGATTTGCCTTGGGGCATTTGGCCAAGGGGGATTGGCGGAAGGCACATTGATGGAATCGGGATCAATATTGCTGGTCGCGTTCCAGCGGAGAGAAGAAAATGGCCTTTCTATAACGGCCGTCCAGATACCTTGGTTAACCCCGTGGTTCTTACCTATAGAGACGCAGGTAAGAGATTGGGTCCCGACGGTAGCTTGTGGGGCTGGTTGCCTTTAAATGGTTTTCATAACGAGACCCGATTCAACCGCTTGGGTAAGCTAGAACCGACACCAGCGTTAAGCGATGACCCGACGTCTTGGCCTGCTTTTTGGCCGGATCGGTTGGACAACCCTGATGATCCGGGATGGTCCAATCAGTGGAACGGGTTTTTTGGACGGGGCGTGTTTAATGCGGACTTGGAAGGCTTTTATGTAATGGATGATTATTCCGATATGGAATATTCAGTTGATCCGGATACCAAAAGCCCTCTGAGCCGATGGGGCGTGTTTTATCCTTCTCCTTCAGACTCCACCATCGGTGGGCTTGGGCTGCAAACCAAGGTGCGTATTTTTCAATGGGCAAACATATTGGCAGAAGACGTTGCCTTTATTCTATACCGGATCACGAACACCAGCGAAACCAATTATCAGTATAATTCTTTCGGAGACGAAGGCATTTTCTTTGGTCAAATCATGGATTATGGCCTTGGTAATGAAGAGGGTGATGAAAATGCAGCTTTTGATGCTCTTCAGGACGTGACCTTTGGATGGGACCAAGATGGCATTGGGCAGCATCCAGACGGGACCCTGTACGATCTTGGTTATACGGGTTTTGCATTTCTTGAAAGCCCATCCAGGGCGGAAGATGGGCTTGACAACGACCAGGATGGGATCACCGACGAGCAGCGATTCGGCGGAGCGGGTCAGCTTTTGGTCGGGGAATCGGCTATCGTCAGCTATTTTCAATCCAATTATAATCAAACTGATTTCGAAAACGCCTACGGTGAATTTGAAGATCGACCAGCCTACAAAGCTGGACGCTGGTTTACGGGGGATGAAAACCTAGACTGGGTTGGGTATGATGACGCCAATGATAATGGGGCCTACGATACAGGAGAATTTATTAACAGTGACGTAGGTCGAGATGGTAAAGGACCATTTGATCTTGGTTATCCCGGTCCTGATGATGGCGAAGCGGATGGAAGGCCTACCCCTGGCGAACCGAACTTCGATGAACTAGATATCGGTGAATCGGACCAAATTGGTCTGACTGGATTCGATTTAAACTCTCGTCCATTTTATGAGAGTGGAGACAACCTCCGAGATGACACATGGATGTTTGATCGGATATTGAATTATGCTCAATTCCCGCTTGGGACGCCGGCTGATGCTTTTAAAGCAGATATTGAGCCCTTTATTCTTTTTGTGAGTGGTCCAGTGAGTCTAGAAAGAAACGCTACGGACTTTTTCTCGACTGCCTGGATATTTGGCGAGGATGAAAGGGACTTCTTTAAAAATCGTAAGACGGCGCAGAATATTTATGACGCTGACTACAACTTTGCGCAAGCGCCTTTCATGCCCACACTTACCGCAGTGCCGGGAGATAGAAGAGTGGTGTTGACGTGGGACACAGTTGCTGTAGCCAGTTTTGATCGCTTCAGTCAAACCTTCGATTTTGAAGGATTCAAGCTGTATAAAGGCTCGAACGCTCTTTTGTCCGATTCAAGAACGATCACCAACATCGATGGTGTGCCGACTTTCTTCAAGCCTATCGCGCGTTGGGACTTGAAAAATGGAATCAAAGGTCCGGTTACGGTGCTTGAGGGAGAGGGTGTTTATGACATGGGAAGCGATACCGGACTGTCCTACTTTTATGTAGACGAAGATGTCAAAAATGGGGTCAACTATTACTACGCCCTTGTAGCCTATGATCATGGTATTCCGGATCCCGTGACGGGCCAACCTACGGTTGACCCGCAGGAAAACATTTTTAATATTTCCTTGGATTTGGCTGGTAAGGTATTGGGCGTATCAAGCAACGCTGCGATCGTCGTACCTCGTTCTCGCCCAAGTGGTTACGTCAGTGGTGATGTTAACGAGGACTTGAGCAAAGTCACGGTTGGGCTGGGCTCAGGGTCATTGCATGTTCGTGTTGAAAACGACCAGGAAGTCGTAGAGGATAACCCGTATCGCGTACGCTTTTATAGTGGCCCGGACGATAACGACGGCACGGACTTTGAAGTCACTAAAGCCTATGACATTTTTGACGTCGCTACTAACGAAGTGGTCGTCAAGAAAACGTCGTTGGTGCCTATCTCGCCAATGGTTGATGGTTTCGTGGTCGAAGCCAACAATTATAAGATGAATCCAGGTGTTGTGGAATACGTTTCCAGCCAAACTGGATGGGTTGGCAACGGTGGTACCGTGAACGAATTGCTCGATTTGAATCCCAAAAATCTAGACGGATTCAGTAGCAATTGGATCGCTTCTGTGAAAAGGGATTCGTCCGGAGCCTTTTTTCATACGCAAGATGATTTTGAATTGAGGTTCGTTAATCCTGCCGATTCGGCTTATACGCCGCCTCGTTTTGGATTCACTTTTCTTCGGCAAGCTATTCCCGTATTTGCCTATAACTTAAAAACAGGGGCGAAGGTAGAACTGTTTATCCAAGATGTCGATGGAAATCGTGCATTTGGGCCAGGAGATGAATTGATTATTTCCGAATTGAGGGGTTTTCAACACCGCTTTAGGCATCGAGTGACTTTTGTGACTCCCGATGGCGAATCGTCTATAGCGCCCTCACCAGGAGATGTTTTCCGCATTTCCACTAAAAAGGAATTTCAGACGGGCGATTATTTTCAGTTCACATTGAATAGCGCCTATGTCGACACCGACCTAGCGAAATCTGAGTTGGATAAAATTGCGGTCGTTCCAAATCCATACGTGGGTGGCTCGTTATTGGAAACCCGGTCTCAAATTTCCGGTCGAGGGGAACGTAGGATTGAGTTCGTCAATCTCCCTCAAACATGTACCATTTCCATTTTCAACCTGCGGGGTGAATTGGTAGATACCATTGAACACAATGGCATTGGTTCGGATGGATCGGAAAGTTGGGATCTCCAAACATCGGGGCAGCAGGATATCGCTTATGGCGTTTATATCTATCACGTGAAGGCTCCTGGCATCGGAGAACATGTAGGCAAATTTGCCGTCGTTAAGTGAGGTGGACCATATGATCAATCAAGTTCAAAACACGACAAGAATGACTCGGACTATCTCCATACTGATCGTATTGATGATGCTTCCGTTCGGGGCTGAGGTAGTGAGGGCTCAAAGCCGGGTCGGAACTACCGCTGCTACGTTTCTAACCCTAGGCGCCGGAGCAAGGGGGACATCGTTAGGGCATGCCTATACATCAATTGCTACAGGACCTGACGCCTTATTCTGGAATCCAGGAGGGGCAGCCAGAGCATACAATGAGCGCTATCGAGGTGGCGTTATGTTTTCCAACAATAATTGGTTGGCAGGCATTTCATACAATGCTTTTGGAGTGATTGTGCCGGTTACGCCTACTGGCGTTGTTGGACTAAGCCTTGCGACGGTTGACTACGGCCGCATGGATGTGCGATCCGTCGCGAATCCAGAAGGTACCGGGGAAACCTTTGGCGCTAGGGATTTGAGTCTGGGATTGACCTATTCCATGCAACTTACGCCTTCGTTTTATTTTGGGGGTACCACTAAGTACGTATACCAGTCGATCCGAGATATGTCGGCTAAAACAGTTGCGTTTGATTTTGGCTTTGTCTTGGTGACGGACTATTTAAATGGTGCCCAAGTAGCTGCCTCTATCATGAACTTCGGCGGTAAAATGCAGATGGACGGGATCAATTCAGAGACAAATATTGATCTGGACCCGAAAAATGCAGGAAGTATTGAAAGTATTCCCGCTCGTATCCGAATGGATCGTTGGGACCTTCCTATTTCCTTTAAACTGGGAGTGGGCGTTCCTGTTATTTCCACGTCCAATGTGGAA
>Ga0222714_10002444_pt1 | contig 19631 bp, 20 predicted proteins | sample C33_3DmetaG_FD_165048 | JGI IMG/M metagenome (GOLD analysis project Ga0222714, IMG submission 165048) | Estuarine water microbial communities from San Francisco Bay, California, United States - C33_3D | ecosystem: Environmental > Aquatic > Marine > Unclassified | place: USA: California...
TTCTTGCTTTTTCCATAACTGCAGTTCTTTCAGCTTGGTTCATTTCAACAGTTTCTATATCTACAGAAGATATATTCTCAATTAATTCAAGTTTTCTTTTAATCTCTGCTTCAATTTGGTTTCTCATGGGACAACTGGCTATTGTTAAAGCAAGTTTAACTGTAACTTTATCATTAACATGATTGATGTCTTTTACCATTCCAAGGTCAACAATGTTTACACCAAGTTCAGGATCATAAACTGAAGACAAATGCTTTAATAATAAGTCATTTTGTACCATGTAAATATTCTAAGGAAGTTTGGAAAAGATGTAATAACAAATTTATTGAATAACATAAATATTGGTATAATCAAACTTATGGATATACAAATTAAATCATCAAGAGCAGTTCTTGCAACTGAGAATGCAGTTAAAAAACTAATTGAGTTAAAACAAGCGGAGTCATCAGACAATAGTTTCTTGAGAATGGGTGTTAAGCCAGGAGGGTGCTCAGGCTACTCCTATGAAATGTTCTTTGATACTGAAGAATTTGATGGAGATGTCGTTGAGGAATATGGCGATGTGAGTATCGTTGTTGATGCACAAAGTCTTGAGCACATAAAAGGATCTACTCTTGATTACAGAGAAGGTTTAATGGAGACAGGTTTTTCCATTGATAACCCAAATGTTTCAAGAACTTGTGGATGTGGAAATAGCTTTAGTTAAACTTATATCCAACTGAGTGAACAGTTTTCACCCAGTCATTTCTTGAATCACCTAACTTAGCTCTCAATCTTCTGACATGAACATCAACTGTTCTTGCTCCACCAAAATAGTCATATCCCCAAACTTCTGCCAGTAGTTGTTCTCTAGACCAAACTGTGTTTTGATTTTCTACAAAAAATTTCAGTAGTTCGTACTCCATAAAAGTCAGGTCTAATAGTTGATTGCCAACTATAGCTTGATATGTTTTTAAATTAATTGTAAGATCTTTAAACTCTAAAATTTCTGAGTCAGCATCACCCACTAAGGCATGTATTCTCGCACCGAGTTCCTCAATCTTACTTTTACTTGAAATAAGCTCAATATGCGGATTTTTTATTAAGTCAATAGTGTGTTGAAAATCGTTTTCATCCACAACAATTAATGTTGGAAATAAATTATTGGATGACTCAAAGTTAGAAAGGTTTTTCTTAGTTTCTCCGTATTTAGATAATGAAGTAATGACGAGCTTTATCTGTGATTCCTTTGAAATATTTTTTAAGACAAGTTTATTTACTTCAACTTTTTCAAGTTGAATATCAAACTCTTTATGTGAGGTATCTAAATTAATATAAGCATCTATCATTTTCGAAACAATAATTTAATATTTCATTAACAACTTTTCTTGCAATACATATTACATTGTTTTCATGAAGATAAAAGCAGAATATATATGGATAGACGGTCAGACTCCTACCGCCAAATTAAGGAGTAAAACAAAAGTTATTGATCAAGGTTCTGAGCCACCAATTTGGGGTTTTGATGGATCAAGTACGAAACAAGCTGTTGGAAATCAATCAGATTGTGTACTCAAACCAGTTGCACAATTTCATGATCCAATTAGAGGTGGAGAAAATATTTTAGTAATGTGTGAAGTTTTAAATGTTGATATGACTCCACATGCTAGTAACACAAGATCAGCTTGTGTTGAGTCTGCTGCTAATTTTGCTGAGTTTGAACCATGGTTTGGTATGGAACAAGAGTATACGTTTTATGAGCAATCTTATGATTCATTAAAATATGGACAACCGCTTGGTTTCCCACCATCAGGATATCCAGCCCCACAAGGCGGATACTACTGTGGTGTTGGCGCTGATGAAGTATATGGAAGAGAGATTTCCGAAGCTCATGCTACTGCTTGTATAGAAGCTGGTTTAGATATTTCAGGTACTAACGCTGAAGTGATGCCTGGACAGTGGGAGTTTCAAATTGGTCCTGTTGGTGCGCCAGCAATAGGTGATCAAATCTGGGTTGCCCGTTGGTTATTATATAGAATTGCAGAAGACTGGAACATTTCTGCAACTTTAGATCCAAAACCTGTAAAAGGTGATTGGAATGGTGCTGGAATGCATACTAATTTTTCAACTAAAGCAATGCGCGAAGATGGTGGATATGATGCAATTGTAGCTGCATGCGAAGCGCTTGGAAAAAATGCAGATTTACATGTGAAGAATTATGGTGCTGGAATAGAGGATAGATTAACCGGTGAACACGAAACACAACGTTTTGATACATTTTCATACGGTGTAAGCGACAGAGGTGCATCTATTAGAATTCCTTGGCAAGTTGAAGTTGACAAAAAAGGTTATTTAGAAGATAGAAGACCTAATGCTAATGGAGACCCATACGTCATTGCTACTTTAATGATTGATACTATTTGCTCAGCAGCTTCTAGCTAGAAGTTGCTGCTGCAACTATTTCTTCAACTCTTTTGATAAATTGATCTAAGTTTTTGTTAAAAGAATCTAAAGCAGCTGCTCTTTGTTCTCCTTTATCGGATGACTCAAGACCAGCGAGTAATTCAACTGTATCTTTAGCAATCAAATTAACAAGTGTCTTTAGTTCTTCGTGACTAGTTACTAAATTTGCATATTCATTCGGTGGTCCAGGGTCTGTAACTGTAACAACAAATTCTTCGGCATCCTCAATAAATGCTGCAAATTCTTGTTTTGCTTCTTGATATGTTACAGTTTTATCATCCCAATTTTGATTAGCTTCAAGAACTTTTTTACCTATTTCAGTAGCTTGTATTTTTTCAGCAGTAATCTCCTCTAAGTAAGCTACATAGTTTTCTGGAAGTGTTGTAGAAGTAGTTGATGTAGTTGTTTCGTCAACTATTTCTTCGATGGTGGACTCTACAGTAGTTACCTCTGTTACGATTTCTAAGTTGTTATTAGTTGCAACTCTATTAATAAAAGTATATGTTGTCGCAATCATACCAATTAAAACTAAAGGTAGAACGATTCTTCCAGGTTTTGGGTCTGAATTAAATGTTTCCATAGCTATATTTTATCAAGGTTATTTTTAATATCTTCGATAATAGAACTCCAGTCAGTCTTTTCTTCTTTAGATATTGTTAAAAAACCTGGACCAGTGAATATAGACTTCACACCATCCAATTTAAAAATTGAAAGCAGTGAGTCATGGTTTGAAAGTTTTTCTTCATCTAGATAAATAGCAATTTCAAAGTTGTGATTCACAATAATTTTTTTAGCATGCGGATTAGGTGTATCTATTAATTCCATTTAACTTAATTTTAATATATAAGTATATAATATAATGTCAGTATGCAGTTTCAAATTGATAAACTAAGTAATGCAAATTATTCAAATTCAAAAATAAGTAGTATATTTAGTCTTTATCTTTTTTCATTTGGTACAGGTTTATTAGGATTTTCAGTTTATTTATTTTTGGAATCAATTGGTTCCATTAATAAAGCTTTGATTACTTGGAATGGGCAAGGGTTTTTTTGGACTGTGATAACTTTGTCAATAGCATTATTCATATTGTTTTTGCCTGTTGAATTTTTTAACTCATTTATTATTGTTAATCGAGCATTTAAAGACTTATTAGCAAACATTGTAATAGTTATTTTGATTTCATTAGCATCATTAGTTTTATTTCAATTATTTTTAGGGAGTGACAATGTATTTTTAAATCAATATTTAGTTATCTCTAGAGCTATCAGCTTTTCTGGTTTTATCGCTTTACCACTTATATTTTTTTTGTTGCATACTTTTTCTCAAAAAATTAAATTTTTAAACGACTATTCATACAGCATTCTTTTGCTATTTTGGATAATTTCTTCTCAATTATTTTTATAATTACATTTCCTCTGCAGGTTCAATACCGAGGCAAAACATAACCTGATGACAAGTTTTAAGAAAAAAATCAATTATGTAAATTTTATGTGATAATTTTTTTGAATCTTTAATTTCTATTAGTTTTTCATTTTCATAAAAAATATTAAAAAGATTGGAGATATCATATAAATAATTTGCTAAGTGATGAGGCTCATTAAGTTCTTTACTTTGTTCAAAATAATATCCAAAATTAACAAGTTGTTTTAAAAGTGAATGCTCACATTCAGATATATTTCTAGATAGAACTCCTTTTACATCAGTAAAGTTATTCTTAAGCTTCCTTGCTCTTACCTGAGAATATTGAACATATAGGCCAGTTTTACCAGATATATTTGTAAATTTATTTAAGTCAAACTTATAATCTGTTTTTCTATTTGAAAGTAAGTCACTAAAAGTTAAAACAGAGTTAGTTAAAATTGAAAGATTAACTTCATCTAAATCAGTGTTAATGTTTTTTATGTGGGATAGTATTTCATTGTAAAGATCTAGTAGTGGTTTTGTTTTTCCATCTCTAGTTTTGAACGGGTTACCAAAAGCATCGTTTACGGTTCCATAAGCTACATGAATATGTTCATACTCATTAAATTGAAAATATTTTATTGATCTAAAAAGTTGATTAAAATGCAGAGACTGTCTGTTGTCAACAATATAGAGTGCTTTTGTATAACCAATTTGTTCTTGTCGAAATAGTACTGTTGCTAAGTCAGTTGTAATATAGAGATACGAACCATCTGATTTAGTAATCAGTATTTTTGGCTCAGAATTTTCAGCACTTATATATGCACCATCATCAAGTATAATTTTCTCTTCAGTTTTTAATTTCTCTAACATTGGTTCAATCAAATTATTTACATCACTCTCCCCATACCAAAAGTCAAACTTATGTTTTAAAACCTCAAATATTTCAAATAGGTTGTTCACGGATATATTTTTTATTTTTTCCCACATATCAACAAACTTTAAATTATTGTTATTTAGCTCTTTATTAATTTGTTGAGCTAATTGTTTAAAATCATTATTTTCTAAATATTTTTTACTTGCTATTGGATAAATTTCTTGAAGATCTTGAGCTGAAATGTTATCTACTTGTTTAGATTCTTCATTTATAAAGGCAATAATTTGAGCAACAGGCATTCCCCAATCTCCAAGATGTATATCACTTAAAATTTCATTTCCTGCAAGAGTATGGATGTTATACAGGCTGCGGCCAAGATTGAGAGTTCTAATATGACCTACATGTAGCGGTTTACCTATATTTGGACCACCGTAATCAATTATAATTTTTTCAATTTGTTCAGATTTGAACTCAATTGAATCATTAGACACTAATTTACAAATTTCAAACGAGTCAATATATATATTGACAAAATAATTTGATGAAATTTCGCATTTTTTTATATATTTAATTTCTTTTAATTTATGAATAACTGCACTAGAAATTTGTTCAAAATTTTTATTTTTTCGGTGTTTAACCAACGTATTAATTTGGTAATCAACTATAGGTTGTTTTGAAATTGAAATTATTACTTTTTCTTCAATTTCAAATGTCTTTAGTACATTCTCAATATAGGTACATATTTGTTTGAAAATTAAATTCATTACTTAAAATACTATCAGTTTTTAACTTCTCTCAACTATATTGATTTAGATTTTGATAAAACTTGTTTTGCAAAATAGTAGATAAATAAAAAATTATCTACTAAATATCTTTTTGCTAAGCGTTTTGGTTCTTGAACAAAACGAAGTATCCACTCAAGACCAATATTTGCTGCCCACTCCGGTGCTTTTTTCTTTGTTCCTGCTGTCCATTCAAATACTCCACCAATTCCTACTAAATTAGCTTTTAGTTTTATTTTTTGAGATAATTTATACATAAATAGTTCTTGTTTAGGTAATCCAAGTGAAATCCATACAATGGCAGCTTTAGTGTCCTTAAATAATTTAAAATATTGTTCAACAAGCTCATCAACGGATAATATTGGAGGGCAAGTGTAACCCTCGATTAATAAGTTAGGATATTTTTCTCTAATATTTATTAGCATTTTATTTACTACATACTCTCTATTACCAAAAAAATAATGAGTTAACCCTAATTCGGAACTTTTTTGTAGAGTATTATGAAATAACTTATAGCCATCAACACGATCAAATTTTTGATTAGCTAAGTATGATAAGCTTTTTGCAACTGGAAAACCATCCGGTGTTTTAATATCAAAAGAATTGATAGCTTCTAAAAGCTCTGATTGCTTAATAGATTGAACAAGTGAATTTGCATTACAAATTGCTACAGTAATTCCACTATTCTTAATTAAATTTCTTGTAACTTCATCGATTGTAGTCTCTGAAATTTCAGTTTTAAGAACAGTAGTAGTTTTTATCATTGAAACTATTATATAGTTAAAAGGTTTTCTTTAAACTAAATTTTGCGCCTGTGGCTCAACTGGATAGAGCATCTGACTTCGGATCAGAGGGTTGGGGGTTCGAGTCCCTCCAGGCGTGCTATATGGTTAATTAATTTATTGACTCTATATTCATATGAGAATTTTTGTAACTCAGCATTTTCAATGTATTTTTCTTTGTGTGCATATAAGAGACTGTTTTTAAAACTCTTTAAGTTTTTGTATTTAAAATAATAAATATTTTCTTTTAAAGGTAAGTTCTTATGTGATTCAAAGTCTACTGCTAATATTTTGAGTCCTGCTCTGAGATATTCATAATACTTTATTGGTGAGGTGTGGATTAAAGAATGATTGTTTTGATCATTTATCAAAATTCCAATCTCAGCACTCTCCATTTCTTTGATTGCTTCAATGTTAGAAATATGACCTAAAAATTTTACATTTCTACTTGTATTTACTTTTAGAAATTCTATAGCTGAATTAGGACCTCCTATAATATTAAGTTCAAAATTTTCTAATTCTTTTTCTCCAAAAGCATCAATAATAAATTTTAAATCTCTAGATTTATTAAATCTTAATAGTTGGCCAACAAATACAACTTTGTTTTTTTTCTTATGTCCATAAGTACTAAAGTCTTTAAATAATCTTTCCTCAAAGCTACTTTCTAGAATTATAGATTGTTTTGCTAAAGTATTAGATAAAACAAAGGATTCTTTCAATTTTTTATTTGTAAATATAATTAAAATATTATCCTTATTACTTAATCTTTTAAAAACAAAATTGTTTATTTTAGAGTACTTATGGCACTCATAAATAATTAAGTTTTTATATTTTGAAAGAAAAAAAAGTATCCAGTGAGTTCTTGTCATCAAAATTTCGTTAATAGATATATTTTTCATAACTTTTTTAACTGAGTAGAGTGACCAAATGAAGCTACTTAAAATAAAGCTAATTTTTTCAAAATAATTTAAGTAATTAAAAGGTAATTTATGTGCTAATTGAATGATTTCAAACGGATACTTAACATTATAAAAATTGATAAAAGTTTCTTTACTAAAGTCCAAGCTTCCTCTTTGTGGATAAACTAATTTGACTAGTATATTTTTTTTTGAAAAGTTCTCTAGCATTCTGACCGTTTGAATGCTGTTAGCCTTTTGACTCGGAAATATTTGATAGGTAAGGTATGTTAATTTACGCAAAATTATTTTTGTTTGCAAAAGGAAAATTTAGAATCAAAATAAAAAATATAAAATTTGGTAAATATAGCAATGAGTCACTCTTTATAAAATTTAATATAAAATAAGAAATTAAGTATACGTGCACAGAGTTATTTTGGCGATGTAAAGACTTGAATATCAAATATAAAATAAGGGATATACCTAACAAACCAAAAAATATTAAGTAACTCAAAATTGATGAATGAGGTAAAAATAAACCAAAGTTGTATTTTGTTGGATGTTCAAGATAGTAGTCTGTTAATTGTTGTGGACCAGAACCTAATAATAATTCGAAGAAATTAGGGTCATATTTGGCAAAGAAAATTCCCCATTTTTCAGATCTGTTAATAAAATAAGAACCTAGATTTACTATTGAATTTAAACTAGGTAGATATTGTATGTTATTTCCATATGTATAATTCTCAATTAAAAACCTAAGAGAACTCGAAAGGTTAGCTTTTTCTTTTGGAATTTCAAGTATATATTGGTAATTAGCAAGTTGTGCCTGACTTTCACCAAATTGATTAGTACTCATATCATAATTTATTTCTGAAGCCTGTATTCCTTCATAGAGGATGTTGCTGCTTAAATAGTTATAAGAAAATTCTCTAAAAAATTGAGAATAAATTAATACTGTTATGGCAAATATAGATATCAACAACATTGAAATTATTTTTTTAGAATTAACTTTTTTATTTAGAAAATAAATAATAATTATTAAAGCTGATGAAGATATAGCAGCAAAATTATTAGCTCGGTATAGACCAATTACTGGAAATAAAAGTAAGAATATTTCAATTAAACTTAATTTTAATCTTTTTTCATAACTGTAAATTATGGAAAATAGAATTACAAATGAGTAAAACTCTCCCATACCTTCAGCACTTGGTGCTATACCACGCCATGTATTTCCCTCAATGCTTTGAAGAGACCTGATTCCATATTTATTTAAACCTAGAAAATAATACAGGATATAATTACTAAGTTTATTTGTAGCAGCTATTAAGCCCATTAATACAATCAAAGTACTTGAAATTAGTAAATTTCTTCTAAAAATAATTAAATCAAAAGTCTCTTTTGACTCTTTAATTAAAAATATAAGACCTTTGATTATTAAATAGTAAATTAGAATCCAGAAGATTAAAGATGTGAAAGATTGAGAAGAGTTTATAAAACCTTTTAATTTATCAACGTCAAAGTTGATATTTTTATTATTAAAATTTAATAACCAAAACATGGAAAAACAAAAATATAAAATTGAGATTTTTAGGTCTATGTGTTTTTCATATATTGAATATAAACCAAGCACACTGAATAATATTAGATAGAAGTTTAGGTTTAGACTTGTATAAGTTCCATAAAATAAAAAAACAAAAGGAAAGTAATTTAATAGATTTTTAAATCTTCTTTCAGCAAGATTAATAAAGATAAAAGAAATTAAAAAAATGGTTAAAAGATATAAATACAAAAAATAATTTTCAAAATATAAGCTGCCATTAAATTCTCTACTTACTAATCGAATATCATATTCTCTTGAAAGGCTTTTATAATATTCCTTCTCACCAACGAGGTGTAAATAAAACAAAAAAGTGTTTAAAAATGAAAAAAGAAAAATTTTATCAAATTTTTTTTCTTTAATCTTTGGTATAAACGAGATTAATACAAGCCAAAATATTGATTGAATTAACAAATCAACGTTTAAATTTGTGGATAGCCAAATTTTGATAAAATCTTTTTCATATTTGTCCCAACCATTTTCAATTAGTTTTTCGGGTTGGTATTCATACCAACTATTTTTTCCAAAACATTCAATATCACCATTTGGAGAATTAAGCAAAATAACTTCATAAGTTCCGGGATCCTCACTTAACAACTCTAAAATTGAGTAATTACAAGCTCTTTCTTGATAAAAATTTGCATTTGTAGGATTAATTTCAATTGCGGGTTGATCTGCAATATGATAGAACCCCATTGAAAAAAAAATTATAGCAAAAAGAACTAAAATTTTTAATGTATTGATTTTGCTTAACTTTAAAATTTTTATACCTCTTTAAGAAAATTAAATTTTTTTTGTAAATATCCTATAGTAACAATGAATGCACAAAGTGCAAAAAATAAGTATTTTTCTCCGTTTGTAAAGTCTGAAATATAATTTGTCCATCCACCGTTGACATAATTTGCACATTCAAGCCAAGAGTTGACATTTACTATATTACCTTCAAGATCAAAAAGTCTTACAGAATCAAAGTTTGGATCATTTTCAAAAACAAAGTTTGGATTATTACCAATCGCTTCAAAATCTGGTTTTATATCTGAATTTCCACAAATGACATTAGTTTTTATATGCACCCAATTATTGTAAATAAAATTTTGATTACAATATGTTAATTTTTAATTATTAGTAAAAAAAAGTTCATATAAAATGAAATCTATGAAAGCAGATCCAGGATATTTTGGTCCAGAGTCAATGATGTGGAGGGTTAATAAAGAGATAACAGTTTTATTTGGAGGTGCTAGAGCCTTATTGATGCATGCGGCACACCCATTGATTGCTGCTGGTGCAAGACAGACGTCTTTTTATCAAAGAGATCCATGGAAAAGATTAATTAGAACCTTGTCATTACAAAATTCTGTTACTTTTGGAACTAAAGTTGAAGCTGATGAAAGTGCAAATCGAATTAATAAGTTACACGAAGTAATCAACGGCAAAGATGAAGTGACAGGCGGATACTATGATGCACTTGATCAGGAGCAGTTAATTTGGGTTCATGCATGTTTACAGATATCTTCTGTTTATTTTTATGAAAAAACTGTAAAAAAATTAACTGAAGCTGAAAAGAATCAATATCATAATGAAAACTTAATAGCAGCTCAGATGGTTCTAGTTAATACTAAACAAATGCCAAAAACTCATAATGAATTGAAAAATTGGGTTATAAAAAAATCTCGAGAAAAAAATTATTTAGTAAAAACAGATGTAGCAATGGATGTGTTTGACATTATTGGTGGAGGTCCTGTTCCTAAACATATAAAACCAATATGGCCATTCATAGCTTTTACTGCATTTAACACTCTACCACAAGAGTTTAGGAGTGTTTATGGTATCAAAACTTCCAATTTTAAAAAATTTCTAGTAAATTTTAATTTATTTTTATTAAAAACTACAAGGCCATTTCTTCCGCCATTTTTTAGACTTATTGCACCAGCACGATGGGCAAATCAGAGAATAACACGGAAACCTAACTTAAGATTTAGTGATAAAGCAAATTTCTAAGTAATATAATAAACATTATGGATGATGAAAAAATACAGTCCAAAATTTTGAATGAAAATTTAATTGAGAATAAAAAGATAAGGTCTCAAAATGATGAACAAGATTTAGTAGAAGATTTAACAAATACTTTTAAGAACACGATTGAAAATTCAATGCAGTTGATAAATAATCTAATTAATACTGTTGAAACCTTAGTTTCCGATCAAGAAATTAAAAGGGACACCAAGGAAACTATTAATAATATAGATACCAAACTTAAAATATTGCTTAGTCAAACTAAAAATATATTTTCAGAAGTCACTGGTTCAATTGTAATTTCTGAGGAAGAGTAAACTTTATATTCTTAATAAACGATAGAGTTGTTTATAATAATTTTTGTCGTCAATTTACTGGGTCGGTAGCTCAATCGGCAGAGCAGGAGCCTTTTAAGCTCAAGGTCGTGGGTTCGATTCCCACCCGACCCACTACTTTCCTGATATTTTTGATTTAAAAATAGCAAATGGTGTCTTTAAAATAATTTTTAAATCTAATAAAAGAGACCAGTTATCTACGTATTCTGAATCATATTTGTACCAGATTGAAAACTCACTTGTATTTCTTTCATTTATTTGCAAAAGTCCAGTAATACCTGGAAGTACATTAAGTCTTCTCATATATTTTTCTTCAAATAATTTTGTATCTTCTTCAAATAATGGCCTTGGTCCAACCAAAGACATTTCACCTTTTAAAACATTAATCATTTGAGGAAGTTCATCAAGACTATATTTTCTTAAAAACTCAGCCCCTTTAATAATTCTTGGGTCTTTATCTAGTTTAAAAAGTGGACCTGTGTGTTTATTTAAATCAGATAACGACTCTCTAGCTTTGTGTGAATCTTTATACATTGTTCGAAATTTAAGCATTTTAAATTTTTTTCCATGCAAACCAACTCTATTTTGCTTAATAAGCGTTGGAAACCCGTCTAATTTAGCGATATAGAGACTTGTGATAATATAAATTGGTAGAAAAGAGATAATAAATAATACTGCTAAAGATATATCAATTGCTCTTTTCAGAATATACTTAGAGCCATACTGAATATCATTGTTAAAGTATGTGAGATAATGGTCAGATACAAACTCTTGTCTATTTAAAAAATAATTACTAAATTCAATTTCATTTTTAGATATTATCAAAATCTTTTTATTTAAATCGATTAAGTATTTTTCTAGTTTTTCAGTTATTTTTCTTAAATGGCTTAAATTTAATATAATTAGGTTAATTTCTTTTTCCTTGTTTAACTTATCAATTAAGTTAATGATTTCTCCTGTTTCTTTTAGGTTGTAATTACCAATGTTTTTTCTGAAAGTCATTATTCTAAGACTTCTAAAAACTGAATCAGATTCTAAATTAAATGACAAGAAACTTTCATTTGTGACTGATCTTCCTAAGGCTGATGAAATTAATTCAGTGTTTCTAAAAAGTAGTAAAAAAATTGGTACAACAAATATATACAAAAGAAGATAACCCCTTGATATTAAGTTTGCAAATCGCAGCAATGTAGTGAAAATCATAACAGAAGAACTCCAAATAAGAAAAATAGAGAAATATTCTCCAAAATAGTTTGTATCCAAAGAAAAACTTAGTTCATTTACATATGTATAAAATTTAGTAGAGAATAAAAAAATTAAAAATAAGAAAATAAAAATAGCTAAAACTAAATCAATTTTTACAAAATTGTCGCTTACAAATCCTAAAAAACGATTTTTATCTTCTAATAAGTTGGCATCAATCTGTATACGATAATTATTTTTAAGAGCTCCTTGGGGAAGAAGATAGTTATCAAAATAATAAGTTGTAAAAAAAGTTAATACACTTTGGAGGAATAGAAATCTAATACCGTACTTGAAATATTTTTTTAATTTCATTTCTTTATATAGTATTTAAATAAAAATTATTGTTTTAGTTTTTTTTATTAAGTTATAATTTAATAATTACGGGGGCGTGGTGAAGTCTGGAGTTCACGCCTGCCTGTCACGCAGGAGGTCGCGGGTTCGAATCCCGTCGTCCCCGCTAAATGGCCAGATAGCTCAGTCGGTAGAGCACTTGTCTGAAAAACAAGGGGTCGGCAGTTCGATTCTGCCTCTGGCCACAATATGTATTTAGTATCCAAAATTAGGATGATTCTAAAAAAATTTTTTCCATATTTATATAAAAGATCGAAAAAACTGAGAGATTTAATTTATAAAAATTTTTTTTCAAAAAAAAGTGAAATTAATTTAGTAAAAAACTTCTTTGAATATTTACCAGGTGGAAGTGGAAATTTAGATTCTGTCAATGAAAATATAATATACAACATAAAAAATATAAGCGATGCTCTCTTGATGTTATTAGATGAAGATGTTGAATATAAAACTATAGGCAATTTAAATTATGATGAAGAACTTTCGCATAAGCTATTTAAATTATTTAAAAAAAATGGTTCTGACAAGTACTTGCATGAATATCATTATTTATACTCATATATAATTTCAAAAAATAATATTAAGAAAATGCTTGAAATTGGATTAGGAACGCAAAACAAAGAAATATTATCTAATATGGGTAACTTTGGTTTTCCAGGAGGTTGCCTTAAAAGTTTTTCTGAAATTTTACCAGAGGATTCTGAAATTATTGGTCTAGATATAGATAAAGAAATTTTATTCAATAATAAAAATATTAGAACTTTTGAATTTGATCAATTAAATAGTAATCATATTTCACGATTTATAGAAAAAAATTTCGAAACATTTGACTTAGTTATTGATGATGGCTTACATTCTAATGTTTCAATTGTAAATACAATCCACATGTGTAGAAAAATTCTTAGAAATAAAGGTTTATTAGTTATAGAAGATTTACAAGAAGTACAACTAAAATTTTTAAAAATTGCTTTTGCTCTTAGTCGCGGAGAGTTTGAATATACTATCTTTAAACTATCTGATGTTTTTGTCATAGTTGCAAAAAAATTAAATTAGTTATAATAAACTAAGGTCAAATGGTTAGCCCATATCTGAAAAACAAAGGGTCGGCAGTTTGATTGTGCCTCTGGCCACAATAAACATAAGCTTATTTTGTCTTCACTAACAAGCTAAGAAAAAAATTAGAAATCATGTATTTCTTAATGATAAGATTTTTATTATGAAATTAAGTTCATATAATTATGATGCAAAATATGACTTATTTAAAAAAGATAAATATTTTTCTTTTTTATTAATTTTTTATATCTTCTCACTTTTTTATATTAAAGAAATGATTTTTCTTTTCTATAATTCATCAGACAGTCCAGATTTCATGAGGTACTTTACTTTTCTAGAATTTAATTATGGTGTAGTTAATCAACCACAAAGTGAACAGGGATTTATTTTTTATGATTTACATTCTTATTATTTTTATATAAGAAATTTTAATTTTACTTCAGAAACCTTTTTCATTTATATATCTAAAAGTATTCAGGAAGTGAATTTTATATTATTCATCATTGGATCTATAGGAGTTTATCGTTTACTTAAAATATTTAATTACAATAAAACGCAGATACTAACCTCTCTAATTCTTATTAATTTTTTACCTATAAGTGTTGCCCAAAGGATGGTTTTTAAGCCAGAAATTTTAGCTTTTGCTGTAATGCCATGGCTTTTTGTTGCATTAGAAAAATTCATAATTACAAAAAAGATAAAATTATTATTTATATCAATACCTTTTTATGTTTCATTGGTTACTCAAAAAGGCTCGATTTTCGTTATGTTGTCATTATTTATTTTTACATTTTATTTTTCGAGAATTTTTATTTATCTAAGCAAAAATAATATGAAACACTTTTTCTTATTGTTAATAATAATTTTGTCAACATTACTAATGGCAGTAAACGAAAACAATAATTTAAATAATAGAAGTTTTTTTGACTTAGAAAGCGGTTCGCAAACTGAAGAAAAATACAACAATACAGGCAGCCTAAGCTTACTTTATAAATTTAATCCAGAAAAAATGTTTTTCTATCCCTATAAACACCTACATAATGAATCAGCAATCCACATTACTTTACTGGATTCTTTTGGAGACTATTTTGATTTGTATTGGGAAAATGATTCTTCAAATTTTTATAAACTGAGACATGATTTATTTGTTTTCGAAAAATCAAATTTTCTAAAATTACCTGAACTAAATCTTGAAAAAAAAGAAATTTTAATATTTGTTCAAGACGAAAATCCAAATTATTACCTAAGAAAAACGACTTCGGCAATACTTGCATTAGTATTTTTTCTCTTTTTCTTAACTTTTTTCCAAAGGGCCGATAAAAACAAAAAAAAGTTTTTTATTATGCCTTATGTTGGGTATTTTATTCTTTTAATACATGTAATTTCAGGTTTCCCAGAAAACAATTTTGATCCAAAAATAGGGGACACCCTAAAACCTTTTTATTATTCTTTTTTTATTGTTATTGCTTTTTCATTTACAATTTCAGAATTAGTTAAAACCAAATTAAAGAGTCTATTCCTGCTTTTTCTGCTTATTCCATCTTTCCTTTATATTTTTGGCTTTCCAAGGCATTCAGAAAATATTACAACCTCAGATTTACAAGAAGTAAATATGTATTCCGATTTCTGTAGTATAAACAATTATATTTTTGGACTTGATATGAAAAAAGATTGCAAAAAATATGATAAACAAAAAAAATATGGTGAATATAAAAACTTTAAAGATTTTACTAATCAGCCTAGTTTTCATTTAACTAACTCTTTGTTAATCATTGCAAACCTATTAGGTATAATTTATTTGAAAATTTATGAATTAAACTTTTCCTTTTTAAAAACAATAAAGAAAAGAACATATATCAAAAATATTGGCAAATAATTTAAAGTGTCACTAAAAGCAAAATTTGCGAACAACAAAATGGTAAAAAATAATCTATCTTTACGTAGCAAATTATTCTTAAAATAATTTAGCAGAAAAATAACCAAGACTATTCCCCCTAAGAAACCAAAAAATAATAGAAATGATGGTAAAAATAAATGTTGATTTAAAATAGTTTGATAATTTGATTCAATGTAGAGTTGATTGAAATTTAATGGACCGCTACCTAATAAAAATTCTAAAAAAGTAGGGTTGTAAATTTTAAAAAATTCTTTTGTCAAATTATATTTATTATGAATAGTAGAGATAAAGCTTGAATAATTTACAGCTATTAAAAATATTAGCAACACAGGTAAGTAGTCAACACTCTGTAGTGATCTAGTAATAACAAATTTAAACAAAAAAATAATAATGAATAAAAATAAAATTCTTTCATCAAATCTAAACAAATTAAAGAAGTCATAGTAAATAATACTTTCTGTATTTTGCGAATTAAAAAACTTATTGAAGAAGCCTATAATATTTATTTTTAAATTAAAAATATTCAAAAATACTATTAACGACACTACCGTGGAAAAGTTTTTCATAAACTCTTTATATGAAAAAAAATTAATGTTATCTAGAACAAACTTATAAGCGCCTAATAAAAATAGTATAAAAAATATTGAGTAAATAAATATTGAGTAAAAATCATATGATGTACTTGAGAATCCTGGATATATATTCTTCTGTAAAATATATATATCCCTCGCATTTAAAGTCCATAAACAATTTATTAACATATAAATTTTAAAAATTTTTAAATGATATCTATTTAAACTTATAGCCTCTATGCCTAGGTAAATAATAATTATTGAAAAAACGTTCAAGTTAGATTCTGAAACAACACCCGAAAATAATAATACGTAGGGCAGTAAATTAATTAAGTGTTGCTGTTTATTTTGATAAACTTCAATTAAAAGAATTGTGATTAAAAATACAAAAATAAATATTAAAACATAAGTTCTAAATTTAAAGGGATCTAAAAAATAAAATTTTGTGACGTAGAATTTACGATCTGAAAAAAATAACAATGTAAACAGCAAACTTAAGTAAGAAATCTTTAAATAGTTAGTTTGTAGTTTGAAAATTTTCATTGACTTCTTGCTGTTTAGTAAAAAAATAATAAAAAGCATATAAAAAGTTGTGCTCATCAGAAAATTTGTTCCTATAGCTATTGTTTTGCTATCTTTAATTTGTGATATCCTACCAAAACACAGGATTGAAGAGTAATTATCACTTTCTAACTCAAAATTAAGAAATTCTTTATTGCTATAGATAAATTCAAATAATGAAACCTTACAAGGATTAGCTTGGTAAAATTCATAATTTTCAGTGTTAGTTGGAGGTTTTATATTATCAAAATAATTTGCATTAAACCAAGGCGTAAGAACTAATAAAACTATTAAAATAAAATTTTTTGTTATTTTAATTTTCATATCTAAAACGTAAAAGATATTTTCTTTTCAAAACTGCAACAACTATCAAAATTATCAAAAAATACTGAGAAAAATATTCAATATTCATATTCGCACTGCTGTTCCAACCACCAAGTACATAGTGTTCACATTCTTCAAAGGAATTAACAATTATTGTTCTATTAAATTTGTCAGTTAATTTTATTGATTCAAAGTTTGGATCATTCTCAAATATAAAATTTCCATCTTTATCAAAAGTTACAAAACTTTCTTCAGTTAACTTAACTCCGCACAATTCATTTACTGAGAACATATGTATGAGTATATTTAAATATTATTAAAAAATTTTCTCTATTATTTAAATGTTTTGACATATTATGAAATTCCTTTAGATACATATTGATAAGTATTGAAAAGATAAATATTAAAACAATTAGTTATAATAATCATAGGTCAAATGGTTATCCTGTGTCTTAAGTGCAAGGGTAGGCAGTTCGATTCTGCCTCTGTCCACAGATGTTGTTAAATGTTATCAGATTACTAGTTCATATACTCCTTCCAACTAGAAAACCCTTATACAGATATTTAAATTCAATAGAGTCAAATTATAAAAATTTGGACATATTAGAAATTGGAAGTGGTGACGTTAGAAAAAATCAATCTGCTGTCCATATTTTCTCAAATTCAAATTCATTTATACAAACAGATATTAATTCAGAGCTTGGTCACAAATTTTTGGATATTACAAGTGAAATACAGATCGAAGAAAAGTATGACTTAGTTCTGTGCACTAATGTATTAGAACACGTTTATGATACTAATTTAGCTATTAAGAATTTGAAATATTTAATGAAAGAAAAGGGACATTTAGTTATTTCAGTTCCCTTCATTTATCCACTTCATGATGAACCAGAAGACTATTGGAGATTTACAGAGCACGCTATTAAGAAATTATTTTCTGATTTTAAAATTTTATCACTAATTAGAACGGGAATTCGTCAATTTCCTACACAGTATATTCTTTTATTAGAAAAAAATACTTAAAGCTCTAGGAAAGTAAAAAGACGCTTAAGTTGTTATAAATTATATTTCCCTACAGCTATACCCCTGTTCAAATCTTTAAAATGTTCAACTTCTATTTCCGTAATGAAACCATCTTTCAATAAATTTTTCCACGCTTCTGTTGGACCAGTATTAGCAAGAGATCTATATTTTTCATCAATTACGACATCATCTATAGCAACAATAGTATTTTTGTCTGCAAATTTACTACAATTTTTTATGTCATTGTATGCGTAATCATATGTGTGATTTCCATCAATATATATAAAATTAAAAATAGTATTTGCAGGAACAACTTCATAATTTTCTAATGCTTGCAAAGAATCTTTAAAAAAAACTTTCAATCTACCAGGATATTTCTTATTTAAAAATTCAACGCCAAATTTTCCATAGTACCAAAATCCAATGTCTACACTTGTTAATCTACAGTTTTCATTCATGCTTAGAAATATTTCTGAAGAATGTCCTGCATTAAAACCAATTTCTAAAACATTTTTGAAATGTTCTTTGTATTTGTTTAGGTATTCTTTTTGCATTGCAGATTGAGTTGAATTACCTTCAATTATTTTAATATTATTTAACTTATAAAAATCATGAAGTTTTTCGTATTCTTTTGCTTCAGAGTTTTTCAACTTTACATATCTTGAATAAGTTAATAAGTTATGTCGTTGGTTTAATATATTTTTTTTAACACGATAATATTTGTGTTTGACTCTTGTTCTAAATTTATAGCTATGTGTGTTCATTTATGACTATTTTAGGGATACCCTATCAATTTTATCTAACTCTTTTTTAAATAACATCAAAAAAATAAAAGTAAATTCGTGTTTATAAATTTATAATTTACATATGGACGCTGTAGTAATTCCAGTTTTTAATGAAGAAAAAACTGTTAAAAAAATAATAGAAAGTGTTTCTAGCTATTGCGACTTAATAATTGTTGTAAATGATGCTTCAACTGACAATACGCCGGAGATATTAAATCAAATTAAAAATAATAAGTTAGTCATTATAAATAATAAAAAAAATCTTGGAATAGGTGGTGCAACAAAAAAAGGAATCTTAAAAGCACAGGAGTTGGGAGCAGTATTTATTATCAAATTTGATGGAGATGGGCAACATCTAGAATCCGATATTCCCCAACTTTTACAATTATTAAAAAACAATAAATTTGATTTTGTAAAAGGTAATAGATTTATTGGCTCTTATTCTGATATGCCAATGATAAGAGTATTTGCAAATTTAATAACTACTAATTTGCAAAAGATTGTTACAGGAAATTATAAAATATCCGATCCAAACAATGGTTTGGTCGGATTTAATTCAACTATATTAGAAAGAATTAATATTAAATATTTAAGAAATGACTATTTCTTTGAGAACTCGTTTCTTCTAATTGCAAATATTTTTAAACTAAAAATTGCTGAATTTTCAATGAAAACAATCTATGGCGATGAAAAGAGCA
>Ga0222714_10002447_pt1 | contig 19626 bp, 22 predicted proteins | sample C33_3DmetaG_FD_165048 | JGI IMG/M metagenome (GOLD analysis project Ga0222714, IMG submission 165048) | Estuarine water microbial communities from San Francisco Bay, California, United States - C33_3D | ecosystem: Environmental > Aquatic > Marine > Unclassified | place: USA: California...
TGCTACTGCAAGTGTAAATTGATTTGGTGGTGTTTCTGTAAAATCTACTGGTGGTAACTTAATACCATTCACATAAACATCTAAGAATCCGGCATCAAACTGACCTGATGTTAAGGTGAATGATGATTGTGTTGATGTAATGGTGAATGCTTCTTTGTATATCTCAGAATCTCCACCACCACCGCCACCACCAGCAATGCTGATGTCAATGGTTGTTCCATCACCACTAACCGCAAAGGTATTGCCAGCACCAATAAAGTTAAGGACGGTAAATCCTGTTCCAACAAAACCACCAGCAGTTCTAATGCCGATGTTACCGTCTCTTAAACCTCTACTGGTAACCTTTGTAAATGCCATTGCGGTTTTTTAGATATTTATGAAGGGTAGGCGATAATGACAATTCCGGAACCACCAGAAGATCCAGAACTATAACTGCCTGGCTGCCCGCCGCCACCGCCTCCACCACCTCTACCATTAAGTCCAGCAGTTGAAAATTGAGCATCAATTGTTGATGCACCATCTCCTCCACCAGATCCAGGAACTGCTAAACCTGCGGGATAACCGTTGCAACCACCGCCGCCACCACCAGCGTAAGTTACTGATGTTCCTGAAATAGAAGAAGCAACACCAGCACCACCAGCACCAGCAGCACCGAAGTTGGCTCGATTACCTCCAGGTCCGCCGGCGCCTCCACCGCCCCCTCCTCCTTCATTAGCACCACCACCATCATATCCAAGTCCACCACCATATCCCTGATTTGCTGTGCCACTACCTGCTGGATATGAATTATGTTGGGCACTTCCACCACCAGAACCACCAGTAGAACCAGGGGCTGAGCTCGCGGCACTACCACCGCCGCCACCACCAGCAGAAGTTATGGTTGAAAATATTGATTCACTACCATTAAATCCTTTAACTGAACCTGCCGGATCCGATGAAGCACCACCAGCACCAACAGTAACACCATAAGGACCAGGAGAAACTGGAAAAGATGGTTCAGCAGATGCTCCACCACCTGATGTGCCAGCGTTAGTTCTTAATCCACCACCACCGCCACCACCACCTCTTATCGAACCACCACCACCGCCGCCACCAACAACGAGATAAGAAACAGAGGTTAATCCTGCATCAGTAACCGTAAAAGTTCCAGAACTCCTAAATGTATGAATTGTCTTACCGCCAGAATAACTTATATAACCACCAGTTGCTTTTGCTGTTGCGGTAAGTGATGCAATTTCATAACGGATTACAACGATTCCGGAACCACCTCTTCCACCGCCACCAGATGAAGATCCAGTGTCACCTGCTGCACCACCGCCGCCGCCTGTATTATATGTTCCAGAAGTGCCAAAATCATTTGTGGGGTATCCTGATGCAGTTCCACCGCCACCTTGCCCGCCAGTACCACCGGGATTTGAGCTGCCATAGTTTCCACCACCACCACCACCTGCATAATACTTTGAAGTTCCATCTTCTATTGTATATCTTGCGCCATCTCCACCAGGACCACCTGATGGATAAGAAGTGTTTGTATTGCCAGTTGCATATGCTCCACCACCACCGCCGGCGGCGGCATTATTTGGTGCTGGATATATAGAAGCACCACCGTCATTACCCCATCCATTTGCTGGAGAAACAACATCTATACCTCCTGGATGTCCACTATCACCATCACCAGGTCCGCCATTATTTGTAGAAGTCCCGTTATTGCCACCACCACCACCACCAGATCCTGATGGGCCTCTGAATCCGTTGGGTGGATTTCCACTTGCTCCTGGATATGTTCCGCCGCCACCACCACCAATAGAAGAAACGGGAGATGGTCCACCTAATGTTGTTGTTCCTCCAACAAGTCCTGGACTGTTATTGGCTTGGCCACCCCCGCCGCCACCAGCGCCGCCTGCACCAATAATAATTGGATATGAATTTGTAGCTACTGTCTGAGATGTTGCATATTTTAGAAGACCTGCGCCACCACCACCACCAAGACGAGATCCACCACCGCCACCACCACCGATGATAAGATAATCAACTAAACCAGTTCCAGTAATAGAGGTTACATTAAAAGGTGCGGCTGATGTAAAAATATGAGACCTATAATAAGTTCCAGAGACTTCATAATCATTTATAATACCACCAGTTGCTGTGATACCAGCTGGATTACCACTACTGCCTCCTCCGAGGACAGCAGCAAGACCATATTGGTTAATGATTGAAGTAAGAGATGATAGAGAACCCATATCAATACAATCTAAAATCGCCGTTTTTAACTGAAAGGAAGTTGTAGTTCGTAATCGTTGATGCCGAACCTGTTGTATTTACACCAACAAAGTTGAAGATATCATATCCTGTTGTGCTTCCAGCAGCAACAGTTCCTGATGGATATGAAATACGAGTAGAAACACCAACTGCTGCGGTAGAGTTAAATGTAACTCCATTCAAAATAAGACTTGAACAACCATATCCTGTTGCCCCCTGTCTTACAATCACAGAGAAGTTAAGTGCTCTATTATTAAAGTCTGATGTTGTTGGGATACCAGTAACCGTTAAAGTGATTGGTCCACTAGCATTATAAACAACAGCAACGTTACCACCACCAGTATTGTAGGTAAGTGAGGGTGAGTTTCCAGTCGATACTGTAATCTTATCTGATACCGATTCTAAACGAAGGTCATTAATGGTCCCAATACCAGTAACATCAGCAGAAGAAACTACAATGTTCGGTGAACCAGTTAAGTTACTGGCAGTATCAGCGTTACCAGTTACATTACCAGTTAAGTTTCCACTGAATGTCGTGGCAGTTACTACACCACTAACATTAAATCCTTCTGTAAAAGTTGTTTGACCAAAAGTTGTAACCCCAGTAATATTTTGGTTTACTGTTGTAGCGGTTACAATACCAGTAACTTGAATACCATAAGGGAACTCTGGCGCTCCTCCACCAGTTTTATCTGCAATTCTATTTACATTAATCTGGGACATCGCCTTCGGTCTTTCTTTCTAGTTATTTATCCAAAAATATTATAAACATCTGGTATGACAGTCTTACCTTCTCCAACTGTAAGAGTCACACTATCATCTACTGTCATCGTTGCTGCTTCTACCACTACATTTGCTGGGACAGTATCAGCATTTGTATTATCAAGTGTCATCGTTTCGGTTAGATGAATTGATGAACGAATAAATTTACCGCGATTGATTCTTTCCATTATCCAACATTATAAAGGTCTGGAACAATCGTCTTACCTTCTTCTACGGTAATCGTTACGCTATCGTCAACCGTAACTGTTGATTCACCAGTTACAATGTTTGCAGGAACTGTATCTGCATTAGTGTTATTGAATGTGATTGATTCAGTAACGTGAACGGAGTTTAATACAAATGGTGAAGGTGAACCACTTGGATAGTTGATTGTGGTTCCAGGACTTGCTGTGGTATCGGGAGAGATTGTAATATCAACAGTAGTATCACTAACAGCAAAGGTATTTCCAGTACCAACAAAGTTGAGTGTTGTGATACTGGAACCAATGCTGACTCCCGCAGAGCTAATCCCTACACCTAAACCATCTATTGCTATCTGACGGGCTTTTGACATTGGAGGGTTTTTGAGTATTTATGATTTTAGTTTTATAAATTTATTAATTTATCAAATTCACCACATTGATTTTTAATCTGATCAGAGACTTCTATTTCATATTTTCTTCTAGAAATATTTTTAATTCTTATTTTATGTAAATTTTTACCGTGTATTGCATCATCATACTTTATTCCATTTACTTTAAACTCAGAAAGATCTACCAGTTTATGGATATAAGGTGGGATTTTTAAAAAATTATATATTCTATCGATCTCACTTTGTGGATTATTTACAAAGTCATTATAGTTTATGATAAGATGTATTTCATTCGAAGGATCAATATGATTCAAATGATTAACTGATAATATGGATTGGACAATTTGTCCATAAGGATTATATAAAAAATCAAATATATCTTGTACTGTTTTATTATTTTTATCAATAAAATTATTTGGATTGCGATTAGACCAATCAACAAATGATTTGAAAATATCCAAATTATTTCTAACTAAACAAATAATTTTTATTTCATTTGGACAATATCTTTTAAGTAGATTTAAATTATCAGGAGTTCCCCAAGCAGATCTATCAATAATATATTTTTGTTTCCATTTAGAATAATATGATGAAATAATAGATTCCATCATAGAATTATAAGATTTATGGTCTGGAAAATTTATAAACCCCAAATCATTTTTTTTCCACTCTTCAAGATTATATAAAGTTTGGGATATTAAACTATTCCCAGAAACTCCAATATCTTTGTTTTGATTTAAAATAGAAGAAATAACAGTATTACCAGATCTTGGTAATCCTGAAAGAAAATAATATTTTTTATGACACATCACAAATAAAAAACTTTATCTCATTATATCACACTTATGAAGGGTATCTAACAATAACTATTCCTGCTCCTCCATTGCCACCACCAGCAGGTCCTGCTGGATGCCTACCTCCTCCACCACCGCCAGTTCCATATATTCCAGGATTTCCATCTGGTTCACCTGCTCCGCCACCACCAGGTCCACCTAGACCAGATAAAGTGCCAGTTGCTGAACCATAAAGACCTGCGCCGCCACCACCACCATAAAGACCTGATGGGCCGACAGCACTAATGAATGCTGGACGTTGTGGGGCAGGGATGGCTGGACCGATAAGAGGTCCAGGAAAGTCTCCATAAGAACCTCCTGGACCACCGTTACCGCCACCAGGTGAAGAATCAATGGTAACACTTGCCCCAGAACCACCTGCTCCACCACCTCCAGCAGGAGCATATCCACTAGTTGGGATAGAATAACCTCCCGGATTTCCATAATCAGAAAGTGCTGGATTAGTTCCAGGTTGAGTTGCTTGTCCTGATGCTGGGGAAGGATCCCCACCACCAGATCCACCACCAGACCCTCCTGAAATTCCTTGTGCAGTTGTACCATTATAATTCGATCCTCCTCCGCCACCTCCTTTTGCTAAAACATAATTAGGTTGACCAAATATTGGTTGACCAGGTGTTCCTAGATAACTATCACCACCATTTCCACCTTGAGGAACAGATCCAGGAGTTGCAGTTGGACCTAAACCTTTATCTCCAGGAGATCCTACTTGAACAGGATATAAACCTGCTGCCAAAGATTTAGATGATCCATAAACAATACCTCCGGCACCTCCACCTCCACCATAATAGTTTCCTCCACCACCTCCACCAGCAACAAGTAAAATATTAACAACCTTAGGAGTTGATAACTCTAAATTGTCAGAATTTGGATATGTAAAAACGTGATATGTATATCCGTTACCAGGTGTTAATATTGTTCCGCCAGAAGTTATTAATGGAATACTACTTCCAACATCTTCGGGACTTTTTCCAAATCCAAACGCTCTTCCAGTAAAAATTGGAGCCATATCTACCTCCTATCAACCTTGACGGAATCCGCCATTCTTCGTTGCATAAACTTGATAACTTGTAGCATCAGTATTTGTCCCGCCAGTATAGTGAATAAAGAATGAAACAAAATCTCTATCGTTTGCATCTGAGGATAGAGTGACCGATGTTCCTGATCCAACAAGTGCCGCAGTGGTTACACCAGCAACTGCTGCTCCATTCTCATATCCAACCACAGTGCAGTTTGTTCCAATACCTGTTGCTCCTGTCGTGTTTCCAGTTCCAGTAGCATTCTGAGTATGAATCAGAGTGATGGTAGTTCCATTTGCGACACCTGTATCAGCAGGCATATTCTTAAATGAAACAATACCAACGTCTGTCGTTGCTGTATGTGTAAATGTTGTTCCTGCTCTTACGTCAAGTTCAAGAACCATATCAGAACCACTCATATATGTGGTTCCAACAGAGATTGTTTCTACAACACCTTTAAACTTACTTGGTTCAGAATACTCGAAGCATCCAGTATCTCTCTCCCAAGTTATCGTCTTATCTCCGTCCTCTCCACCGAAAATAGTAATACCAGCACCATCAGCAGTTGTGTTTGATGGTGAAGTTACTGAACCAATACCAATATTAGAATCTTCAATACTCAGTGTCGCAGTATCAATCGTCGTTGTAGTCCCATTAACTGTTAGGTTGCCAGTTACAGTTAAGGCACCGCCAACTTGAACGTCTTGTGCTGATACGTTAGTAACCGTAATGTTAGGAGAACCAGTAAGACCCGATGCATTAGTGGCAAGAGTCGCAGTAGATGCATTACCAGTTACATTACCAGTAATATTGCCAGTTACATTACCAGTAATATTGCCAGTAATATTGCCAGTTACATTACCTACGAAACTCGTAGCAGTTACAATGCCAGTAAGATTAATACCACCAGCACCAGAGATTGTTCCACCCGCTGGAACAGTAGCACCATAAGTTAGTTCTGGTGCGCCAGTCGCAGCTTTATTTACTACCTTATCCGCTCTAAGCCTAGACATTAATTTATCCGGATACCAATATTACTTGTATTTATACTGATAGGTTATATACATCAATCATAAAATCATCACTGTCAATAATTAAATCGTAAGGAGACTCAATCTGAACATCTTGATATTTAATGAAGGTAATATCGTGTCCAGTCTTCGGAGCAACTGTTGTTGTTTCACCAACAGCAATTACTGCTGGCATACTAATCACTTGTCCTAAGAAAGAAGCACTACTAATACCAAGTGTTTGTTCACCACCACCAATATGTCCAGTCAGTGATGTAGTAACGGTCAGATTATCAATCGAAGAATTAAGTATTGTGTTCTCTACAACAGAACTATTAATAACCACATCAACAATATCACCAGCAATTGCAGGTTCAGCAAGAGTAATTGAGTTACTAGAAGTCTCTGTAAAATCTGATGCCGATAAACGAACACCATTTAGATAGACATCGACATAACCAGTATTATAAGTATTGGTTAATGTGAAGAGTGTACGGTTAGATGTGACATTGAATGTTTCTTTATAGATAACACCCGAAGCGCCACCACCGCCGCCACCAGATCCAGAGATAGTAACTTCTACTGTATCACCAACTTGACGAATGCTGTTACCAGATCCAACAAAGTTAATAGTTCTTACAGTGCCAATACCAAGTCCACCAGACTGAATCGCAACAACAGGATCACTGTCAATAATTGTAACAGGACCAACTCTTCCATAGAAAGAAGTTACATCACTGTTAACTGGTGAAGAGAATCCAATATGACGAACTTGAATCTCTACACCTGATGGTGGGGCAGCACTGAATGCCAGAACGGTATCATAGACGGAATAAGCACGATTTCCGTTTCTATCCGTTGCGTGCTGAACAACACCATCAATTGTGACTACAACACTAGCATTATTTGGAACAGACTGTGAAAGTGTAAAGTCTGTTGTAACACCATCACCAGTAAAGTTATCTAGTTGATTATCTGTAATATCAAAGGTTGCCAGTGAGTTAGCAACTACCTGACCCCAGAAGATTTCTGCTGTGGTTGGAGCAGTAGCAAATTTAATATTACCACCAGCATCAATCGCAAAACCATCAGTCAGTCCAAGCAACTTACTTGGTTTCTGAACAACACCATTAATCGAAATGGTGAGTTGTCCAGGATCAGTAATGCGAGCGTGTGTACCGTTATTATAAGTTGGTCTGAATGTTGTGTTAACACTATCAAAGGCAACGTTCAGTGTATGTGCTGAACCAGAACCAACAGCACTTAATGGAACCGCAATATTGCTTGTGGCATCAGATGCCGATGTTGCTAGGCGAATATTATCTCTATCATACTTAATAATATAGTAAGCAGTTCCATTGGTCAGTCCGCCAATATCAGAACCACCACCATTACCATAAGTAACTCTCTGTCCAGTTACGAAACGGTGTTCAAGGATTTTAATTCTATCATTAGAAGTATCAATGATACTAGAAGATGACCCATCAACAGTCGCTGTGTATGATGAGATGTCATCTAAAAGTTTGAAGTTGCTTGCAGTATCACCTGTAACGTGATAATTGCCGATGTATGGGGACATCTAATTTTTAGGTGCTTTCCTTTTGATTATTTATCCATAAAAAAAGGAGGGTTCGAACCCTCCTTGTTTCTTATGATCACTCAGCAGGTGGTGTTTCCAGAACCCAGGCACCGCCGTCTTCATCCCAGCGGTAATATGAACGTGCTTCGACTTCTGCGTCGGTCAGTGCAGGAGCAGGACCAGCAGGGGATACCCAGTCAGCAGTCTCAGCGTCCAGTGTCCAAGATGCATAAGGTTGTGGTGCAACAAATGCGTCCAGTTCTGCGTTATAGGAATAACCAATACCAGCATAGCGAACTCTCATATTAGAGTTGTATGAGGTCTGCTTCCAGTTGGTATCAGCACCCAGGAGTTTCTTACAGAAAGCAACTCCAATCTCTTCTACTTCATTACCGTTTGCATCGGTAATGTCATCATTACCCACAACAATGACTTGGGTAACAACATTATTCTCGTCGAGTTGAGCAAAATGAGCCATCGTTAATATCTTAAATCGTAATAGTTTTTATTATTTAGGATTATAACATCCTGTTGGTTATTTATCAAGTGGGATATGCGATGAGGACGATACCGGAACCACCAGCACCACCGTAGACAGTAGCACTCGTATTTGAACCATTTCCACCACCACCACCACCAGTGTTTTCTATTGCATCAATTCCAGGAACAGTTGATGATGAACCAGGACTGCCTGGAGCACCACCAGCCCAACCAGAACTGGGAGATCCAGGACCTCCACCATCACCACCAGCAGCAATTTTTCCTCCTCCACCGCCACCGCCAGCAATCCAATATCCTTGACTATTAGGTCCGGGCATACCTAAACCACCACCAGTTGGACTTGGTGCTGATGTCGGATTACGGAATGTTGATGGGAGTTGGATACCAGCACCACCAGGTCCGCCAGCTGCTGGTGGATTTCCTGGAGATCCGTTTGTGCCAGCAGAACCAGCACCACCACCACCTCCAGCACCACGAACACCCCCAGAACCACCAGCATTTCCATATTCAGTAGCTCCTGGATTCGTTGCTGGTTGTGCAGCAGATCCACCAGCACCATCATATGCTCCACCACCACCTGATCCACCTGTTCCACCAGCAGTAGGACTAGCACCACCAGATCCACCACCAGTTGCAGTATATGTTGTTGGAAGTGCTATATATGTATCAGTTCCTTTAACTCCTGGTATATACGCACTGAGAGGATAGTTTACTCTTGCCCCACCTCCTCCAACTTGAACAGCATATGGTCCATTCGCAATGGATATTCCGGGATGAATGACAACGCCACCGGCACCTCCACCAGCACCAGTCCAACTTCCCGCAGCTACTCCAGATGAACCACCACCAGCAACTAATACCATCTCTGCAGATATTGGCCCATCTGTAACTTCAAAAGTACCAGAACTTGTAAAGGTATGAATGGTCTTACCATTATAATAACTTATAGCACCACCAGTTGCTTTTGCGGTTGCTGTTAATTGTCCGATTTGATAACGGACTATGACGATACCGGAACCACCTTGACCACCAACACCACCAACAACACCAGAAGTTCCACTGCCTCCTCCACCACCTCCACCTGTTCCAGGAGTTCCTTGTTGAACAGCAACTGCAGCACTCGGATTTTGTGGATGTGGAGCTCCATCTCCACCACCAGAATAGGGACCACCAGGACCTCCACCAGAACCACTGGTTGATCCAGGATTATGGTTTCCTCCACCACCTCCACCAGCAAACCACTGATATGTTCCACCAGGACCAACCCCACCTACACCTGTTGTGAGTGGTGCAGGACCAGCAATTGAAACTTGAATTCCTTGTCCACCATCTCCAGAAACTGATGGTGATCCATAAACTCCATTAGAACCTGCATTGTAAGCTCCTCCACCACCTGCACCAGTCTGGTTAGCATCTGCATTTCCTCCAGCAAATCCTTGTACTGCTGGATGATTTGGGTCTGTTGGAGTATTTCCAGCTTCACCTGTTCCACTGGTAGAATATGCTCCTCCACCACCAGATCCACCAGTGCTACCATCTATTTTAAGTGCAGGAGTAGCATCACTTCCTCCTCTTCCTCCACCAACTGCTCTAATTCTTGCTGTTGATGGATAACTTACTGGTGTTGGATAAAATTCCGAATCTGTTCCAGATGATGAATTTGCTGCGATTGTTGGCTCAGCTGCTCCACCAACACCACCAGCACCAATTGTTACAGTATATTCTCCAACTGAAACTGTATATGAAGGTGCGGTGATTGGACCTGCACTATTAGAAATTCCTGGAAAATTAGTTCTCAATCCACCAGCACCTCCTCCACCACCACCGGCATGGCCTCCTCCACCACCTCCGCCAGCAACTACAAGATATTCAATAGTATCACCATATTCACCAGGAGCCGTTACATCAAAAGTTCCGGATGAAGTAAAGATGTGTGCTCTATAAACTGCTCCAGGAGGTGTTGTATAATCACTAATCACACCACCTGTTGCTGTAAGACCTTCTAGTGGTGGTGGAACAAAATTAGTTCCTCCACCACCAGCACCAAATGCCTGTCTAAAATATTCTAGAAGGTGTCCGTCTGTTTTATTAAGTCCTGGACCTCTACTCTGTGATGATCTTGCTCCCATGTCTAATCACCTCAAATATCTGTGTCGCCAAGGATTTGATAGTTGATAGCACTACCAATACCTGCTCCTCCAACTGCTGCTGCTGGTTGAGTAACTTCTACAACAATCTTCTCTTGATCTACCAGAACCAATGGGTAGTTCATCTCAAAGAAGAATGTTTCGTTTGAATTTAAATCTACTCTTGCTAATCTATATGATGTCTGCCCTACTCCAGAAGCAGCAACACCACTTGGATAAACATAAAGTGATGAAGTAGCAGTGGAAAGTCCAGTATTATGCATCACCAAACCACGAACATAAGTGGTCCCAGCAACACCAGCAGCAGTATTCGTAACACCTGCTGTAAAAATACCAACGGTATTAATACCAGTGACTGCTTGAATTCCTACTAATTTTGTTCTTTGGAGTGCCATTGATATATACTTTTTAAGTTATTTAGTTAAACAGGGCTGCATCAAGTTCATTAAAAGTTGATCCTCCACCGCCGCCACCAGAACTACCTTGAATGCTAACATCAATGGTGGAACCATTTACAGCAAATGTGTTACCGACACCAATGAAGTTCAGTGTGGTTGCATTACCAATCGAAACTCCACCAGACTGAATACCAACAGCAGTAAAGGTTTCCGAAGTTAAGTAAGTGGAAGAATCAACAGTACCATCCGCTTTTAAGAACTGTGAGGCAGTTCCGCCAGTCTTAACAAACGATGTAGAGGTAACTACTCCTGATGAATTCACATCACCAACAGTAATATCAGGAGTTCCAGAGAGACCAAAAGAAGTTGTGGCAAAACTTGCGGTTGATGCTGAACCAACACTTCCAATCAGAGTTCCATCAAAACTTGTTGCTGTTACAACACCGGTGACATTTAATCCTGCAACATTCTTAATCGTAGAATTTCCTGCATCAAGAGAATCTCCGGATTGGAGTTCTTGAATCTGGTTCGCACTAGGATTATAAATCAGCGGATATCTATCAGCCATTATATTCTTATAGTCTTTTGATTATTTATGCCACATTAAAAGAGACAAGTCCTTTGGTGCCATCCCTTTTTAAAATTCCTAAGTTCTCACCATTTAAAGGAATTGTTGCGGCACTAGTTCTTGTTCCGATTGTTAAACTTGTCAAAGATGAAGTATTCAAAGTCGTTCCAAGAACAACACAATAGAAATTCGAAGTTGCTGGTGGAGCAGCAGCAAAAGTAATTTGGTTCTCAACAATTATAAAAGACCTGATAGGTTCTTGAATGACACCATCAAGTGATAGTAATAATGTATAAGCGTTTGATGAAAAGAACGGAGTTCCACCAAGAGTAAGATTAAAAGTTACTTTGGACCCATCAAACTCTGATGAGATATCATCGAGTTTAAGATAAGGTCCAGTTGCTTGTGGTCTTCCGATGTATGGCATTGGAGGTTTTTAGGTATTTATGAAATTAATCGAGAATAAAATTAAAATCCATATCAGCATCATGAATAGTCATACCCAAAACACATCTTTTACTCAAACTATAATTTATTTCTGGTTTATGAAAAACATCACAGTCCATAATTATAATTTGACCAATCTCATTTTTATGTAACGTTTCAATTCCACTATTCTTATCTCTTATCCAAATACCAACATTTGGATCTCCACTTAAAAATATATTTGCTGATAATGAATGTTCTTTAATTCCTTGATGAATATGCCAGGGACCTCCTTCACCTTTTTCATATCTCATTATCCAAGAAAATATATGTATTGGAGAAAAAATATTATCTCTAATTTTTTTAACACTATTTTCAATTCTTTCTTTATATTCTAAAAATTCATCAATAACATTAGTTTTTTTATCAGATCTTAAAATATTATCACATTCACTTTGAGTAAAAATTATTTCTTTAAAAATTTTCATCAAGAAGGTAAAATTAAAGGAGCGACTGACGAATAATCACCGGATATTATTGTAGATTTTTTTTGCCAGGTAATACCATCATCAAGGCTAATTAAAAAGTATGATGACCCAAGAACAAAATAAGCATCAAGAGTGCTGTCATATGTAACTGATCTATGTGTATTAAGTCCACTTAAATAAGATAAGTCTATAGATGACCAATTTAGTCCATCTGTAGATCTAAAAATAGAAGTATTACTTCTTGTACCGATACATGAAGTTGAACTTGCATCAAGATCCGTATCAATTCGGTTGGATGTATCATTTCCATTTCCCGGATTAGTCCAAGAGGTTCCATTAGAACTATAAACTGGTTTTTGATATGAATATGTGCTATATGGATAATTTGCTGCTAGATACCTACTAACGTTACTCATATAAGTAACTTTTCCATTTGTCTGATCATTACTAAATGTAGCCACTCTTGTCCAATTAGCACCATCATCTGTAGATCTCCACATAGCACCAACATCATATCCACCTTGATGTCTTCCGGTATAATACCAATTTCCATTAGATCTAGATGCTGATCCTAATGCACCATAACCAGAAAATCCAGGCAAAGTTATATTACCACTCCAAGATGATCCTCCATTTGTACTCCTCCTTACAGGAGGATCATATGAAGAGCCTTGATTAACAACAATAGTTTCTCCCGATTTTGATGAATACCTAGACTGGTTTATTGCACTAAATCCAACAGATCCAATTGAAGACCAGGAAGAACCATTATTTGTTGAGCGATATACAGTACAGTTATTACCATCACCATTAGCAATAGCAACTAAACCACTAGAAGTATTATGTAAATGATATATTTGTCCGGAAGATCCAATTGTCACACTAGAAAAAGTATCAGTGATACTATTATACTTAATAATATTATTTGAAGATGTATTTGCTAAAATTAACTCAAATTGTACATCAAATGCACCGCCACCAGAACCACCAGGAACTTTTCTCTTCCCAAAAGTAAATCCACCAGTTCCTCCTCCACCAAGAGAAGAAAGTCTGCTTATAATAGGTGCCATATCAATAGAATCCTCCGCTTGCTACACCAAAGACTTCATAATTATCAGTCGTGCTTGCAGAACCAACCGTATTAATTCCAGTAAAACCGTAGATCGTATAACCAGCAGTTGTAGTCAATCCAGAAACTGCATTTTCAAGAGATCCACCTGCCCACTTAATCGTCTTTGCAACTCCGTTCATATTTACAGCAGTACAAGTTCTTGCAATACCACTCGTTGAAGTTGCAATCACAGTAAAGGTTACAGCGTGGTTATCAAAATCACTTGAAGTTGGAATACCATCCACATTTAGAGTAATGTTTCCAGTTGCATTTGTACAGATCGCAACATTAGCACTCGAAGAATTATAAGTTAATGATGCAGTATTTCCAGAAATCAATGCAGTCTTTTCTGCACCAGTGATAAATCTACTTTCATTTGGAGCGATTGGAATATTTGCCTCAAATGCTTTCTTAGTATCATTATATGTGAAAGTCTTATTAGTTGCACCATAGATCTGAATACCATCACCATCTGCCTGTGAGTCTGTGGTATTTCCAGATCCAATACCAACTAATGGATCAGTAATCTCTACATTAGTTGTATTAATAATTGTCTGTGTCCCATTAACTGTCAAATTACCAGTAACAGTTAAGGCACCTCCAACTTGAACGTCTTGTGCTGATACGTTGGTAACAGTAATGTCGGGAGAACCACTTAATCCCTGAGCATTAGTGGCAAGAGTTGCAGTGGACGCATTACCAGTTACATTACCAGTTACATTACCTACAAAACTCGTAGCAGTTATAACACCAGTTACACTAAATCCAGAAGCAATACTCAAAGATGAGAACGTAACTGCTCCAGAAACATTCGCACCAGACTGAAAGTCTACATCACCTCTAACAGTAAAAGTCTTTCCAGAACCAACAATCACACCCTGAGAATAAGTCGGTGCGGCAGTTCCGTCTGCACTTACAATATTATCAACTCTAAGTTCTGACATCTTGTCTTATACTTTCTAGTTATTTATGAAACTGTGTGTGGTAATCCATAAGGATTAATCATCAACTGCTTACCATCACCAACTGTAACTCCAATACCAGAGTTAATAATCATATGAGTTCTTTCAAGAGTAATGATTGATTCTTCTGCACCTGAGTTTGATATATTAAAATCAATGTTTTCATTCACAGTCAAACCTGGTTTAGGAACATAAGTAAACTCATCTGCACCACTGACAGCAGTGTTGATACCAATCTGAACTCTTGATGTATCTCTTGCTCTTGTCATTGGAGGTTTTTAGATATTTATGAAGGGTAGGCGATGATGACGATACCGGAACCACCGTTGCCGCCACGGGCACCATTTGGTTGTAGTTGTGGATAAACTGGTTCCGGTGAATTACTTCCACCCCCACCTCCACCACCACCGCCGGTGCTCATCGTTGCATCACCACCAATATAAGTTGCAACAGTAGCGCCATCAGCAGGGGCTCCAGCACCACCACCGTGAGTTGCTGTTCCTCCTGTATAAGAACCTCTATATGGACCAGCAGCACCGCCTCCACCACCACCAGCATAACCTGTTGATGTTCCAGATATGCTCAAATCAATACCAGTTCCACCTGGTCCACCATTATCTGAAGGAGAATCTGAACCAACGCTTATAAATCCACCACCACCACCTGAACCAAAGTTTGGCCCATTATCACCACCATTATTTCCTTGTGGTATTGGCGAACCTGCTGTACCGGGGAAACTAGGTGCATCTGGGCTCCATCTATTACCAGTTCCACCTACTCCCGCTGATCCACCACCAGAAGAACCACCACCAGAACCACCATCACCACCGTTTATTGAAGCACCAAGAGAACCTCTACCGCCACCAGAAGCAATTAATGTTGGACCAAAACCTGATATTGTGCCATAAGAACCCGATGATCCCCATAAACCACCAGCACCTCCACCACCAACAGTAACGGTGATTGGAGATGTTGGGACACTTAATACACCACCTCTTAATGGTGCTGGACAATCTGGATGATTAGTTATTAAACCACCAGCACCACCGCCAGCAGCACCATCAGCACCAGCATTTGCTCCACCGCCACCGCCACCTCCACCAACGACAAGATACTCTGCTGATAGTGGAGAACCTGAAGTATTTGTAAAGGTGCCAGAGTTGATAAAGGTATGAATAGTCTTACCACCATAGAAACTTATAGCACCACCAGTTGCTTTTGCGGTTCCAGTGGACGCAGGAAGTGTATAACGCACGATTACGATTCCGGAACCACCATTGCCTCCATTTGCAGTAGGATAAGGTGTTCCTCCCCCACCTCCTCCACCACCAGTAGCATAAGTTCCAGAAGGCGCTGCTCCACCACCAGGACCAGTCCCAGCACCACCTCCACCAACACCACCAGAACCTGCAGGTCCTGAACTTGTACCCCCTCCACCACCACCAGCAAACCACTGATATTGTCCTGGACCAGGATTTAATGCACCGACACCAGTTGTTGTTGGTGCTGGTCCGGCAATAGCAACTTGGACACCAGCACCACCATTTCCCCCATTTGTGCTGTTTACACCATCAGCACCAACACCACCAGCTCCGCCGCCACCGCCACCAACTGCACCAGCACGGTTGCCGGCATTATTACCTTGTGTTATGCCATATGGCGATGGAAGTGGAACAGCAGAAAGAACAGGAGCAGGTGTTGATGGGTTATATCCATAACCACTTACATATGGACCTGGGCCACCTGTTGCAGCACCACCAGATCCACCAGGAGCACCTGTTGCTCCTCCACCATAAGTTCCTCCCCCTCCACCACCTTTAGAAGTTATTCCTGACGGAGTAGATGGAGGTCCAAAGTAAGAGTCAGTTCCTTGTTGAAATGGTTGTGCATTTATTGTAACTTCTGTTGCTCTATATCCAGCACCACCAGACCCAACAGTAACCGTGTAAGAAGTTGGACCTGCTGTTACTGTAAAAGATGGATTTCCTGTTGCTAATGGATGTCCAGAAAGATTAGTTCTTAATCCCCCAGCTCCTCCTGCACCACCTTGTGATGCACCACCTCCACCACCACCAGCAACTACAAGATACTCAACAGAAGTCAGAGCAGGATCAGTAACCGTAAAAGTTCCTGATGAAGTAAAAATATGAGCACGATAAAAAGTTCCACCTGGTCCAGGATAATCACTAATCACACCTCCACTTGCACCAGTATAAGTAACTACACCACCAGGAGCAACAGCACCAGCAGTAAGAGCACCAATACCAAACTGTTTTACAATCGATGCCAGAGAAGTAACAATAGGAGCCATATCAGTATAACCTGTAATCGCCGTTTACATTTGAGAGAAGTTTATAGTTGGTTGTCGTAGATGCTGAACCTACTGTATTAATACCAGTAAAGTTAAAGACATCATAACCAGAAGTATTTCCAGTTCCTACGGTTCCAGCACTATAAGCAATGTGAGTTCCTGTGCCTACGGTGTATGCAGAACTGAATGATACACCATTGAGATTTACAGCAGTGCATCCATAAGCAGTTGCACCTTGCTGAACGATAACCGCAAATGAGATTGCACGATTATCAAAATCAGAAGATGTTGGAATACCGTTTACATTAAGTGTAATAGGTCCACTTGGTGTGGTACAAATCGCTACGTTACCACCACCAGTATTATAAGAAAGAGTTACAGTATTACCGTCTACCAATGTAGTCTTGTCGGCAATCGATGCAAGTCTTAAATCAGTTAATGTTGAAATACCAGCATCACTAACACCAGAAACTAAAATGCTTGGAGTTCCAGTGAGTCCTTGTGCATTAGTTGCTAGTGTAGAAGTATCAGCATTGCCACTAATATCTGATGTGATTGTAGCAGGTAGTCTAGCATCATCAATCGTTCCAGTCAGATTAGTTGCTGCCAAAGAACCACTAAAAGATGTGGCAGTTACAACACCAGTAACAACAGCACCATTAGGTAAAGATGGTGCTGTTCCCGATACTCGACCTGTTATAGAGTCAACACTTAATTGCGACATCTTCTTCTGCTACTTTTAAGTTATTTATTCAGTTACAACAGTACCCCCGAAACTATAAATTTCGGAGGTTGCTACTGACTTATTAGTATATTTTTTTCTAGTATCAAAATTAGTGGACCACTTATAATCACCCTCATAATAAATGGTCTTGACCGTTCCTTGAATGTTCTGGTCTTTTGCTATATGATAGGTGTACGCCATCTTTAAATAACTTTTTAGTTATTTATCGCCTGGTGATCTGGAAGTTTAGGAAGTAGGTCAAAAGATATAATCGTTCTCTGCTTTCTTACTTGATTGGGATGTACAAAATGTAGTGTATAAGAAGGAACAATCACTAATGTTCCCTCCTTTACATTCTGTGGGTATGCTAATGTTGTTGTATCAGTTCTTGGGTCTTGCCAAGGAGCCACAAAACAAGTAGGAGTATGAAGTTTTGGGTCATACTCAACATAAAGAACACCAGAAAATCCCCAACTCTTATGATTGTGAATGGTCTGGTGGTCTCCTTTCTGGTATCTTACCGCCCACACATCAGTCATACTGCAAGTGACTTGTGCCTCTTGACAGAACTCAAAGAGTTGTGGGCGAATCAAATCCTGAAAGTAGTGAAGATAGTTCTTATTGTTCGTCTGCCTATCAGTCTCAAAGGTTTGAAGTTCGGTTCTAATAAACCTTTCTTCTTTGAGTCTTTTTAACAGACCTTGTTTTTTAAACGACCAATCATCAATCTGATATTGATAAGACGGAAATTCAAATAGGGGTGCTTTCATATTTCTTTACCTGGTAACCTTTATGTTGTTTCCAAATACCATTAGCAACTTCGCACATATGTCTATTGTTAAGATTGTTAATGCGACAATATTCTGCCATATTGTTGGTTGTTTCTATTATACCACAAGGTGTTATTATTTCATACATCCATTTATTACATCTTGTATTTCTTCGTCTCTCAATTTCATCTTTGGTCCAAACTTTTCCCTTCATCCTCTTACTCATCTTATTTTTAGATTCTTCACTCATTTTTTTACCAGTGTGAACCTGACTTAGTTTCTTTTTGACTTCCAAAGTCATACCTTTTTTGGTTCCTTCTGATATTTTCTTTTTGTGTTCTTCTGTATGTTTATGTCCCGAAGCCCCATCCCCACCAGATGTTCTATTCCATAATATTCCTGTTCCTAAATCTTTTCTACCATAAACCGAAATCATATAAATTTCGTGTTTAAATGCGTCTTCTTCCGTTAAATTATCTTTGAGGATGAGTATCCTATCTTTCGGTGGAACGTAAGTGTTATAATGAGTTGAATATGCTCTATTATCTTTTCCCTTACCAATATAGTAAGGGGTTCCATCTTCACGCAAATAGGCGTAAGTGTAATACATTTCTGCTCTTAAACTGGTTGGCATTATTATTTATTCGTATTATAGCATTAAAAAGGGAGGTCTGAAACCTCCCTACCTGAAAAGCGCCAACCAGTCAGGCGTATTATTTATCTGGCACGGTCCCAAGCACAGTGGGCACGTTGTCCGTCTTGGAGGCAATAATGGAAGAAAATTTGGTGATAGTAAAGTTCTTCTTGCTTTTTACCAAAAACCTTTTTGTTCTTTTTAAGACCGGGCATCGGATCACGCCAATGTGGCCTCTCGCATCCTTTATAAACCATACCATCACCAGGTTGAAGAATCACTGAACGGTTCTCGCCAGGAACCAGAACTTGTGTCTTCTTCTTATCAGCATACTTATCAGGAGTCTTAATCCAGATAGCCCAATCAGCATCCTCACCAGTTAGATTAGTGCTGATATGAACCGTCACAGAAATCTCACAGGCATCACGGTCTGCGTGACGAGTCAGTTCCTGTCCAGGATAATAAAATCTATCGTAATAATAGGTATTATACAGTTTACGACCGATTGCTTCTT
>Ga0222714_10002448_pt1 | contig 19623 bp, 12 predicted proteins | sample C33_3DmetaG_FD_165048 | JGI IMG/M metagenome (GOLD analysis project Ga0222714, IMG submission 165048) | Estuarine water microbial communities from San Francisco Bay, California, United States - C33_3D | ecosystem: Environmental > Aquatic > Marine > Unclassified | place: USA: California...
CATGTGCTTATTAAAACAACAAAATCCGTATCATTATGTGAAAATTCAAACCCATCGGTCCACCTGTCGCTGCGGCGTCGCTCGACCGCGCACGCGTCACACGTCGACGCGGCGGTCGATCGCGGCGCACGGGAGCGCGCGAATCGTTTCGTATCGCGCGTGCGACCGTCGAGGGCGAGGACGGCGATCGCGCGATCGGGCGCAGGCGGGATTGGGTTGATTAGATCGGCGTGGGTGCGTGATTTTTGAAACGTGAGGCATCGGGGCGACGGTCGGTGCGCGCGATGGCGGGGCAGAAACCGGCGTTTACTGGGACGAATACGGGGCATAAGGCGAATTTGTACGGTGAGGCGCGCGGCGGTCGCGGCGGACGAGGTGGTCGCGGTGGTGGTCGCGGTGGCGGGCGCGGAGGCGGGTACGCGGGCGCGGAGAGCGACGGGCGGACCAAGGCGCAGATCGCCGCGGAGGAGGATGCTTTGGAGAAGGAGTTGGGGTTTGATGTGCATGTTGGTGGTGAAGATCGCATCGGGTGGTTGATTAATGTGTCCACGACGCAGGTGGAGGATAAGGAGTCGGACAAGGCGTATTCGGCGGTGAACTGTTACTTCATGTCTGAAGATGGGTCTACGTTTAAGGCGCAAGTGAAGTATGCGCCGTACTTTTATCTCGCCACCAAATCGTCGTGTGAGCATGAAGTCGAAGCGCTGTTGCGTCGGAAGTTTTCCGAGCAATTGCTCGACGTGGAGATGGTGGATAAGGAGGATTTAGACTTGAAGAATCACTTGAGCGGGTTGCAGCAGACGTATTTAAAAGTATCGTTCGCCACCAATCAGGAAATGATGGATGTTCGCCGAGAAATCATGCCAATCATCGCCAAGAACAAGAAAAAGTCTGATGCGTCGGCGGCATACCAGGCGTTGGCGCACCAAGAAAGCTTGGACGCGGGAACGATGAAGAAGCGCGTGCTCACCGACTACGAAGACGCGATGTTGGATATTCGTGAGTACGACGTGCCGTACCACATGCGTTATTTGATTGATAGCGAAGTGCGATGTGGTAAGTGGTACTCCGTGCGCGCTGAGCACGGGATGGTCACGATGACATTGCAGGAGGAAATGTTGACGCGCGGCGAAGTGCGCGTGTGCGCGTTTGATATCGAAACCACCAAGTTGCCGCTCAAGTTTCCCGACGCCGAGTTCGATCAAGTTTTTATGATTTCGTACATGGTTGACCAGCAAGGTTATTTGATCATCAACCGCGAAGTGGTGAGCGAGGATGTTGAAGACTTTGAGTACACGCCAAAGCCCGAGTACCAAGGTCCGTTCATCGTGTGGAATGAGCCAAACGAAGAAGCATTATTGCGACGATGGTTCGATCACATGCGCGAAGTACAACCGAGTATTTACGTCACGTACAACGGTGATTACTTCGATTTCCCATTCATCGAAACGCGAGCGAAGAAGAACGGTATGAATATGTACCGCGAAATTGGATTCAAATGTGAAACGTCTGGCGAATGCCGCAGCAAATTTGCGTTGCACCTCGACGCGTTCGCGTGGGTCAAACGCGACTCCTACCTCCCGGCTGGTTCTCATGGTTTGAAAGCGGTGACGAAAGCCAAGCTTGGTTATGATCCCGTTGAAGTGGACCCGGAGGATATGCTGCCATACGCGCAGAGCCAGCCGCAAACAATGGCTGCGTATTCCGTTTCCGACGCCGTCAGCACGTACTATTTGTACATGAGCTACGTGCATCCATTCATCTTTGCATTGTCGACGATCATTCCGCTGTCTCCTGATGAGGTGCTTCGTAAAGGTTCAGGTACGCTATGCGAGGCTTTATTGATGGTTGAGGCATTCCGCGGCAATATTGTGTGCCCAAACAAGCAAGTCAGCGCGGGCGAACAATATTACGACGGACATTTGTTGAGTAGCGAAACCTACATCGGTGGTCACGTCGAGTGTTTGGAGTCTGGAGTTTTCCGTTCGGATATCCCTTGCGACTTCCGCTTGAATCCGACTGGATACCAAGAGCTGTTGGACAATCTCGACGACGATCTCGATTACGCGCTTCGCGTGGAAGGCAAAGGCATCAAGCGAGAAGATTGTGAAAACTACGACGAAATCAAGGAACAGATTGTGAAAAAGTTAGAGCATCTCCGTGACAACCCAGTTCTCACGGAAACGCCTTTGATTTATCACTTGGACGTCGCGGCTATGTACCCAAATATTATTCTTACCAACCGCTTGCAACCGCCGGCGATTGTTGATGAAGATACGTGTGCGGCGTGTGATTACAACCGTCCCGGTAAAACATGTTTGCGCGAAATGGAATGGGTTTGGCGTGGCGAACATTACGCGTCGACGTCGAGCGAGTACTCAGCCATCAAGGCTCAGCTTCAAGCGGACAGATTTCCGCCGCTGAAACCTGGTGACCCGCAGCGATTTTGGACTGAGCTTTCATACGAAGAGCAGCAAGAAGAGAAGAAAAATCGTTTGAAAAAGTACACCCAAAAAGTGTACAAGAAGGTTTTGGACAAGCCCGTGACAAAAACGAAGACGGCTGGCATTTGCATGCGTGAAAACCCTTTCTACATTGACACCGTTAAGGCGTTCCGTGATCGACGCTACACGTACAAGGGATTGAACAAAGAGTGGAAGGGTAAGTTGGGCGCCGCTAAAGACGACGGTAACCCGATTCAGATCCAAAAGGCGGCCGACATGGTCACGTTGTACGATTCTTTGCAGCTTGCGCACAAATGTATTTTGAACTCTTTCTATGGATACGTCATGCGCAAGGGCGCGCGCTGGTACTCCATGGAGATGGCTGGCGTCGTGACTAACACTGGCGCGAAGATTATTCAGATGGCGAAGCGTTTGGTGGATGACATCGGTAAGCCGCTTGAATTAGATACTGATGGTATTTGGTGCTGCTTGCCTGGGTCATTTCCAGAGGAGTTCGCTTTCTCCATGCCAAATGGTAAGAAGAAGAGTTACAAGATTTCGTACCCGTGCGTTGTACTTAATCGTATGACTGCGTTGAGAAACACGAACGACCAATATCAAACGCTCGTGAATGAAAATGGCAAATCTTCGTATCAGACGAGTTCCGAAATGTCAATCGAATTCGAAGTCGATGGACCTTACAAGGCGATGATTTTGCCAGCGTCAAAGGAAGAAGGTGTGTTGATTAAAAAGCGTTACGCAGTTTTCAACCACGATGGATCTTTAGAAGAATTGAAGGGGTTCGAACTCAAGCGCCGTGGTGAGCTCAAGCTTATTAAAGTTTTCCAATCTGAGGTGTTTGAGCACTTCTTGAAGGGTGACACTCTAGAAGAAGTGTACCAAGCAGTCGGCGCCATCGCAAACCGTTGGCTCGACATGTTGTGGACTAAGGGTGCAAACTTTGAAGACGAAGAGTTGATGGAGTTTATTTCTGAATCAAGCGTGATGAGTAAGTCTGCGGAGGAATACGGCGATCGCAAGTCGTGCCCTGTTACGACTGCCCGCCGTCTTGCACAATTTTTGGGTGAAGATTTGATCAAGGACAAAGGTTTGGTGTGTAAGTATATCATTTCGAAGAAGCCGTACGGAGCACCAACTTCCGAACGCGCGATTCCTGTGAGTATTTTCAACGCCGAGGTGTCTGTCGCTCGTTCTTTCTTGAAGTCATGGACAAAGGATGCGATTCCGGGTGAGGCTGATGAGATGCCAGATATGCGCGAGATGGTTGACTGGGAGTACTACAAAACTCGTCTTTGCGGAGCGATTCAGAAAATTATCACCATTCCTGCGGCGTTGCAGAACGTTGAAAACCCGTGTCCGCGAGTGAAGCACCCTGATTGGCTTGCAAGACGTATTCGCGAAAGAGCAGACAAGTTTTCGCAGCGTAATTTGAGGACGATGTTTAACACGGCCATTGCAGGTGGGGCACCGCTCATGCGCAGAGATATGAACATCCTTGACATGGAAGACCATGGCAGGGCAGCTGCGACGCCGAGTCGCGGACGTGTTCGAACATTCTTGCGCGACGACGAGCCTCCGCAAACGCCGGAAAATTCTGCGCCAGTTGCGCCACGTACTCCTGGGTCTACAAAAGGTGAGCGAAATGTCGCCGCCGCTGAAGAGAGAGAAGCCAACTACGATGGTTGGTTGTCTCGCGCGAAATCAAAGTGGAAGGAGTTGCGCGTCAACATGAAGCGCCAGCGCGCAGAAGATGAAGCCGAAATTGCTCGAGCGGAACGTGAAGGTGGCGTTGTGCGAAGGAGACGTCGTTCCTCCGCGCATGGTCTTGATAACTTCGTCGAGTCCCGCGAAGAAAGCATCGCGCTCTCTGCGTTGCAAATCATTCAAATCGAGCAGACGAAAACACCGGGTGTGTACGGCGCGTGGGTTTACGTCAATGGTGGTATGCAAACTTTGAAGATTTGCATTCCGCGGCGTCTCATCGTTGCTATGCGTGAACCAGATCGTCAAGGTGATCTTGGCCTCGACGGCAAGCGACGCGTCAACTTGTCGCTTCCTCGCGGATTTGAAGCCCCGCACTTGTATGAAATCAACATCAGCGAGGAAGACTTTGCAAGTGGTTTGGAAGTTGCCGCTCTTCTTGCTAACCCCGCCGTGATTGGGGTGTATGAAAAACATGTGCCCTTGCGTGATCGTTTGATTCAGCAGTTTGGTTGCGTGATGGCAATCAAGCGAGCAGAACAGCAACGCGCTATGCAAATCACCGATGCTTTGTACGATGCCAGTATGTTCCAGATGAAGACGACGACTGAAATCTCGTACTTGCCGAAGCTTGAGCACATATCTTTGTATTTTGCCGGTTTATCTGGTGAAAAGGGTCGAGGGATCTATGTCTTGCACAATCACCGCGAGAACGGAGGCGTCGTCGTTGTGCATCAACCGGGTGGTGGCGTCAAAGAAGTCACGGCTGCAGTGTGGTCCAAACTCGTACGAGAAGTCGATGGAGTGTCCGACGTGGAAAACGAAGACGTTGTTGACACCGCGCCGACTGCGAATGGTTGGACAGTGTTGTACGCGCGAAACACTGAGCAAGTGAGCAAGCACTTGAACATTGCTTTGGGCAAATACGTTGACAGCTCGCGTGGTGCGACTGTGCTCGTCGTTGAAGCGCCATCGAGTGCTGGCTTCGAACCGACTCAAGATAGTCTTTCTGTGCGCCAAGGTCTCGCCGGGCGTCTCGGAGCGATGTTGCCTGCGTCGGGCCGCTTGCCTTTAATCATGGTGCCACCAAACTCGTCTGACAGCGCTTTGGAAACTGTTGGTTGGCAGTTGAATGCGGCAAAGATTGCGTCAGTCCGCATTGCTCACAGTGCACAGTGGCTGAAAGAACACATTGACATCGCGCGCTACGCACACGTTCCCGTGGGTAACTTGCACGCTGATTGGTGTGTGCACACGGCGGATACGTTCTTCGCCCGCGCTTTGGCGGACGATGAACAAGTCTCATGGACCGGTGTGGGTGGTGTCCCTGACTTGGGTGGTGGCGCCAGCGGCGTGTCTTTGAGCGACTTGGATGGTGCCCTCGAATCTTCACGTATGGAAATCACCAACGCCGGGGCTTATCGCAGCGTGTGCGTTGAACTCAAGGCGCATCACTTAGTCGTGTGCGCCATCGTCAACTCTGGTATTTTGAATGATTTAGAACAAGGCGCGTTGTTGGGCTTTGAGACCGGCACAAAGGGCACGACGCGACTAGGCGGACATGAAGCCGCGGGTGCGTTCAAGACCTTGCGAAAGCTTGTTTCAAACTGGCTCTCTGACGCATCAGATTACGGAAACGAATACGCCGATAAATTGTTGCAGCAACTTCAACGCTGGTTGTTCAGTCCACTTTCGGCTTTACGCGAACCTGCGCTGAGACATTTGGTTGAGTTATGCATGAAGAAGGTTTTCACGCTCTTACTCGCGGAAATCCGCAAGCTTCAAGTGGACGTCGTCTACGCGGACATGCGTAGAATTATCATCGCTACCGGCAAGCACGATCTCGCGAGCGCCGCCTCGTGCGTTGAAGGCTTGAAGACTGCCTTGCACAAGCGCGAGTTGTTTTCTTGGCTCGAGTTAGAACCCGTGAAGCAATGGCACTCGTTGTTATTCCGTGGACCTTTCGACTATGCCGGTATTTCCGCCGTGAACCTTCCAGGTGAAAGCCAGTGGCAGGATTCCATCGCGCCCATGGATGCCCAACTGGATCCGCGCGCGATGCGTAACGGTGAGCATTCGCTCGACATGGTGTGGAACATCGCGCTCTTCTTACCTGAAGCTGTGCGCGAGCACTTCTATGCCATCGTTGGTGAATATTTGTTGATCCCATGGAAACACGACAAGGAAGATGACGTGCCTCTTCGCGGCCGAACGCCAGTGAAGTCGTTTCGAATGTTGAGCGACAGCGAGGATTCGGATGTGGATTGTGACTCGGATGCTGAAAGAGATTCGCCGATCGATCAGCAAATGCCGCCTTCGACGCCTGGCGCTGGACACAACGCTCGCGATTTGGACCGCGTTGAAGAAGAAAAAGCGATGTGGCTCGAAGCGCAGCTCGAGTCACACTTTGGCCCGAAGCTCTTGCGTCTCGCGCAAGCCATTCAAGCCAGGCTTGGTTTGGCTGGACCGCGGGCGCCGATAGAGCACCAGTTCCCGTCACCTCCGGGTGCGCACCTCTCGAAAGAACTTCGCGGTACGCCCGCCTTGGCGTTTGTGAAGACTGTACTTGAGGTGTTATCGCTCGATGCGCGTCTCACTGGTCCCGTGGCGTTGTTGCGACGCAACGCGCTTCGCTTGCTCCGCGTCGCCGAATTCGCCCCGCAAGCCGAATTCATCGACCCGTGCGTGTCATTCACATTGCGAGACGCTATGTGTTCGTACTGTTCAGACTGCCGTGACTTGGATTTGTGCCGTGATCCCGATTTGGCCGCCGGTCGATGGGCGTGCTTGACGTGCGCGCAGCCGTACGACTTGCAGTGGATCGAAGGCTCGCTCGTATCCGAAGTCAACGACCGCGTGCGTCGATACCAACTCCAGGACTTAAAGTGCTCTCGCGACGGTCGTGTTAAAGTTGGTCACCTGGCGAACCGTTGCGCGTGCGGTGGATTGTACAAATGCTCAGCCAAACCTGGGGCGCTCAACGACGATTTGTGCGTCTTTTCAAACATCGCCGACGCGCACGACTTTAAAATTTTACGCGACACCGTGGATTGGGTCACCTCCAACGCCTCAGTGAGCGCGTAGTATACATCTTAGCTCGTATAATAATGCATACTTCTCATGTTTCAATGCCCGTCATCTTCATTCATGTCGGTGCTTGGATGGTTTCCTCTCGACACGCAGCGGCTCGACCTGGTGGAACTTACCCTGCATATTCTCCTAGGCAGTGCATCCTCATACGCCGGCGCGCACGACGCGCGCTCGTGGCGCGGCGTAGACATCATAGACGTACAGACGAACGCATTGCACTAGGCGAGCGATTCGTACGCATGTCGCGTCCCGTGGCGTCGTCGGTACCTTCCTCTGCGCCTTCGACGTCGTCCACTGAGCGCGGCGCTCCGGGACAGCTCCCCCCGTACGACATCCACTCGCGCATCGCCCGAGGACTGAACCCACTGGTTTTACGCGCCATTGCGGACCAGTCATTCGCCAATGGGTTGTCTGGCGCCGTCGCGGGGACGATTGCGGCGACGGTGGTGTGTCCTTTGGATGTGCTGAAGACGCGACTTCAAGTGAGCACGCTCGCGAGTCAGAGTGAGCAGTACCTGAGCACGGTTGAAGCGCTGCGGAGGATCGCACGTTCTGAAGGTGTTCGAGGACTCTATCGCGGGTTAGGGCCGACGATTGCGGCGTTGTTACCGAATTGGGGGGTGTACTTTAGTACCTATGGAGCGCTAAAGCGCGTTTTGACGAGCGAGCGAGCCGCGGCCCGAGAGGCTTTGCGTCAACAGCGGCGAGGTAGCGGGAGCGACAGTACAACTTCCGCTAATGATGACAGTGGGGGTGATGTAGAGCTGCAAGGGGCGGATCACGTGGCGCACATTGTGTCCGCGGCGGGCGCCGGGGCTGCGACTATTTTCGTCACCAATCCGCTATGGGTAGCCAAGACTCGTTTGCAGGTGCAACATTCCAAAGCTTTGGCGTCAACAATACCAGTGCGGGTACCATACACGTCCACTGTAAATGCTCTGCGAAGGATTACCACTGAAGAAGGGCTTAAAGGTTTATACAGTGGTTTTGGGCCATCGTTGATGGGCATTGCGCACGTCATAATCCAATTTCCATTGTACGAGTCAATCAAGGTCGAACTCGCCGCGCGACGGGGAGTGCGACTCGACGAAATCCAGGCACTCGATTTGATGGTCGCCTCGGCTTTCGCCAAGATGATTGCGTCGACGATTACGTACCCGCACGAGGTCATCCGGTCCCACATGCATGTGCACGGCCTCGGCCCATTTCAAGGCATCGGCGCTCTCATCCGACGCATCCATCGCGACGGCGGCGCATCTGCATTTTATCGCGGATGTGGTACAAATCTTATCCGCACAACCCCAGCGGCGGCGATCACGTTTACATCCTTTGAGCTCGTTTCGCGAGAAATCGAGCGCGTCGTCGCCGCCGCGGACGACCTTTAAAACCTCGTATCCTCCTTTCGCTTTCACCGCCTTCCCACTCTAGTCCACTATATTCGTGTTGCTTAAATATTATTTCATTCATTGGCATTCATTTCGCTCGCACGCGCGCGTCTCTGCGCATTCTAACATTGATTCTGCGCGACTTGGCTACGCATTCGCCTGAAAACAAAATTTCAAAAAAACAACACAAAGCGCACGCGCACACGCGCGTCACAATCGCACGCCGCCGCGCACTCGCCGCCGATGCAGCACGCGGTGGGTCAATTGTTCTCATCCGCATCGCGCGCGCTGCTCTCAGCGCGTCGACCGAGCGGTCGCGACGAGGGTGTCGACGACGCGGATGCGCGCGACAGCCACGCGATCGCGCGCGAAAACCCATCGTCTGGCGCGCGTGTGAGCGCCAGCGCCGGTCGAAACGCGGTGTCAACGTCGCCACTGAAGCGCTTGTCGCATTGGTTGACGCCGCGCGCGCGCGTAGAGGCGGTGAGAGACGACGTACGCGATGAAGATGATGAAGATGATGAGGACGCGACGTTGCGCACGGCGGGCGCGACGTCCGTCAAGGGCACGGCCGGCCCGAGCGCGCGCGGACGCCGTACGAGCGATTCTGGATTTGCAACGACGGCGTCGCGCGACGGCGCGAGCGAAGGCGCACGGAAACGCGCGAGAATGGATGCGACGACGACGACGGTTTTAAAAGAAACGACGACAAACGCCAAGGCGTCGTTGAATTTTGATCACATCGAGGGCGACGTACAGTCGACGCAGGTGGTGAAGCCGACGACGTCAATGGGAGCTGTGTCGCCGGATATTTTTGCGTTGGGTAGGAAAAAGAAAGGGTCGAGTGGGTTACCTGTGAAGAATATAGATTTCGACGCGGCGGGTGGCGACGGAGGCGAGTCGCCGGATGAGAATAGAAGGACGATGTCGCCACCGACGACGAGTGGACGTCGCCCAGCGGGGCAGATGATGACGCCCGTGCATAAAGGTGCGACACCGCACGGTGCACCATCGATTGGAATGTCGCCAAATATCGGAGGCATACTGGCGAGTCCAAACATCGTGGCGCGCGTCGGCGACGTCCTCGCTAATTTGGATGTAGATAGCGAAGACGAGGCGGAGACGGAAGAAGAGGAGGACGATTATGGTGGTACGCAAATGTATGATGATGGCATGGATGACTACGCGGGTGGCACGCAAGTGCTTGATTCTGCAGAATTGTGCGAAGCGCCGTCGCGTCTCGACTTGGCCATCGCTCCAAAGGTTGAAGAACCCGAGGTCCCGTGCGCGCGCGGTGGTGACGCCGTCATTCGCATTTTGCGGCGGCGATTGTTTGGAGTCAATCGAGAACGTCCAGTTTCCGCAGATGGGTTGGACTTTGCGGCGAATTTGAAGGCGCACCGAGACCATTTATTAAACATGCTTGAAGACACCGTGTCGGGAGGCCAAAATAACTCCGTGCTCATGGTTGGTAACCGAGGAAGCGGGAAGACGTTGATATTAGACTCTGCATTGAAGATGCTGGAAGACCGCCTCCCTGGCAAGGTCGTCACCGTGTACTTGAATGGTTTGTTACACGCTGACGAACGCATCGGCATGCAAAAAGTCGCCGCGCAGCTGTGTCCAAATTTGAGTGAAGACTCCATCGGACGCTCTGCGGGAGGTTTTGCCGAAAACGTCGCTTTCATGACGGAAATGCTCAAGCTTTTGCAAGGCGGTCGACGAGGAGTGATCTTCGTGCTGGATGAATTCGAGCTCTTTGCCATGCGTTCCAAGCAAACGTTGCTTTATGCGATTACGGATTTGCTTCAACAACCACACGTCCAAGCTGCCGTGGTTGGCGTGACATGTAGGCATAGTATCGACCGCTTGCTTGAAAAGCGTGTGGCGAGTCGATTCTCCAACCGCCGAATCGTCGTCGCCCCTCCCGGAAGCACGGTATCCATGGTGGACGGCGTGACCAAGGCGTTGAAGTTGACGGACAAGGACAAACATTTGTGCCCGAGTGAGCCAGACTTTGTGCAGCAATGGAATCTTTCCTTGCGTGCGGCAATGTTGAACGCGGAAGTGAAGAATGCGCTGGAACAATTTGGGAGGCTTGAGAACACACCGGCATCGGTGAGTAAGATGGCGTGCGCAATTCTTTCTCGCGTCAATAGAAGTCTTGGTAAAGTCACCGCGCTCGACATCGTCGACGCGGCAAAGAGCATGGATCGCAATCCTTTCGTGAGCTCCCTTACCGGTGTCACGCCTCTCGAGTTATTATTGTGTGTGGCTATGTACAGAATGCATCGCGCGCGCCAACGTCCATCTTTCACATTTGACGCGCTCGCGCAAGAGCTCAATGAAATGGGCTCAAAGGAGCAGCTCACGCACGCTAAAGATTGTGGACGCTCCGTGCTCGTCCGCGCGTTTGAAAACCTTCTCACGCTCGGTATCGCCACAGCGCACAAATCAGGCTCAGGCGTTCGAGGTGCTGCGTTAAAGGAGTACAAGAATATTGTCTTTGTTGTAGCCGACGAAGAGCTCCGCGAAGCCATTCGCCGGCATCCCAACGCCATCCCAGGCTTAGCCGACTACATGGAGCATGAAAGCTTGCGCGCTGCGCACACGGTATAAGTATCCATGGTCCGAGCTCTACACATCGCACGTACATTCTTCACGCGCCCATCGCGGCGCGGTGTCTGTAATCTACTTCATTCATTAATACGTTCTCGCGCTCGCGACGCCGCGTCGTCGTCGCTTTTGGCTCCTCTACCCTCTCGCGCGCTCGCGGCTCCACACAGCACCGCGCGCGGTTGTGTCGTGACCGACGCACCACCGCCGCCGAGCAAATCTGCAAACGCGCGCACACGTCTCTCGCGCACGTGTTTCGCGCGTACCGTCGCCATGGCGCACGCAAACGCGCGCACAGTCGCGCCCAAGCCGCCATCGAAAAAGTGGAGCTCCACGCGCCACCATCGCCGCTACCGCGCGCACGCCGCGAGCTCGAGCGCGGAAGAGCCAGTGCGCGTGCGCGGGACGTCGTTACCATCGTTCGATTGGGTGCCCGAGGATGCGGCGGCGTTGCGGCTGTGCGAGCCCGCGAGCGCGCCGTTGCGCGTCGCGGTGCTGCTCAGCGGAGGCGTGGACAGCTCCGTAGCGCTGTCGTTGCTTCAAGCCGCCGGACACGAGTGCGTGGCGTTTTACTTGCAAATCTGGTTTCAAGAGGATTTTCGCAATACCTGGGATGCGTGTCCGTGGGAGGAGGACCTGAGAGTGGCGGAGGCGGTGTGCGCGCGTACCGGGACGGCGCTGGAGACGGTGGCGTTGACAGAGGCGTATTGGGATTTAGTCGTCAAAGATAGCGTGGAAGAGATCCGCAAGGGTCGAACACCAAATCCAGACGTGTTGTGCAATAGTCGCGTGAAGTTTGGCGCGTTTCGTGAGTGGTTGGCGAAGACACACCCTGGACGGTTTGATCGAGTGGCGAGCGGACACTACGCCGCCGTGGAGCGGGACGATGTCACGGGGGAGGCAAAGCTCGTCATGTCTGGTGACTCTTTTAAAGATCAAACGTACTTTTTAGCAGACTTGAGCCAAGAACAGTTGCGCAGCGTGATGTTTCCTGTGGGTGGCATGCCCAAGGCGGAGATTCGGCAGCTCGCGCAGTCGGCGGAGCTTCCAAACGCAGGACGTAAAGACTCTCAAGGTATTTGCTTTTTAGGCAAGGTAAAATTCAGCGAATTCATCGCCGAGCATTTGGGAGAAATGCCAGGCGATATTATTGAAGTAGAATCTGGCACGGTGCTCGGAAAACATCGCGCATACTGGTTTCACACCATCGGACAACGGAGTGGATTGTTTCTCCATGGCGGCCCGTGGTACGTCGCCGGGAAAGATTGCGTAAACAACATCGTATACGTCACGCGTGACTATTATAGCCTAGATAAAGCGCGCAACAAATTTACAGTGGCCGGATTCAATTGGATTTCCGGCGTTGAACCGCCTTTGGAATCGATTGAGAACCTGCGCGTCAAGGTTCGTCACGGCGAGAAAATATATCCGTGCACGTCGTTCACCTTTGGTGCGGTCAATGGCGAGCGTGTCGGTGACGTTGTCATCGACGAAGACGATCAAGGCTTAGCACCCGGACAATACGCGGTGTTCTACGATGGCGAAGAGTGTTTAGGATGCGGCAAAATTCTAGAGCCAAACGTCGGGGCTATTGGCTTGACTCGTCAAGCGACGGCTTAACCAAAACGTTCACGTATTCTTTCTTGAGACAACGCTTCAACTGTGTATGTTATAAAATAGCTATAAAATGAATTGAGTCAATACGCTCGCACGAATCATGCGCTGGGGCGAGAGCATCGTGTCGGGTTTAAAGCGACCCGAACTTTGTCCAGAGCTCTGCGACGGCGGGACCTCCACCGTTTACTACGTTTGAGTAGCCCATGGCTTCGAGCGCTTCCTTAGCCTTTTGTCCTCGCCCGCCGCCACCGCAGTGCGTGACGATCGGGGTCGTTTTATCGCCGCCCGTCTTTGCCTCGAGCGCTTCGACGCCTTGCGGTTGCAAGCGCTTGGCCTCGCGCTCAAAGGGAATATTCATCGCGTTTGGGCGCGCCGGCGTTCCGCACTGCGAAATCGGCGCAGATCCACCATCAGCGCCAAACTTTGCATCATCCGCTTCGATGGAAAAGTCCGGATTGCGTGCGTCGACGACCACGATGTTTCGCCCAGCGGCGGCGGCGAGGAAGGCGTCAAACTCTTCGTCTGACGCCACGCCCGGTTTGCGGCCCGAAGACATGACTACGCTACGACGACTTTCCGCGCCGGAAACGATGCGCGTGCGAGATGATGGTCTTGTGCAGCCTAACCGCACGCGCGCGCGTTGCGTAACCGATGTCAACGCGCGGGCGAAACTGTGCATACGCCGTGTGTTACAGTGAGGCGGCGGCACGCCTTTGGGACGCTTTTTAGCGCTTCAGCGAGATGTCTCATCGAAACTCTCTCGCCGCGCGTTTGAGCGCGCACTAAACCTAGAAACTAATACCACGGTCATCGTTCGCACCGTCGCCGTATGCTTCACGTGCGCCGAGGAGAGCAACGATGGTCTTAAACTTTCCTCGCAACGCCTCCGCGCGCGCGAGCACGTCGGCATCTAAAGGATCGCCAATCGCACTCGCCGCCACGAGCGCGTCGAATTGCGCGACTAACCGACGAACACGTTCACCATACACGCTTTCATCGCGCACTCGCGCCATGAGCTCGCGCCAAACGCGCGCACATCCAGCGTAGTAGCCCACCTCGCGCGCGAGCTCAAATCCTTTCTGAAAGCCAAGCTCGCGCCCGTGCTCAATGCCGTCCACGCGACCGCGCTCGGCGCCTTCGCGGAAGCCTTCGTTGAACGCGATGCGCTCGAGATCGAGCGCGTCGTCCAGGGCATCATCGATCGCGCTCATAGCGCCGATGTCCCGACGCCGCGGACTGCAGCCACAGCTCGCGCGCGGGTCCCGTCACAACCCGACGCGCCGACGCCGCTCGAAGCGCGCGCAATGGAGGTGGAATACTGCGCCGAATGCTCGTGTCCGTATGAGTACTGCGAATACGCGTCGTGCGCGCGCGTCGCTGCGGCAAAGCTCGAGAAAGTTGCGTTGAGCGATGACGCCGCTGGGGATGCGCCCGCGACGAGTGGCGCTGCCGCCGCCGACGCCGCGGGCGACGCCGCGGGCGACGCCGGCGCGGAGGAGACGAAGAAGAAATCATCGTCGTCCAAGAAATCAAAGTCCAAGGCGAAGGAGGTGGTGATTACGCGGTTGAGCCGGAATCGTAAAAAGCAAATCACCAACGTGCAAGGCTTGGACGCGTTCGACGTCGACTTGAAGGATGCGAGTAAGATGTTTGGGAAGAAGTTTGCGTGCGGGTGTTCGGTGACCAAGGGCGCGACGGGGAAGGATGAGCTCGATTTGCAAGGGGATTACAGCGAGCAGCTCGGGGAGTTGATTTTGGCCAAGTACGCGAACATCGAAGAGAGCGATTTGCGGTATGTAGACAAGTCGAAATTTTGATTTTTTAATGTGATTGATTGCATTGTTTCATCGTGTACGTGTGCGCGCGCTATTGGGTTTCTACGAAAAAAAAGCATGCAAGTGTGATTGTCGCTGTTGTAGGAAAGGTCTAGGAGGTACTAGTATCCCAGAGCCTTGTCGACGACGTGCGTCAGCGGTTGTCCCTTGACGACATTTGTAGCGTTTTCAATGAAACAATCGAGCGCCAAATCGTGATAATCCGCAGTCAGATCCGCGCAGTGAAAGCTGATTAAGACATTCTCCATGCCGTAAAACGCATGATCACTCGGTAACGGTTCGACGGCGAACACATCGAGCGCGGCGCCGGCGATTGTCTTGTCTTGCAAAGCGTTCACGAGCGCGTCTTCGTCCACCGTCGATCCGCGCCCGACATTAATGAGCACGCTCGATGGCTTCATCGATCGCAGCACATCAGCGTTGATCATTTTCTCCGTCTCCGGTGTCGCAGGTAACGCGACGACGACGTAATCTGCATCCTTTACCGCGTCATTGATCTCCGCGAATGATACGACGCGTTCGACGCTCGAATCGTTCGCCGACGTCTTCTCCGGCGAACGACGCACTGCATCCACGTGCATCCCCATCGCCTTTGCCCTAGACGCCACATGCGCGCCAATATCACCGTACCCAACAACACACATCCTTTTACCCTCAATCATCCCCACATGTTCGCGAATCCACCGTCGTTCCGACTGCGCTTTGCGCATGACATCCACGCGCTTGGCGAAATACATGCACGCGAACACCCCCCACTCGCCTAAACTTGCACTAAACGCCCCTTTCCCGTTCGACAACGGTGCAGAATGATTCTTGACCGCATCCACGGCGAGTAAATGTTCGACGCCCGCGCTCCCTGAGTGCATCCAACGCACGCGCTCGCCCACGCCCGCCGACGCCATGAATCCCTCCACCAACTCCTTCTTCGCAAACCACCACAGCATGGACACCTCGTCGCGACTTTTCGCGCCATCGATGACATCCTTAAAGTCCTCAATCTCGCTCCCGAGCACGATGTCGAATTCCTTTGGCGTTTCCGCGCGCAATCGGTCGGTTAATGGTTTCGAAGCCAAGAGCGATGGCGCCGCGAGCACGCACAGCGTCGACATCTCGCGCGCGTACGACGTCGATGTCGACCGCACGGACGGCAGCGTCGGTCCTACTGTTGGCGCTGCGAACGATGACGATGCGAGCGCCCGACGGGTGGCGTGCGCGAGCGCGCGGCGCATCAACGAATGGCGCATCGCACGTCGCAATCGCCAATCGCAGCTTCAATCGTCACAACGCCCCGCGCGAATCGCTCGCGAATCGCGCGCGACATGCCGCCGAGAACGGTGACACCGAAAGCATCGCCCGCGACCGCGGCGCCGTCCACGCCGGAAGGCACGTCGGACATTAACCTTCGCGTGTTGAAGCGCGATGACGATGCGATTGAGTCGATAGTCGCGCACTCCAAGCACGCGGTGTTGTATAGATTCGATGCCGCGGCGAGGCAATGGGCGAGGAAGAACGTTGAAGGCGCGCTGTTCGTGGTGTCGAGGTCGACGGCGCCGAGATACGCGTTCGTGGTGTTGAATCGATGCGGGCCGAAGAATCTCACGCAAGCGATCGGGGGCGACGGGTTCGAGGTTGAGCCTTCCGTGCCGTACTTGATGTATAAAATTGGATCAGAAGTGAATGGAATATGGTTCCACGATCAGAGCGAGTGTGAGTCCATGACGGAGGTGTTTGAAGATTTAACGGCGATTTCACGGGCGGCGCCTCCAGCGACGTCTACGAGCGCGACGGTGAAGCACGGTTTAGAAGCTTTATTCGCCAGCGCGTCGTCGATTTCGCCGAGCTCGAATCATGCGAACGGGATGAACGATATCACATCATCCTCGTCCGCATCGGCGGCGGCGCCGATTCGAATTTTACAAGCGCCGAGGAACCTCGCCGGCGCTTCGGCGGCGCGCGCGACGACTAAAGTCAAATCCGCGCCCGTCGCCGTCGCGTCGACGCCACCCGCCGCGCTCCCGTCCACTATTTCCCCAGCCGCAATTAAGGCTGCGTTACTAGAACTCGCCGCTGACGATGCGTTCACGCAGCGCATCGCGAGAGCCATTTCAAAGCATAGCGCGTAAACTCGTAGCGATTTTAATGCGACGTCCCGGGACGCCTCACCTCACAATTCGACGCGCGCGATTCGCACATCTTTGCACCACGCACGCACCGCACGACGCACACGACAACACGCACACGATAGCGCGCACGACGCACGCACGCGAGACGATACGTGCTGTGACGCGCGCGATTGAATCGACGACGACGCGCGAGTGAAACAAGGCACCCAACGCGAATCGACATCGACGACGAGAACGCATCATCATGTCGTCCACGGCGTCGCGCAAGCGCAAAGAGAAAGCATCAGAGGCTGCTGAAAACATGTACGTCGCGCGCGCGCGCGCGAACGCGTGGTCCGGCTGTCGTCGGCGCGTGTGTGTTGCGAGTGTCGTCGTCTCGGATGGTGTGACGTCGTAGACTAACCGCCGCGCGCGCGCGTTTCGTTGCATCGCACAGCAACGTCGAGGCGGACGTGGGCGATGGTATGGATGGGATGTTGGATGTGCCTACATCGCACATTCCCATCGATGCGTTGCAGCAATACGGCGTGAGTGCGACGGATATTAAAAAAGTGCACGAGGCGGGATTTTCCACGGTGCGCTCTTTGATGTTGTACACGCGCAAGGATTTGGTAGCGGTGCGTGGGTTCAGCGACGCCAAGGTGGATAAATTGCTCGAAAGCGCGCAAAAAGTTCTTTCTGATCGCGATGCGGGTGGGTTTATCAGTGGTGCAGAGTGGTGTGAAAAGCGTAAGGATACTTTACATTTGACGACGTCTTGCGCAGCGATTGATGAAATATTAAACGGCGGCTTTGAGACGCGCGCGATTACTGAGATTTTTGGCGAATGGCGCTGTGGGAAGACGCAATTGTGCCACACTCTTGCGGTGACTACGCAACTTCCGATTGAAAATGGTGGTGGGAGTGCCAAGGTTGCATGGATTGATACCGAAGGCACGTTTCGCGGCGAGCGCATCGTGCAAATCGCCGATCGCTTTGGTTTGGATAGCGCCGCCGTTTTGGAAAATATCATGGTTGCCCGCACGTTTACGAATGAACAAATGACGACTGCCCTCGTTCAAATCGGAGCTAAGATGGCTGAAGAGCCTTACAAGCTTCTCGTGATCGATTCAATCATGGCGCCGTTCCGCGTCGATTACACCGGACGCGGCGAATTGAGCGAGCGTCAGCAACGTCTTGGACAGTTTCTCTCTCGATTGACCAAGTTGGCTGACGAGTACAACGTGGCGGTGATCTTGACGAACCAAGTGCAAAGTGATCCTGGCGGTATGGCGTTCGCTGGTGTCGAGCCAAAGAAACCAATCGGAGGACACGTTTTGGCGCACGCGTCTACGATTCGACTTCAAGTTCGTAAAGGACGCGCGGAAGCTCGTGTGTTGAAGGTGTTGCAAGGGCCGGATTTGAAAGAAGCTGAGGCTGAATTTCAAATTACCGATGGCGGCATCACCAGCATGGATGGCTAATTTCAGTTCACGCATGTACTTCTTCTCTCTTGGCGCGCGTCGTTCTTCAGATCACGCAGAGCAGAAATGCTCGCATCGTCGTTTTCTCGCGCGTCCGTGTCGACTTGTATCATTCTTTGAGATATTCTGATTATGTTTGTGTTTTATAATTATCACGTACACGAGTTACTTTTGTCCCTAATTTTTAAACTATCGATAATCCCAGTGATTGTCCTCATCCGCCAAGCACAAGCACTCTTGTACCCGGAACGGATTTGGGGCAAAGCAGCACTTGTTCAGCTTGTCATCGCTCACGCCCAAAGTACGTTGTCTATCGCAATACATATCGCGCCCTTCAGTGGAAATCTGGCCACAACCAGCCGGTACCACATCTTTCTTTTGCGCGGTGCACGCGCAGATGTTTCTCAAAACGCTTTGATACGAGCTAAACGCCAACGAGTTGTCGGCCATTTCCAACGGGCTAACTGGCATGCTTCGGCAACACATCGATTGTTTTCCTTCCTCTGACTTCGTGCACCATGCTTTCGTTCTCAAGCACTGCGCGTTGAAATCGATGTTCAACGTCTCATCCTCTGCCTTCGCTCCGGCTTCTTGCAGGAGCCGAGCCTTTGCTTCTGTACGAAGGTCAAACGACGTCTTCTTCATTTGCCAAAACGCGCCCCACGAAAGCCGCGCGACGAGGTACGCTTCAAACTTGATATAATCTTCAAGCGGAAATGGTCTAGATTCGACGGGAATGTCACTCGCTCGGACTGAACACGACGCCTCGGGTAGACCGACGACGTAGAACTTTCCAGCGCACGAAGAGAGCTTTGAACCCAACTGAGCGACTTCGGCGCGCGCGACTTTCATATCCGACGCGCGAGGAGCCGAAGATGTGGTAGACGCAACCACCAAGCAAACGCCAGCAACCGCGGAACCGATGAGTGCACTTCGACGCATCTTCTTCGCGCTGCTATACTTGCTCATGTTGCTTCTTTCTTCAGCTTCCTCAGCCATGGCGAGTAACGAGGCTCGCTCTTCAATGGCGTCCGCCGAAGACATCCAAGATTTATTGCTCACGACGACCGCCGCGACAACCGCCAACATGATAGCGACGGGTGCGATAAAATCACCAAAGCGCTCAGAGTGCGTTTGTTTGATGCCCAATGCGGCCAAAGTTGCTCTTCGTTGTCTTCGTTGTTGCTTCGGATCGCGAACGCCCCAGTCACCGAGCTGGGGAATCTCCTCTGGCGCCGTGGGCGCGTTGAGAGTGGTATCCTCCGTCGTCGGCGCGTTGAGAGTGGTACCCTCCGTCGTCGGCGCGGTGCGAGTGGTACGCTCCGTCG
>Ga0222714_10002449_pt1 | contig 19618 bp, 16 predicted proteins | sample C33_3DmetaG_FD_165048 | JGI IMG/M metagenome (GOLD analysis project Ga0222714, IMG submission 165048) | Estuarine water microbial communities from San Francisco Bay, California, United States - C33_3D | ecosystem: Environmental > Aquatic > Marine > Unclassified | place: USA: California...
AGTGTGTATGAGGGTAAAAAAGGAAGGCCCAAAGCTGAGCACGCCAATGGCCAGCCCGTAGCCAACCCCTTTCGCTATTTCGCCCAGCCAGAACATGGGTAAGCGCAAATTAGCCCACAATTGCGCCCCAACAAAGGAATCAATCCTTCAAATGCGCAGAAACTGCAGGAAAAAATTCAGGAAAAAGATGGGCAGAACACGCAATGATCTCTTGTCCGAACAAAACGGAATCACCGCCCTTGAAATCGCAGACCTCCCCGCCGGCTTCTTTGACCAGTAGGATCCCCGCCGCTATATCCCAAGGGGAGAGATTCATTTCAAAAAAAGCATCGAAGCGCCCGCAGGCGGTGTAGGCCAAATCAATAGCGGCTGAACCCATTCGGCGAAGACCCTGGGTGCTCTTCATGAACACTTGCAAGAGATCCAAATAGGGCTGCATTTTGCCAAATTCGTAATACGGGAAACCCGTGGCCAAGAGGGACTTGGACAATTCGCTGTTGCTAGACACCTGAATGCGCTGACCGTTCAAGTGAGCGCCCTGCCCTCGCAGGGCGGTAAAGGTCTCACCCAGCGCTGGGCAATGTACCACTCCCAGAACGGGTTCACCCTCATCCAACAAGGCAATGGAAATGGAAAATACTGGCAATCCATGCAGGAAATTGGTGGTGCCATCCAGGGGATCGATGACCCAGGTATATCCTGAAGTTTCACGCTCCTGAGAGGAAAATTCCTCACCGATGAAGCGAGCCTCAGGCATCAAAGCCAACAAGGCTTCGGTCAACCTTTTCTCGCTTTCCTGGTCGACAAACGACACCAATTGGTTCAGTCCCTTATCCTCTACCTGAGTTTGGGAAACCCGATTCAGGTGTTCGCATTGGAAGTTTCCAACCTCCATGCAGAGCTGGACTACGGGATGAAGGAGAGCCGTGATTTTCACATCAGCGAAGTAAGTGCACAAGCTGCATTTCTTCGTGGCTTTGGCCCTGAAAATCGACCACTTTCACCACGAGCAAGTAGGACCCCTGGGGGCAAGCATCTCCATTTTTGTATTTGCCGTTCCAAGCCCCTGTCAAAGCGTCGCTTTCAAACAGGCGTTGACCCAGTCGGTTGTAAACGGTGAAGCTCAACTCGGCAATGCCGGTACCCACTGGCATCCAATCGTCATTCAACCCATCGCTATTGGGTGTAAACGAAGAAGGCAAATACAACTGATACAACTGACGCACGCGCAGCTCGCGATAGGCCGAATCCACACAGCCTGGATAAGAACTGGCAACCAACCAAATGCCAAAGAGACCGGTATCGCCAAAGCTGTGTTGCACACTAGGGCCTTGGTAGGTTGAACCGTCGCTGATGCTCCAATCCAATTGATCCCAGGCGGGGGTTTTATTGACCAATTCCACGCCCGGATCCCAGGTACTGATCACCAATGGATCGTTCGACAGGGCGATGTTGGGAATGATGCTAAAGGCTGCCTCGGGGTAGGCCACCCAGTTCAAAGCCTGAGGCAATGCCACCGTATCCAAACAGCCTGCAGGCGAACGCAAGACGGCCACCAGGCTATGCTGACCTGCCCGGGAAGGCTTCATTACCAAAGTATCGCCTTGTGTTGGACCACCGTAGGTAAAGGTATTGTCGCTGCCATGAATGGCCCACAATCGCCAATTGTACAGGTTTTGACCCGCTGCTTGCACCACAATGGAATCTCCTTCGCAGACCGAAGTGGCTCTGTAACTGAAGGTAGCCGAAGGGCTGGGGTTGACGGTGAGGGAGGCCGAGGCGTTAGCCGAGGCCGAACAATTGTCGCTGAGCTGGAAGCTCCACACTTCGCTCGCTGAAGGAACCCAGGTTTTGCTCAATGCGGCGGCGGTTTTGCCGTTCAATTGCCAAGCGTAGTTCGCCGTATCGCCGCCGCCGATGAAAATCTGGGCCTTGACGGTATCGCCTTGGCAGAGCACTGAAGGGTTGAAGTCGATGCGCGCCCACAAGGAATCGCGTACGGTGATTTGGAAACTCTGGGTATCGGATTTGACGGTACAGCCGTCGCTGAAGATGACGCTGTAGTTCCAAGTACCACTGGAGGCCGGGCGCAGCGACTGCTGCGCCGCCCCGGGCCCGCCAGGGACCCAGGCCAGCTTCCAGCTGGCCTGCCGGCCTCCCGCTGGAGCCACATCTACATCATAGCGCTGTCCCCAGCACAAAGTCGTATCAGCGATGGTCTGCATCGACAGCGGTGCCAGCCAATCTACGCGAACCGAATCGCTCCAATCAGGAGAACAGCCATCGCTCAAAACTACCGAATACACCGAAGAAGAAGCGGGCAAAACCGAAACAGACAGCCCCGATAGACCGCCCGTCCAAGAGGCCGAATAACCCGATCCCAAACCGCCAATTGGCAGAACAGAAAGATCAACCGAAGAACCCACGCAAATCGTGGTGTCAGAAGAGACAAGACCGCTCAAAGCAGGATACGTATAAATTAGAGCCGTATCCCAAGCCGAAGCCACCGAACAGCCATCGTCCAATCGGGTCCAAAGCACCAGGGTATCCGAAACCGACTCCAAGACCGACATGGAAAGACCCGAAGAAGAAGATCCCGAACCGCTGGGTGCAGTACCCAAGGGCAAGGCCCAATAAGACCAGGTATAGCCCAAGGTATCCCCGCCATTGGCGGCAAACAAACGGGAGGCCGATTGGCCAATGCAAACTAGGGTGTCGTTAGGGCCCGTAATGTCCAAGCCCGGCTTTACCCAAACCCAAACCGAAGCCGTATCGGGTTGATCGGTACAACCGTCGTTCAAGACGACTTGATAGGAAGTAGAAACCGACGGAGAAACCGAAACGGAAGCACCCGAACCCACGGCTGGGTTCCAGGTATAGCTGTAACCAGAGGCCAATCCACCTGAAGCCGTGGCTTTCAAAGAAACCGACTGGCCCAAACACAAGACAGTATCAGAAGGTGCCAAGGAAACAGACAGGGGCTCTCGAACCTGAACCAACACCGTATCCAAAGCCTCGTTCCAAGAACAGGCATCGCGCAAACGCAAAACGAAACTGGAATCGGTCAAAGGCCTTACCCATTTCTGGGAACCGCCTCGAACTCCGTTCCAGTAGTGCAAGAAATCGGGAGCCCATCCGCCCTTGGCTATGGCTTTCAACAAGACGCTATCTCCGTAACAAATCAGGGTATCAACAGACGGCTGCAGAGAGACCGACAAGGAAGGTCGAATGCCCTCAAATTCGATCTTGAATCCCGCGCCTTCGACCGCTGGGTCGGTATAGTTCTTTAGGATCAAGGTATTGCCCGCAAACTGGTGCCAGCTACCCACAGCCTTGCCCTGCAAGGTGGGGTTGGTACCCGTCAAACGGCCCAATTTGTTGGCCCATGATTCATCGTTTTTGAACAAGACCAGGGAGTCGTATCCGCTTTCGTAATCGCAGAACAAAAAGCGAAAACGCAGCGAATCGGCTCCGGGAATTTGCAGCACCAAAGCCGTGTTGCGGTTGGGGTTGTAGGTGCCGTCAGCCCCGTCGTCGTAGATGTATCCGAAGCAACGACTAGCCGTATCCCGACCGCTTTCGGGCATAAAAACCCCAAAACAGAGGTCGGCCATCGAGTCGACCTGAACTTGGCCGGCCATGAAAATGGAATCGGTATCGGTGCCCGAACAGGCCACCGCCTTCAAGGACACGTCGTAGGTGCCATAGTTGCTGTAGGCGTGCGTAGGGTTCAGCGCCGATGAGGTAGAGCCGTCACCGAAATACCAAGTCAAGGAAATGAAGTTCTCGCTTTTGTTGGCGAACTGCACCGATTGGCCAGTTCGGCAGACCAGGGTATCGGAGCGAAAATTGGCCTTGACGTAGGTGGAGTCATACTTGCCGCCAACACCGCAAACCCACCAAGCATTGGTCACCGAAATAACCTCGGGCGAGCAATTGCCGTAGAGATCGGTGGCCGCCATGATGGAATAGGTGCGAGCATCAGCGTGCTGAGCCGACTTGGTCAAATACACACTGAGGTTTCGGTAGGCAATTTTGCCAGCCTCTTCCATGCCCAAACTGTCAATAGAAAAACTCCAACCCTTTTCGTTGGTGCCCGAAACGCCTTCGCTGAGCAAGTAAAACCAGTAATTCTGGACACCGCTGTTGTAGTGCACACCGCCGTTGTCGCCGGTACCGCTGTACCACTTCACGCCCTTGTAAAACTTGGGTTGGTTGAATAAATTGGGATTCTCCATGGCCCGAATGCCGTTGCCCGAAGGGGTCATGTCTTCGCCTATGCGCCAGCTCCAATCATTCGGCCGACCGTACTGCTCGACGGCATTGCCAAAAATATCGGAAAAGCTCTCGTTTAAGGCTCCACTCTCGTAGCTGTAGACCAAGTTGGCCGTATTGCTGGTCACCGCGTGGGCAATTTCATGGCCGCAAACATCGATGGCGGTCAAGGGCGTGAAAGTGCTCCCATTCCCATCGCCGTAGGTCATGCACCAGCCGTTCCAAAAGGCGTTGTTGTAGTTTGACGAGTAGTGCACGAAGCTGTAAATCTTCGCATTGTTGTTGTCGTAACTGCTTCGGTTGTGCTCCTTTTTGAAGTAATCGAAGGTTACTTGCGCCCCCCAATGAGCATCAGGCGCCACCTCGTCCTTTTGGGCATTTACGTTGTTCCAAAAGTTGTCGGCATCAGTGAAATCAACGGCTGAATTGTAGTTCGTTCCGTTGTTCATGTCGTAGGTTTCAATGCCGTTTCCCCGGCCCGCCTCTCGAAGTCGATACTGCCCTGCACCGGTGCTATCGGTGACCATCGACTGCGTATCGGAGTACTTGGTCTTGGCCTTGCCCGTTACATCGGTGTGGTGAATCAATTCGTGCTCACCCAGCAAGGCTCCGGTTCCCGCGTCCAAAAACACCTCACGGGCCCAGGCCGTATCGGCCGCATAGACCTTGTATTGGTAGGCCATGCGGTGCACCTGATCCAAACGGTTTACCGGCGCGTACCACACCATTTTCCCCTGCGGATAAAAACTCGTATCACTTCGTCCTTGAACCTGTTGAAACAAACGGGTCAAGCCTTCGTCTTCCCAAGCCCAGCGAACTACCGGTTGTTGGTTCAAATAGACCTGCAAGTCAGCCTGCTGATCGCGCAAATTCTTCACCGGATCGGAAGACAACAAAGAGGCCGGGACCAAGGCCCCATTCACCCTGAAAATTTGACCGTCACGAAGGTGCAGAATGGCTTCGCCAAAATAGACATCAGCGCCAGAGACCACCTGTTGAAGGCGAATGTGCTCCTGGCCCAGTTCATCGGTAAATCGGGAAATTTCCCGCCAAGTACTCCCTTGAGCCGCACCCAGTTTCTCGGCCAAGACGGGCCAATTCTCTACAGAAATGGGCCGCTCTAGTTGAACAAATGCTACCGTACCCAACTGCTCATGATTCCAGGTATTGGGCAAGGGTTGGGCATTCAACAAACCAGCCGAAGCCAGCAAAACGAATAGGATTCTCCGCCAGAACATAAAAAAGGGAGCCACTGGGGCTCCCTCAAATATAAGCAATAGAAAAATGAGCTTAGCAGTGCTCGGCGTAAGCGCCTTGCAAAGCATCGGAAATCATGTCGGCGCTGCGGCCTTCGATGTTGTGACGCTCAATCATGGCCACCAATTCCTTGCCTTTGAACAACGCAATGGCGGGAGAACTGGGGGGATAGGGCATCATGTATTCACGGGCTTTGCTGGTGGCATCCAAATCTTGTCCAGCAAACACGGTGAACAATTGGGCGGGCTTTTTATCGCCCTGCAAGCTCTTCAATACACCGGGACGGCAAGAACCTGCTGCGCATCCGCAGACAGAATTCACCACTACCAAAGCGGTGTCGTTGTTGGAATCCATGGCCGCTGAAACCTCATCGGCCGATTTCAATTCGGTAAAACCTTGGTTGGTCAATTCAGCCCGCATGGGCGCTACAAGCATTTCAGGATAAGGCATGGGGCAAAGATACAACCCGATTTCTCCTATGAAACAGGCTTTGTACGGGTGGCAATAATTTTACGACCAAACTTCTACGAAGTCACCTCTTCGCCGCCAATGAATACGCGTTGGGCGTGGTTGATGCCCATGAAATAGGGAATCGACAACCAAGCGTCTTGGCTTCTAGTGGTCCAAAAGTCGGCGCGTTTGCCCACTGACAGAGATCCAAGTTGGTCTTCCAGGCGCAGGGCGCGAGCCGCATTGGCGGTCGAGGCCCACAGTGCCTCTTCGGGCATGAGTTTCATTTGGGTGCAGGCGAGCGCCACAATGGCTTGCATACTCAAGAGGGGGCTGGATCCGGGGTTGAAGTCAGAGGCGATGGCCAGGGGCAAGCCAGCGGCGATCAATTCTCGACCCGGGGTATAGGGCAAACCCAGGAAATACGATGTCCCGGGAAGGGCCACGGGTACTACGTCGCTTTGCTGCAAACAGGCTATTTCATCGGGACCGCAGTGTTCCAAGTGGTCTACGCTGAAGGCGCCGTGAGCAGCCGCAACTTGAACCCCACCGGTGAGGCCGAGTTCGTTGCCGTGAATTTTGGCGGGGAGGCCGGCGCGCGTGCCGGCCTCCAATATGCGGGCGGTTTGTTCTACGGTAAAGAACCCGCGGTCGCAGAATACGTCGATGTGATCGGCTAGCCCTTGGTCAAGCACGCGGGGCAACATATCTTCGATCACCAATTTTACATAGTCATCTTCCCTACCCTTGTACTCTTTGGGGAAGGCATGGGCACCCAAAAAGGTGGTGCGTATGGTCAAGGGCAAATTTTCTTGCAAGCGTCTGGCTACCCGCAAGATTTTCAATTCAGATTCGATGCTCAAGCCATAACCGCTTTTGATCTCCAAGCAGGTGGTGCCATGGGCCATCATGTTGCGCACGAAGACTTCTGACTGTCGGTACAACTGCTCTTCTGAAATCAGGGCCATCTTGGCGGCTGAGTTTAAGATGCCGCCGCCTGCGGCGGCGATTTCCTCGTATGAGGCTCCTTTCAAACGAAGGGCAAATTCCTCGTGACGGGGAGCTGCAAATACAGCATGGGTATGCGAGTCAACATATCCCGGCATCACCTCAACTCCGCCTAAATCAACGATGATATCGGCTCTAGGAGCTTCTCCCGTACCCAGCTCAAGTATGATCCCGTTTTCGACCAACAGGTAGGCGTCTTTCAAGGGTTCCATCTGGCTCATCTGAGCCCCTGAACAGAACGATTCGCCTTCGGGCAAATGGCCCGCCAATTGGGAAATACCGGTAAAGAGTTTGCGCATCGGTACAAAAAAAGCATATTTGAGGCAGTTCCTATGCCTGAAAGTCTAAACGAGATCTTGAAACGGCCCATTCAGATGGGCAAAGACTGCTTTCTAGCGCCCAATGCGACAGCCATTGGGCGCGTCAGCTTGGGAGAGCAAGTGTCCATTTGGTTCGGTGCTGTGCTCAGAGGCGATACCGATCAGATAAGCGTGGGTGATCGCAGCAACATCCAAGACAATGCTGTTTTGCACGCCGATCCCGGTGATCCCTGCACCATCGGGCCCGACTGCGTCATCGGCCATGGAGCCATTGTTCATGGAGCCACACTCGAGCACCATGTACTTGTAGGCATGAATGCCGTGGTGCTTAACAATGCCCAGATTGGGCATGGCAGCATCGTAGGCGCCAATGCCTTGGTTCCCCAAAACACCATCATTCCTCCCTTTTCTTTGGTGCTGGGAACGCCCGCCAAAGTGGTCAAAACTCTTGGTCCCGAAACCCTGGACCGCATTCAAAGCAACGTCGACGAATACGTTCAGAGAGCCCAATCATACCGCGAACATTACGCTCAAAAGACCCAATAAGGGCTTCTTGGCATTATTTTTGGCACTTTAAGGACCCAAAATGCCCCGGTCATCAAAATATGTATACAATCCTAAAACCCTTATGTTCGAAAGGGTTAGCCCAAAGTCGGAATACGTTCGTTGGCGTCTGGCTGGGATGATTTCATTCCTCATATTATTGATTGGTTCATCTGTCTATTTAATTGACCAATACTTGTATACACCAGTTGATCGTCAAATAAGAGATCAAAATCGACTTCTAAAGGCAGAATTAAGCATCTTAGAAAATCAGATCAACGTTCTAGAAAAAAAAATGGGCACCCTTCAATCTCGTGATGTCAACATTTACCGAGCCATTTACAATGTAGACCCCCCTCAAAAACGAGATCCAAGAGGTACAGATTACAAAGAATTACTAAAATTACCCAATGGCAAAATTCTGCACCGCTTAAAAACAAAAATGGAAAGATTGGAAGAGTTGGCAGAAACCCAAATGACCAGTTATCAGGAACTAAATAAATTGGCTAAAAATAGACAAGATCTAATTGATGCCATCCCAGCAATAATGCCAGTCGCCAATAAAAAACTCCGTCGCATGGCGTCGGGTTTTGGCTACCGCAAAGACCCCTTTTACCATACCACCTCTTTTCATGCTGGTATGGATTTTACAGCCGAGACGGGCACGGAAGTTTATGCGACTGGAAATGGGATCATTGAAAAAGTTCAATCGGACCGATGGGGGTATGGAAATCACATCGTCATTCGTCATGGATATGGATATACCACCCTATATGGACATTTGAGCCGATTTGCTATAAAATCAGGCACCAAAGTCGTAAGAGGGCAGCTAATCGGATACATCGGCAGCACGGGCCGTTCAACTGGCCCTCATTTGCATTACGAAGTTCGGTACAAAAACAACCCTTTAAATCCAGCATTTTTTTACCGGAACGATTTGACTGATGAGGAATACCAAGAAATGCTGGATCAAGCTCAACAAGAATCCACACGCTTCGATTGATTTGAAGCTTAGACCTTGCGAGCCACTGCGCACCCGGAACCACCGTATTATCCTACCAAAAGAGAAGCACGCAACTGCTTGTTCATACACGCGGAGAAGTGTAGGTTTGCACCATGGAGACGGCCCCAACTAAGAAGTATTTCAAGATTGGCGAGGTGAGCAAGATGCTCGGCGTGCCGCCTTCTACCCTGCGGTTCTGGGAGAAAAATTTCCCGCAAATCAAGCCGATGAAGAACAAAAAAGGCGACCGCATTTACAACCTGACAGACCTAGACCTGCTCAAGAATATTCAGTATCTTGTTAAGGAGAAGGGCATGCATTTGGCCAAAGCCTCGAAGCAAATCAAGCGGGGCGCGGATTTGAGTGATCCGAAACTGGAATTGGTAAAACAGCTGAGAGCCTTCAAAGAACAACTATTGGACTTGAAAAAGCAGCTGGAATGATCAAACGAGTGGGGCTGTGCCTCATACTTTTCCCAAAATTATTTGCACAAATCGCAAGCACGCCGTTCGCATTGGGGGCCTGGCAATCGCCTATCGAAGCGCAATCTTCAGCGGTAGAAACCTATTTAGCCGCCGGCCCTACAGACCTGTACCGCCTGGCCATAAAAGCTACGTCCACCCATTTTTCTGCCTCGGCCTGGCAAGAAGGCAGCCCTGATTTGCCGCAGCGACACATAGACCTGGGCACCCATCTTTCGATGAACCGAGACTGGCAAATGGAAGCTACCTTGGGCCTGGATCAGGTTCGCATCCTGAGTAAAACTCTGCCCAGTTATTCCTTTGCCTTGGCCTACGAATCGACCTATTGGTTGCGGTGGATTTCCCAGCCATTTCCTTCTCTTTCCTACCCTCTTTCGAATGCGCGATCCTTGACCGCTGAACGAACACAGTCCCTAATTGCGGGCTATCAATATTCCCTGCCAGAAGAATTTGGTGCTACCCTGGAAGTTCAATTGGGCCTGCTGGCCGAAGAGGCCACTTGGGCGCTAGGTTGGCGGCAACAATGGCGCGAATCAGACTGGCATAGCCTCTTGGCCTTTGAAAGTGGGCCATACCCGCTTCGCCTGGCCGTGGAATGGCGTCAATGGCAGGCCGCTCTGCGTTACCACGGGCATCTGAGACCCAGCTTTGCATTGGGTCATCGCCGGTCTTTGGCGAATTAAAGTGGAAGAATGGAAACTGCTAGTATCTTTTAGAGGAAATGCGTTCATACGGAAATAATCGTTTGATTCACGACTACCACACTGGGCTGATAGCAATTTTGTTGCATGATTCGAACGATTATTCTAGGGCTTTGGTTTTGGGTTGGACTGCTTAAAGCTCAAGGTGACTGGGAGCCTCGGCAAACTTTAATTGACCTCCAGGAGACACTGGATTTGGGGGAGAGCGACTGGCAGCTGCGAAGCAGCTGGGGGCGCGGCGTAGCCGCTCCTGCCCATGCCGTTGGGACGGCCTGGGCCCAGTCGACTCGGGTGTATTGGAAGGGGAAAGAAGCGAGCGCCAGTTTGGCCCTTCAAACCGATGCATTTGAAAAAGGCTTGGATTATATTGGATTCGGTGCCCATGCTAAAAAGTGGTTCGTGGGAGACATGCAATTGTTCATTGGGCAAGGCTTGGTTTGGGGGCAGGGGCAGCCGGCATTTGGAGGTTTGCAACCCATTCGATTGGAGATGCATCCGCAGTTGTTGCAGACTTACAGAGGAGTGCGTGAAAATTATGCGATTCGAGGAGTTGGATATACATCTCAAAAAGGGCCTTGCGAATGGGGATGCATCTTGGGGAGGCGAAAATGGGATGCCCGATGGGAGGGTGGAGAATTGACATCGATTGATCGCAGTGGTGAACACCAAACACCCCTTAGTCTTGAGCGAAAAAGAAACCTGGGCCAACAATCGCTGATCGCTTTCGGCAGCTACAATTGGATACGAAATGGGAATGCTCATCTTCCGCATTGGAAAATGGGCACGGCCCTTGGCCTTTCTCGATTCTCGACTGAACATCAGCTCCCTAACCCTTGGATGATGGCCAGTAGCCTATGGGCCTCTGGTCCATTGGGGATGGGAACCGTGAGTATTGAATGGGCCAAAGAAGGTTTTGAAGCCCCGCGCACCACTGTCAAATACAGCCAAGCCTTGAGCAAATGGGCCGACTGGGGCCTTGAATTCAGCCGCCGGTCGAGCAGCGAGAAGCCTCAAATTGGTTTGGATTCCGATGAGGATCTCCCTGAGGGCTCTTCGGGCAAGTTGCTGTTTTTATGCGGTCCTAACTGGAGTCGATGGCAGTGGGCAAGCCAATGGCGTTTGCCTGTAGAAACGATGGTAACAGTCCAATGGGAACATCGCTTGTCCCAGGGAGGAGAGAAACGTAAAGCGGCAGCAGGTCAGCTCAGTGCTTGGAAATGGGAATGGCGGGCCAGCGGCCAAGCCGCTGAAGTTTTGATTCAATGCCGCGCCCAGCTGCGCTGGGCGCTCCCGTCCTCCCTCCACAACCGCTTTTTCCAAATCAAAGCACAGGTCTCTCAATTGACAGGAAACAAGCCTTCAACCATTGATTTTGCCAATTCTCATCATGAACCTTCAGCCCAGTTGAATGGTACGCTCAAGTGGGGCAAACAAAGCCTAGGCGTGGTGCTATTCAGAGGCTCTTCCTTGCAATGGGCCTCCTTGCCCAGTTTGCCCTACCAATCTTCTTGGCGACCCGTGTCGGGAAATGGCCTTTGTGTGAGTGCCGCTTGCCGTAGGCCCCTGGGCCAAAAGGCCGAATTGCAATGGCAATTTCTGTATCAATCTCCTTCCACATCAGAAGCCTCAATGCTTCGTATGTTTGCACAAGTACAATGGAAAGCCTGAACTCCCTTTGCCAACTGAGCGTCAACATCAACAAGTTTGCAACCTTGCGCAATGCCCGTGGGGGCAATAACCCCAATGTACATCAAGTCGCTTTGGATTGCGAATCATTCGGAGCACAAGGCATTACGGTTCATCCACGGCCCGATGAGCGCCACATTCGCTACCAAGATGTGCTAGACATTAAGCCTCATTTGTCAACTGAGTTCAACATTGAAGGTTACCCCAGCCCCGACTTTCTAGATCTAGTCAAAGAGGCCAAGCCGGCTCAAGTGACTTTGGTTCCCGACCCTCCAGGGGTTTTGACTTCCAGTGCCGGCTGGAATACGCCCAAATACCAAGACTTTTTAAAAGAAGTGGTCCGGGATCTGCACCAGGCCAGTTGCCGGGTTAGTTTGTTTTTGGACCCTAATCCCGACTGGGTGGAGGCAGCTGCTAAAACGGGGGCTGACCGAATCGAACTGTACACAGAATCGTATGCTGTAGGTTACAAACGAAACAAAGAGGAAGCCGTCGCACCTTATGTTCAGACCGCGTTAAGGGCTCGTGAATGCGGTTTGGGCGTGAATGCAGGCCATGACCTTGATTTGGAAAACTTGCAATATTTGGCAGAACAGATTCCCTTTTTAAGTGAAGTGAGCATTGGCCATGCCCTGGTTTGCGATGCCTTGTATTTGGGTCTGCACAATACCATACAGCTGTACCGTTCCAAACTGCTTAGAGCTTCGGGACAATAAATCTCTCCGTCATGAACAGATTGTACAAGCTCCGCTTGGGGGTCTTGGTTTCCCTTCTATGCCCGCTCTTTTTGGAAGCGGGCAACAAGGGGGAGAAATTAGATAGGGCCGAATGGGGATTTCCCATGCACCGATCGATCAACCGCAAGGCTTGCGAATCCTTGCCAGAACCATTGAAAACCTTTTATATGGTTCACCAATCCTATCTGGAAATGCATTCCACCGACGCCGACAGCCGCCGCTACGCGGCGGCAGACGAAGCTTGTCGCCACTTCATTGACGCTGATCATTACGACCAAGCTCTGCCCTTGGATAGCCTTCCCTTATTTTTGGATTCGGCCTTGGCTCGGTTTGGAGATTCTTTTGTATATGCCCATGGCATCGTCCCCTACCAATGTTTGATTCACACTCGAAAACTTCAATGGGCTTTTGAGCATCAGAATATGGAGGCCATACTTCGCTACTCGGCCGACTTGGGTCATTATGCCGCTGATGCAAATGTACCCTTGCACACGCACAGCAATTACAACGGTCAGTTTACCAATCAATGGGGCATTCATGCCCTATGGGAAACCGAACTGCCCTTTTACTATCTAGACACACTAGAATCTATGCTCACTCAAGGTAGCGTCGTGTACGACATCCCGGCCTATATGCACCAGCGAGTAGAAAAGGCCCATCAACTCGCTAGCCAGACCTTAGAAGCAGAGCGAGTGGCCAGAAAATCGGTTCCCGTGCCGGCTCAATTCGCCTTTGTCTGGCAGGGGAAAACGCGCAAGAAAATGGCCTCTTGGACATTCGCCCAAACCTATGGACAAAGGGTTTTAGCCTCGATCATCGAACAATACACCACCTCTGTGAATACCGTATCAAGTCTGTGGTTTACCGCTTGGGTGATGGCGGGTGAACCGCTTTTGCCCTCTGACCATCAAGGTCACGATTGGCCCTTTCCCATTCAACAAGAAAGCTGGGACCACGAATAAAAAATAGCTTAGAAGTTGGGCTTCAGGCTGTATTCGGAGTAGAAATCCAAGACGATGTCAACGGCCTCTTCAGCTGAGTCAACCAGATGAAAGAGTTTGGTATCGCCTGGCGAAACATAGGCATGTTCTTCGATCAAGGATTGTTCAATCCAAGACACCAAGGGCTGCCAAAAGGCCTTGTCGACCAAGACGATGGGAAACTTGGCTCGTTTATCGGTTTGAACCAAGGTCAGTGCCTCAAATAGTTCGTCCATGGTGCCGAATCCGCCGGGCATCACAACAAAACCCTGGGCGTATTTCATGAACATGACTTTGCGAACAAAGAAGTAATCAAACATCAGCGCCTTATCCTTGTCAATGTATTCGTTGTTTGAGGTCTCAAAAGGCAAATTGATGCAAAGTCCTACTGAAGCAGATCCTCCTTCTTTGGCTCCGAGGTTGGCCGCTTCCATAATGCCAGGGCCACCTCCAGAGATCACACCCAACCCGGCTTCTGACAATTTCCGCGCTATGGTTTGGGCCAATTCGTAGTGGCGGGTTCCAGGCTTGGTCCGGGCCGAGCCAAACATGGACACGCAGGGGCCAATACGGGCTAGGTTTTGGTAGCCATCGACCAATTCGGCCATGATTTTGAATATGCTCCAGCTATTGGTTGAAGCCACTTCGGGCCAGCGTTTGTTGGCAAAAGCGCGTTTGATTCTCTTTTTGTCTTTATCGCTCAGCATATTTACAAGTTAATGATTTTCATTTCGATGCGGCGATTTTTTGCTCGACCCTGTTCGGTTTCGTTGCTGGCAATGGGCTGGGTTTCACCGTAGCCTTTAAACTGAATACGCTGCGCATTGACACCCTGTTCAATCAGGTAGCCAGCCACGGTTCCCGCTCTGCGGTTGGACAGCTCCAAGTTGTAATCTTCGCTGCCTTCGCTATCGGTGTGGCCACTGATCTCAATGTGCAACTTTGGGTTCTGATTCAACCAATCCATCACGCGAGCCAGCTCTACTTCTGACTCGGGTTTGAGGTTGCTCTTGTCCGTATCAAAGAAAATATTTTCTAACACCAAGCGCTGATTGACCACTACAGGTTCCAAGAAAATATCAACCACAAAAGGCGAATCCAGGCCTTGGGCGGTGGGTTGAAAATTCAGAGATTGGAACATGAATCCGTCGGCATAGGCGTTCCAAGCGTAATTACCGCCGGGAACCAGAGGCACCAACACCTGTTCGGTACTATCGGTTAACAAGGTGCGTTTGGCTGCCACTTCCACCAGGCCCAAACGGGCCGCCAAAGGTTGGCCTGTGATGCGGTTAAAAATTCGAGCCTGCACATAGGTGACAGCCATTGGCTTCAATGTCTGGGGCACGTGAAAACGGTAAATATCAAGGCCACCCTCGCCCCCTTCACGGTCAGAAGCGAAGAGCCCACTCTCGGCTTTGGCATCTATATAAATGCCAATATCGTCTTTGGGCGTATTCAGGCCTAGACCCAAATTTTGCGGTTCAGACCAAGATAGACCAGCGGTTCTGCGGCTGACGAACAAATCTTTTTGCCCGTAACCAGGATGCCCATCTGAAGAAAAATACAAGGTCATTCCATCGTAATGAAGGAAAGGTGCTTCTTCGTCGCCAGTCGTGTTGATAGGTGCTCCCAAGTTTTTAGGCTCGGTCCAACGTCCGTTTTGCAAGGTTGACATCCATAGGTCCTTGCCACCCAGACCGCCAGGTCGCGCGCTGGCAAATACCAAGGTATGGCCATCACCTGATAATGAAGGTTGGGCATCCCAAGATCGTGAATTGATGACAGGGCCCAAATTTTCTCTAGCGCTCCACCGATCAGGCCCATTGGGATTAGGAACGAGTCGGCTCACGAACAAGTCACAAGAACCATAGCCCCCTTGGTTGCATACGGTATAAATCAAGGTTCTGCCGTCACTGCTCATGGCCGTAGTGCCTTCGTTCTCATTGGTATTCATGTCACCGGGTGCCGGGCGAGCGCTCGTCCAATCTCCTTGTTGCCAGTAACTCACATAGAAATCTTCTTGCATGTCCACCAGACGGGTAAACACCAAGGTTCGGCTGTCGATCGAAAGGCCGGGCCAGTATTCGTGGCCTTTGGAATTGACCTTATTCCCTAAGTTTTCAATGGCCAAATCCTTGACCTGCATGAAATCAGACATGGCCATATCCAAACCCTCCTGAAGCCTTACCATACGGGCTTGCATGCCGCGCGATCCAGCGTGATCACTGGGGTTATAACCGTCAATTTCGGCGGCAACTTTCATCGCATCCATGTAGGACTGAGATTCATCAAGGCGACCCAATTGAAACAAATACGAGGCGGCAAAATAATAGGCCGGTTGATACAGCGGATCAGCTGCGATGCATTGTCGGTGGGCTTCCATGGCCTGTCCGCTATCCTTGAAATACTCATAAATGGCCGCTTGCAAGGCGTAAGGATCGGAGTAGGATTTATCGGTAGAAGATGCCTTTTCTGCCAAGCTTAGGGCCTTTTTGAAATCGCCCATATCGAAGGCTCCGTTGGCTTGAGCCATTATTTTTTCAGCTTTCTTACGGCTGCCGTTGCTCTGGGCATGCAAGGGCATGCCGAGGCCAATAAGAGCCGCCGCCAACAGGCTGACTTTCGCGATGCGTGCAAATAATTTCTTCATGCGGTTTTGCAATAAACACAATACTCATCGCTTTCAGGCAAGAGCTATGCCAAAAGCTTCAATTCTTGAACCGAAAGCTAGCCAACAGGGTATCAATGTCCTGTCTAATGAATCGATAACCAGGTGCAATCGAATCCATGTTGGTATGCTGATTGAAATACAGAGCCCCTCTCACAAAATTTCGTGAACTATCAGTTACAAAGAAGTTGAGGTTAGTGGCCGTATTTCCAACAATATCGAAGACCAATCCGCGCAAGTTAGGATTGATTTGACTCACAGGAAGTTCACTAATGTCATCGGCTCGTTGCAGGTGTTTGTAAACCAAACGACGGCTGTCGAACATCAAAGAATCAAACAGTTGCCAATCCGATACGCGGTAATAGGTCAAATGCAGAGTGGCATTGAAGCCTGCGAACTGCAAATTGTACCAAGGGTCACGAGAGGCGTGAACCGTATCAAAATCCATTTGTGCGTAAGCCGGAATGCGACACTCAAAGGGGCTACCAACTTCGCGGTAATCAACAAATGTTTTTTCTGGCAAGAACATTCGAGGATAGCCTTTTGGCTTGGGAACATACGCTTCCTCACCACTGCAGGCAGCCAGTCCTAATGCTAGCATCAGAGCGAATAACAAGGATGCCATCGAGGAGGTCGAAGGGGCTTCGTGAGGCAAAGTCACCTTTACTTTTTTCACTCTACGGGGATCAGCTGCAGTAACTAAAAATACCAAACCAGCGATGGTCAATGTATCCCCTCTTCGAGGAATGCGACCCAATTGCTCCGTCAATAAGCCCGCAACAGAGTCACTCTCCAATTCCAATTCATCAAAAATTCCCAGTGGCAAATCGCATTCGCGTATGAAATCAACTAGTAAAACTTTACCCTCTAACCAATAGGTATAGGCGTTCAAGCGCTGCACATCAAGAGCTTCGTCGCGATCAAATTCGTCATCCATTTCACCCAATACTTCTTCCAAAATATCTTCCAAGGTGATCAACCCGCTGGTACCTCCAAACTCATCAACCACGATGGCCAAATGGGTTCGTTTCTGACGAAGCTCGGCCAACAAATCATCGATGGGCTTGTTTTCTGGAATAAAGAAAGCGTCCAAGCAAAGGGATTGCCACTCAAACGAATCGGGTTTGTCCAGGTGTGGCAGCAAGTGTTTTGCGTTCAATATACCGATGATTTGGTCGGCACTACCTCGAAAAACGGGCATGCGGGAATACCCGTGTTCGCGAAAAGTTTCCAAGACCTTATCAAAGGGCCATGACTCATCGAGGCCTAGCATATCTAAGCGAGAAACCATTATCTGCTTGGCTTGTATGTTGCCCATATTGACAATGCCTTTCAGTATCTCTTTTTCTTGCACAGCATCTGCCTCGGTGCTGGTCATATCAATGGCCTCAGATAGTTCTTCTGGAGTCAATTCAGATGATTGTGGCTTGGATTGCTTCTCCAAAAGACTGCCCATTTTAACCAAACCAGACGTCAGGGGCCAAAGCACTCCTTGAAAAAACCTCATGGGCAAGGACAAAAGACGAGCCGACTGACGGTAATGCTGAGTAGCATAAACCTTGGGAATTACCTCACCAAAAATCAAAATGATTAAGGTTACGCCAACCGCTTCGATGGCAAATTGCAACCAAGCATTGTCTTCAAAATTGAATAAGAGCTGGCTAAAGAACAGAAACAATAACACGAAGGCCACATTGGCCAAACTATTCAAAACCAATATGGTAGCCAATAATTGCTTGGGCTTTTCGAGCAAGTTCAACAAGGCTCTAGCCGAGGCCGATTTGTCTTCTCGCAGGCCCTCAAGGTCGCTTTCTTTATGAGAGAAAAATGCGTTTTCAGAAGAGGAGCACAAAGCCGACAAACCCAAACACAGCAACATGCCAGTTCCCAGCCACATCAGTTGGCTCCAAGCACTTGGATCTAAGGGCCTAAGAATGGAAAGCAGAGTGATGGAAGAAACTGAGGGGTCGTCCATGGTTCTTAAAAGGGCAAATCCTCTCCTGCCTCGTTTGAACCCGAATTTGCAGAAGAATCACCCATTTGATCATTTGATTTTGGAGGTCCCGAAAGCAAGCTGCCCATCATTTGAAAACTGGTCACTCGAATTTTGCGCACTTGACGCTCCTGACCTTCGCTATCGGTATAGCGATCTGTGCGAATTTTCCCTTCCACGTACAAGAGATCTCCTTTTTTCATGTACTTCTCAGCCGTATTCGCCTGGTTGTCCCACATCTCCAAATTGTGCCATTCTGTTGACTCCATTCTCTGACCGTCTCGGTTGTAAGACTCGTTGGTTGCCAAGGTCAAATTAGCCACTACTCTGCCATTGTCTAGGCGACGAATGATGGGATCTTTTCCTAATCTCCCCAAAAGAATTACTTTGTTAATCATGCTGATTGTTCGTCAAAAAATGTTGCATCAAACGGTGAACGGGATACCGATCAATCTCATTCAAAGATATCCAAAGTTCTGAATTTTCATCAAGCGCATTTGAAGCATCAAACAGGAGAGTTCCAGCTACCCTAAAATTGGGTTTTTCTTCCCCATTCCACCTGACATTCCAGCAGCTCGCTTCAATTCGTTTGTGACTCAACAAATGAACCTGTCGCTGAATGTGAAGAATGTCCAAATTCCCTCCAAGGACCTGCTTCCATGCAGCGGGAAACCCCTTTTCATGGGAGGGCAATGTCAAACTGGGAAATTCGTACAAACCAGCCCAAATGCCCGGTTTTGGTCTTCTGACGATGAATACCTCATTGTGGTGATGAACCGCCAAAAAATGCAAATTCCAATCCTGAGGTTGGCTCTTCTTTACTACAACAGGAAGTTGATTCTGCAACTTCTTATCAAAGGCATAACAAGACGCCTGAAGGGGACAAACCTCACATTTCGGTTGGGACACGGTGCAAACTTGAGATCCCAATTCGATAGAAGCTTGATTGAACAGATCGGGATGAGACGTTTGCTCGATAACTTCTTGCAACAATGGGCCCACCATCTTGGAAAAAGCGGGCTTGGAAATGGGTATATCCACCCCAAAAAAACGGGATGACCATCTTTTTACATTGCCATCTATCGCTGCAAAGGGCATCCCAAACGCAAACGATGCAATGGCCGCAGCCGTGTATTCACCAATACCGGGAAGGCTCAGAATACGGTCGTACTCATGAGGAAAGACTCCCCCCATTTCACGAACAATCGTCTGAGCTGCTTTCTGCAAATTGCGAGCCCTTGAATAGTAGCCCAAGCCTTGCCAGACCTTGAGAACCGCTTGTTCATCGGCTTGCGCTAAGTCCAAGATTTCGGGGAATTCGTCGATGAATTTTTGGTAGTAAATCCGGCCTTGCTCTACGCGGGTTTGCTGCAAAATGATTTCTGAAATCCAAATGTGATAGGGATTTTGGGTGTCACGCCATGGCAAGGACCTGTGATTCTGGCCATACCATGTCAACAAATTCGGGATAACTCTTTGCAAAACCAATGATGCAAATCACGCCCATAGGTATTT
>Ga0222714_10002450_pt1 | contig 19611 bp, 19 predicted proteins | sample C33_3DmetaG_FD_165048 | JGI IMG/M metagenome (GOLD analysis project Ga0222714, IMG submission 165048) | Estuarine water microbial communities from San Francisco Bay, California, United States - C33_3D | ecosystem: Environmental > Aquatic > Marine > Unclassified | place: USA: California...
CTATTCTGATAGTCAGCTTTACCTTCTTTAATACAACGAATTAGTTCATCGTCAATTTTTACTTTTGCTGAAGCTGTTTTGTTTGTGATTTCAACTTCATCATACAAAGGCTTAATAGTATCGCCACTAGTTGGACAATATTCTACATCATTAGTAAGTGATTGAGTTAAACGAGGGAAAAAACGGCGTGAAACTTTGTAAACTTTACCGTTACCTTGGTCAACAGCTTGAACGTTACCAAGTTTAACTTGTGAAGCGGATTTATTTGCGCTGCTAACTAGCAATTGCAAAAGACCGATATTTGGAGATGGCATGGAGCGCATACCGCTGTTATTATTCAGCGAAATGTCTATAATTTTCCAAGCATCAGCTAATTTTATTGTTGACATTTATTGTAAATTATTTTAATTAAAAAAAAATTGTTTTGGCATTTTCCACGCTGCCATTAGCGTTCTGTTTTTTTTCTGTGCCTTAGCACCCTATTTTGTGAGAGGTCGTTGTGCAAAGATAATAACTATTTTTTTTAATAAAATTATTATTTTTTTATAAAATGTTTCAAATAAAAAAAGCAGCCCGTAAAGACTGCTCAAACAAACTAACTAACTATTAAACTAATTTAAATAAGACCGTTTTGCTGCATATATTTTAAACGTGCTGGATGTATGCCTGTTTTTGTTTTTTCATCAATTTCAAACGTTTTTTGTTGACCGCCGTTTGATTGTTTTTCAAAATTATATTCAGCTGCTATAATTTCAAATAATGTTTCGTACTTTAAATTTTCAGTAGGCTTAGTCGGATGCTTTACGCGATTGCTATCTTTGTTTACCCAAATATTACCATCAGGGTCAATTTCAAAATCAAAACCACGTTCTCGAATTTCAGCTTCTAAAATAGCGCGCATTTCTTTTGGCGCTAATCTTGCATTTTTAACAGATTCAACAAGCGAACCGCGTACCTTTTCAATTTGCTGATTTTTAATGTAGCTTTCAAATTTGCTTTGTTCTTCTTTGATAGCCTGTTGCATTATCATTTCTTTTTCAGTAAGCTTTGCGTTTGCAAGTTCTAATTGCTGTGTAAGCTGTTGAAGTTTTTGCGCATCGGCAGATGTGTATTCCTGTTTTAGCTTTTCAATCATTTCTACTTGACCATTTTTTAAGTCTGAAATAATTGTTTTAAATCTATCTTTTTTATCAACAGGTTCGTATTTTTTTAAATCAATACCAAAGGCTTCAGCAATTTGCTTTTCTGTTTTGGCATAAGCGGCACCAAATAGCTCGGCGCTTTTAGCTTCTTCAATCTGTTTGCCGATTCGTTCCTGTACTGTTTTTTCAAGTTTAGAAACATAACCTGTGACAGCATCGTCAAGGCTAATTTCGTTTGATTCAAGTTTTTGAATCAGTTCGGGTTCTATACCCAATTTTTCTACAAATTTGTCAAGCATTTTCAGGTGTGTTAATATTAAAAAATAATTTTGTAAATTGTTCAAAACTTATACTTAGCGGCAATTCAAAACCGCTCTTTAAAATAACCTTAGTAAATTCGCAACCATCTTCCCATTCTGATTTATAAAAAGTTGCAATTTCATCAAGGTCAACAAAACAATAATCTTCAAGTTCATAAACAGTTTCACAATCAGTATCATTGTTTTTAATATGCAAATCAATTTCTTTTTTTATTTCAGCTGCCAGCTTATAATCTTCAATACTTACAGCTTCATTAAATTCATTTTGCAATTCTTCAAGTGTCGGCGCTTCGGTATTGTATTCCAATTGAATTACAAATTTATAAAATCTTGGCATAATATTATTTTTTATTTTTGTTTGCACATCCGCAACCGCGTTTTGCAGTTGTAGTATTTTGCTGTAGTGGCTGTGGCGAATCGGCAATATGAATAGTTCCTAAATAATTATAATCGCCTGTTTGCTGTGCATCATACCATTGTGTAGCTGTGAATCTATATTCAGTGCCCGTTGTTTTGTGTTTTGCTTTAATGTATAACATAGTGTTTTATTTTTTCTGATAATTAGCCGACCGTACCGGGTATGCGATATGCCTACAATTATAACCGCCGCGATTTTGGCAAAAGTTTTCGGGCGTTGTATTTGGTATCATGCCCGTGCCTTCATTTTCTGCAAATTTAATTTCTTCCTCTAATTGTTCAAATAAAATTAAGCCTTTCTTACCATTTTTATCATAATTAACCCATTCCTCACATTGCAATCGGCTATCCTTTACTAAACTACCAACGTATAATAAAGCATCTAATTTATAGCTTTTGCGCACCGCTTCATTTACTATTCCATCGTATTGTAATAACGCGTCACGTGATGCCTGCAAACTAATTCGTTTTAATACGCCTTGCCTAGCTTCAGTTGTTGTTAATTGACCTGCTATTGAAGTAACAACATCTGTAAGGCTGCTACCTTGATTTACTGCAATTAGTAATTCATTTTTTATAGGATTTATAAGATTAGTATTTAAACCTTGCCCTTGCATTGCAGCAACTACATTATTAACAGCATAGCGCTTAAATGGATTTAAAAAACTTTTTGTAATATCTAAGCCGTTTAGTTCTTGTTGAGCAAGCTGTGTATTTGCCCCTATTTCATCAAAGTTTTCTAAAAAACCCGATACCATTACATTATAACCAGCCTTTTCTAAGAACCTATTTATTGCAGTTTTAAATGAACTTAAACGCGCTAAATTATCTTTTGACCTTACTAAATTGCCTGATGTTGTTCTAAACTTACCTATCCAATCGACAACTTGTTTCACAAATTTAGGTTCTACTTTATCAAACCGCTTTTGTAAAATTTCAAGTGCTTTGTCGTTAATTCGTTCGGGTTTGTTGAAGTCCATTATTCAGCATTATTAAACTCATCCATATTAACTTCAGGAATATCAGTACTAGCAACAGCATCAAAACGCGGCGCTAACTTTTCATCAATAGCTTCTTTAATAGCTGTATAATCTGAATTCATAATGTCAAAACCCTCATCATAATATAATTCAGTTATTGCATCAAAAACAAATTGAGCGCTAATTGCATCCTTTTCTGTTATTTGACCACTTGCCAGCAAATTAACACGTTCTTCAACTGTATAAAGATAAGCGCTGTTATACATTGCGCAAATAGTAGCTATTTGGCGTGCAATAGCATCAGCATTGTAACGGCGGTCAATATAGCTAATATAAGATTCATAACGTATTGCAGTTGGTAAACCTTGCTGTGACATTGCAAATTCAGCCATTAGTTCAGTTTCTGTTTTAAGGTCAAAACTAATAGGCGGATTTACAAAAATAGGACTTTCGGTGTCCATAAAAACAATGGCCTGTATAATTTTTAATACATCCTTATATCTTGCATAAACATCATCACTAATTTTACCAACTTCTATATATTCAGGTTCGCGGTCTAATTCTTTTGCCACGCCCGATTGTGCAGCTTTTAAACTACGGTTTATATTTAGCACCTGTTCAGCTTTTCCAAGCGCTTCGGTAGCTACTTTGTTTGTTTCCTGAATAGTACTTACATCAGGACTATAATAACGTATCGGTTCAACTTGTTGTTTATCGCTATCCCCAAATTTTGAAGTTGTAGGATTTAAGTTATAAGCTGCAAGCGGTGTTATGCTTAACGTTTTACCGTGTCCACTACATGTTTTACATGTTATGCTATTGTCATAATTTGCAGGGTCAGGAATACGACCAACACCATTGCAACTATTACAATCAACACCCTCAACAAATTTAATAGGAAAACACGTTGCAAGCATAACCGATTTGTGCTGATTATCAAAAATAGCAGCATCATTAAGATAAGGTATTGCAGGGCTAAAATCAGACTTATAAATTTTAAACGTATTGCCATAAATATCATATTTAGGAACAACGCGACCGCCCAAAGTAACCCATGGCATAATGCCGCTGTTATGTTCGTAAATAACTTCAAACATTGTTTTATCGCCATAGCTTCGTGCCTGTGCATAAAACATGTCAGTAACTATATGATAGTAAAGCGGATTTTCAATACCTAAGTTAGCATATTTGTTTTTACTTATGCCTTTATATATTAACAGTCGATATTCAGGGTCGTTAAAAATAATTCTATCAGACTGAATTACTTTCATATCTACATTAACCCTTACATTATCAGTTTCAATGCCATCGCCTTTTGGCTCAATTAACAAAACCGCGTTTGGGTCAAGTACGCGATTTGGAATAAATACAGAAAATAAAAATGACTGCAAATTACTTTCGCCGAACTTTTCGTTTTCGGCAAATTGTTGCATGTCCATGTTTTCAAATCTTACAGAATGCTTTGCAGAACTTAACAACCTATGCAATTCAGTAATAGCCTTAACTAACGGGCTTTCTGTTTTAGGTTGATATGTGTTTTTTCTATAACTTAATATCTGTTCATCTTCATTTGGAAAAGCCTTATCTAAAGCAGGCGGCACCTCACCATAGAAGTGAGGTTTAATGCTTTCATAAATACGCTTCCAATCCTGTTTAAAAGGATGTACGGGCGGATTTAATATTGTAGCATTTACAGAATTAAGAAATTCATTAAACTGTTCTAAGTTCATTCTATTGATTTTTAAATAGGGCAGCCATATTTCAGACTGCCCTTAAAAACTATTATGGCAATACAGTAATTGCAATTAAAGCGTTAACACCTGAAGCATCATTTGCTGTTGCATAAACAGTAATTGTACCGGCACCTGTTGCAGTTAATAATCCTGTTGTAGGATTGATTGTAGCAGAACCTGTACCATTAACAACAGACCATGTAACACTTGTATCAGTCGCATTTGTTGGACTTACAGTTGCAAAGAATTGTAAAGTATCACCATCATTTACAGTTGTAACACCGCCTGCGGCTGCTACTGTAATAATAGAAACCCAACAAACATTATAAGACTGTGTAAGTAAGAATGTCAATTGCTGCTGATTAAATGTACCAAGTTGTTCGTTGTATCTAAATTCAATTGTCCAATAAGCATCGTCTTCATCAGTTTCAGCAATCTGATAAAACGGGCGAACTGTTACATTTGAATACCAACCTAGAAAACGACCATCACAAGTTACAAAACCAAATTCATAACCTGAAGCATTTGCAGGATTAGCTAAGAAATTATACAAACCATCAATAGTAAAATCATTGTCGTTTTCAGCATCGGTAAGCGATACAACACGGCTTTGTTTTACTACTTCTTCTTGACCGCATGAGCCGCGTTTTTTAGTCGTAAATTCAGGCGCAGGAAGACCACCAGAAATACGGCTACCATTAACGCGTCCAAAAACCTGCTTAGTTGCAATAGCAGTTTCCCACTCACTAGAATCGGTAATATCAGAAAATTCATAAGAACATTTTTTAGCAAACCAGCCTGCAATACCACCTGAATATACAGTTGAATCGCATGGGTCGCATAGGTAATTAGGCACGTTTTCATCGTCGATGCAAGGAGGGCAAACACCGAAAGCGCCTAAAAAACCGTTAAGAAAAGAAATATTATTCATATTTTTTGTTTTTAAAATATTATGTAAATGAATTCACGACCTCACCTACATTGTTTATTATCAATTCGACATTTTTTGTCAAAAGACAAATCCAACAAAAACATTCGGTTATCTTCGGGCTTAGAATCATATCTATAATTCTGATATGCAATTCCATCTACAGTTACATAATTGCCTCTCACAGCTTGTTGTAATAACTTAATGTAGAACGGCGGCACAGCACCTGAAATAATACCGTAATTTTCTGTTATATCTTTACTAATAACTACATTTCTGTCATTTTCTGTAATCGCTTCAGTATCTCCAAAGAATTCTACATTGCCAAAAATACGAAGCGAATTATAAAACGGCGTATTATTAGAACCTAAATAATTAGTCAAAGTTCCATAATAATTGCCATTGCAATCATAATTTGAATATGTACTATAAATTAGTGATGTATCATTTAAATTGCCACAGCCTTCAACTTCTTTATAATATTCAGTCCATAGAACCTTATCTAATTCAGGTTCTAAACTTATTTGATTTATTTTAAAAAATTCTATCTTAAGCCTAAAGCAATCTAAGTCAGCAGGGAATAAACCTGTATTAACAAACCATGTTTGAATGCTGCCCGTTGCAAGACTTTGACCTACATGATAGCTATCTGAAAATTCATCAATTAAGTCAGTCACTAAGTTACCACAGCAATCATATAAACTAACTACAACATAATGAGATGAACTTGTACTTGTTTGAAATCCTGCTACTAAAACATCATTAGGTTGATTATATTGGTCAGTATATTGCGTTTGAAATGGTATAACATCTCCTTCAACATAAGGAATATAAAAAGGCAAATCAGAACCGCAAAGATTACAATTCCACGCATCGGTTTCATTTTGCATAAAGTTACCAGGCAATATAGGGCAGGCATACCTAATAGGTACGGGCTGCCTAAATGCGTAAGTTCTTGAAATTTCAGGAACGTATGTAATCGGATAATTTATTAACATATATATAAAAGCAAAGGTACAAATAAAAAATTAAACTAAAAAATTTTATCCTAAATCGCTGCATTTATAGTTATTGCTAAAAGTTGTTATTGGTATTAAAGTAATTGGAGGAATTGGAACGGGCATTACAATTTCATGTCTAATTGTGTGAGCGCCTGTGCCCGGGTCAAAGTCAGCATCTACAATAAATGTATAATAAGCCACAGGTATTGATTCTAGTACTTTAATTGCAGTAACTACATTGCCTGCATAAGTTGTAGTGCCTACTTGGTTGCCTGCCCCATCTACAAAATTGTTTTGAACAATTGTTAAGTTACCAACATAATCAGGATGTGCTAAAATTTCAGCTATTACAGCCGTTGGATTTCCTGTAATTGTCCACCTTGGTAAAACATCAAAAGTTCTATAAGTTGATGTACTTGTAAGTGCAACCAAACCAATAGGACAATAATCGGGTATTTGCTGAAAGGCAATTGCAGTAACCCAATAACGTTGACCCTGTGTTAATTGTTGACAGTTTATTTTAAAAATTGCAAAGTCATCAGAACCAAAAGAAGCATCAACATCGTCAAGTTTTCCACTAACTAACTGATTCATCTGTATTGTTATTGGTTGCCAGCTTTCTTCTTCTTCAATGGCATTGTTATTTGTATCACCTAATTCATTTGCAGGGTATATAGTAGCGACTAGGTTAATAGAACCTGTAAATAATGGGTCTTTTTCAACTTCAGCTATTATTTGGTCAGCATCGCAAATATCTATTATTTCGGTTTTTATGCCTAAGATATAATCTTCCAAATCATAAAATTTAACACTTAGTAGATTAGGGCTTATTGCATCATTTTCAAAAACATCAACATCTAATTTTTGAACGTAATCTATTTGTGTAAATTGAGTTATGCCATTTGTTGAAGTCGGTTGATTTAAACTTATTGTCCAAGTTATTTCAGTTGTTGTGCCTGCATATTCTTCAGCTATTCTAAATACAGAATCTAAAACCAAATCATTTACAGTATCAGTTACAACTGTCATATCATTTGTTGTAATGCCATTTGGCAAATAGCCTTGCACTTGGTTTACAACGCCCGAAATGTTTGTAAGTTTACAAATAATGCCTGCTAAACTTGCATCAAAACTACCAACTAATCCAATAGCATTAAGTGCCGATACATAGCTAAGTTTGTCAATTTCTAAACGTGCCTTTATACGTTGGTGCGGTGCAATTGTCAATTCATTCCCACCATATTCAGTATTATATGTACTTAAATAACCTGTTAAAGTTGGTATTGCAGGCGCTGTATATGTAGCAACTAATAAAGGGCTAAGATGTGAAGTTACATATTCAGGATTAACAGCATCATGAATATTAACTACAATATAATATTGTCCATTTACTTGTAACTGTGAGCCATCAATTACAAATTGAACTTCAATATCGTCAGGATTAGGTGCATTTTCAAACCATACACTTGGCGTATATATAGCATTATTTAATTGACCTGCGACAGGTTGTGAACTTGGTATTACAGCATCAGACAATTGTAAGTCAGTAACGAAATCAGTATTATTTAAAACGGTATCTACCCTAAAAAATAAAACGCGAATATCTGTAATTGCAGGATTATTGACAGAACCATTATAAGCATCACCCCTTAATAATATCCTTACTGAATTGTCCTCACCTACTGCTAATTGATTATTAGTAACTGTAAAAATAGCGTTTGGTATTATTAACCTACTTGGCTGTGCCGCCGTTGCCGTTGCATTAGTTAATAAAGGTAAACCAGCTGAAACCTGCGATGCTGAACTAATTTCAAGTTCACGTATGTATCGCATCAAAAAACTATAACCTGTATAATCTGAATTATACCAACGACCTTGTATAGGTATGTTTGCAAATCTTGCACCAAAAGGAGTTGTTACTACCATGTCAAAACCTGCTGAATCAAAAACTTTACAGCCTAAACCTAAATTTCTACTTGTATTGTAAATACTTGGACCCGTATTAGTTTGCCAGCCTCTATAATTAGAAGCTAAAAATTTATTTATATTTGAATCAGTTGAATTTGCAAAAATAAAATCAATAAAATCATCAGTAACGTAAAATTCAAATACTACTGTGGCAATATCGTGAGGTGCTGCATTCTTTGACATTTCACAATATATATTTTCTAATACAGGATTATTAACATTTAAAAAAGCTTGTTGGGGCGTTGTACTTAATGGGCTTAATGTTTCATAGCCGAAATCAAAAGCACTTATTGGATTTGTAGTTACATAAAGACCAGGATTAAATCTAAGCTGTTTATTTAAAAAGCTATTAGCGCCCGAACTATTTATTGTAAATGTTAATCTTAATTTTATTCCTATTGCAAAACCTTTTATAGCTACTGTTGGTATAGTACTACTTGTAAACGTTGCAATATTATATAAAACAGTTCCGCTGCTATCTATGCAATCTAATTGTATTGAATCGTAAGTATAAGACATTATATTAAACCTTGTATAGTTAATGAATTATTATTTGTGTCGTAGGTTATTTCTGTTATTTGAACATCGCCCTGTTCAGTTGTAACGTATTTGTCAACATCTAAAGTATCTAATAAATCACATGTAGCAGTTATTGATATTGTAACTTTGCGCGTTTTTACAGATGTTAAACGAGGGTCATCAATATAAAAAAGTTTTTGATAGGCAGTATCGTATGTTTGACCGCTTCCATCAACTAAAGGATTTTCACGAATATGCCATTTATAGTTGTAAACACGCAAACCTGCTGCATCTATAAACAAATCAGGTCTTGCATAACCTCTTTGAAAATTTGACAAACTTGTATTTTGGTCTATTACTGAATTTAAATTTATAAGTTTTGGATATGCAGCTGTTCCCTTATCAATAAACATTGCAAATCTATTTTCAGCATCTTGAATAAAAGCATAATAAATAAAATAAATTGGTTTATCTATTGGATTTACATCCGGTCTATTAGCATCATATCTAAATTGTGCCGCACCATATTGTAATTTTTTAGTAAATAATCCTGTTTGTTGTGGGTTATTAGTAGGATTCCAATCTATAACCCTATCAGTCCAACGTTTAGCCACTTCATCCCCACTATTATCTACACCATCCTTTGCATATTCATATTCTCCATAACTTGCAGGTCTTTCAGCCAATGATTCATAACAAATAGATAGCAATTGATTTTGCTGTAAATTATCAGTATCAAACCATTGAAAACCTGTAAAATAATCTTTGCGCTCAACCTGTAAAATACCATTAACAACGCGCCATTCTATATTAAAGTCTTTAAGTTGGTCTAAGAATTGAATGCCGTTTAAATTAGGTTTATTATCATTATAAGCTGCTAATCCTTGCGATTGAGTAACTGTTGCTCTTACGCCCGGCACAAAACCAATATCCATTCTTACTGTATTGTGATAATAACCACCAACATCAAATAAACTTGACTGATAACCTATATTGCACAGCTTACATAAGTTTTTAAACTGACTATCCAAATAAGGTGTTAAATGTCTAAATCCGCAACCAACAATATAATTTTGTAGGTTTTGAAATAAATTTTGGTTAACTATAAGTGAAAAGAAAAAAAGAATAGGAGCTAAAGTTATTTGAATAAATGAACCTATAATCATCATTGCTTCTAAAGTTCCACTTGGTTTTGGGTCGTTGCAATAATATGTAAACGGCGCTACTCTAAACTCATCAAACCCCCTTGTTATTAAATTGCCATTTTTATCTAAATTATCCCAAGGAAAATGATTTTTTAAACATCTTATAGCTTCAGCATCAACACTATTATCTACTACAGTAACCTGTGCCTCACATGTCGGGAACGAACACCAGCGAACAGAACCGCCTTCAATTTTGCCCGTAAATAATAACCTATCAGACCCATCGGAATTAGTGCAGCATGTATCATAAATTAAAACCTGTATGGCTGCAATATTTGGATTTACAGCGTTTATTATTTGTTGTTTGACATATTCATAAGTCGAACCTACTACAGTTAATTCAGGGGCAAAACTAAAAGCCGAATCACCGTTTTCATCTTTGCGGCGAAATACAAAACTTGCCGATTCAGTACCGTTGAAGTTGTCAAGGTCTTGAGGTATTCCATCAAAATATATTACTAAGCCGTTCATTTAAATATAGAATAAGTTATTGCCCCCAAAGATACACTAATAAACGCGTAAGTTGTTATTTTCCACATCTTTTTAAGACGTTTTTCTTTTTTGATTTGCCTTGCATAGTCATTACATACAACACTAGCACGTTCATGACTTGCAATCATTGCATCCTTTAACCTTAGCATATCGCTTTGTGTATTATATTGTACTTTCATATCTGATATGACCATTTCTGATTGATATAATATACTATCGCATGCTTCTATTTTATCAATAGCTTCTTTATGTTTTAACTTAAATATTTCTAAGCTATCAAAACGCGCTGCTATAAATTCAGCATATTCACGCGAAATTAAAAAACCATTATCTACCTTTGTAATCTGACATGAGGCGACTAATGAGCAAAGTGTCAGAAATATTATCGTAATTAACAACCGGTACTTTAATAATCTTAATTCTGGAAAGGTCATATCTAAAGTTTTTTATTTGTTTGTCTAAGTCAATGTTCATGCTGTCTATATGTGCCTGTAAGCTGTCCGATTTTGTAACAAATTTAGCATATATTTGTGACAAACTGTCACGGGTTCGCTGTTCGTTTTCGATAATCTGTTTGTGCAGCTTATTGCTATTGTTAATAAATACATAGCACAATACAGATATAACAATTGCAACAGCAACTGATATAATAATAATCTGTTTTATCATTTCTTAACAGTATTTAAAGCAATTGCCACCGCCTGCTGTTGTGGATAGCCTTCAGCAACTAACTGCTTAATTACTTTTGAAATACATTTATTGTCACCGGGTAAGCATTTTTTGATAGGCATAATTTATGATGTTTAAATATTTATACAAAACGTTATTATTTTGACCAATTACGCGAAAAGTTTTTACGGGCCTGTCTTTGTTCAACAATTTTAAATATACCGTTAGCATTTGCACTTACTGTTGTACGTGGCATATATTTTGGCAATTCAGTTAGCACCGCTTCAATACGTTCAAGTCTATTTTCCATGCCGCCGTATGTTTGCGCTACATTTACAAAGATAGATTTTTGACCTAATTCAGAACTTAGGCTAACGTTATCCTTAAAAGCACCTAAAGCGTTTTTAATGCCGCCCTGTTGATATGCCTTTGCAAAAGTATTCAGCACATCGGCAGGGATTCTATTATTGTGAACAGCACTAAGCACATCCCAATACTTATTGTTTGTGTCTGTTGTAATTACGCGTTCGCCTTCATTAAGCATTGCAGGGATTGTGTCGCGCCCTGCTTTGTTATTGCCACGTTCAAGATATTCAACACCATGAAAAAAAGCGTTGCTAGCTGCTACCCTTGCCTGTGCTAAACCTGCAATAAGTGATGCAAGTGTTAAGGCTATTGTTATTGGTGCTGCCGCGCCACCTTCAGCCGCCGCCTTTGAAATTGCTATTGCTGCATTTATTGCTAACTGTACAGATGCCAATGTCTTTTCACGTTCAACAGCTCGCGCCCTTTCAGCTTCTAATTTTTCAAGTCGTTCCTTTTCAATTTCTAATTGACGCGCATTGTAATTTTCGCTATTAGAACGTATTTCATCTAATGCTGATTTGCTTTTATCTATTGCCCTGTCAAGCCCTTGTATGTAGGCTTCAACTTGCGCGTTTAAAACATTGAACACATTATCAGAAACGCCTTGGATTAACTGTGATGCTTGGTCAACTAATTCTTTTTGCTTTTCAAGTGCTTCTTTGTCCTGTTCTTCTTTTTGCTTTTGTTCAGCTTTAGCGCGGTCCGCATTTTCTTTTGCGGCATCGGTATTTATTTTGCTAAGTTCAATAACTTGCAATTTAGCCTGTTCAATTTGTTTATTCAATTCAGCTTCGGCTGCTTTATCATTTGAATTTGCAGCGACTAACTTTAAAGATTCTAATAGCTTAATCCTTTCATTTAATATTTCAATATTAGCCTTCTTTTCAATTTCTTTTCTTGCATTATTATAGCCCTCATCAATATCTTGAAAAGCCTTTGCAAGTTGTTCTTGGTCGGTTATATTTTGTGCCGCATATAATAATTTATCATTGCGCTCTGTTTCAAGTACTGCTAACTGTTTGGCTAAATTAGCTTCATTGTTGTTTTCAATCAAATCTGATTCAGCTTTTAAAGCATCATTCAATTCTTTTAGCTTTTGAATTAAATCTTCTTTTGTTGGTCCTATAATAGCATCCTTATTTTGGTCTTTTTTTTCTTTTAAATTTTCATAGTATTTTTCAAACAGTTTTTCCCTTTCTTGCAATCCTTCTAATTGCATGATTTTAAGTTCAGTTTCATCAAGTTCTAATTCCTTTGCATATTTTTGTCTTAAAATCAACAATTGGTCAATTAGGTTTTGTTCAGCATCTAATCTGTCCTGACTACCCTCTTCAGTTCTTAATATTATTTCTTTTAATCTGTTTGTTTCATCTTCTATTGCTTTATTCGCAGCGTCAAGTGCCATTTTGCGTTGTTCATCATTTGATTTTTTTATAAAATCATTTATTGCTTTTGTAGTATCTTTATTAAGTTGGTCAATTTGTGCATTTTGAAGTTGATTTATTGCCGTCCATTCATCTTCTGCTTGTCTTGCTATTTTATCCTGTTCTATTGATTGACTAATTAAATTCATTGATGCAAATTTATCTCTTTCTTTTAAAGCATCTTGCATTCTTCTATAAGCATCATTTCTTTGTTTTTCATTTGCTAAGTTAATAGCTTTTCTCTCAAGTTCAGCAGAATCTTTAATTTGTTGAATACTTTCACCACGTAATTTAATTCTAATACGTTCAGCATCAATTTGCATACCACTAATTTTTAATAATCGGTCTTCCTCTTCTTTTATAATCTGTTCAGATGTTTCTTTATATGTTTTCACTAATTCGCGTCTTCTTTTTTCTTCTTCATCTGTTAATTTTCCGCGCTTGCCTTCAATTATATTAAGTTTTTCCATTTCAACTTCTGCAATTTTAACACGCTCTGCCATTGACAACGTACTATCTGATAGCTTTTCCATGTTTTCAGCCGTTTGGTCGGTAGTAGTGAAAAGGTCTTTAAAAAAATCAATTACAGGACCAATTAAACTAAGTATAACACCAAATGGAATTGCGGCCGATAATGCCCTAAAAGCAAATGTTAAGGTAGAAGTGACACGGCGCATTTGACCTATTGCACGTGTACCAGCTAATAGATTTTGTCCTAAACTTCTTTGCTGTGTTGCTGCCTGCCCTGTGCTAACTGCTATCTGTCTATTTGTAGTGTCTAATTGCCTACCAACTTGAACACCTGCCTTAGATTCATTATTTAACTTATTTTGTGTATTAACTAAAACGTTACGTTTCTGATTCAATTGTTCAACACCTTTAGCTTCAGTTCCTAAAATATCGACTAAAGAACCCTGTGCCTGTGCTAATTCATCGGCAACATCTGCACCGTTTTCCATTGCGCTGTTAAGTTCTTCGATTCGCTGTATTGCAGAATCTATTTCGCTTTGAAATTGACCGCTGTTAAATTCTAAACTGTAAACGTCTTTTATTTCTGCCATTACTTTTTAATATTTTTTTGAGCCTGTTCAGCCCTGTCATTATCTTTTAATATCTGTTCTAGTGCGCTGTAATAATCACGTATAACCCAAAACCTAACATTCTGCATTGCTACCGGGTCGCCCTTTGTTATTATATAATCATTTTCACGGTTTTGTTCTTTAAGTTTTTGTATTGCATGCTGAAATGTTTGAGGGCGTTTTTGTGGTTTTGCTTTTGGGTCTATCTTGTTTAGCCTTGTAAAATTTAGCCTTTTATATCGCTCGAACCTTTCAAGATTTGTTCTATACTGTTCAAAAAAAAAGCGCGCAATTCATCATCCTTTTTAATTGCATCTAATTTTCGTTGTTGTGTTTCACTGTTAATAATGTATGGGTTTTCGCCGTCAATATAGAAAAAATACAAACCAGCTTCAAGTAACAAGTCATCTATCTTAACACTTTTAAGCCTATAAATAATATCATTCAATTGGTCTTTTGACTTAGTATGAAATTCTTTTAACTTATCACGTGTCATATTTTGCCATGGCATATCCTCAACCGTTTCCAAAATACCTGATAGCTTTTCGACAACTTCATTTTTATGAATACCGTAATCAATAGCTGTCATGGCTTCCTCAATTCTTTGCGCCCGTTCACGTGTTAAATTTGCAGGGTTTTTTAAAATATAGAAGTTATTACCAGCCCTATCTGTGAATACCCTTGTTAATTCAATACGCTGCTTTGTTGTTTCAGGAATGTAGGTTTTAAGCCACTTTTGAAAGTTCTTTTCGTTTTGTTCTGCTCTGTTTCGCTTTCTGAATATCATGTGTGTATATTTTATATGCAAAGGTAATTCAAAAAAACTTAAATAATTTTATAAAATTTTAATAAAAAGTTTTGGAATTTAGAAAATAGATGTAACTTTGTATTACAATACAACGGAAACGAATTTAAAAAACTTCAAAAAATTAAGATTATGACAACTTTAGAATTTAAATCAATGACAAAAGAACAACAACTTGCTTTTCTTAATCCTTTAATTGAATACGGTATGAATTCAATGTTAGTAGGAACATTAAAAAAGAATATTGTTAGACATTGGTTAAATAAAGGTTTACCAATTGAAACAGCTGAAAACCTTGCAGAACTTTCAGAATCAAAAGCTCAAGAATTCAAAAAAAATAAACTTAAATAAAACATCAAGGTTTTCGGTCAGCCTACAAAACCGAATCTTTAACACAATCAAACATTTTAAAAATGAAACAAACAAAAGTTTATCATGAACTTGTGCAAAAAATGCGCACATTCTTTTTACAACGTGGCTTTTTAGAAGTTCCAACACAATCGCGTTTATCAATATTAGCAGCCTGTGAAAATCCGCACAGCATTACAACTTTTAATTATTCAGGTGAAGTTTGGCCACTACCACAAACAGGGCAAATGTGGCTAGAATATGAATTACTTAACAATCCTGGCTGGGATGGTGTTTTTTGTATCAGCACATCATATAGACAAGAAAAAAATCCTATTGCAGGCAGACATGAACTTATATTCCCAATGTTTGAATTTGAATCTAAGGGAACTATGGATGATATGTTAGAACTTGAAGCTGAATTATTAGATTATTTAGGTTTTCCACGCGTTTACCATGTAGATTATGAAAGCATGGCATATAGATACGATACTGAAATATTAGAAGATGAACACGAATTTTTGATGTGGCAGGATTACGGTGCTGTAATATCACTTGAAAACTTTCCTTATCGTACTAATCCATTTTGGAATATGAAACATAAAGCAGCTGATATTTATGCAAAAACAGATGTTATATTATACGGTCAGGAAACAATCGGAAGTGCTGAAAGGTCCTGCGATGCAATTAAAATGGCTAATAATTTTTATACAATTGAAAACGGTAAATATGCTGATAAGTTATTTGAATTGTTTGGCAAAGAACGTGTTGAAGCTGAATTAAAACAGTTTTTAGAACATGATTTTTTTCCACGTTTTGGCGGTGGCATAGGTATGACACGTTTAGCACGCGCATATAATTTACTAAATTCTTAAAATCAAATCACACATGAAAACACTATTTTTTATTTTACTAATTAGCGCTACAGCATACGCGCAAACAGATACTATCTATTGCATCCAAATACTTAGCACTAAAACACCTGAATATGTAACAGCCGAACAGCTTGATATTATGCCATTTGACACGGTTATGTACGAACAAGCAGGGGATTATTACAGGCTTATGATTGTTTACCCTGATAAGTTTGAAGCTGAAATATCTTTGACTTCATGGCAACGTGCTTATTCAGATGCTTTTATTTGCCAGCGCAATAGTAAACAAGTTGCTAAACTTAGAAAATTTTATGTTAATGAAACGAATTGATGTTAAGCTAAATATAGCACACGAAAAAAAAGGCATTTTGCAGCGACTTTTAACTGAAGCAAATAGATATAAGCCTTTGACATTTGAACAGGAGCGCACAGCAACACGTGAGCAGCTGATAAATCATAATATGATGTTTGCAATATCAGTAGCGTTTAGACATAACATGCCAAACGTGGACATTATGGATATTATTTCAGAATCAATGATAGGCTTAATTAAAGCGGCTGATAGCTTTGACCGTTCATCTGATAATAAATTCATTTCGTATGCTGTTTATAGGATGCGGTCCGAAATACAGTCATACATGCACACTAAACGCGATATGATACGCTATCCTGATAAGGCACATATTGTTAAACATCAGATTGCAAATATTCAAGATGAACCTATTGAATCAATAGCCAAACAATTTAATGTATCAGAACACTATGTTAAAATGGCTAAAGAAATGTTATATTGTGTAAGTCTTGACCATACAGATGAAGATGGTAACGAAATATTTACGCCTGCATCTGATTCGCAAACAGATTCAATGGCTTTACAATCTGATAGCAGAAAAGTATTTAAATATCTTACTAAAGGCTTAAACACTAAAGAATACAAAGTTATTGAATATAGATATTTAAAAGATTATGCCAAAGACTATAAACAGATAGGCGAAATAATAAATGTAACGGGTGAACGTGCTCGGCAATTAGAAAAGCAAGCATTCGACAAAATAAAAAATAAATATGAAAGAATCAAAATGGATTCGTGAACTTATACTATCTGATAACCCTGACAGCTGCCTGTTAGGGTTAGTTCTTAATGATAGTTTCAATTGCTTTCCAAACGTTCGCAGATTTTACCGTAAACATAAACATATTTCGTTTTGGCATTTCAATAGAGAACAAACAGTAAACGTTTCAATGATTAGATACTATGCGATTAGTTCCGTGCTAAACAATGAACTTAAAACAAACCGCTGCTACTTTTGGCTTGACTATTCAGACATAAATAAAACGCCGTGGAAAGCATGGCAGCATAGGATTAGTATGGGTTTAAGATTACAAAAGAATTTAAACTATAGATATTATAGCAAATGGGTTGCACATCCTTATACTACAATGTTTGTCCGATAGACCACCTCGTTAGCTTCAACAATATGCTAATACATTTTACCATTAGCTAAAAACTTATCAGCCCAAACATTAACCTGTTCAACATAGAAGTTACCAGCGTCATCGACATTAACAAGGGCAAAACCATTAGCCCACAGTTGGCGCTGAAACCTTGGCATGTATGAAAACCCTTTGCTTTTAATGTCATATAAACCGCCAATATTAAACGCGGCTTTGTTCCCGGTATGATAACATTGAACGCGGTGTGTATGTCCAAACATAACACTATGCTGTGTTTTGTCTAAGTGCGCTTTTGCTGCATGTATTGATGTGTAAACGCCGTGAACTATGTCAAGATGTTTACCTATCGTGAAATAATCGCTTTGCCAATCTGTTTTCACATCCCATCCACGTTCATGCAAGTAAAGCGCTTCAGTAGGATTTATTAAAGCGCCGCCGTATTTTGCATTGTCCTTTTCTTTAATGTGTCTGAAATATCGGTCTTCATGGTTGCCAAATAAGAAATATTTTTTAGCGCCTTTGAACGCGCCGTTTAATTCATCAATACCCTGCAAGCCATCAATATATTCATCTTGCAAAGTTAAACCCGAAAGGTTTGCCAAAGATTCAGCATTATAAGAACCTAACGTATATAAATCTAAATAATCTCCTGCAATAACAAGACCGTGCAAATTAGTTCCCATTTCGCTAATAAGTCTTAGAACTTTTTGCCATAGTATCTGATTATGAAACGGCCTATGAACATCTGACATAACTATCCAGCGCTGCAAAGTTTTATTTTGTCTGCGCTTTTCATTTATTAGATTTTTCCAATATTCTATTTCAGCATCAGAATGTACTTTAATTTTGGGGCGGTAAATCATAGCTTAATGTCTTGACAAAATGTATTAAGTAGGTATCTTAAATTGTCTAATAAGTCTGCCTGCCTTTCTTCGCCTTTGCCTTTAATGATTCGCCTGCTATTATCTGATTTAATACGCAAACAGTCCATACGTAAGCCCGGACATTTGTCCTCGTAAATCTGAAAGTCAGGGCACATGCTTATAATAGTATTTGTTTGCACATAACTTTCAGCATGCAGGGGGTTAGCTTTAGGCACAACAAAAAAACGTGCAGGCAATTGCAGTTCTTCCTGTATAATTTCGTAATATGTTTTTGAAACACGCTGCCTTCCATCGGACCTATCACCACTCGCATCGCCTGTTATCAATAGCGGAATAGTACATGGATATATAGCAGTATCGGACCAGCGACCTATCTTTTTATTTGTTTCAGCAAATACCCATTCCCTAAACGCTTGGCATGTATCATATATTGAAGCCTCGCCGCGTTCTTCACTACCTATCTTAAATTCCTTTACGATATGCACACCATAGCGATAACGTGAACGTGCTGATACATCGGGCGGCAAAATAGTTTTGCGCATTACAGCCGCGGTCATTGGTATCTTATTAAAGTCAAACGAAACGTAAATTTGCTCCGTTTCCCAATTGATTTTTTTTGATTGCTGAAATACTTTTTGCTGAATGCTTTTGTCTTTTAAAACGTAAACCCATGCTTCACCTGAATAGTCAACAAATACAGATTTGTATTCCTGTTCAAACGTTAAGCGGTCCAAGTCGCGGCTAGCATCTGCAACTTCATCGGGGTCAATATTTGGATTGTCAGTTGTTTCCATGCGGAACGTTATCCAATTGTCGCTTCCGTTTTCGCTTTGTGGCAAATCTATGTCATTATAGCAATTCTTTTCGACATTGCCAGCCTTTGCGCCATTTCGGCATAGTTCATACCAGTAGTTATCTTTACCTGCAGCGGTGCCAATAAAAAACGCCTCACCTTTAAAGTCTGTTAAGGTAGGGCGTGCAACTGTTTTCCAATGATATTC
>Ga0222714_10002451_pt1 | contig 19611 bp, 16 predicted proteins | sample C33_3DmetaG_FD_165048 | JGI IMG/M metagenome (GOLD analysis project Ga0222714, IMG submission 165048) | Estuarine water microbial communities from San Francisco Bay, California, United States - C33_3D | ecosystem: Environmental > Aquatic > Marine > Unclassified | place: USA: California...
TCGGCATCGCCGCATCGGGCTTCCTGGCCGAGGCCTTTGCCGGTCAGCAAGAGGTGTCCGGCCTGCTTCTCGCCGGCCTGGCCGTCCTTGGCTGGGCCTTCAGCCGTGGGATCACGCCCGTGCCGGCAGCCAATCCGAGCTGCGCGCCGCGTATCAATCCCGTGACCGATCTCTGGGCCCGGCTGAAGCTCATGCGTACGGATCGCGATCTCTGGCGGGCCAACTGGGGCAACGCCGGCTTCTTCTTCGTGGCCGCCTTGGTGCAAATGAACCTCGTCATCCACGCGCAGGACGTGCTCGGGCTCAGCAAGGCGCAGAACGCCTACCTGACCCTGTCGCTCGCGCTGGGGATCGGCTTCGGCAGCCTCGCCGCCGGCTACGCTTCCCGCGGACGTATCGAATACCGGCTCGTCCCGGCCGGCGCGGCTGGCCTGGCCCTATGCGCCGTGCCGCTCGGCTTGGCTGGCGTCGGCCTGACCGGCTTCGTCGTCAGTCTCGTCGGATTGGGCTTCTTCGCCGGCCTCTTCATCGTCCCGATCGCCGCCGTGCTCCAGCATCGTCCGGCGCCCGAGGATAAAGGCGCCGTCCAAGGGGCTGCCAACGTCCTGAGTTTCGTCGGCATCCTCGGCGCGGCGGGAGTCCAGTGGCTGGCCTCGAACTGGCTCGGCCTTAGCTCCGGCGAGCTGTTCTGGGCCTGCGGCGCCGCGGCCTTGGCCACGGGGGCCTACGCCGCGATTTCTCGCGGCCGGTTCATAAAGGCGGAGTAGTCCGTTTCTTAATCTTGGATTAAGGGCTTATCTGGCAGAATATGTCCTGCCGATGCGCCTCCTGATCGTCGAAGACGAAGCCGCCTTGCGCGACAGCCTCCTCCGGCTGATGCGCGAGGAGGGTTATGCGGCCGACGGCGCGGCCGACGGCGCCGAAGGGCTGCGCAAGGCGATGGAGACCGATTACGACGCGATCGTGCTCGACCACCTCATGCCCGTGATGGACGGACGCGAGATGCTCCGTCGGCTCCGGCGCGTGAAGCGGACGCCGGTGATGATGCTTACCGCCCGGGATGCGACGGAAGACCGCGTCGTGGGATTGGATCTCGGCGCGGACGATTTCGTCGCCAAGCCGTTCGTCCAGCAGGAGCTGCTCGCCCGCCTGCGCGCGCTCGTCCGCCGCAACCATCGTTCGACCACGGCCGTCATCACCCTCGGCGACGTGGTCATCGACACCGCTGCCCGGCGGGTCACGAAGGCCGGCAAGGAAGAAGCCGTCACCGGCCGCGAATACGGGCTGCTCGAATATCTCGCGCACCGTCGCGGGGCCGTCGTGCCGCGCGCCGAACTCTACGAGCACCTCTTCGACGAGAACGAAGACACGCTCTCCAACCTCCTGGAGGTCCATGTCTGCAACCTGCGTCGCAAGCTCGGCGCGGAGCTGATCCGCACGCGGCGCGGCCTTGGTTACGTGATCGAGGCTCCGGCCACCCAGCCATGATCCTGCATTCCATCCGCTGGCGGATCCTGGCCTGGAACTTCGCGCTCCTCGCCGCGACGTCCGCCGTCCTGCTCGTGGCGTTCCATCGCCATGAGCGGACCGCCCGCCTGCAGGAGCTCGACCTGCGCCTGCGTCGCGAGATGACGCGGGGCATGGGCGCGATCGCCGAACTCGCGCCCGGCGTCGCCGGACCCCGGGACAAGACCGCCCCTCGCCCGGGGACTTCCGCGCAACGGGCCGGCAGGGCCCGTCAGGCCGTGGCCGACATCGTCGAAGCCGGCGTCTGGGTCGTGGTCGCCGATGAGCAAGGTGCGGAGGCGCTACGCACGCCCAACGCCCCCGCCGGGCGCGAGCTCATCGACCTAGGGTTAGCCGCTCTCTCCGCAGGCGAGAAAGACGGCCAGGCACGTCCGCAGGATCTCACCGTGACCCTGGCGGACCAGCGCGTCCTCCTGCATCGTCCGCCTGGTCGCAGCACCGCGTTCTTCGGAGCGGCGACCGGGCCGATGGAGGCCGAACTCGCGGCGCTGGCCCGCAGCTTGTTCCTCGCCGGGCTGGCCGTCGTCGTCGTCGGTTGCGGCATCGGCTGGGTCCTCGCCGGACGCTCGCTGCGTCCGATCGACCGCATCGCGGCCGACGCCGAAGGCATCGCCGCCGGCGATTTCGACCGGAAGATCGACGTCGTGGACACCGAGAGCGAGCTCGGCCGTCTCGCCATCGTGCTCAACGACACCTTCGGCCGGATGAACGCCGCCCGCGAGCAGATGGCGCAGTTCACCGCCGACGCCTCCCATGAGCTGCGCACGCCGCTCACGGTCATCCTCTCCGACAGCCAAGGCGCCCTGCGGCAGGAGCGCACGCCCGCCGAGTATCGCGCCACGCTGGAAGGCATCCGGCTGTCCGCTCTCCGCATGAAGTCCATCTCCGACGCCTTGCTGGAACTCGCCCAGGGCGATGCCGGCAAGCCCGTCGTCCGCGACCCATGCGACCTCGCCGACCTCGCCGACGAATCGGTCGCCTTGCTGCAGCGGATCGCGTCGGAGCATGGCGCCAAGCTGGTCGCGAGCCTCGAGGGAGCTCCTGTCCTCGGCGACGCCGGCCGGCTGGGCCGCGTGATCCTCAACCTCACCGTCAACGCCATCCTGCACAACGAGGCCGGCGTGACCGTCACCGTCTTCACCGACGTCGTCGAAGGCATGTCCGAATTGCGCGTCGCCGATGACGGACGGGGCATCGCCGCGGCCGACCTGGGCGGGATCTTCGAACGTTTCCGCCGCGTCGACGCCTCCCGGTCGCGTCACACCGGCGGCGCCGGACTCGGGCTGGCGATCGTCAAGCAGACCGTCGAAGCCCATGGCGGCACCATCGCCGTGACCAGCGAGGTCGGCAAGGGCACCGTCTTCGTCGTCCGTCTGCCGAAGGCCTGATCAGACCGTCGCCAGCACGCGCTGCTTGATCTCGGCGACGGGCATCGCGTTGAGCAGGACGGGCGAGAGGCGGTTCTCGTTGATCAGCGGGAGGGCCGTGAGGCGTTCGCTGAGCACCAGGTTGCGGTTCGCGGCGACTTCATCGACGCGGTCCACCGGGGTGAAGCGCGGGGTCGACTTGAGGACTTCCGGGTTCGTGCGGATGAGCTCGCCGATGGCCAGCACGACTTCGGCGAAGCGGTCGAGCTCCGGCTTCGTGTAGGACTCCGTCGGCTCGATCATCAGGCCGAAGACTTCGGGGAAGGCGACGGTCGGGGCGTGGAAGCCGAAGTCGAGGAACAGCTTGCCGACGCGGGCGATGATGCCCGCGCGCGGGATACCGGCGGCCTCGATGCGTTTGAAGTCCTCTTCGGTGAGCGTGAGGATGAACTCGTGCATGCGCGGCACGCCGTCGGCCGCCGCGGGCAGCGACGGGAAGGACTTGCCGAGCTGAGAGAACAGGTAGCGGCTGGAGAGGACGGACATCGCGGCCATGCGGCGGACGCCTTCCTTGCCGAGGCGCTGCAGGTAGGTATAGACACGCACCTTGTGGGCGAAGTTGCCCCAGTGGCGGTGGAAGGAGCCGATGCTGTGCTTCGGCTTCACGGCCACGTAGGTGTCGCCGCGCTTCTCGATCTGGAAGCCCGGGAGGAAGTCCACGAGGCGCTCGGAGACGGCCACGATGCCGTCGCCGGGGCCGCCACCGCCGTGCGGGACGGTCCAGGTCTTATGCAGGTTGTTGTGGACCGCGTCGACGCCGAGGGCGCCGAGGTTCACCCAGCCAGCGATGGCGTTCATGTTGGCGCCGTCCATGTAGACGAGTCCGCCGACGCGGTGGATCTCATCGGCCATCTTCTTGAAGTCGGTCTCGAAGACGCCCGAGGTGTTCGGATTGGTCACCATCATGCCCGCGATGCGCGGACCGAACTCGGCGATCTTCGCGGCGAAGTCGGCCTGGTCGACGCGACCGTCGGGGGCGGACTTTAGGAGCACGATGCCCGAAGGCGAGCCGTCGGGGTTGCGCTTGGTGGCGTAGCCGGCGGTGGTGGCGGTGGCGAAGTTCGTGCCGTGGGCCGTCGACGGGATGAGGATGATGTCACGGTGCTGGCCGTTATGGCGGTGGTAGGCCTGGAAGAGCTTGAGGCCGACGAGTTCACCCTGGGCGCCGGCGACGGGCTGGGTGGTCAGGCCGGCGAGGCCGGTGATCTTGCGCAGCCATTCCTGGATCTGCCAGAGGAGTTCGAGCGAGCCCTGCGCATCCTCGGCCGGAGCCTGCGGGTGGAGGCCGGTGAAGCCCGGCAGCCCTGCGGCCCAGTCGTTGATGTGCGGGTTATACTTCATCGTGCACGAACCGAGCGGGAAGCAGCCCGTGTCCGGCGAGACGTTGAGTTCGCCGAGCTTCGAGTAGTAAGCCTTCAGCTCGGAGAGCGGGAAGGAAGGCAGGCCGACGGGGCCTTGGCGGAGCAGGGCGGCGGGCACTTCGGCGAGGGTCTTCGCGCCGGCGGACTGGCCGTAGAGGCCTTCGAAGAACGCGACGAGCTTGTCGGTGTCGGCGGCGGTCTGCAGGTCGCTGAAGGAGACCTTGAGCAGCGAGCAGTGGCAGGGCGTGCGGCCGGTGATGTCGACGCCCACGTGCAGGCCGGCGGCGCGGCCCTTGGCGATGACGTCGGCGGCGGGCTCGGGGAGCATCAGGCTGAACTCGTTCCAGAAAGCCTGGTCGGCGTAGCAGACCTTGAGGCCGGGGATGTTGTGCAGCTTGGCGGCGGCGCGACGGGCCTGGTCGCGGCCGGCGACGCAGGAGGCAGCCATGCCTTGTTCGCCGCGCGCGAGGATGGCGGCGCCGGCGATCGTGGCGATGAACGCCTGGTTGGAGCAGATGTTGGACGTAGCCTTGTCCTTGCGGATGTGCTGCTCGCGGGTGGACATCACCATCACGATGCAATCACGGCCGGCGTTGTCCTTGGCCTTGCCGACGAAGCGTCCCGGGGTCTCGCGGACTTCGTTCTTCTTGTCGGCGTGGTGGCGGACGGCGAAGATGCCGAGGCCGGGGCCGCCGAAGTTGGCGCCGATGGCGAGGTGCTGGCCTTCGCCGACGAGGATGTCGGCGCCCTTCTGGCCATACTGCGCGGGAGCCTTGAGGCCGCCGGTGGCGAGGAGCATCGGATCGACGACGGCGATGGACTTCGCGCCGGCGGCGGCGCACGCGTCGGTCAGGGCGTCGACCTCTTCGAGGAGGCCGAGGGCGTTGACCTGCGGGAAGATGACGGCGGCGAGCTGCTTGCCGAGGCGGGCGGCCGCGGCGGCGATGCCGGCGGCGGACAGGCGACCGGTGGTGTCCTCGGGGGCGAGGAATTCCAGCTTCACCGAGGTGCCGGCGACGTGCGTGCGCAGGACTTCGAGGTCAGCGGGAAGCAGGTTGCCGGCGACGAGCACCGTGTTGGCTTCGGCGTCGCCCATGCGGACGGCGCAGACGGCGGCTTCGAAGAGCGCGCTGGCGCGGTCGTAGAGCGAGGAGTTCACGGCTTCGAAGCCGGTCAGCTGGGCGAGCGTGGACTGGTAGATCCAGTGCGTGATCAGCGTGCCCTGCGAACGCTCGGGCTGATACGGCGTGTAGGAGGTCGTCAGGTTGCGGATCGAGCAGACGTGGCCGACGATCTCATGCGTGCGGTAGACCTGCAGGCCGTCGCCGAGGAAGGCGGTCTTGACGGAGTTCTTCTGCGAGAGGGATTCCATGCGGTCGGCGAGCGCCTGATAGGCGAGCTCGTCGGGCAGGTCCTGCGGTCCGGCGAACTGCACCGCGCGGTCGATGTGCGCGAACATGTCCGGGAAATCCTTCGCCCCGACGGCGGCGAACATCTCCCGGATGTCGGCCTCGGTCGCCGGGATGTAATGGCGGGCGAGTTCGCGGGAGATCTTGGAAGGATCGTAGGGCAGTTGGGCCATGGAAGTATCGAAGGTTTTTGAAGGAGGAAACGGGTGTCGCAACCGCCCACCAAGGGAGGGTGGGGGTATTAGAGAATGACGATTTCGACATAAGGTTTGGCAACCTCTCTGAGGGTTTGTGAATAAGTCTTCAGGCCGTGGTGCGTTGCCATCGGCGCAGGGGTGTCCATCGTCTGCCTATGACCAAGCAGGAACGAGCCGACTACGTGGGCAAGGAGCTTGCGAAGCTCTACCCCGAGACGCCCGTGCCCCTGGACCATACCGACGCCTTCACGCTCCTGATCGCGGTGGTGCTTTCGGCCCAGTGCACCGATAAGAAGGTCAACGAGGTCACCCCGGCGCTCTTCGCCGAGGCGGGGACGCCCGCCAAGATGGCGGCGATGACCGAAGCCCGCGTGCTGACGCTCATCCGCCAGCTCGGGCTGGCTCCGCAGAAATCCAAGGCCCTCGTCGGCCTCGCCAAGATGCTCATGACGAAGCACGGCGGCGTCGTGCCGCGTACCTTCGAGGAACTCGAGGAGCTTCCCGGCGTCGGCCACAAGACGGCCTCGGTCGTGATGGCCCAGGCCTTCGGTGTGCCGGCCTTCCCGGTGGACACGCACATCCACCGCCTGGCGAAGCGCTGGAAGCTCAGTCCGGGCAAGTCCGTCGAACAGGTCGAGAAGGATCTGAAGCGACTCTTCCCGGAGGACAGCTGGAACCAGCTTCACCTCCGCATCATCTTCTACGGCCGCGAACACTGCACCGCGCGCGGCTGCGACGGGAAGACGTGCGGGATATGCGCCGCGCTACGCGCAGGGTAGATGGCTGAGTCGATGACAGAGGATAGATGACGGATTGCAGAGGGCTTGCACGATGATGCGACGAATGACTCAAGGCCGAGAGAGTCATTTGCCTGCACTATCTGTCTTTATCGATTCAGTCCTCTGTCATCTGCCATCGACTCAGCACTCTCTTCTCAAGCCCTGATCAGGGCTTCATGCTTCCCTCGGAACTCGTCGCTCCAGGCCGAGGGCTGATGCGTGACGCCGTCCATGCGGCAGACGGTACGGGAGGCCTTGGCGTGCAGGACGGAAAGATCGGCGCTGCGGAACTCGAAGTCGACGGTCAGGCCGGCGGCGCGGACCTTGCGGACGCTCAGGATGAGCTTCACTTCGCATTCCGGACGGATAGGCGCGTGGTAGTGCAGGTCGATGTCGCGGACGACGACATACACGTCGGGGGCCACGGCCGGGTCGAGAGTGTCCTTGCCCATCATCGCCACGAACATCGTCTTCTGGGCGCGCTCCATCATGAGCACGTAGTGGGAGTGGTGCAGGATCCCGAGCCCGTCGGTCTGGTCGAACCAGGTCTTCATCGTGACGATGAAGGTCTTGTCGGGCTGGAGTCCGTCGGCGGGCATGGGGAAGAGGGATGGGGCTAATGCGGGCCGGGGCAAGCGAACCTGTCACTTCGTCCGCAAGGTCGCGGCGAGCCGGTCGAGCTCGGCCCAGGTGTCGACGGCGGGCTTGAGGCCGAGGTCGCGGCGGGCGGCGGAGACGTCGAACCAATGGTCCTTGGCGAGCTCGACGGCGACGAAACGGGTCATGGGCGGTTCGCCCTTGAGGCGGAAGAGCGTCCAGATGCCTTCGAGCAACGCGCCGAGCCAGTAAGCCGCGCGTTGGCTGATGCGCCGCGTGACGGGCTTTTCGCCGGCGCCGACGAGCAGGCGGTTGATGAAGGGCCAGAGCTTCACGGGCTCGCCTTGCGAGAGGAAGTAGGCCTTGCCGTTGGCGCGGCCCGCGAGGAGCGCGTCGAGGGCGCCGAGATGCGCGTCCGCGGCGGTGTCGACGTGCGTGACGTCGACCTGGTTCTCGCCGTCGCCGACGATGCGCAGCTTGCCGGCGTGGGCGCGGGCGAGGACGCGCGGGAAGAGGTGGTTGTCGCCGGGACCCCAGATCAGGTGCGGGCGGAGCGCGCAGACCTTGAGCCGATCCGAGGCGGCCTTGAGCGCGACTTCCTCGGCGATGGCCTTGGTCTCGGCGTAGGCGCAGAGCCAGTTGTCGCCGTAGGGCAGGGATTCGTCGGCGCCGCGGAACGCTTCTCCGTTGAAGACCACGCTCGGGGTGCTGGTGTGCACGAGCACGCGGATGCCATGGGTCTTGCAGGCGTCGACGACGTGCGAGGTGCCGTCGATGTTGATGCGTAGGTATTCTTCCCACGGGCCCCAGACGCCGGCCTTGGCCGCGACGTGGAAGACGTAGTCGCAGCCCTTGACGGCCGCGTCGACGGTGTCACGGTCGCCGATGTCGCCGCGGAGGAACGTGACTTGGGTCGCGAGTTCGCCGGTCATCGGCGTGCGGCCGAGCACGCGCACCTGGTAGCCGCGGGCGAGACAGCGACGGACCACGGCCTGGCCGAGGAAGCCGGCGCCGCCGGTGACGAGGACGAGGGGCGGTTGGTTCATCGGGCGAGACGGTCGGTCCATTCTTTGGCGAGCCGGAGGCGGTGGATCTTGGCGTTGTGCCGGACGTCCACCGGCAGGGCGCGTTGGAAGACGACGTGCTTCACGCGGGCGGCCTGCGGGTTGACCTTGGCGAGCTCGCGCAGTTCGGCGACGAAGCGATCGCGGGCGGCGTCGGTCTCCGGGAACGCGCCGGCGCGCGGTTCGACGACGAGGGCGGGCGTCTGTTGCGGCGCCTTGCCGAGGCCGATGAGCGCGCAACGGAAGACCTGCGGATGTTGGCGGAAGACGGGCTCGAGGGATTCCGTCGGCAGGTCGCCTTCGGCGGTGCGGACCTTTTCCGCCCGTCGTCCGAAGAAGAACAGCCGACCCTCGGCGTCGAGCGTGCCGAGGTCACCCATGCGATGCCAGATGCGGTCCCCGTCGGCGATCTTCGCGGCGCGGGTGGCCTCGGGCAGCCCGTCGTATGCGCGGGTCACGCTCGGGCCGGTGGCGATGATCTCGCCGATCTCGCCGGGAGCGCAGGCACGGGCTTCGGCCAGGGACGCGATCGGGCCGTCGGTCTCGCGGAGCACGCGGATCTCGACACCGCTGACCGGCCGGCCGACGCACGTGCCTTGGCCGCGGAGGGCGAGCTGACGGGCTTCGCCCAGCAGTTCATCGGCGGTGATGGTCGTGACCGGCAGGCATTCCGTCGCGCCGTAAGGAGTGTGCGTCTCGCAGTGCGGCGCGATGACGCGGAGTTTCGCGAGGAGTTCGCCGGAGACCGGGGCGCCGGCGATGAGCAAGCGGCGCAGGTCAGGCAGCTTCAGGCCGCGGGCTTCGCAATGGTCGACGATCTTGCCCCAGATGGCAGGCGAGCCGAACGAGCGCGTCACCTTCTCCGCGATGAGCGCGGACACGATCGGGGCGGGGTCGGCCGCGAGCGGCTTGGAAGGATCGAGGAGCGGCGTGACCGTGGTCGCGCCGAGGGCGGGATTGAAGAGCGCGAAGAGCGGCAGCATCGCCATGTCGGTCTCGCCAGGGCGGATGTCGTAGGTCGCGCGGACCAATTCGATCTGCGCGTCGAACATCCCGTGCGTGTAGCATACGCCTTTGGGCGCGCCCGTGGAGCCCGACGTGAAGAGGATCGCGGCGAGCGTCTCGGGGACGACGGCGGCGAGCGGACGGGGCGTCGCGCTCGCCGGGACGAGGGCCTTCTTCCAGGCGGAGCCGCCGACGGTCACGCGTCGGCTCAGCGTGCGGAAGGCTTTGAAAGGCAGGTAGCTCAGCCAGGCGGCCGCGTTCACGCCGACGAGCGCGGTCGGCCGGGAGCGGCGGACACAGTCGAGGAAGGCGGACCACCCCATGCCGGGATCGATGGCCACCGGGACGGCGCCCAGTTTGAGCAACGCGAACATCCCGACGATGAGGTCGTGACCGGGGCGGACCGCCAGCAGCACCCTTGAGCCTTCGTCGATTCCTTGGCCGTGGAAGAGTTCGGCCGCCGCATCGCTTTCCTGGTCGAGCTGGCGGAACGTGCGGACCTCGTGGCGGACTTGCCCCGTCGCGCTGACGCCCGTCGGCGACTTGGTCGCCAGTCCAGCCGGACGCTCGGTGGCCGCGATCCGTAGATGGCGGGCGACATTGCTTCCGGGGACGTTCATGGCCTGCAAACGAAGAAGCCCCGAAACCGGGGCTTCTGCAAGGGCTAGTTGCCGGCTTAGTAGTCGGTCAGGGTCACCGCGCCCCAGAAGAGCGTGATGCGGTCGCCGGAGGTGATGCGACGTCCGTAGAACTCGCTCATGTTGACGCTGACGGTGGCCTTGTCGGACTGGCCGTAGGAGCCGGACTCGACCTTCACCAGGCCGAGGAAGTTGTGGGAGGGCTCCATGGACACGTTCTTGCCGTGGTAAGGGGTGTCGTAGGTGGTGCAACCGACCAAGGCGGCGGAAGCGATCAAGGTAGCAAGGGCGAGCTGCTTCATAGTGGGGTGAGTGGGGATGATTGGAGGGGGGGCGGTCGCTGACAAGTCAGAACCGCTCACGCCGCCGCCCAGTTCCGCCAGAGGGTCACCAACTCGGGTCCACGGAAGAACCAGACCGCCCCGGCGACGGCCATGCTGGGCACGAAAGGCACGACTCCGGCGTATTCTTCCCCCTTGATCTTGGCTTGGATCAGCCCGGGCAGGGCGGTGATGACCCCGACGACCGACCCCCCGAAAAGGCAGAAAACGGCCCCTTGCCAGCCGCAGTAGGCCCCGACGCCAGCGCAAAGGATGATATCCGCCTCGCCCATGGCCTCGCGACCGGCGAGCACGGTGCCGATCGTCCGGATCCACCAGACCAGGGCGGTGCCGGCGGCGACTCCCAGGAGGGCGTCCATCAGGGCGCGGAAACGATTCACGGCCTCGATGGCGTGGGCGGTCTCGCCGTGGATCGAGGGGACGAGCATCGCGGCGACGAGGCCGGTCCCGACCAGGGCGAAGTTCGGCGCGTCGGGGACCATCATGTCGTCGAGGTCGCAGCCGGCGAGGACGACGAGCAGCGGAAGGAAGACGCAGGCCACGGCGGCCTTGGCCGGCGGCAGGTAGGACCAGGCGGCGACGAAGATCAGGGCGGTGATCAGCTCGACGAGCGGGTAGCGGACCGAGATGGGGGCCCCGCAGCACTTCGCGCGTCCGCGGAGGGTGAGCCAGCCGAAGAGCGGGATGTTATACCAGAAAGGGATCGGCTGACCGCAGGCGCAGCGGGAGCCGGGCGTCACGATCGACTCGCCCTTGGGCAGGCGATGGATGCAGACGTTGAGGAAGCTGCCGACGCACGCGCCGAAGGCGCCGGCGGTCAAGGCGGCGAACCCAGGGTGCAATTGGGCGAAGTTCCGGAGGTCGGCGAGCGTCATGATCAGAGGGCGGATTCGCCGAGCGCGGCGCGCATCGGTTCGTCGGGCGGGAGCATGCCGTTCCAAAGACGGAAGGCGAGCGCTCCCTGCCAGCGGAGCATCGGGCGGCCGTCGCAGGCGGCGAGCCCGCGTTCCTTCGCGTCCTTGAGCAGCCGGGAGAGTTCGGCGCCGTAGGTGGTGTCGAAGACGAACTGGCCGGCGGCGAGCAGCTCGGCGGGGAAGGGCGACGGGTCCGTCGGCTTCAGGCCCAGCGTGGTGCAGTTCACGATCACGGCGTCGGGCGAGGCCTTGATGTCGGCCAGTCCGGAGGCGCGCACGCGCGCGTCGGCGAAGGCGCCCGCGAGGTCGGCCGCCTTGGCGACGTCGCGGTTATGGAGGCTGAGCGAAGCGCAGCCGTCGTCGAGGCAGGCGGCGGCGACGGCGCGGGCGGCTCCGCCGGAGCCGAGGAGGATCACCGGCCGTCCCTGCGTGGCGCGGCCGGAGCGTTCGCGCAGGGCCTCGAGGAAGCCTTGGCCGTCGGTGGTGTGGCCGGCCCAGCCCGTCGGCGTGCGTACGAGCGTGTTGACCGACGCCGCGCGCCTGGCCTCCGACGAGAGCGCCTCGACGAGCGTGAGCGCCCGGATCTTGTGCGGTACCGTGAGGTTGACGCCGGCGAAGCCCTTGGCGTGCAGGAGCGCGAGGGCTTCCGGCAGTTCTTCGGCGGTGACGTGCAGGCGATGGTAGCGCACGCCGGCGAGGCGCGGGTGCGCGGGCAGCAGGGTCGCGAGCGCGGCGTTGTGCATCGCGGGGCTGAGCGAGTGGGCGATCGGGTCGCCGAGCACGCCGAGCTGTCCGGGCGCGAAGTCGGTCGTCCGCAACGACGCCAAGGTCAGGGTGTCAGGCGCGCTCATCGGTCTGTTCCAAGGCGTGGACGAAGGTGAGGAAGAGGCGGCTGCTGCGGTCGTCGCCCTGGGCTTCGAACTGGGAGACGAGGTTGCGGCAGCAACGCGCCAGCGTCTGATGCGTGGTCACCGGAAGCAGGAACGCCTCGTCGGCCGGCAGCTGGTTGTCGAGCAGCAGGAGCTGCACTTCCGCGCGCGTGCGCACGGCGCCGCCTTCGTAGCAGTCGAGGTAGAGCGGCTCGCGGCCGCGGAAGACGCCGACCATGAAGCGGCCGGGCAGGCCGACCGGTTCGACGGGCAGGCCGAGTCGGCGGGCGACGAGCAGGAAGATCAGGCAGAGCGAGATCGGGATGCCGCGGCGGGTGCGGATCACCTGGGAGAGCAGGGAGGAGGCCGGGATGGCGAAGCTCTCCTGCGCGCCGCGGTAGCCTTCTTCGCCGAAGATCACGCGGCAGAGCAGGCGGCATTTGCCGCGGACGTCGAGCGGCTCGGCGATGAGCTCGCGGGTACGTTCGGCCAGGCGGTCGAGTTCGGCCGAGTAGGCGTCGTCGGCCAGCGCAGGGTCGGTGGCGCGTTCGAGCAGCAGGCAGGCTTCCTCGAGGTCGCAGTGGGCGTCGCGGATGTGCGCGAGGAAGGCGTGGGCGGCGGCCTCGGGGGTGCGGAGGTCGGCCAGCAGCGTGCGGGCGTGGGCGGCGAGGGCTTCGTCCTTGGTCAGCGACTCCAGCCAGAGCACTCCGGGCAGCCCGGCGGCCTTGAGCTTGGCGAGCACGGCTTGGCGGACGACCGGCGAAGGGTCGTCGAGGAGGCGCCCCAAGGTCGCCAGCTCCGCGTCGTGCGTCATGGCGTTTTTCTACCTTCATGTCCGCGGCCTGGGCAACAAGGGAGTCCGTCGACGGCGGTCTTTTATCGGTTGACGGCTCGGTCCGCCGCGCCCGCGACAACTCGTCGCCCCGGGGGACGCATTGTCGCTCGGCTGTCACAACGCCTCTACGCCGCAGGCGGTTTTCGGCCCTCTAATCGCTCCGCCGGTTTGGAACGGTCGGTGCATCAAGGGGGGCATGTCCACTCCTTACGGCAATCTGACCGAAAAGACCTCCGAAGCCCTCCAGCAGGCGCAGAGCGAGGCGATGCAGCGTCGCAACCCGGCGCTCGAGCCCGCCCACCTCCTCCACGGCCTGCTCACGCAGGAAGGCGGCGTGACCTCTTCGCTTTTCCGCCGCGCGGGCAAGGACGAGACCGCCCTCGCCACCGCCGTCGCCGGCCAGCTCGCCCGCCTGCCCAAGCTCGCGCAGGCCTCGGGCCAGCCCGGGCTTTCGTCCGAGACGCACGCGCTCCTGCTCAAGGCCAAGGACGAGGCCGAGACCATGAAGGACGATTTCGTGTCGGCCGAGCATGTCCTGCTCGCCCTCGCCGAGACGCCTTCGCTCCGTCCCTCGTTCGCCGCCGTCGGCTTCGACCGCAAGGGCATCCTCGCCGCGCTCCAGTCCGTGCGCGGATCGCAGCGCGTGACCTCCGCCAACCCTGAGGCCACGTATGAGGCCCTTGCCAAGTACGGCCAGGACCTCACGGCCCGCGCCCGCACCGGCAAGATGGATCCCGTCATCGGCCGCGACGAGGAGATCCGCCGCGTCATCCGCATCCTCTCCCGCCGCACCAAGAACAACCCCGTGCTCATCGGCGAACCCGGCGTCGGCAAGACCGCCGTCGTCGAAGGCCTCGCCCAGCGCATCGTCAACGGCGACGTGCCGGAGAGCCTGCGCGACAAGACCGTCTTCTCCCTCGACATGGGCTCCCTCGTCGCCGGCGCGAAGTACCGCGGCGAGTTCGAGGAACGCCTCAAGGCCGTGCTCAACGAAGTGAAGTCCGCCGAAGGCGGCATCCTGCTCTTCATCGACGAGATGCACACCCTCGTCGGCGCCGGCAAGGCCGACGGCGCGATGGACGCCGCCAACCTCCTCAAGCCCATGCTGGCGCGCGGCGAGCTGCACTGCATCGGCGCCACCACGCTCAAGGAATTCCGCGAGCACGTGGAGAAGGATCCCGCGCTCGAGCGCCGCTTCCAGCAGGTCCTGGTCGATCCGCCCAGCGTGCCCGACACGGTCTCCATCCTCCGCGGCCTCAAGGAACGCTTCGAGGTCCACCACGGCGTGCGCATCGAGGACGCCGCGCTCGTCGAAGCGGCCACGCTTTCCGACCGTTACATCACCGCGCGCTTCCTGCCCGACAAGGCCATCGACCTCATCGACGAGGCCTGCGCGCAGATCCGCACCGAGATCGACAGCGTGCCTTCCGAGCTCGACGCGCTCAACCGCCGCGTGCTCCAGCTCGAGGTCGAGGAATCCGCGCTGAAGAACGAGAAGGACGAAGCCTCCAAGGCCCGGCTCGCCGTGCTCCGCAAGGAACTCGGCGCCGCCCGCGAGGAGCAGACCGCCTTCCGCGCCCGCTGGGTCGCGGACAAGGAGGCCGTGACCAAGGTCCGTTCCGTCCGCTCGCAGCTCGAGGACGCGAAGGCCGCGATGACCAAGGCCGAACGCGCCGGCAAGCTGGAGGAGGTCGCCAAGCTCCGTTATGGCACCATCCCCGAACTCGAGAAGGAGGTCGCCAAGCTCGAGGGCACGGCGAAGTCCGCCACCGGTCTCTTCCGCGAGACCGTCACGCCCGAAGAGGTCGCCGAAGTCGTCGCCCGCTGGACCGGCGTGCCCGTGAGCAAGCTGCTCGAAGGCGAGCGCCAGAAGATCCTCCGCCTGCCCGACAACCTCAAGGCCCGCGTCGTGGGCCAGGACGAGGCCGTGCGCGTCGTCGCCGAAGCCGTCCAGCGCTCGCGCGCCGGCGTCCAGGATCCGCGCCGCCCCGTCGGCTCCTTCCTCTTCCTCGGCCCCACCGGCGTCGGCAAGACCGAGCTGGCCAAGGCGCTCGCGACCGAACTCTTCGACGGCGAGAAGTCCATGATCCGCATCGACATGTCGGAATACATGGAAAAGCACGCCGTGTCGCGTCTCGTCGGCGCGCCTCCCGGCTACGTCGGCCATGAGGAAGGCGGCCAGCTCACCGAAGCGCTCCGTCGTCACCCTTACGCCGTCGTCCTCCTGGACGAGGTCGAGAAGGCGCACCCGGAAGTCTTCAACATCCTGCTCCAGGTCCTCGACGACGGGCGCCTCACGGATTCGCAGGGCCGCACCGTCGACTGCCGCAACGCGATCTTCATCATGACTTCGAACATCGGCAGCCGGCACATCGCCGAGCAGGCCGGCTTCGGCCTCACCGACAGCGTCCGCGAATCCGTGATGGCGGACCTGCGCGCGCACTTCCGCCCGGAGTTCCTGAACCGCATCGACGACATCGCGCTCTTCAGCCCGCTCGGGCCCGAGCAGGTCTCCGCCATCGCGGCCATCATGCTCCGCGGCCTCAACGAACGTCTCGCCGCCAAGCGCATCCGCCTGGACTTCGACCAGGCCGCCCTGGCCTTGATCGCCGAGAAGGGCTTCGATCCCGTCTACGGAGCGCGCCCCCTGCGTCGCTACCTGCAGCGCGAGGTCGAGACCTCGCTCGCCAAGGCCATGCTCGCCGGCGAGATCCCCGACGGCAGCCTTGTCCGCGTCAAGCGGACCAAGGACGCCCTCGGGTTCGAGGTCAAGGCGGGCGGGTTTTCGGATTGAAGGAAGCCGCCCGCCGAGGGAGTCTGGCGGCCATGACCGCTACGCGCATCCGCTGCGGGGTGGCCGGCACGGGTTCGCTCGGCCAGCACCACGCCCGCATCTACTCGACCCTGCCCGGCGCCGAACTGGCCGGCATCTTCGAGCCGAACGACGCCCGCGCGGCGGAGATCTGCGCCAAGCATGGCTGCCGCCGCTTCGCCACCCTCGACGAGATGGCGGCCCATTGCGACGCCGTCAGCGTGGTCGTCCCGACGAACCACCATGCCGCCGTGGCGCTCCCGCTGCTGGCCAAGGGCGTGCACCTGCTCATCGAGAAGCCGATCTGCGTGACCCTCGAGGAGGCCGCCCGGATCCTGGAAGCCGCCGCCCAGGCCGACCGTCTCGTCCAGGTCGGACACATCGAACATTACAACCCGGTGATGTCCTACCTCGAGAAGGCCGTCACCGACGCCCGCTACATCACCGCCGAGCGCCTGGCGCCGTTCACGCCGCGCGGCACCGAGGTCGGGGTCGTCCTGGACCTGATGATCCATGACATCGGCATCGTCCTGCAGCTGGCCAACTCCCCGGTCGAGCGCATCGACGCCGTCGGCGTGTCGGTCGTGACCAGGACCGAGGACATCGCCAACGCCCGCATCACGTTCAAGAACGGCTGCGTGGCCAACCTCAGCGCCAGCCGCGTCTCACTGAAGAAGAACCGCGAGATCCGCGTCTTCCAGACCGGCGGCTACCTCTCCATCGACTTCATGGGCCAGAAAGGCCACACCGTCCGCGTCGACCCGGCCGCCGAGGGCGGTTTCGCCAAGGAGGAGATCCCGATCGAGAAGGGCGAGCCCCTCGCCATCGAGCTCGCCTCCTTCACCGCGTGCGTCCGCGAGCGCAAGAGCCCGAAGGTCAGCGGCGAACTCGGCCGCACCGCCTTGGCCGTCGCCATCCAGATCACCGAACAGATCCGCGCCGGCATGGCGCGCAAATGAGCGCGTTCCCGGCCATCCCGGCGAGCTTCGACCGGCCCCGCGGGGGCGAGGTCGACGTCCTCGTCGTGGCCGGCGAACATTCGGGCGACCAGCATGCGGCCAAGGTCGTCGCCGACCTGCTCGCGGCCCGTCCGGGCCTGCGCATCGCCGCCTTCGGCGGACCGCAGATCCGCGCCGCCGGCGCGCAGCTACTCTTCGACATGACCACCTTCTCCGCGGTGGGCATCGTCGAGATCCTTTCCGCGTATCCTTTCTATCGGAAGCTCTTCGCCCGGATGGTTGCGTGGACGCTCCAGTGGAAGCCCAAGGTCGTCGTCCTCGTCGACTATCCCGGACTCAATCTCCGTCTCGCGAACGAGCTGCGCAAGGCGGGCCTCTCCCGCGCCGGCTTCGGCGAGACCGCCGTCATCCAATACGTCAGCCCTCAGCTCTGGGCGTGGAAGCCCAAGCGCCGGTTCACCATGGCGCGCGACCTGGATTCCGTCGGCACGATCTTCCCGTTCGAGCCGGAGTGCTACGCCGACACCAAGCTGGACGCCCGTTTCGTCGGCCATCCGTTCGTCGAGAAGGAGCACGTCCCCGGCCTGCGTCATGATCCGGACGGCCCCGTGCTCCTGCTGCCGGGCAGCCGGCCCAAGCCCGTGCGCAAGATCTTCCCTGCCTTGGTCGAGGCCTTCGCGCTTTTCCGTCAGAGCCACCCGAAGCGCCGCGCGCTCGTCCTGCACACCGGCGGCGAGGTGCACGCGGAACTTTATCGGCTCCTGGCCGAATACGGTGACGAGGCCAAGGGCATCGACCTGCGTCCGGTGTCCGAAGGCCCGGCGGCCGGCTGCGCGGCGTTGGTCAGCTCCGGCACCATGTCGCTCACCGTGGCGCTCGCCGGCATCCCCGGCGCCGTCGTCTATCGCGCCAATCCGCTGACCTGGGTGATGGGACGTTACCTCATCGCGGGACGAGTCGATCATCTCGGCATCGCGAACATCCTGCTCAAGCGCCAGGCCTGGCCCGAATACCTGCAGGGCGCCTGCGAGCCCGGCGCCCTGGCCGCGCGCCTCCGCGCCTGCGTCGAGGGGACGCAGCTGCGCGCGCAGGCCGTCGCCGACGCCTCCGAGCTGCATGCGCTCCTCTCGGCGAAGTCCGGCTCCACGCCGGCCGAGTGGGTCGCCTCCCATCTGCCCAAGGAGGTCCGCCCATGAAGATCGTCGTCCTCGGCTGCGGATACGTCGGCGCCGAATTCGCCCGTCAGGCCAAGGCGGCCGGACACGAAGTCCTCGGCGTCGTCCGTTCGGAGGCCTCGCGTGACAAGCTGCGCGCGGAGGGCCTCGCCGCGGAAGCCTTCGACCTCTACGCCGGCGACTGGGCTTTGCTGCCAAAGCGGTTCGACGCCGTCGTGTATGCCGCGAGCACCGGCGGCGGCGGACCGGAAGCCTACGCGCTGGCCTATGACGTCGGCGTGAAGCGCGCGCTCGCGTGGGCCCGTGACGTCGGCGCGCAGGCGTTCGTCTTCACCAGCTCCACCGGCGTGTATCGCCAGGATGACGGAACCCTGGTCGACGAAGAAAGCGTCGTCGGCGGCGCGCCGACGGCCGACGCGATCCTCGGCGGCGAGCGCGCCGTGCTCTCTTCCGGTTTCGCCAAGGCCCGCGTGCTGCGATTCGGCGGGCTCTACGGTCCCGGCCGTCATCATCTCGTCGATCAGCTCCGCCGCGGCGAGAACGTCATCGGCGGACGCGTCGACCATTACATCAATTACCTGCACCGCGATGACGCCGCTTCTTCGGTGCTCGCCGCGCTCGTCGGCGGACCGGCCGGAGCACGCGTTTACAATGTCGGTGACGGTTGTCCCGTGACGAAGGAAGCGCTCGCGCGCTGGATCGCGGAGCGCCTTGGTCAGTCCGCCCCCGTGTTCGATCCGTCGGCGCCGGCGGGGCCGCGCGTGGCGAAAGGCGGTCGGACGCAGCCGAGCCGTATCGTGGCGACGGGCCGGATTCGCGCGGAACTGGGCTGGAAGCCTGCTTTCGCTGATGTTTTCGCAGGTTTAGCTCCTTTCGTGGGCTAAGTCATCCATAGCCGTGTTGCGGGGTCTTACCCCGTTAGCCACGAAACCGTAACAATCGCATGAGAGGATGCCGTCGCATTCGCACCTTCTCATGAACCACCGCATCAAGCAGTTCCTCGTCGCCGCCGCCGTCCTCGGTTGCGCTCACACCGCTTCCGCCGCCGAGCGGAACCCCGCCCTCGACCTCCTGGTCAAGAAGGGGATCATCACCGCCGAAGAGCGAGCCCAAGCCCTCGAGCAGGCCGCTATCGCCAACCTTCGCTCCGGCCCCAAGGAAATCGCTTGGTACGACAAGCTGAAGATCGATGGCTACACCCAGTTCCGTTTCACCGAGAATCTCGATGACGCTTCCAAGGCCCTGAACGTCCCGGCCGACAAGTCCGTCAGCACCACCGAAGGCTTCCTCCTCCGCCGAGGCCGCTTCAAGATCTCGGGTGACGTCGCTCCTCGCCTGCACGTCTATTCGCAGCTCGACTTCGCGGCCAGCACCGGTGCCACCAGCCTCTCGCTCCAGGCGCGCGACCTCTACGCCGACATCGCGCTTGACGACGATCGCGAGCATCGCATCCGCGCCGGCCTCTCCAAGGTGCCTTACGGCTGGGTGAACCTGCAGTCCTCCCAGAACCGAATCATCACCGAGCGCCCCGAGGCCCTCAATTCCGGAGTCGAAGGCGAGCGTGATCTCGGCCTTTACTACATGTACGCCTCCAAGGAGTCCCGGGCTCTCTTCAAGTCCCTCGTCAAGGACGGGCTCAAGGGTTCCGGCGACTACGGCGTCTTCACCATCGGTGGTTACAACGGCCAGGGACTGAACAAGT